>Ga0302180_10000388_pt1 | contig 36299 bp, 26 predicted proteins | sample I_Palsa_E3_2_FD_200575 | JGI IMG/M metagenome (GOLD analysis project Ga0302180, IMG submission 200575) | Peat permafrost microbial communities from Stordalen Mire near Abisko, Sweden - I_Palsa_E3_2 | ecosystem: Environmental > Terrestrial > Soil > Palsa > Peat permafrost | place: Sweden...
GGAGCCGACGGGCTCCAGCGACCCGCGGGAGCTGAGGAACCAACGCCGGCCAGACCGGGTGCTAGCCGACGAACTGGACGGCCGTATCAGCGAGGCGGCTGCTGTCAGTTATTACCGGTATCTGCGCACCTGGTCCGTCGGGAAGGAGCGGCTCACCAGATGGCTCACCATGCTGCGCACCGAAGTACCTGCCGGGCTGCGGCTAATTATCTATGATCTCACCAACTTTAGTATTCCCTGGGAGCTGTTCTGGCACGACATGGAAGAAGACCCGCAATGGCTGGGCGTGGCCGTGCAGGTGATCCGGTGGACAACGGTGCGAGACGAACGCCTTCCCCTGCAGTTCCGCACCGTGGCCGATGAGCCAGTCGGCAGCGAAATCCTTTATCACGAAGCCTCCGGGGATTGCGGGAAACTGCCCCCGAGGTACAGCATCAGCCACAATCAGCCGTCCGGGTGGTACAAAGCCGCAGCGACCATGCAGGAGCTCCTGGATTACCTGAACGAGGGGACGGCCAGGTATGGCCTGGTATACGTCTTCGGGCACGGGAGACACAGCTCGCATGCCTCAGCGGCGAGCCTCGCTGGCGTGCGCCTGGACGCCATCCAGTACTTCCAGTTGCCGGTCCTCCGGGCATCGAGGTCTGTGGTCATCCTCAACGTGTGCAACTCTGCCCGGCCGGTCCGCGACAAGACATATCGCGATGACGTCAACCGGAGCTTCGTGGAGTTCTTCCTGCGCCAGGGGGCGACCGCCGTGGTGGCGATGATGGGTGAAGTGCCGGTAATTGACGCAGTCTTGATGGCCAAAGAGCTCATAGAGCAGGCCCGCGATGAGGGCGTACGGCTTCCTGAGCACCTGAGGAAGCACCGGGCAGCGCGCGCGGCGCGGCTACCACGCGCCAAGCTGGACCTGGCGCCGCGGGAACAGGACGCGATACGCGCTTTCCTGTACGCATCCGTGTTCGCGTATTTCGGGAATGTCGAGTACGTCTTCAGGCTGGCGCAGAAATGACCGGCCACGGTCCTGAGGTCAGCATCCAGCCGGAGGTCCGCTGGCCACGGCAGGTAGTGGCGGGCGGCTCCTACCTGATAACCGTCGACCTCCGGCTGACCGACCCCGCCGCCCCGTGGCCATACGAGCAAGAGGAGTTCGCGGTCGGCTGCATGCTCGACGGGCGCCCGGTGTGCACGGTCCGGGCACTGGGCGATCCCGGGGTGGTCCTGCATCGCTTCGGCGGCACCTACGGCCCGGCCCGGTTTGTCGCCGAGATCCCCGCGGACCGCACAGACCTCACCGATGCCGCGCTCTGGCTCACCCTGACCACGGGCGGGGGGGTGCCCTTCTACATCAGCAAGCTGCCGCTCGACGGCTCACCGGCCGCGTCCGGCGGTGACGTCGCCGACGTCGCGTGGATCGCCGAGACGGGCGATGCCGAGACGGGCGATGCCGAGACGGATGCTCCGGTGCCGGTGCATGCACCGGAGCCCCGCCAGGTGGTGGCGGCCATCGATTTCGGCACCTATGGCACCGGCTTCGCCTGGACCACGGTCAGCCCGGACAACTCGGAGATGAGCAGCCGCCGGATCTCGTTCTTCGAGGACTGGGAAGATCAGAAGGTCAGCTATCCGAAGAACCGCTCGGCGGTGCTGCTCGACTCCGCAGGCCAGTTGCTGGCGTGGGGCTATCAGGCAATGGCGCGGATGGAGGCGATGCCCAGGGGTGCAGGGTGGCGGCTGCAGACCGGCTTCAAGATGTCGCTGCAGGGCGGCACCGGCCCGGCCGCCGTCGCTGCCGTCGGCAGCGAGGAGGGCGTGGTCCTGGCCGACCGTGCCGCCGATGCCTACCGCCTGACCGTGCTGTACCTGCGGCAGGTGGTCGCCGCGGCCCGCGACCACATCACCCGGGGTATCTACCAGGACAGCGACATCCAGTGGTGCGTCACCGTGCCGGCCATCTGGACCGCGTACACCCGCGACCTGATGTTCAGGGCTGCGGTCGAGGCTGGGCTGCCGGATGACCCGGAGCACCTGCTGCTCGCCCAGGAGCCCGCGGCCGCCGCGCTGTACTGCGCGGCCAAGGGCGAGACCCTGCTCCGCACACCGGGAACGCGGTTCCTGGTGGTGGACGCCGGTGGCGGCACGGTGGACGTCACCTCCTACCAGGTGACCGAGGATGGGCGGCTCAGCGAGCTCGCGCCGGCCAGCGGGGCCAAAACCGGCTCTGACTACCTGAACGCGGCCTTCATGAACGACGTGCTGGTGAAGCAGTTCGGGTTGGCGACGATCACCCGGATCGTCGTCGACCAGCTGGTGGCGGTCACCGGAACCATGGATGCCTGGGAGCGGGCCAAGCGGGCGTTCCCGCCGGATTCTTCCGCTGATCTGATGATCCCGCTGAGCGCGTCGTTCTACGCCGCCCTGCTCCAGGAGCAGGCGGCGGGCCGATGGGACGGCAGCGGGGCGCCCGCGACCGAGGTGGTGATCAGCCGTGACCAGATGGCGTCACTGTTCGACCGCCGCATCGACGAGATCATCGGATGCGTGGAGCAGCAACTGCGGGAGATACGGTCGGTCACCGGCATTGCCGGCGATGAGCTCGCGCTGCTGGTGGGCGGGTTCGCCGACTCCTCCTACCTGCGGGCACGGCTGGGTGAACAGCTCGCCCAGCGAGGCGTGCGGATAGTGGTGCCGGAGCAACCCTCGGTCGCGGTGCTGGCCGGCGCGGTGCACTTCGCATACGACCCTGCGGTGTTCATGACCTGGCGGGCGCCGTTCACCGTGGGCCTGATGGCCGTCTTGCCGTTCCGCCCGGGACACGATCCGGAGGACAAGAGGATCATCGGCTCCGGCAACCGCGCGTACTGCCGCGACCGTTTCGCCGTCCTGGTGGCGAACCGGCAGGCGGTGCCCACCCACAAACCGGTGACCCGGACACTGCGGCCCATCCACGAGAGCCAGACTGAGGTCACGTTCCAGCTCTTCCGCGCTGCCGGTACTGACGCTGAATACATCACTGACCCGGGGGTCGAGCTGCTGGCGTCGCTGCGGATCGACCTTTCTGACTTGCTGCACCTCCCCGTCGAGCAGCGTACAGCTGAAGTCGGTATCAGTTTCGGCCAGACCCACATCCGAGTGGAAGCGCGGAAGGCCGGCCGGAAGCAACCACAACCGGTGGACATACAGTGGCGCCCCGACCTGACAGGGGCCGCGTGGCCGGACGACGAGTAGCCGCGGACCGGCCCCCGTCGTCGCAGCCCGGCAGGTCAGCCACCTCCCGGCGGGAGATCCCGCCCGGCTGGCCTCCTTATTGCTGGCACTTACGCACCGGGCTGTCGCTCTCGTGCTGGCCGGGCACCTCTCCCAAGCAAAGGGGCGGGTCGGCCCTGACGACCTCGCCGACGACCTGTTCGGCTACTTCCAAGCCGGATCACCGGCCCGCTCACCTAACCCTAACCCAGCGATCCTCGTGAGGGTCGCTGGCTGCGCGGGCAGAGGGCCACGCCAGCCAAAGACGGTGACATAACTCCGGGCGCGCGGGTACTGCGATCGCCGTCAGGACAAGGCCATCACGGATTAGCCACCGGCCCTCGAACCGCGTCAGCGAGCGCCCATCCAGCACGGGGCCGGGTACGAGCAGCCGGGCGGTGAAGGTGCCGTTCGCGGGATTTATCGTGATCACCGTATCCTCAAAGCCCAGCCAGCGCCGGGTCAGCGGGAACCATGCCTTGTAAATGGACTCCTTGGCGCTGAACAGCAACCGATCCCAGCATGGTCCCGGCGTCGCAGATGCAAGGGCGCACAGCCCGGCGCGCTCATCGGCGCAGGCGACGCGGTTCACCACACCCTCGGGTAGGCCATCATCGGGCTCGGCATCCAGTCCGAGAGTGCGGATGTCGTGGCCGTGCGCGACGGCCGCTGCCCGGTAGCCGATGCAGTGGGTGATGCTGCCCACGACGTCGTGCGGCCATTGCGGCGCGCCGCCCAGGCCGGGCACGATCGGGACTGGCGGCAGGTAGAGCTTGGCTAGGGCTGCGCGGGCACAGGCCCGCGCAGTGGTGAACTCCAGGCGCCGTTTGTCCACGGCCCTGCCCAGGGCGGCCTCCTCCGCAGGGAACAACTCGGCATCGAGCACATCCCCGAATGCTTCGGCGGCCGCCACCTCCGGGGGCAGGATCTCCGCTAGCATCTCGTGCTTTCCGCGCCGGGGAGTATCTGGCGCGGCGGACCTGGCGCAGCCATCGGCCAGCTGGACCAAGGCGTCAAGGCCCTTGGCCAGTACGGCGTCACGGCTCAGCCGACCGCTGACATGCTGGTGACGCGGTCGGCGGCGGCTGCCCCGCGGTCACGCTCGAGGCCTCGCGTGATTGCCTCGATGAGGTAGGGCCGCAGCTTGCTGGCTGGGATGATCCGGTCCACGGAGCCCACGGCCAGTGCTCGGTGGATGCTGTGAACCTGATCGAACTCGTCGGCTACCTCCCCGAGCTTCTGTGAGCGGACATCTGCTGACACCTTGATGAGGCGCGCGCGGATGACCGCGGACTGCTGATGGTCTGCCGTGTTGAGCCGCTCGGTTAGCTCGAGTACCCGGGGATCGGCTGCGATGCGGGTCCGTACCTCGCGGGCGAAGACTGTGGCGGCGGCGGGCGCGCCGCCGATGACGGAGGCGAATGACCCCTCGACGGCGGCCGTCTCTATGCGCTCGTTCAGTCGCTTGGAGAACACGACGAAAGCACCGCCGTGGTACCGCGTGATCACCACGAACACGATCGGTCCGCGGAAGTTGGTGACGGCCCGGCCGATCTCCGCGCCATACTCGAGCTGCCAGTGGCGCATGGACTCGGGCGACCCGTCGAACCCGGACAGGTTCGCGAGCACGATGAGGGGGCGGCTGCCACTGGCGGCGTTGATGGCGCGGGCGAGTTTGCGTGCGGACTGCGGGAACAGCGTCCCAGGGGTCCATGACGCGGGCCCGTCGGCCGGGACGAACCCGCCGCGCGAGATCGTTTGAGACTCCAGGCCGAGCAGGCCGACGGGGATGCCGCCGATATGCGCGTCCCATACCACGGCGGCATCGGCGTCGCGCCAATACGCCCAGCGTTCCAGCGGCGTGGTGTCAGCGTCGGTGACCGCGCGCAGCACGGCGCGGATATCGAAAGGCTTCTTTCGCTCGGGATTGAGCTCCTCGGAGAACACATCACCGACGGTGGTGAAGTCGCTGCCGGGCAGCGGTGGATGCGGCGAGCTGCGAATGTCACGGTTGGCGTCGTCGTCCGTGGCGGCCCGGCGCGGGCGGCTCTCGCCCGGCACCACGAACGTGTGGTCGTAGTGGCGGAGCAGGATGTGGCAGGCCTCGTCCAGCTTTGGCGCCCAATAGTGTGCCTGGCCGTTCGGGCCCATGACCCGATCGAACCCGCCGATGCCAAAGTTGTCCTCCGCCGATACGCCCCCGGAATAATCGAGTGCCTGCTTGCCAGTGAGCACCATTGCGCTGTCGGGCGTCATGACCAGGATGCCGCGGGTGTGCATGAGCATCGTGGCCTCGGCGTTCCAGTACGACTGCGCGCCCACGTTGACCCCGGTCACGACGACGTTCACCTCGCCGCCGGCCTGCGTGAACTCGACCAGCGCGCGCAGCACCGCGGCGGTCCAGTCCATGTTCTCCGTGCCGCTGTCCAGTGCGATCAGCGCGCCGGAGGAAAGGGCGAACCACTCCACCGGCACACCCTCCCGCCTGGCGAGGCCGAGCGCCGCGATGATCCGCCGGCACTCGGGTTCGGCGAGGCTACCAAGCCCGCGGGTGGGGTCACTGAGCACGATCACCCGGGTCATACCCTCGGGGACCTTGGCGGTGTAGTTGGTCAGCAGGCCCACCACCACGTTGGCGGTGTTTCGCCCAGGGTCCCGGCTGACCGGGACCAGATCGCCCGATTCGTCAAGGTCATACTCGGCGAAGTTCCCGGCGGGGAAGTGCGCGACGGTCCCAGGCGGCGGGGCGAGCATCCGGACGATCTCGTAGGGATACGGCGCGCCGAAGTGCTGGGCTCGCAGCACCTTCTGCAGGTACGGGGAGACCGTCTGGATCGGCTCCTGGCCTACCGGCCGCTCGCGCACCACCACGCCGTCCCGGCCGACTCCGTCGATGTGCAGCACCGCCTCGCGCAGTTCGCCTCCGGGCCCGGGAATGCTCACCCGCAGGACCACCTTCTGCAGGCCAGCGGAGACGGCCACGGGCGCGAACGCGCGGGCGATGTCGGGCCACCGCTCTGGCGGTACGTCCCAGGGCGGCCGCACCGACAGCACGATCCGGTTTGCGGTCGGCCCGTCGTGTCCGGGGATCGCGGCCAGTGCCTGGCGCATCGCGCTGATGGCCGACAGGCCCATCAGTTCCAGCCGCGGGTAGCTGATTCCACCTGAGGCGTCGCGCACCGGGATCAGGTCGCGAACCTCGGCGAGCGCGAACAGGCGCTGATCTTCCGGGTTGTCGTGCGCGACACCGTGGAAGACGTGCACGTCGGCGGCCGACGGCAGCCGCCGGAGCCGGAAGTTCGCCAGCCGCCAGAGGTCGAGCCGCTTGGCCAGCATCGGATGCAGGTTGCGGTAGATCGGCTCCTCCTCGAACCAGCCGTCCGCACTCTGCCGGAATGTCAGGTGCTGAATGCCATGACGCTCAGGCGCAGATCCGGTCACGCTCGTCACTGTGACGTCGAGCCGCCGCAGCCGACGGCCGAACGCGCAGGAGGGCAGCAGGCCGGCGATCTGCTCAGCCGTGTCGTCGTCGCTCGGCATCTCGCCGTGCCGCCAGGTATGCAGGTCCACCACGACCTCGAGGCCGGGCTCCACTTCGGCCAGGCGCCCGGCCACCGCCGCGGCCAGCCCCGTCAGCTCCGCCAGCGGCAGGTAGGCGACCACCAGGTGAATCTGGCCGCCACCCACCTCGTAGTCAGCCGAGCACAGCAGGTGGCCTCCTTGCCGGGCAACAGTGAGTTCGCGCATGTCACGGATCCGGTAGAAGCGCCGCGTGAGCACCTCAAGGAGCACCGCGTGGAAGGCGTCCGCGGATGCGGTGGGCCCGGTGGCCAGCCAGCGGCGCAGCAGCATCGTCTGCAGTACCTGACGGCACGCCACCAGGTCCCGGATACGGTCCAGTCGCTCAGGCCCGCCTGGATCGGCCTGCAGCGCGTCAAGGTGCTGTTCCATCTCCGCGTGTTCCTTGGTGACGACGGCCCGGAGCGGTGGCTCATCCAGGTAGTGGAACCTGACGGCCCGGGCCAGGTCGGCCACGTCCTGGTGGCGATCCTGGGTGGCCGCGGCCAGCCGGTCCAGGCGGGAGCGCAGCTCAGGGACGGCGAGATGGCTGAGCGGCTTCCTGTGCCGAACGCGCCGCTCCAGGATGCTGACCAGGGCCGGGGTGAGTTCACCGACCCGCTGGAGCGACCGGAACAGCCACACCACGGCCTCTTCGAGGTGCGGCGTGCGCTCCAGGCTGTTCACGCCATACCGGCGCAGGGCGCGAGCGAGGTGCTCACGGTAGGGGGCCGGCAGTCTCGCTCTGTCAGCGTCCAGCCACTGCAAGTACGACAGCAGGTACTGTTTGGATCCGCTGGCGAAGCGCTTGCCGTCCTGGTCCGGCTCGGCTTTGGGCCGGTACAGCGCGGCCGCGTCGGTGAAGACATCCAGCAGGAGGTCCTCGCACTGCAGCAGCCCAGGATCGTCCGGCGCAGCGATCGTCTCGAGCCGGCGCTGGTGGGCCAGGGCGTCGCGCACCGATGCCGGATCGAGGTCATAGCCGAGCAGGTAGCTGAGCAGCACCGAATACACCCGCTCACTCGGCGGCACGCCCAGATCTGGCGGGCCGGTCAGGCCGGTCAGGTCTACGCTGGCCGGCCCGTCGGCGCGGCTGCTCTTCTGCCCTGTCGTCCTGATCCGCACCAGCACCGCACCGGTCTCGACCTTCTCGTTGGCCGCGACCTCGACGCCGGTGATCTCGCCGTCGAACGGCGCGGCGATCACCGTCTCCATCTTCATGCTCTCCAGCACCACCAGCGGGTCGCCGACAGCCACTACGGAACCCGGCGCGGCCGGCACGGAGACGACCACGGCCGGCCACTCGCTGCGGACCGTACCGCCGTCATCCCTGGAGATCCGGTGTGCGGTGCCGTCGATCTCCACCCTGATGGCTGACCCCACGGTCACGGCGACGACGCGGTGCCGCTGCCCGTTCACGACGATGCGCCGCTCATGGGCGTTCACGCGGTCCACCGTGATGTCGGCGAGCGTGCCGCTGTCGGCGACCCGGTACGAGGACGGCCCCGTCCGGTACACGCGCAGCCCGAACAGAGCGCCGCGGTAGCGGAGCTGGCAGGAATGGCCCACCTCGGCTATCGGCTCGGGATTGCCGCGCGCTGCCTGCGCGCGGAAGGCGGCCAGCTCGGCGGTATGGTCCAGGTCGTAAGCCTCCACCGCGGCCTGAAGCAGGGCAACCGGATCAGCGGCAGGCAGGTGCGTTCCCTCAGCGGTCAGCCGGTCCAGCCACTGGTTGTCCACGTCCCCGTTCCACACCTCCGGCCGGTCAAGGACGGTCAGCAGGAACGACCGGTTCGTCGTGCCACCGGCCACGACCACCGTCGTCTGGGCCAGCGCCCGGCGCAGGCGCGCCAGCGCCTCATCGCGGTCGTGCCCCCAGGCGATGACTTTCGCGATCATCGAGTCGAAGTCGGGGGACACCTCATCGCCCTGGCGCACCCCGGTGTCTACCCGGATGCCGGCGCCGGCGGGCAGCGCGAGCATGGCAATTCGCCCAGGCGCGGGCTCGAAATCGCGTCCAGGGTCTTCCGCGCACACCCGCGCCTCGACGGCATGCCCGCGCACTCGCGGTGGCCGGCCACGAAGCCGCCCCCCGGCCGCTATGTGCAATTGCAGCTTGACGAGATCAGTCCCGGTCGTCGTCTCGGTCACCGGGTGCTCCACCTGGAGCCGGGTGTTGACCTCCATGAACATGAAGGTGGCACCGTCGGGTGACACGAGGAACTCGACCGTGCCCGCGTTCGTGTACCCTGCCGCGGTCGCCAGCGTGACCGCGGCCTGCCGGATCACCTTCTCCATCGCGGGGTTCAGAGCCGTCGACGCCGATTCCTCGATCACCTTCTGGTGGCGGCGCTGGATGCTGCAGTCCCGCACCCCGAGCGCCCAGACAGTGCCCTCTCCGTCGGCGATGACCTGCACCTCCACGTGCCGCGCCGCCGCCACCAGTCGCTCGATGAAGACCGTCGGGTCACCGAAGGCCAACTCCGCCTCGTCGCGCGCCGATGTAAACGCCGTGGCGAGATCAGCCGGATCCAGCGCCACCCGGATGCCGCGCCCGCCGCCTCCTGCGGCGGCCTTGACGATCACCGGATACTCCAGGCGCTCGGCAGCCTCAGCGGCCTGCCGCGCGTCCTCCACCGGGCCGCCGCTCCACGGCACCACCGGCAGCCCGGCGCTCTCCGCCAGTCGCTTGGCCGCCACCTTGTCACCCAGCAACTGGATCGTCGCGCTGTCCGGGCCGACGAAGATGATCCCCGCCTCCTCGCAGCGCCGCGCGAACGACGCGCTCTCCGCCACGAAGCCCCAGCCAGGCCAGGCTGCATCCACCCGTGCCTCGCGCAGCGCCGCCACGAGCCTCGCCTCATCCAGGTAGCTCGACTTACGATGACCGTCAGCCGGATCGGCATACGTAGCCGGCCCAAGCGACAGGGCCTCATCGGCCTCGCGCACATACCAGGCACGCGAATCCGGGTCGGTGTACACCACCACCGTCGTGACCGGCGGTTGGCCGCCGGCCGCGTTCAACTCCGCCACCGCGATCAGCGCCCGCATGGCCGCCTCACCGCGGTTGACGATAGCCAGCCGCCGGATATGCTTCACGCCGCGTCCTTCCTCATCTCCAGCGCCGGAAATCCGTCGGTACGATCCCGCTCAGCCGAGGCGGTCGAGGCGGTCGAGGCAGGCGATTGTCTCCCCAGTTACGAATAAATTTTATTTCACCGGCAATCAGGCCGGCCGGAGAATCCCGGGCACATTGATGGATGTCATCAATGTACAGCCTGTCAGGCATGATTTGGAATACCAGCAGGAGTAGATCTCTTAATCCTACCCGCAATGGACATCGGGTAGTCCCTGCGGCTATGTAGCCGTGGACCGGCGGAGGGGAATGCCTCTCATCATGTTGGCCGATGTAATGCGGGGGATGCCCTCTGTAGAATCTGGGTAAAACCGGATCCGTTTCCGGCTGCCGCCTTTGCGGCGCGCCGGCCGTGCTTATCCGGCAAGTATTTTCCCGGCGTGTCATTCGCGTGATTGCCGCGGAAAGAGCTACCGGAAGGGGACATGCAGATGCGACTCGCCGAGGGCACTGCGGGCGCGCGGATCCTGGCGTTTGGCGGGTATCAGCCAGCGAGAGTGGTCACCAACGACGAGCTGGCCCGGACGGTGGACACTACCGATGAGTGGATCCGGCACCGGATTGGCGTCGCCAGCCGCAGGATCGCCGGGCCGGACGAGACAGTGGCCGACATGGCGGCCGCCGCGGGCGGCAAGGCCCTGGCCGCCAGCGGGCTGTCTGCCGCCGACATCGATCTGGTGATCGTTTCCACCTCCACGCCAGAGACGATGATGCCCTGCACGGCGGCCACGGTGGCCACCCGGCTCGGCATGTCCGGCCCGGGTGCGTTTGACCTCAACGCCGGGTGCTCGGGGTTCTGCTACGCGCTGGCCGCCGCCAGCGACGCGGTCCGCGCTGGCACATCCCGCCATGTCCTGGTCGTCGGGGCTGAGAAGCCCTCGCAGTGGATCGACTGGACGGACCGCTCCACCTGCACCATCTTCGGGGACGGGGCGGGTGCGGCCGTTGTTGGCCCCGTCACCGATGCTGACCCCGCGCCGGGGATTGGCCCGGTGGTGTGGGGCAGCGACGGCTCGATGGCCGACAAGATCGCCATCAAGGACCGCCGGTCGTTCTTCTGCCAGGACGGTCAGGCCGTGTATCACTGGGCCACCACCGTGCTTCACCCGGTCGGGAAGAAGGCGTGCGAAGCTGCCGGGATAGACCCGGGAGAGCTGGCGGCGTTCGTCCCGCATCAGGCGAACCTGCGCATCATCGAGTCCATCGCGAAAAAGATCGATGTGCCGCGGGCGCGGGTCGCCACCGAGATCGTCTATTCCGGCAACACGTCGTCGGCGTCCATCCCGCTCGCCCTGGTGGCGATGATCGGCCGTGGTGAGGTCAACTCCGGTGCGGCCGTTCTGTTGCTGGCTTTCGGAGCGGGCATCTGCTACGCGGGGCAGGTGATCACGGCACCCTGACTGCCCCCTGACGGCACTGTGGCTGCTGGCCATGCCGGAACCGGAACAACGACACGAAGGAGAACACGGGCACATGAGCATGACGGAGCAGGAGATCGTGGCAGCCGTCGGCGAGATCGTCGAGGAGATCTGCGGAATTCCCGCCGACCAGGTCACCCCCGAGAAAAAGTTCTTGGAGGACCTGGAAATTGATTCGCTGGGAATGGTCGAGATCGCGGTGGCCGCCCAGGACAATCTCGGGGTCGCAATCCCCGATGAGCAGCTCAGAAACCTTGAAACCGTCCAGGCCGTCGTCGACTTCGTTCGCAACGCTGCCGTCTCGGCCTGAGCCGGCCCACCGCTTTTAGCGAGCGGTGGGCCGGGTGTTTCTGCGTCATCAAGCAGAGGAGTGTATGCATCGTGCGGGCGGATAAGCTAACCGTTGTCGTTACCGGTCTGGGCGTGACCTCGCCGCTGGGCGGGGACGTGGCCGCCACCTGGGAGGCCCTGCTTGCGGGACGCAGCGGGGCGGGCACCCTCCCGGCCGACTGGCCAAAGGAACTGCCCGTGCAGATCGCCGCGCCCGCCGCGGTCGACCCGGCGACGGTGCTCGGCCGCGTGCAGGTGCGCCGCCTGGACCGCTGCGAACAGTTCGCCATCGTGGCCGCGCGCGAGGCGTGGGCAGATGCTGGATCCCCGGAGGTAGATCCGGAACGGCTCGGCGTGGTGGTCTCCAGCGGCATCGGCGGCCTCGCGTCCACGCTGAACGCGTATGACGTGCTCCGGGGCAAGGGGTGGCAGCGCCTTTCGCCGTTCACGGTGCCCATGCTCATGCCCAACGGCTCGGCGGGCTGGATCGGCATCGAATTGAACGCCCGCGCCGGGGTGCACACCACCGTGAGTGCCTGCGCGTCCGGCTCCGAGGCCATCGGCTACGCCATCGACATGATCCGCTCTGGCCGGGCCGACGTGGTCCTGGCCGGCGGGACCGAGGCGCCCATCCTCCCCTTCAACGTCGCGTCATTCGCCGCCATGCGGGCTCTGTCCACCCGCAACGACGAACCGGAGCGTGCCTCCCGCCCGTTCGACAAGGGCAGGGACGGCTTCCTGCTCGGGGAGGGCGCGGGGATGGTGGTGCTCGAGACGGCGGAGCACGCGGCACGCCGCGCCGCCACCGTGCACGCCGTCGCTGCGGGCGCGGGATACTCCGCGGACGCCCACCACATCGCCCAGCCCGACCCCAGCGGTGCCGGGATCGTCAGCGCCATCGAGCGGGTCCTGGCCAACGCCGGGCTGACGCCAGAGCAGATCGTGCATATCAACGCGCACGCGACATCCACCCTGGCCGGGGACGTAGCCGAAGGCCAGTCGATCGCCCGCGCCCTCGGCGGCAGCGCCAGCGGCGTCGTGGTGTCGGCGACCAAGTCGATGACCGGGCACCTGCTCGGCGGCGCTGGTGCGCTCGAATCGGTCGCGACGATCCTCGCGCTCCGCGAGAGGGTCGCCCCGCCCACGATCAACCTGGACGACCCGGACGACGAGATCGGCATAGACATCGCCACGCAGCCGCGGGAACTGCGCCCCCGCACCAGGGGCCCCATGGCGGCGCTGAACAACTCCTTCGGCTTCGGCGGGCACAATGTCGCGCTTGCCTTTACCACAGCTTAATCTGCCCTTTATCGCGACTTAATCTGTGTCAATCCGCTGCGCGCACCCGGAGTCATCCGTGACCGCCAGCTGGGAACCGGACTCTGGCCGCGCTGCCACCGGACGCCGTGCAATCCCCCTGATCATCAGGAAGCGCGCAATCCCCTGATCACCAGGAAGCCAGCCTCGCGGCACGGGCTGAGCAAGCCCAGCTGCCCGTGGAATCCCGGCCGCACCCAAGGTTAATAGAAGCCGATCACGAGATGGTTATCTCACAAAGCCGCTGAGCGGGATGCGGCCCCGCCGGGTGGGAGAATGGCGCATTCATAGCGCGCTGAGCTGCCCGTTCGATCTCCCGGGACCAAAGTCCCTTATCCAACGCCGAAGCTGTGAATATGGTGGGCGTCGTAAAGGGCCATGTGGGGTCTTGGTATTGAATCATTCCGCGATCTTCGTGGTAGTGCTTGATATCACTGCGGTCGCACTCGCGGCCGGAGCCGCCGCGCCGGTCGTTCGGCGTAATTTGAACGCCGGTGCGGGCAACCGGTCGCCACCATAAGATCTCTCGCTACTGCGCGGGGCAGCGCCGCTCCTGTGTGTCCGGTCCGGGCCGCTTGGACTCGAGCCGGCACCTGCAGATTCACACCACAAGCATTAGGGGACAGTGCGCTATGCCCGAAGAACACCTGCGATCTTCCGCTGTTGAGGGACCCGACGTGCGGGTTCTTTTGGCCGACGACGAAGAGATGTCCCGGCGCGGCTTCGCCGCTGCGCTGGACGAGACGGGCGGGATCGCCGTGGTCGGACTTACGAGGATCGGTGACGACGTGCACAGATTGGTCCTCTCGTGCCGACCGCATGTCGTGCTGATCAACGCGGCGACTGCTAGTGACTGGGCTGGGACAGTTCGGGACATCGTGGCCGACCTGCCGCTGCCGGAAACACCCAAGGTGATCGTCGTGATCGGAGCCGAAATCGAGGACTACCTGTTCCAGGCAGTGCAAGCCGGAGCCACTGGGGTGTTGCTGCGGAGCATGTCAGGGGAGGAGCTCAGCTATGCGGTCCGCAACGTCGCGATGGGGCATTCTGTCATCTCGCCAGCGGCGACCTCTTTCATGCTTACCCGGCTGCGGCTGGTCGCTGGCCGCGGGGGCGGCAGCGGCAGCATCGCGGCGATCGACGATCTGAGCCCTCGTGAACGGGAGATCCTGGCGGGTCTGGCCGTCGGCAAGTCGAACCAGGAGATTGCCACCGCAACCCACCTCTCTCTCGCGACCGTAAAGTCGCACGTTTCTAACATCCTGATCAAACTCGGCGTCCGCGATCGCGTCCAAGCCGCTTTACTCGGTCAGAGCGCGGGTGTCGAGGAATTACGAGTGAACAACGTCCGCAGCTATCCGGTGCGTGTCGAGCTGGCCGGTGCGGTGCAGCTCGGCCACGGCGAACCGTTCGATCTTTCCGCTCGTGGTCAGCGGGATGGTCCCCTGTTTCACCAGCACGACCTCATCAAGTCGCAGCGCGAACTCTCTGCTGACCGCCGCGCGCAGCATGACTTCGAGGTCAGCCGCCACCACGGTGGCGGAGGCCGGGTCAGTGTCCACGGCGTCGTCGCCGATCACCCGGAAGGCACGGTCGATCTCCACCACGAGCACCACCGCTGAACTGGACGGATCGACCCGTTGGAAGGCCGCGCAACCTCCGGGTTGAACGGCTGGGTGGACCGCTCCGGCCACTCCCTCGATGTCGTGCGGATAGTGGTTACTGCCATCAACGATGATCAGGTCCTTGCGACGCCCGGTGACATACAGCTGATTTCCGTGCACGAAACCCAGATCGCCGGTCCGGAGGAAGCCTCGGCCAAGACCCGATATTTCGACGTCGAACGTCTCTGCGGTGTGCTCGGGACTGTTCCAGTAGCCGATGGCGACGCTGTCGCCACGGACCATGAGCTCGCCTACCCTGCCGGGCGGCAGCGGCTCGAGGGTGTCAGGGTCGGCGACGACGAGCGGCAACTCGTCGATGAGCGCGCCGCTGGCCACCAGTTCGTGCCCCACGCCGGTGCCGCTCACCGGCTCAGCGAGTCCTCGTGACAGCGCTTCTGCGTCGACCCGGGTCTTGGTCATGCCCCCCCCGAATGGCCCACCGGACACCATGAGGGTTGCCTCGGCCAGGCCGTAGGTGGGGAAAAACGCGTCGGCGCTGAATCCTGCCACGGCGAACCGCTCGGCGAAGGACTGCAGTGCCTCGGCGCGGATTGGCTCCGAGCCGCATAGGGCCATTTTCCAGTTCGACAGGTCCAGTTTCTCGGCCTGCTCCGGGTGAATTCGCCGGACGCACAGTTCGTAGGCGAAATTCGGTGCCACGCTCAGCGTCGCTCGGGTCTCGGACATGGCCCGTAGCCAGTCGAGTGGTCGCCGGACGAAGCTCAGCGGCGGTATCTGGTGCACCGTAAAGCCATGGGCGACCGGCAGGATGATCTCTGCCAGCAGGCCCATATCGTGGAATGTCGGGAGCCAGATCACTCCGCTGTCACCGCGTTTGAGCTGAGCGGCCCGCCCGATCACAGCGGCGTTCGCGAGCACGCTCGAGTGCGGCAGCGCCACGCCCTTGGGCATGCCGGTCGATCCGGAGGAGTACTGGAGGTACGCGATCGAATCTCTGGTGATCTCGGGCGTGACCCACGATCGGGCGGCACTCCTGTCCACCTCATCGGTGGCCACCAGCACGAGATCCTCGAACCCGCCGAACGTGCCCAGCTCCTCCGCAAGCTGCCGGCGCATCGACTCGGTGGTCAGCAGCAGCTTAGCTCCGCTGTTCGTACTGATCGCCCGCAACCGCGCAGCCCCGTCCTCAACCCTCCGCAGCCTCGGGGGCGCCACCGGGATGGCGATCAGTCCGGCGTAGAGGCAGGCCCAGAAGCCCACAGCGAAGTCCAGGCCGGGTGGGTAGAGGAGCAGTACGCGGTCACCGGGACGGCCGAGCTCCAGCAGGTGGCCGGCGACGGCACGCGCTGCTTCGTCCAGTTCGCGGTAGGTCAGTGATGTCTTCCACGTTTCGCCATCTGCAGCGAACATGAGCGGGACCCCGTCCGGGTCAGCGCGGGCCCGGGAGCGCACCATGTCCACCAGGGTGCCGCCGAGTACGTCTGCGCCGGGACTCGCGGGATCAGTCATCATAGCGGCCTCTCTGGTCCACGGGTGGATCGACGGGGGCATCCACCTGCGCCCCGGTCGCAAGGTGGCACAGCACGTATTTGCGCTACCTGAAATGCCATGCTGCTTGTTATCAGAAATTCGGCCGGCCGGATAATTCCAGGGTCAATTAATGACGGTACCCACTATAGTCCGTCAGGCATTATTGGGAACACCGGCATGAGGAGATCCCGTTACCTACCTGCGATGGACTTCAGGTAGTCCCTGCGGCTACGTAGCCGTGGATCGGCCGAGGGGAATACTTCTCGTCCTATCGGCCGATGTAATGCGTGTCTGCGTTCTATAGAGTCTGGCTGTAACCCGGATTTGTTTCCGTCTTCTTCCTTGGCGGTGCGTCGACCGTGCCTTTTCGGCAGTGTTTCCCCACCGGCGTCTCATCCAGCTGGTTGTCGCGGAAGTCGGCAGAGTCTCGGGAAGGCTCGTCGATCAGGGTGAAAGGGAAGGAACCCAGCGATGGTGGAGTCGAGGAACGTCAGCGGTGCTGCGACCCCAGGCGAGGCCACCATCCGGCGCTGGCTGTGTGAGCGACTGGCGGAGGCGACGGGGGGGACACCCGACAGCATTGACATCCGGGAGCCGTTCGAGAATCTCGGTATCACCTCCACCGAGGCCGTGAGCATCGCTGGAGAGCTGGAGGAATGGCTCGAACGCAGCCTTCCGTCCTCGTTGCTCTATGAGCACGTCTCCGTCGAGGATCTCAGCCGCCATCTCGCGGGCCCAGGGGTCACTCAGGGTGCGGCTTCGGCCGAGCCTCGCCCGGATGGTCCCGACCGGGGCGAAGTCCCGGGTAGCGCCGATGACCCGTTGTGCATCAGCGCCATGGCCTGCCGGTTCCCCGACGCCGACTCGGTGGAGGAGTTCTGGCAGAACCTGCTCGACGGCAGGGACTCCGCCGCGGAGGTCCCGGCCGATCGCTGGGACGCAGCGGCGCGACTGAACGACGATCCGGACGTCGGCGGCATCGTGTACACCTCACGCGGCGCCTTCATGCGCGATGCGGCGGGATTCGACCCGGCGTTCTTCGACATCTCCCCTCGAGAAGCCAGCCGGATGGACCCTCGGCAACGGATCTTGCTTGAACTGGGCTGGCAGGCGATGGAGGCCTCCGGGCTGACCGCGGACCGGCTGAGGGGCAGCCGGACTGGCGTGTTTGTCGGGATGATGGCAGACGATCAGTTCGCCACGTTGCAGCTCGACCAGGGCGAGGAATGTCTCGACGACCCGGTCTTCGGGACCGGCACGGCCGCCAGCGTGGCACCCGGCCGGGTGTGCTACCGCTTCAACCTGCACGGCCCCAGCGTTCTTGTCGACACCGCCTGCTCCTCGTCAATCGTGGCTCTGCACCTTGCGATGCGGAGCATTGCCGCAGGGGATTGCGACCGGGCTCTCGTCGCAGGCGCCAGCCTCACCGCCCACCCGGCCGTTCTGCGCCAGGCCTGTGTGATGCGGATGCTCGCAGCGGACGGGCGGACCAAGACATTCGACACGGCTGCCGACGGCTTCCTGCTGGGCGAGGGCGTCGGCGTGGTGATGGTGGAGCGGCTCAGCGCAGCCGTGAGCCGGCGTGGCCCGGTGCTCGCCGTGCTGCGGGGTTCGGCGACCAACCAGGACGGGGCCACCAATGGCCTCACCGCGCCGTCCCGTCAGGCTCAGGTTGACGTCATCCGGTCCGCTCTGGCCGACGCTGGGCTCGAGCCTCGGGACATCGACTACGTCGAGGCGCACGGGACTGGGACAGCGCTGGGCGACTCGATCGAGGTTGCGGGGCTCCAGGAGGTGTTCGCCGAGGGCCGCTCTGACCGGCACCCGCTGGTGGTCGGCGCGGTCAAGACGAACGTCGGCCACATGGCTGGTGCCGCCGGGCTTGGCAGCCTGATCAAGGTTGTGCTCGCGCTGGGGCATGGCCGCATCCCCGGCAACCTGCACCTGCGCGAACCAAACCAGGCCATCGACTGGAAGCCCGAGGTCCTCGCGCTCCCCGATCACGTCCTGGGCTGGCCGCAGACCACCCGGCCGCGGCGGGCCGGCATCAGTTCATTCGGATGGTCCGGCAGCAATGCGCACGTCGTGGTCGAGCAGTCCCCGCAGTTGACATATCAACCTTCTGCCGGGGACCCGGCAGAAGACGCCTGGCAGGTACTTCTCGTCTCGGCACGGACGGCTGGCCGGATCGGCCAGGTGGCCGCTGGCCTCCAGTCGGCTCTCATTTCCCCCCCGGATGCCGCCGGCGCACAGGTCGCCACGCAGGGCGTCCCGCTCGCGGATGTCGCATTCACCACCCAGGCTGGGCGCAGTGCGCTCGACCACCGGGCGGCTGTCATCAGCCGGGACATCCCGAGCGCGCGTCGGGAACTGGCCACGCTGAGCCGGACCCCGCGTTCACGGCGGGCTGCCCGCGGCGGTCAGGCGCAGGTGGCCTTCCTGATGCCAGGAACCGGTGACCAGTACCCGGGCCTTGGCCGGACTCTGTACGAGGAGGAGCCCGCATTCCGTGCTGCCCTCCGCCTGTGCACCGACGCAGCCGCGGCCGCCGGAGTGGATGTGCTTCGCTGGCTGTACCCGGATGGCAGCGATGCCCCCGCAGCCGACTCGGCAGGAGGGCTGAGCGCCCTCCTGGGCCGAGCCGATCCGGCCCCCGCATCGGCCCTCACCGATCAGATTGAGGTGGCCCACGCGGCGGTGTTCGCTCTCGACTTCGCCTGCGCCGCGCAGTGGCAACGGATCGGCATCCGGCCGGCGGCTGTGCTGGGCTACTCACTCGGCGAATACGCGGCCGCCACCGTGGCTGGTGTTTTTGACCCCGCTGACGCGGTCAGGCTGGTGATCGAGCGGGCGCGCCTGGTCGCCGGGACACCGCGCGGAGTGATGCTCACCGTGGCCACCCCGGCGGCGCGACTGGCCACGATGCTGGGGGAGGGCCTCGACCTGGCCGCCGACAACGGCCCGCTCACCTCCGTGGCCTCAGGCACGGAAGCCGACATCGCCCGGCTGGAGATCGAGCTGGCCGAGCAGGATATCGCCTGCCGGCGGATCCCGACCACACATGCCATGCATTCCCGGCTTATGCGCCCGGTGCGCGACCGGCTCGTCCAACTCATCAGCTCGACGCCTCGGCAGCCTCCCGTCATTCCGATCGTGTCGAACCTCACCGGTGCGGTGCTGAGCGCGCAGCAGGCCATGGACCCGGAGTGCTGGGGCGATCACATGTGCTCCACCGTGCAGCTCGCTGGCGGTGTGCAGCGACTGGCCGAGCAAGACATCGCTGCGATCGTCGATCTCGGGTCCGGCCAGCTCGGCAGCCTCGCCACCCAGGTCCTGGCCACCAGAGCCGGGGAAACCACCACCGCGGTTGCCGTCGGATCCTTGCCCTCGGCATACCGCCCCGGCAGCGATCGGGAGGTCCTGCTCCGCGCGGCCGCCAACTTGTGGGAAGTCGGTGCCGAGATCGACTGGTCCGCGCTCCGGCCAGCTGGCGGACAGCTAACCATCCTGCCAGGCTACCCCTTCGAGCACAGCAGGTTCTGGCCGGGTAAGCCCAGGGACAGTGCCGTCATCGCGGATCGCGGCCGATCCGGGACGACTGCCAACGCTGCCCTCCCCGCACCGGGTGCGGAGCCAGAAGCCGCCGACGGAGAACCGGGTGTCCGGCTGTACGCACCATCCTGGGAAGCGGTTCCCGCGCCCGCCGAAGGGGCCGCACCTGCGGGTCCGGTGCTGCTGCTCACGGACGATCTGCAGCTGGCGGGCCGGCTGACGGCTGCGCTCGCACCGGTCGTCTGTGTGCCGGTGCGGTCCGGGCCGGGTTTCATGGAATCCCCGGAGGGATTCACCGTCCGGCCGACCTCAGTGGCCGACTATGAGCGGTTGCTCGATCGGCTCCGGGAGAGCAACCGGCTCCCGGACAGCGTCGTCCATCTCTGGTCGGCCGCTCAGCCCGGCGACGGCGCTCCGGCGGACCTTATGACAGAGGTCCGAGAGGATCACCAGACCGGTTTCCTGAGCCTGCTGGCTCTGGGCCAAGCGTTGCCCTGGCACCTGGCCGACGATGCGCGGCTGCTCGTCGTCACCGCCGGGGGATGCGCGACCCGACCCGGTGAGCCGGTGCGGCTCGGCCGGGGAACCATCGCTGGACTGGCGTTGACGCTCCCGCAGGAGCACCCTGGCATCGTCGTCCGGACTTTGGACCTGCCAGCCGAAGATCAGGCCGAGCCATCGCGGCAGATCGACCCATCGCGGCAGATCGATCTGGCCAAGCACATCGCGACGGAGCTGTCCTGGCCCGGACCGGAACCGGTCGTGGCGATTCGCGGCGGTGTGCGACTTGTCCGTCGGTACCGGCCCGTCGACACGGTGCCCACGACGGACGCTGCTCGGCTGCGCGAGCGCGGCGTCTACCTGATCACGGGCGGTCTCGGGCGGATCGGTCTGCTGGCAGCGGCCCACTTTGCCCGACGGGCCAAGGTGAGGCTGGTCCTCACCAGCCGCCAGGGCCTGCCGGCCCGGGAGCGCTGGGCCGAGCTGCTGGCTGGTCCAGCCGATGGCGATGGGCAGGATCCGACCGCGCACCGGATCCGCGCCGTCCAGGAAATCGAGGCGCTGGGCGCCGAAGTGATGGTCGCCGCTCTCGACCTCGGCGATGGGGAATCAATCCGCGGCCTCCTCCGCCAGCTGGATGCGCGGTTCGGGGAACTGAACGGCGTGATCCACGCCGCAGGTACCACGGAGCGCTCGTCCTTTGCGCCGATCGCGACGCTCGATCCGCAGAGCCTGAGCGCTCACATGGTGCCCAAGGTCTACGGCACGCTTGCGCTCGACGTGGCACTGGCCGGACGCCCGCTCGACTTCTGCCTGGCGATGTCGTCAATGTCCACACTGCTTGGCGGAGTGGCCTTCAGCGGCTACGCCTCGGCCAATGCGTTCCTGGACCTCTTGGCCGAGTCGGCGGCTGGGCGCCAGCGCTGGATGGCGATCGACTGGGACACCTGGAAGAGCACCATCGACAGGCATGTTCTGGGTGATCTCGGACGCACTCTCGACCAGTACTCGATCGCGCCCGCAGCGGGCGTCGAGCTTCTCGAGGCCCTGCTCGGAGGGGAACGGCCGAGAGTGATCGTGGCCGCAGGGGACCTGGAGCAGCGATTGCGGGTCTGGGTCACCGACATTGCCGTGCTGAGCGCGGCAAAGGACCCGGCCGGCGGTGAAACCCGGTATCCACGACCGCCACTCAGCACGCCGTTCGAGCCGGCGCCGGAGGGCCTGGACGCCGACATCGCCGATGTGTGGGCGGCGGCGCTGGGACTGGAGCAGGTCGGCGTGCATGACAACTTCTTCGAGCTGGGCGGCAATTCGCTGCTCGCGATGGATCTCATGGCGCGAATCCGCCGCGCCACCGGAACGGCGGCGATCCCGCCGAACGTGCTGTACGAAACGCCGACCGTTCATGGCGTGGCGCGCTACCTGCGTGAATCCAGCGGCGGTCCCCGTGCCGGGATGGACTCGGACGACGCCGGCAGCGTGAACCGGCTGTCGACGAGCCGGGACCGCGGGTCCTCGCGGCGGGCGAACGCGGCGGCGGCGGCCGCGGCCCGGGGGAAGTGATGAACGCCGCTGCGGGAACCGCTCCGCAAATCGCCGTCGTCGGGATGGCGGCCCGCTTCCCCGGGGCAGCCGACGTGGACGAGTTCTGGCAGAACCTGCTGGATGGTGTGCCGGCGCACCAGGCGCCCGGCCTGGACCCGAGCGGGTTCGACGCGGAGTTCTTCGGCATCTCCGCTGACGAGGCCACCCTGATGGACCCACAGCACCGGATGTTCATCGAATGCTGCTGGCACGCGATGGAAGCGGCCGGGTACGACCCACGCAGTGCCCCGGGCGTCGGAGCAGTGTTCGGGGGTTGCTCCTTCCCGGTGTACCTGGTGCTGAGCCTGATGGCGCAACACGGGCTGGCCGGGGGGCACATCAGCCTGGCCACCGCGCTCGCGAACGATCGTGATGCACTGACCGCGCGGACCGCCTATCACCTGGACCTGCGCGGGCCCGTCCTCACCGTTCAGGCATTCTCCGCGACAGGACTGGTCGCGGTGCATCTGGCGGCCCAGTCGCTGCTACTGGGCGACTGTGACCTGGCTGTCGCCGGCGTGGCCTCGGTCTGCGTCACAGAACTGCCCGAGGGACCTGTGCCGGCTTCCCGATCCGGTGTCTGCGCGCCTTTGGACGCACAGGCCGACGGAACGCTGCCGGGCAACGCGGTCGCGGTCGTGGTCCTTCGCCGACTGGACGACGCAGTACGTGACGGTGACCACGTGCATGCCTTGCTGGCCGGTAGCGCTGTCACGCACGAAGGCGGACGCAGTCACGGTTTCCTCGTCCCGGGCACCGCGGCCAAGGCGGAGGCGATGGCCGAGGCGCTCGCGGTCGCCGGGCTCGCCCCGGAGGACCTTGGTTATATCGAGGCCCAGGCGGTGGGCGAGCCGGTCAGCGACGCCCTGGAGGTGGCCGCCGTCGACCGGGTATTTGACGGGAGCCCTTCTGCGGCCTCCTACCGGATGGGGTCAGTCGCCGCGAACGTTGGCCACCTCGATGCCGCGGCGGGGATGGCCGGGCTGATCAAGGCGATCCTGATGGTGGAGCGAGGGTGGATACCCCCGCAGCCGGGCTTCCGGGTGCCCGCGGCGGCGCTGGCTCGTGCGCGGACTCGGTTCATGGTGGCCGCCACCGAGGCCCAGCCGTGGACCGCACTGGACGACTCGGGAATGCCGATCACCCGGAGGTGCGGGGTCAACTCCTTCGGTATAGGGGGCACCAACGCCCACGCCGTGGTCTGTCAGGCACCGTCCGCACCGGCCAGCACGGACCTTGCCGAGGACGACCCGCAGTTGTTCGTTGTGTCGGCGCGGGATGACAAGGCGCTGCGGCGTGGGGCCGAGGCGGTGCGCAATGCCCTGGTCGCCAACTGGTCCAGCCGCCTCCACGCCTCGACCGTCCCGGCTGGCATCGCCCCGAACGGCGGGGCGATGTCACCGGCGAACGTCGCTTACACCCTGCAAATCGGCCGGGCTTCGCTGGAGAGCCGTTCCGCTTTCTTCGCTCGCACCCCAGGCGGGGTCCTGCGGGGTCTGGAGCAGATAGCCAAAGGCATGACCGGCCCAGGTGAGCTGGCGGACGACGTGGAAGCCGATCAGCAGGCGGTGCCCCCATCGCCGACGGCCACAGGTATCGATGAAGCGGCGTCCTGGCGGCTGATCGCGCGACGGTGGCTGGCGGGAGAACACATCGACTGGCAAGACGCTCACCGGGGTCGGCCGCGGCTCAGAGTGCCGTTGCCGGGCTACCCGTTTGATCACCGCCGGTTCTGGGTCGAACCGAACATCCCGGCGGAATCCCAGCCCCCGGATATGAGCACGGACACGAGCACGAACACGACGCCGATCGGCGTCTGAGCCCCCAACACGTCGAGAAGGGTAGCTGAGCATGACACGGGTCGGAGTAGTCGGAGCTGGAGTGATGGGTGCTGGTGTGACACAGGATCTGGTGGCACACGGGCACGACGTAGTCCTCGTCGATCGCAGTGACAGCGTCCTTGCTGCCGCGAAGGAGGAAATCGACCGGTACGCGCTGATGGCCCGGCTGCTTGGCCGCGATGCGCCCGAGTCCGACGCAGTCAGCGGAGCGGTGACCTACGGTTCCGCCCTCGAGTGCCTGCAGGACGTCGAGTTCGTGATTGAGAACATCACGGAGGACTGGGATCTGAAGAAAGAGATTTACCCCGTGCTCGATCGGGTCTGCCCGGCGGAGGCGGTCTTCGCCGCCAACACCTCTGCCATCCCGATCACCAGGCTCGCCGCACTCACCTCGCGAGCCGACCGAGTGCTCGGGATGCATTTCATGAATCCGGTACCGCTGAAGAAGACCGTGGAGGTGATCCGCGGATGGCATACCGGAGACGCTGCCGTCGAGCGGGCGCTGCAACTCCTGGCGGCCACGGGCAAGGAAGGGATCGTCGTCAAGGACTCCCCCGGATTCGTGTCCAACAGGGTGCTGATGCTGACCGTTAACGAGGCGATATACCTCGTGCACGATGGGGTCGCCAGCGCCCCGGACGTCGACAAGATCTTCCGGAGTTGCTTTGGGCATCCGATGGGTCCGCTGGAGACGGCCGACCTGATCGGGCTCGACACCATCCTGCTCAGCGTCGAAGTGCTCTATCGCGAGTTCGGCGACAGCAAATACCGTCCGTGCCCGCTACTCAAGCAGATGGTCGATGCCGGCCTGTTCGGCCGCAAGAACGGCCACGGCTTCTACGACTACTCCTGAATTCCTGCATTTCCGCCAGTCCCATGGAGGTCGCTATGACCACACCCCTTACATCAACCGGAACCTCGCCCGAGCCGCCCTCCGACCTGCCCTCCGAGCCGGGCGACAGGTCCAGGCTGAGGGCTTTCATCGAACCCCGCATGCCCGGCATCACTTTCTCTGATGGAGAAGACATCTTCTCCCTGGGCTTTGTCAACTCGCTGTTCGCGATGGAGCTTGTGCTCTTCATGGAGAAGACCATCGGCACCCGGATTCCCAACGAGGAGCTGGCCATGGAACACTTTCGCTCCATTGATGCGATGACCGACCTCTCGGCGCGTCTCCGCGAGCGGCCGAAGGTCAAGGTCGCGTCGTGACGGCGGCCATTGTCACGGCCGGCCCAGCCACGGTGACCGACCGGGTATCCGCCAGAGCCTTCGTCGACAGCTACCTCAGGCCGGAGGCGGACGAGTTCGACCGCACCGAGTGCGTCAGTCCTGAGTTCCTGGCGAAAGCCTCGTCATCGGGCCTGTGGGCCACGCTGGTTCCCGCCGAATTCGGCGGTCTCGGGCTGGACATGGTGACCCTCGGCGCGGTGCACGAGGAGGTGGGCAAGGGTTGCTCATCGGTACGCAATCTGCTCACCGTGCACAACATGGTGTCCTGGGCCATCGGCCGGTGGGGGTCACCTGAGCAGCAGCAGCGGTGGTTGCCGCCCATGGCCGCGGGCAGTGTCCTCGGCGCGTTCTGTGTGACCGAACCAGGCGGCGGGGCGGCCCTGGCCCGGGTAGAGTCCACCGCCCGGCGGCAGGGAGACGGCTGGGTGATCGACGGGCAGAAGAAATGGATCACCGGCGGAGTGGGGGCTGGGCTCCTGCTCGTCTTTGCCCGCGCCGACCAGAACGTGCTCCCGTTCCTGGTGCCGGCCGACACACCCGGCGTGGCGGTGACGCCGATCACCGGAATGCTCGGAGGACGGGCCAGTATGCTCGCTGAAATCGGTCTTGGCTCGGTGACTGTGCCGGCTGAGGCACTGCTGGGACCCGAGCGGTTCGCGCCCGGTGCGGTGATGACCCACACGCTCGATGTCGGCCGTTACACGGTGGCGGCCGGTTCCGTCGGGATCCTGCAGGGGTGCCTGGACGCGTGTGTGGAACACGCGAACCGCGAGCTGCCCGGGGGACACACCCTGGGGGAGTATCAGCTGATCCGCGCGAAGATCACCGAGATGGTGACCTCGGTGCGGGCGGCCCGGCTGCTGCGTGAGGCGGCCGGCCGGTCGAAGGATGCCGGCAGCCCGGAAACCATCATCGACACCTGGATCGCGAAGTTGTTCGCGGCGCGGGCTGCCGCGGCGGCAGCGAGCGAAGCAGTGCAGCTACTCGGCGGTGAGGGTTGCGGGCCCGGGTCCGCGGTGGCCTGCTACTACCGGGATGCCAAGATCATGGAGATCATCGAGGGCAGCTCGGAGATCTCCCAATTGACGATCGCCGGCCACGCTCTGCATCTGCAGGAGTCATCCCGATGACCGGCCCAGTCGCAAACTCGATGGCCACCGAAACGCCGGTGGCGCCGCCTCGTAGCGGCAGCATCAAGTGCGTGGTGTGGGACCTGGACGAGACCGTGTGGGAAGGTGTGCTGCTCGAGGGCGGGGCGGGTGAGGTGCGCCCCGGCGTGCGGGAGACGATCGAGGAACTTGACCGGCGCGGCATTCTGCACTCGGTGGCGAGCAAGAACGAGCCAGGCCCCGTAATCGCCCGGCTGGAGGAGCTCGGCCTGGCTCAATATTTCCTTCGCCCCCAGATCAGCTGGGGGCCGAAGTCCCAGGCCGTGGCCAAGATCGCCGCCGCGCTCAACATCGGTATCGACACCCTGGCGTTCATCGACGACCAGGAGTTCGAGCGCGACGAGGTGCGCTTCGTTCATCCCGCTGTGACGTGCCTGGACGCCAAGCTCGCCGGATCCCTGGCGGACCTGGAGGAATTCATTCCCGCGGTCGTCACCGCGGAATCCGGCCGACGGCGGGAGATGTACCTCAGCGCCATCAGCCGCGACGAGGCCGAGGAAGAATTCGAGGGACCCAGTACGGAGTTCATGGCCGGTCTCGGCATGGTGTTCACCATCAGCCCGGCGGGCACCGAGCACCTGCGGCGCGCGGAGGAGCTCACCGTGCGCACTCACCAGCTCAACTCGACGGGGCGTACCTTCAGCCTCGAAGAGCTCGACCAGCTCACCCGGTCCCCGGATCATCTGGTGCTGGTCGCGGAAATGCGCGACCGGTACGGAAGCTACGGCACGATCGGGCTGGCTCTCGTGGCGATGAGCGGCGCGGTATGGAAGATCGAACTGCTGCTGATGTCCTGCCGGGTGATGTCCCGCGGGGTCGGCACGGTGCTCCTGCACCACCTGCAGACGCGGGCACGTGACGCCGGCGTCACGCTGCAAGCCGACTTCGTCCCGACCGACCGGAACCGGATCATGTATGTCACGTACCGGTTCGCCGGATTCACCGAGGTAGGTCACAGCGCCGATAGCCTGATCCTGGAGAGCGCATCCGCTGACGCACCCGTCCCCCTCGAGCACCTCGAGGTGGTGATCAGAGGGTGAGCCGAGCCTCGACCGGGCTTTCCGGGGCCGGCCCCGGCGGGGCAGACCGGGGCCAGTCCCGGGCCGGCAGTCGGCCCACCTTACTGGCGTTTCCGCACGCCGGGGCCGGTGCCTCGGCGTACCGGGACTGGGGGCAATTGCTCGCCCCGGACATCGACGTGATCGCGATGCGGTTGCCGGGGAGGGAAGACCGCTGGTCTGAGCCGCCGCGGCGCACTATCCGGTCGGTGCTGGAGGCCACTGAGCCGCAATGGGGTGACGTCTGCCGGCCACCATACGCCGTCTTCGGCCACAGCGTCGGAGCGCTGGCCGCCTTCGAACTGGTCCGCGAGATCCGCCGGAACGGCATGGCGAACCCGGCTCATCTCATCGTCTCCGGACGCGTCGCGCCGCAGGTCCGCAGTGTCCTGCCGGTCCAGCATGACCTTCCCGATGAGGAGCTGTCAGCGCATCTGTGCGCACTCGGCGGCGTCTCGGAGACCGTGCTCGCCAACCGTGCCGTCCGGGCCATGCTGTTGCCGGCGCTGCGGGCGGACCTCGCCTGTGACGAGCACTATGAGTATGTCCCCGAGCCACCGCTAGCTGTGCCGGTCACCGTGCTCAGCGGGGCGGACGACCCGCTGGTCTGGCGGGAGGGGCTGATCGCCTGGGCTGCGCAGACCACGGGTCCTTGCACCATCCAGTGGATGTCCGGCGGGCACTTCTTCGGCTCCGAGCATGAAGAGGAGGTGCTGACGTGCGTCCGGAGCGCCCTGAGCATCGCAGTGCACTGAGTTGCAGTGAAGGGGTGAGCCGCCTGCCGGTGGGACCAGCACTGCCGCCGCGCGTGAGGAAGACCGTGCTCGCTTTGCCGAGGGTGTGGGTTGACGGCTCTCATTGGCGTGATGACGCCGACGTTATTCGTCGTCTGACCGGTGCTGGTGTCAATCCCAGTAGCTCATGCTCGCGTTACTTCCGGCGGCGCTGCGGTAGCGCTATTCCGTGATCTTGGTCAGGAACAGCCAGGTGCTCACGATGCCGCCAACAAGAGCTACGAGTGCAGGCCCGACCAGGACGTAGAGTCCCGCGTGCACTCCGAGGACCAGGACTATGCCTGCCGCCAGCAGCAACAACGAAGTGACCGTGTTAGGAGCAACAGCTTCGAGGACGGGCGCGATCGCCTGATTACTCCTATCGCTCTTCGCGCGCCGGTCTAGGAGGTGGAGGCCAGCACCGGTGATCACGCTGAGAACGACCAACTCGGCGCCGAGTGTGCGGTACGCCTGTCCGGGAATCGCGATCAAGACCGAAGTGATAAGGACCGTGCCAAACAGGCTCAGCGTCTGGGCCGCCCGGTTCCGGAGTTCCTGAGACCTCGCGATGGAGGCGATCCTGATCGACACCGCCACGAACAAGAGCCCGATCAGTGCGGCGGCGGCGGTTCCAATGATCTGGGCGAACGTGTCCCAGGCTTTCAAGTGAATCCCCCGTCTGCCCAACAGGCCCATGAACGCAGGGCTCTGCCGCGAGAATACGGCTCTGACACATTCGTGGGCGAAAGCGCCAAGACGGCTCGAAGCCTCTGGCGCCGAGTCGCCGAGGTCCGGATCCCCCGGCTCACCGGCGAGACCTTCCACGCCGGCATCATTATCGACGGGCCGCCGGCCGCCAGGAAGCCGGTGCCAGACCCAGCGCCGCTCCGGACGGGGCTGGCCCCGGCCGGCACCAGATCATATTGATCGGTCACCGATGCTCCCTTGCGAAGTACGCGGCTGCTTTTTTAGGAACACGCTTTCCATCTCCAGTTCCCGGTTACGGTGCTTCAGTTCCCGTCGCCGCGCCCGGTCCCGTATTGGTATCGTTTACCCCGGGCTCCCGAGCCACCTGAGCGATCGGCCTGGCGGAATCAGCCACCCTCCTGGCGGCTTCTTACCTGAACTCCGGAGAATACCTTTCAGGCATCTTGCCCCCGGCATTTGATCCCCCGTCCTTTCCGGCGAAGATCCTATTCGATCCCTGTCAGGAAACTTCGGGGCAGCTCACTTCCTACGGCGGGCAGAAGGGCGTAAGGTGGGAAGCGTTGCTCCGGACCCAGGTAGCTGCGCCGCGATATCTCGCGGCGCAGAAGAAGGGCTCGGAATTTTTCTTTTGAGACGTGTGCCGTCGTTATCGCCTGACCAGCTATCGGAATACCCACTGCCCGCGGCTATCGCCGATCCGTAGCTGATGGGCTGGCAACCAGCTCCGCAGACCGCCCGGAGGGACTAGCGAATGACCTCGCCAGCAGAGCCACAGGATCACCAGATGGCGCCGGAAGATGACCGGAAAATGCCGCAGGGGCTCAATTCGAATCCGCGCGCTACCGCCGCGGGCAGCGCCGAGCCGCCCACCGCGCCAAGCAAGCCGCAGGGTTTCCTGGGCGAGTTCTGGGACGCGGTCTCCGTCCGCACGGTCGGCCTGATCATCGGGATCCTGCTGCTGCAGATCGGGTTCATCCTGTCCTACGTGGGGGCTTTCCACTCACCCACGCCGCACGGCATCCCCGTCGCCGTGGTCGCGCCTGCCCCGGAGTCCGGCCCGATTGTGACCAAGCTCAACCTGATTCCGTCGGCCCCGCTGCACGCGACCGCGGCCAGCAGTCAGGCGGCCGCCCGCCGCCTGATTGGTGAGGAATCCGTCAGCGCCGCGCTGGTGATCAACCCGGCCGGAACGACCGACACGCTGCTCGTCGCCTCGGCCGATGGAAGCTCTGAGGCCACCGCGGTGCAGCAGGTCATCACCGCGGCCGAGGCCAGCGCGCACCGCTCGGTGACGGTGACCGACATCGTGCCGCTGAATCGCGGTGACTTCCACGGCCTGACCGCCTTCTATCTCGTCACCGGGTGGACCGTCGGCGGCTACCTGGTCGCCGCGCTGCTCGGCATAGCCTCCGACGCCCGGCCCGTCACCACCCGCCGCACCATCTTCCGGCTGATCGCGTTCGTCCCCTACGCGATCATCTCCGGGCTGGCCGGCGCCATTGTGGTCGGCCCGGTCCTCGGCGCGTTCACCGGTCACCTGCTGGCGCTGTGGTGGCTCGGCGCGCTGCTGGTGTTCGCGGTCGGCGCCGTCACCCTGGCCTTCCAGACCCTGTTCGGCGTCATCGGCATCGGCATCACCATCCTGGTCTTCGTCATCCTCGGCAACCCCAGCGCCGGCGGCGCCTACCAGCCCGCACTGCTCCCCCCGTTCTGGCGGGCCATCGGCTCGGCGCTGCCCAACGGCGCCGCCGTCGACAGCGTGCGCCGCATCGTCTACTTCGGCGCCTACGACATCAGCGGCCATCTGATCGTCCTCGCCAGCTACGCCGTCGCCGGGGTCATCATCGCCATCATCGGGGCCATCATCAAACAGCACTTCCGTGACGCAAGATCCCGGGCGTGATCGTCTGGAAAGCCTGTGCTGTCATGTTCCGGCTCCTCGGCTGGGTCGTTGCGTGCTCCAAGGTCGGCCATGGCACCTGATGTATACTTTTGGTAGCCACCAATTGAGGAGAGGTCATGGCAGACACGGCGATCGCGAGACTCTTCATGCATGGCCGGAGCCAGGCGGTCCGGCTGCCGAAGGAGTTCCGGCTGCCCGGCGACCGGGTCCGCGTCCGCCACGTGGGAGACGGCGTACTGCTTGAGCCCATCGCAACGGATGTGGACGCATGGTTCGCCGAACTTGACCGGTTCGCGGACGTGCCGTTCCTTGAGGACGGAAGGAATCAGCCGCCGATGCCCGGCGCGGAGGACCTGTTCGGGTGAACTACCTGCTCGACACCAACGCTGTCGTCGCATTGCTGCGGAACAAGCCGCCCGCCGTGCGGGAGCGGTTCCGCGCGGCAGAGGCGGCCGGAGATTGCCTCGCGGTCTCCTCGGTGGTCCTGTTCGAGTTGTGGTACGGAGTGGAGAAAAGCACCCACGTGCCCGAGAACACCGAGCGCCTCCGCGTCTTCCTGTCCGGTGACATGGACGTGCTGGCCTTTGACGACGAGGACGCCAAGTCCGCGGGCCGGATCCGCGCCGCCCTGGAGAAGAGCGGAACGACGATTGGCCCTTATGACCTGCTCATCGCCGGGCAGGCACTGGCCCGCGGACTCACAGCCGTCACGGCCAACGCCTCCGATTTCGCCAGGGTCCAAGGACTCGGCTGGGTGGACTGGACACGCTAGCTACTTCGCCCAATGGGCCCGGGCATGCCCGAGGCCCTGGTGCTGACGGAGCCGTCGACCGGGGTGCCGCTGCATCTGTACGAGGGACAGGACCGCAGCGGGGTCGAGGGCTACACCCCGCTGCGCCCCACGAAGCTGGGCCACGTGGCCTCGTTCACCCCGAGCTGGCGTCGCTGCAGAAGTTCTACGAGGACCTGCTCGGCTTCAGGTGGTCCGACAGGCTACTGGGAGCCGCGCCCGTGGCACGAGTCGTTCCCGCTGTACCCGCGGACGTGGGAGGTTGACCTGGCCACCGTCAACATCTGGGGCCCGATCAACCCCGAGATGCTGGATCACTGACGCCGCGGCGGCCGACGCCCCCCGACGAAGCGGGCCGCCCCGGCCGGGGCTCCGGCGGCCAGGGAGCCGAGCCCGTGTCGCCACTCGTTGGCAATCGCCTCCTCCAGCGCGAGCCCGGACTGCTCATGGCGGACTGGCGGTCGCCGCGCAGGCACTCCTGGGGGAACGCAGCCAGCTGGCGGGCCAGGGCCTCGGCCTGCCCGGGAGCGGCGACCCGGTTGGCCAGGCCCAACCGGTGTGCTTCCTCGGTTCCGACTCCTGAACCAGATCTGAGCGGCCCAACCTAGGTCTCCCTTGCCTTCCCTCGGCGCCGGAATGGCCGCTCGCACCGGATAGCGGGTCTCAGTGGATGGTGGAAAGGCCGCCGTCGACGGGGATGGTGGCGGCGGTGACGTAGGAGGCGGTGTCGGAGAGCAGGAAAACGGTGACGGCCGCGATGTCCCATGCGGTGCCTTGCCGTCCGAGCGGGATGGGGGTGGCGGCGCGCTCGGGGCGGAACTGGGTGGCGAGCCGACCGAGGCTGGTGTCGATGAGTCCGGCCATGACGATGTTGACCCGGATTCGGCGCGGCGCGTATTCCTTGGCGGCGTATGCGCAGAGACCTTCGAGGGCGGCTTTGCTGGTGGTGTAGGCGGGGATGTCGGTGGTGCTGACGACTCGGGCGGCGGTGGAGGAGGTCAGAGTGATCGCGCTGCCGGGTTCGAGGATGGTGACGGCGGCCTGCAGGGCCAGGAAGTGTGCCCTGACGTTGACGGCCATGACCCGGTCCCAGTCGGCGGAGGTGGTCTCGGTGAGGCCGAGCCCTGCCGCGATGCCGGTGTTGAGCACCAAGGCGTCCAGGCCGGCCAGCGCGGTGGCTGCGTCGGTGAGGGTCCGGGCTGCGTCGCTGGGGTCGGAGGCGTCACCGGCGATGGCGTGCGCAGTGCCGCCCTCGGAGGAGATGCGGTCGACGGTAACTTGGGCGGCGTCGCGGTCGAGGTCTGCGACGGCGACGACCGCGCCCTCGCGGGCGGCCAGGATGCTGATGGCCCGGCCGATACCGGTCGGCGGTTCGGTCTGACCGTAGGTCTGCTGACCGCCGCCCACGACGAGCAGCCGGCGGCCTGCCAGTAGCCCGTGGCCGGGGGCGGCGCCGGTGGCGGCATCGGGCAGGTACGGCGCGGGCAGGCTGGAGCCTGGGGTCACAGCTCGTCCTTGGCCGCTTCCACGACTGCCATCTGGGCAGGCGGGTCGAGGTCGAGATCGACGGCGGCGGCCAGGAGCGCGACGCCGAGGTAGTAGCCGACGACCAGCAGCACCTCGACGGTCTCCTGGTCATTGAGACGCCGGCGCAGCAGGTCGAAACCGGCGGCGTTCGTGCTGTGCGTACGAACCAGGTCGTCGACAACTCGCAGGATGGGCGCGTAGTCGCCAAGGGATGGCGAGTCGAGCTGGCCTGCAACCACGGCGGTTACCTGGGGTGCCGGTACGCCGACGCCGCCGGCGATGGCCTGGTGCTGGATGCGTTCGTAGTCGCTGCCGGAGGAGGTGGCGACCTGCAGGATGACCATCTCTCGCAGCACCGGATCTAGCGACAGTGAGGACAGCAGGGTGCCGCCGAGGCTGAGCCAGGGCACCAGGGTGGTCTGCGCGTGCCCGACGATGCGGAACAGGTTAAGGTCAGGCAGCACTCGCAGGGTGTCGCGGACCGCGTCCGGTGCGCGGGCTTGGTCGACATACGGCAGTCTCGTCATGTGGTCTCCAAGGCGAGTGTGTCAGATATTTTGTGCGCGGGGCTTTTCGCTGTCCGGAACCGGATGTTTATCCGGTGTCTTTTGTTTGCGCTACCTGATGCCGCGATGCCCGGTTTGCGGGCCGCCTCGATTGAATCGGACTTACCGTGCCTATTGCGGGCTGTTGCGGCGTGTCCTGGTTTCTGCGGCGTCTAATGTTATCCCGGGCGCCTGCTGCCTGATCTTCCGCGGATCGCGTGGCGGCCGTTCCCGTCTGTCATTGAATATAGCAGATGGTAACGACGGGGCAGGGCGGCACGCCGTGCCATTTCCTCTCTTCATTTATCAAGGTGCGGGCGGGCAGAGCCCCCGTCAGGGGTGCACGATGCCGGTGTGCCACCAGCTCCCCCCACGCCTCGTGGCAGCCCCTGAGTGACGTGGCCTTCGATCAGCCGCGGCGCCCCGTTCCGCTCATTGGCCGGCTTGCCGGCCTGCCGGGTGCGCTGCTCGGCCCGCTTATCCTCGATATCGAGAATGCCAGCCACAGCGTCTTGATCACCGCATCATCATTCGGAACTGGTGCGCGTTTTCAGCACCTTGCGCATCTCCCGGTTGAAGCTCTCGATGGCATTTGTCGTATACAGCACTTTCCGCAGCGCCGGGCCGAACTCCAGGAATGGGATGAACCGGTCCAGGCCCGTTCCCGCACCGCCACCGCCGCCGGGTACTTCTTGCCCAGCGGCGGGCCGGAAAAGTCCGCCAGCGCCGCATAAGCGGCGTCCGCCTCGCATGCGGTATAAATGGCCCGCAGGCCCGTTTTGCGGCCCGGGACGTTCTTGACATGCCCGGCGTTGCACACCAGCACCTGGGTGAAGTTCCCGTGCTCGATCAGCGCGTGGCGGACCGGCATGGAATAGATCCCGGTCGCCTCCCTCGCACCGGCGCCTGGTCAGCAAGAAGTGGACCTATCCGAACGCGCCGGGACGTCCGCCGGTCCCGGGACGAGGTTCGCGCGCTGGTGGAGGAGCTGGCGCGGCAGAACCCGCGCTCGGGGGTACCTGCGCATCCAGGGCGAGTTGCTCGGCCTGGGTTACCGGGTGGGGGAGGGGACGATCCGCCGGATCCTGGCCGCGGCCGGGTTCGGGCCTGCGCCGCGGCGGGCGTCGCCGACCTGGCGGCAGTTCCTGGCCGCCCAGGCCTCCGGCATCCTGGCCTGTGACTTCCTGCATGTGGACGACGTGCTGCTGCAGCGCGTGTACGTGCTGTTCGTGATGGAAATCGAGACCCGGACGGTGCACATCCTGGGCGTCACCGCGCACCCGACCGGAGCCTGGGCGGCCCAGCAGGCCCGCAACCTGCTGATGGGCCTCGGCGAGCGGGCGAGCAGCTTCCGGTTCTTGGTCCGCGACCGGGACGGCAAGTTCTCCATGGCGTTCGACGAGGTCTTCGCTGGTAACGGCACGCGGGTAGTCAAGACGCCGGTCCGGTCGCCGCGGGCGAACTCATACGCGGAGCGGTTCGTAGGCACGCTACGCCGCCAGTGCCTGGATCACGTAGCTGATTTTATGAACACCAGCCCAGCTCAGATGCATTGTGACTGACCCGAAAAATGGACCTCAGCCGGACGCGCGGCAGCGAACCCTCACTATCACGGGCCGGCCAGGGTCTGCAGGGGCGTTATGGGTCAGGCGGCGTGGCTGTTCCCGGTTCCGCCCGGCTTGGGTCCGGGTTCGGGGATGCGGCAGAGGGTGACGTCGAAGCCGAGGGCGCCGAGCTTGCCGACGTGGTGGCGGACCTGCCGGCTGACTTCAGCGCGGCGCTCGTAGTAGTCCGGGCCGAGGTCCTCATACCGCATGCCGGGGCTGGAGAGCAGCGTGTGGTAGACCTTCAGCTGGGTGTTGCCGACGGCGACCAGGGCTTTGGCTTTGCCGCGGCGGCGGGACAGCCGCCGGTAGCGGGCGCCTTCGCGGGTCTGGGTCTTGCCGGCGGCGATGGCGGTCTCGCCGAGCAGGCCGCCGAGGTACCGGTTGCCCTTCTTGGACTTGGCCTTCCCCTTGCGCTTGCCGGAGGAGTTGTCTAGCGGGGTGCGCCCGGCCCAGGAGGCCAGGTGCGCGCCGGTCCGGAACCGGGTCATGTCGGTACCGGTCTCGGCGAGCGCGTCCTCCGCGGCGCGGCGGCCCCAGCCGGGCATCGATTCTGCCTGCTGCAGCTGCTCCTCATAAGGGGCCAGCAGCCGCTCGATCACCTCCGATAGCCGGGCGGGTCGGGGAAGCCGAGGCTGGTGTAGCCGGGTGCCCGCTTGGTGCGCTCGTCGCTGGCGATTAGGTCCTTGTAGATGACGCTCATCCCGCCTGGCGTGGTGGGGCTGGCGGCCCCGTCATAGCGGTAGTTCCGCGACCGCATCCCGCTGGACGGGCGTTAGCGTGGCGGTGCAGGTGAAGTCCTGGCTGGTGCCGGGGGAGCGCTGGTCGATCATGTTCAGGCGGCTTCCGGCTTGCCCGGCGAGTGAGGTGACGGTGCCGAGCATGCCGCGCGGCAGGACCAGGCCGCCGTCGATGGTCTCCTGGTAGCAGTGCAGGAACCGGGGGATGTTGTAGGTGGAGGCACGCATCCGCTGCCGCTCGTAGAACCCCGGATTGTGCATCGACGCCGCGTGCCGCAGCGTCGCAGCCAGCCCCGGCGTCAGCGCGGCGCAGCCCACCGCGGTGCTGGAGTTGCCCGGCGGCGAAGTGGTGGAGCTGGCCTGCGTGCACCCGCACCCGCCAATGCCACCGTGGTCGCGAGGGGTCGCCCGGTGGCGTCAGAAGCTTGCGGTGCTGCCCTCGCCCGGGGAAATCCCGCGGGTGCTGGCGGGGGACTTCAACGCCACCCTCGACCATGCCGTTCCGCAGCGTGCTGCGCCTCGGCTACGCCGACGCCGCGCTACAAGCCGGGAAGGCGCTGACACCCACCTGGGGACCGGCCGGGAGGCCGGCGCTGATCACCATCGACCAT
>Ga0302180_10000390_pt1 | contig 36113 bp, 23 predicted proteins | sample I_Palsa_E3_2_FD_200575 | JGI IMG/M metagenome (GOLD analysis project Ga0302180, IMG submission 200575) | Peat permafrost microbial communities from Stordalen Mire near Abisko, Sweden - I_Palsa_E3_2 | ecosystem: Environmental > Terrestrial > Soil > Palsa > Peat permafrost | place: Sweden...
GGGTCCTGGTGCCGTTGTCTATCCCACTCAATCCAGCCTGACCAACTCGACGTTCAACTACGAGAGTGAATCATGGTATCCGGAGCAGCGCCCTGTTACGTACTACCAGGAAACGCTCTTGTCCGTGCAGCATGAGATACCTGGTCAGATCTTGCTGGATCTCAGTTATGTCTTCACCAAGGGCACGCATCTGGGGTTCACTCGTGACGCCAACGCGGTTCCGATTAGTGCAATGACTCAATACACCGATTGCTACAACGCACCAACGGCCTATCCGCTGTTCTGTTCGCTCGCTAAGTACTATTACGACGGCGCCTCAAATTACAATGCCCTGCAGTTCCGGGCAGAGAAGCGACTCTCGCACGGTCTCAGCTTTATCTTCAACTACGCCTTTGCCAAAACTCAGGATACAGGCACAGGTTCGGGAAATGATGGATCTGTCGATGTGTATCAGAACGCATTCGACTCTCGGGCAAACTACGGCTTGTCTACACTCGATACGAAAAATACCATCAACGGATCGGCGAGCTACGAACTTCCTTTTGGGAAAGGAAAGAAGTTTGGGCTGCATGGATTTGCAGATCAAGCGGTGGGCGGGTGGCGCGTGACGGGCGTCTACCAGATCCACAGCGGCATTCCCTTCACCGTCAACACCTCGAATAATGGCTCGGACCTGAGCGGCTCTGCGCAGAACGTGTGCGGATGCGGATATGAGTGGCTGCCGAATGTTGTCGGGAACCCAAATCTTGCGCATCCCAGCCACTTCAATCCCGCCGTGGATCAGTGGTATAACGTCGCCGCTTTCGTGACACCGGCTCCCGGCACCTTCGGTGACGAGAGGCGAAACACGTTGATTGGTCCAAACTGGCGCGATTTGGATCTCAGCCTGGGCAAATCATTTCAATTTCCCAAAGGCATCCGATTCGAGTTTCGGGCAGATGCCTTCAACTCCTTCAACCACCCCAACTTTTCACAGCCAGCCGACGGCACCGGAACGGGAGTCACATACAACCTTCCCGAAGGTACCTCGCCGCCCCAACAAATTACATCCGCGAACGGAGCTCGCCAAATCCAGTTGGGAGGTCGCCTCACCTTCTAAGCGAATCTTTGAAATGGTATGAAGCCAAGGTCCGGATGTCCTTGCTACAGGATCTCCGGACTTTGGTTTCGTCGCTTGGTAACAGCCCACGGTGAAAGCGTACGATGTTCTGGAAATGCTAAGGTCACGGATGCGCCTCAATCTCACAAAACACCGATGGACATCGATCTTCATCGGCGCAGTCTTTCTCTGCAGTGGGCCAATGCAAGCCCAGGGAACATCCAGCACCGACCAGCTCAAGACGCATCTGCAACGTGGTCAAGCCGCTCTCAAGGCAAATCAACAGGAGGAAGCTGCCAAAGAGTTCCGTGCTGCATTGAGCCTCGACCCTTCCAATGCGGAGGCACACGCTAACCTCGGCGCGCTCTCCTTCTTCCATGGCAATTGCAAAGACGCAGAAATTGAATTTCGTGCAGCCTTGAAATCCGCGCCGTCCCTTACCAGGGCAACGGCCCTGATGGCGGTCTGCGAGAAGCGACTAGGCGAGCCGTCCGCACAGGCGGATCTAACTTCGGCCTTCGCAGAGCTCAAGGACGTCCGTATGAGAACGCAGGTAGGAATCGAACTCGCAGACCTCTATTATCAGCAAGGTGACCTTGGAGAAACGGGATCGGTTCTTTACACCCTTTCATCCATCAACCCGGATAACGTCGACATCTTGTTTTTTGAGCAACGCGTGTATAGCGAATTAGCGAGCAGCACATTGGATAAGCTTGCTCTTCTCGCTCCCGATTCGGCGCGCATGCAGCAGCTCATCGCTGAAAAACTTATCAATGCCGACGACCTCAAAAACGCCATCGTCCATTTTCGTAAGGCCCTCGCAGCCAATCCCAGGTTGCCCGGAACTCACTTTGAGCTGGCCGAAGCGTTGATGGAGGGATCTCCCAACGATCCGAAGGCACAGGCTGAAGCTGCCAGTGAACTTCAAACGGCGATCTCGATCGATGGAGACAGTTCAAAGATTGAGAGTGAGCTTGGACGCATCGCCCTGCTGCAATCGAACCTCGCGGATGCTGAGACTCATTATCAACACGCCTATCAACTCAACCCGAATGATGCGCAGGCAGACCTGGGCTTGGCAGAGTTGCTGACAAGGCAGGACAAGCCGGAAGAGGCCGCAAAGTATCTGCGCCTTGCTGTAGCGTCTGACCCGCTGAATCCGGAGGCCCACTACAAACTCTCTCAAGTCGATAAACAGCTGCATCTTCAGGACGAACAGAAAAAAGAGCTCCAGTTATATGTCGACATTCGGGCCTCCAAGGATAAGATCCAACACCTGTACCAGCAGATGAAGCCGGAAAATCCGTCAGCCAATCCAACGCCGGCATCGCCTTCCCAGTGAGCGCCGGCGAACTGAAATTGACGGGGAACAAGACGCAGCACGGGTGGGTACGATGACGATTCGGAACGCTTTCGGATATCTTCTCGCTGGCTGCATCTTCGTCGCCGTCCTACTCCCAACAGCTGAAAGGCATCTACATCCTGTGTTTGCGCAGGCCTCCGGCGCGATGGCCCACGAGCCTGCACAAGACCGTTCGCAGTATGTGGGCGATGCAGGTTGTGTCCGTTGCCATCAGCGGGAGGCTCAATCCTATGTCCATACGGCGCATCACCTCACCTCGCAGCTCGCGACCACGGACACCGTCCTGGGTTCATTCGCAAAGGGGCAGGATCTCCTGACCATCTCCAAGGCCGGCCAGGACCCCTCCGATCCTGACCTCTCCTTTCACATGGAGTCTCGAGACGATGGTTTGTATGAGACGGCCGTAGCCCAGTTGGGACTGAAGAAACTCTCCCACAGCGAACGAATGGACGTCGTCATGGGTTCCGGGGTAAGAGGCCAAACTTACCTGTTTTGGCTGAAGAACCAGCTATTCGAGTTACCCGTGAGCTACTGGACCGATGGTCATCAATGGATCAACAGCCCCGGCTATAAGGACGGCACGGCCAACTTCACTCGTCCCGCGGATCCCCGTTGTATCGAGTGCCATGCCAACTACATTCATGCGCTCTCTACCGATCCTCAAACGAATCTCTACGATCGAAACAGCCTTGTGCTGGGCATCTCCTGCGAAGTTTGTCATGGGCCCGGAAAGGCTCATGTCACCCAGGCACAGTCTCAAACCGCACCTTCGCAGAGGACAACTCCAATCATTCTCAACCCTGCCAAATTTGATCGCGATCGGCAGATCGACCTGTGCGCTCTTTGCCACAACGGGACTGCTCGCGCGGAGCTCGCAGGATCCTTCTCCTATGTTCCCGGACAGCCGCTCGATCGATATTTTGCGCCTGCGCCGATGGATCCATCCGGTCAACCGGACGTGCACGGAAACCAGGTAGGCCTGCTGGAAAAGAGTCGCTGCTTTCTCTCCTCTCCTGCGATGACCTGTTCAACCTGCCACAACGTACACGCTCCGGAACGCGCTGCCGCCGATTATTCTCCGCGGTGTCTTGCCTGCCATCGATGGCAAAGTTGCGGTGAGGCAAAGAAGATTGGGCCCAGGATCGTTCGCGACTGTGTTGACTGTCATATGCCCCTACAGCAGACCCATGCGATTGTTTCCGAAACCGCCGGGAGAGTGTTGCGAACATCCATCCGCACCCACTGGATCAAGATCTATCCTCAGACGGTTCCGGTTCCATAAAGGCAACCGGGCGACCGAGGACGACCGAGTATTTCGTACACCGGATGGCGTAACATGAAGGCGAATTTGCTTGAGGGCGGTGGTGGTTCCACGATGAGGTTGGTGCGATGGAAGGTCATCGGAGTGATGTGGATTTGGGGATCCATGGCGCACGCCATCACCCCCAACCGCTCTCTTTCCCAGCCACAGTCCGAATATACGAGAAGTGTGTGGCGCGTCAGCGACGGGTTGCCGGAGGACACGGTACAAGCGATGGTGGAATCCAGGGAAGGTGTTCTCTGGATCGGCACCACAGGCGGTCTCACCCGGTTTGATGGCGCGCGGATGGAGGTGCCTGCATCTGTCCAGCCGCTGCTTGCGAAGAGCATTTTCACCCTATCCTCCAGTCAGGACGGTAGTTTGTGGGCCGGCACGGAGGGTGGTGGATTGCTGCGCCTGCAGTCTGGCAAGATCAGGGTCTACTCTACACGCGAAGGCGTGACCGATGGTTTCGTTCGAAAAGTTATTCAGGATAGCCGCGGCTCCGTTTGGGTCGGCACCGACGATGGGCTCTTTCTCTTGAAGAATCCAAACTCCGAATCTGCGCAGTTCAAGAGGATTGATCACGGAAGCATTGCGCCGATCGCCGTGCATTCGATCACCGAAGACCATACTGGCCGAGTGTGGGTCGGTGGCTCCCGATTGATTGCCATTGACCCCGACGGAACCGAGCACGAATTTTCGTTACCCGGGGCCTACAGTCAAAACCGGGTAAAGACGTTGCTTGAAACCCGCGACGGCCGCCTGTGGATCGGTACAGTCGCCGGGCTTCAGTATCTGCAAAACGGTCAATTTCATACCGTGGCGGGCATTCGCACAACCGTGCGCACACTGCTCGAAGCCAGCGACGGCACGCTTTGGATCGGGACCATTGGAAACGGTGCATGGACGCTTCGCGGAGATAAGTTGACCCATGTGAGTGAACATGGATTACTTCCCAGCGAAACCGTGTTGTATCTATTCGAAGATACGCAACGCCAGATTTGGATTGGAACGCAGGCGGGACTCGTGCGATTGAACAAGACGCCGGTCCGCATCATCTCGCTGCCGGAGGGCGGCGATCCCGACTTCGAAACCATTTCTGGAGACGACAAGGGAAATATCTGGACGGTCGCACAAAGCCTCTATCTGATCCACAACGATGTGGCTCGAAGAGTGACGTACGGTGGTTTGAGCAACATCAAGGTGCGCAATGTATTCCGCGCGCACGACGGCGCTCTTTGGATTGGGACGGATGGCAGCGGCGCCTACCGCATCGAGGGCGATCGGATACGGCACTACACCGCTCCGTCAGAACTGACGAACAACTTCATTCGCAGCTTCCTGGAAAGCAGCGACGGAGCCATATGGATCGCGACCGATGAGGGAGTCAGCCGAATCAGCCCCGTCGAATCTAAAAAATTCACTGAGGCGAACGGACTGGTCTTCTACAGCATTCGCAGCTTGCTGCAAGACCGTGACGGCGTCATATGGATCGGAACCGACCACGGACTGAGCCGATGGAACAACGGACAGTTTGAACAGGATGCTGCCACCAGGACGCTCGCGCAGGATAAAGTGTGGTCGATCCTCCAGGACCGGCAGGGATCGCTATGGTTTGGAACCAGGGATCACGGCCTCTTCCGGTACCGTCCAAACCACACAACGAAGGATGTTCTGCAACAATTCACCTCCGCCCAGGGACTGCCATCGAACAGCATCTACCAGTTGTTGCAGGACAGGACGGGAAGGTTTTGGTTGACCGGGCCGAACACGATCGCATCCGTGGCTGAATCGGAGATGGAGCGTGATCCGAGCACCGAGCGGCCACTCAGCGTGCAAACCTACAGCATGCCCTTTGGAGCGGTTGGAGCGCAGATGTACGGAGGTCGCCAGCCCGCTGGCTATCTCGCGCCCGATGACAGCGTTTGGTTTCCGACCAGTCGCGGTGCAGCCCATCTCACCAACGTCCTCTTTACTCCCGAGCCCGCACCGCGTGCGTCCGTCGTTGAGGTGCTGGCGGACGGTCAGAGTTTTACGCCGCATGGAACGCTGAACGTCGCTGCGAACGTTGTCAGGCTGAGCTTTGAATTTACGGCGCTGTCCCTCCGTCCTCAACAAGGAGTCCGGTTCCGGTATAAGCTCGACGGCTTCGATCCCACCTGGAATCTCGGCGGTGTAAGTCACACGGCGACCTACACCAATCTGCGCGCGGGTCACTACACGTTTCGTGTGCAGGCTTTCAACACATCGAATCCATCAAGTATCAGCGAGTTTGATCTGCCGATCGTCAAGGCGCAGGTGTTCTACGAGACGTCCTGGTTTTACCTGCTCTGCAGCGCTCTCCTCGCGGCCATCGTGTGGAGTCTGTATCGCATGCGGGTCCGCGGACTCAGACAGCGATTCGCTGCGGTGCTGGAGGAGCGCAACCGGCTGGCAAGGGAGATGCACGACACTGTCATTCAGGGATGCACCGGCATCTCCGCTTTGCTTGAGGCCATGGCGAGTACGCAGAGCGCAGCGCCCCTTGATGAGCGTTCTGCGACCAAAGAGGGTCTTCTGGAATACGCGCGGGTGCAAGCTCGAACGACCATCGAAGAAGCGCGTCAGGCCATCTGGAATATGCGCCATGAGCGAGAGAATGATGTGGATCTCATTGCAGCTCTGGCCATGGTCGCCAGGCAGACAACCCGCGAGTCAGAAGCGGGAGAGTCAGGGGTCGTGGTGACGTTTGATCACAAATTGGAACGTCTCCTGGTAACCGCGTCGATGGCCCATGAAATCCTGATGACTGTCCGCGAAGCTGTGTACAACGCCGTGCAGCACAGCAGCAGCCCAAAGGTAGAAATCGACCTGAGCGTCAAGGGAGACAACCTTATGATCCGCGTCGCAGATCAAGGATGCGGTTTTGTCCTCGCTGAGGATGCCCTGCCGGCGGAGGGTCATTACGGAATCGTCGGCATGCGAGAGCGCGTGCAGAGACTTGGTGGGCACGTGCAGATCACGAGTTCGCCCGGGGGTGGCACACAAGTGCAACTGCGGCTTAAGGTAGAGGGTGGTGCGAAATGCGAGTTCCCAACGGTGATATGAAGCCGATAACGATTCTGATCGTGGACGATCACCCCATCATGCGTGTGGGGATACAGGCGATCCTCAACGCGCAACCTGATTTTCAGGTGGTTGCGCAGGCGGGAACCGCCGTCGAAGCCGTGCGAATCTTCGCCGCGCACCGTCCGGATCTGACCCTGATGGATCTGCGGCTTCCTGACAGGAGCGGCGTGGAGGCTATTCGCGAGATAAAGAAACTCTCCCCCGACGCAAAGATCATTGTGCTCACAACCTACGAAGGCGACGAAGATATCCATCAGGCCCTGGCCGCCGGAGCGCAAGGATATCTCATCAAGGGTATGTCCCACGACGCGCTCGTAAAAGCACTCTACAGGGTGCATGGCGGTTCACGATTCCTACCCAACGTCGTCAGCCAGGCCCTTTCATCTCGTGTGCCTGGAATGCATTTGAGCCAGCGTGAGCAGCAGGTCCTGGAGCTGATGTTTGCGGGGAAGAGCAATCGCGAAATTGCGAACTTACTGGCGATCAAAGAGGCAACGGTGAAGTCCCATGTGAGCGTGATCCTCCTGCGACTGAACGTGAGCGATCGTACGCAGGCCGTAGTAGAGGGCCTCAAGCGGGGCTTGGTCCACCTCTAGCCTCGTCTTCCAGAAGACAAAAAATGCACGCAGTCCGACTTTTGTTGGATTCGCCATGTGGGGGCGAAACCTTATAGTTCATGTGCGGTACCGCGACCGCTTTGTTGCGAGGTAGGCTGCATGCGTTCGTAGGTGCGGGTAACGATAGCGCCGAAGTGGAAGGCGAGAGTCCGCGGGATTCAAGCGTCTTATTCCACGCTCACGTATAGCAGCAAAGAACTGATGGGCCTGGAAGGAAGCGCGAGCAATGGAAAGACGATGGAAGGCGACACGCATGGTCATGTTGATGGCTCTCTGCGCCATGATGTCGCTCCAGCTAAGAGCGCAGGGTGACCGCAATGTAGTGTCCATCGATGCAACGGCGCCTACAATCGCGCCGCAGCCAATCATTGCCACCATGGGAGCATCGCGTAACCCGCAGGGCCATGTCATCGGGGTAAACACGCAATATCTCACTCTCGATGGCCGCCCATGGCTTCTAGTGATGGGGGAGTTCCACTATTCGCGCTATGCCGAAGCCGAGTGGGAGGAGGAGATCCTCAAGATGAAGGCGGCGGGCATCCAGATCGTCTCAACCTACGTGATCTGGAATCACCACGAGCAGGTCGAAGGTCAATTCGATTGGACCGACAATCGCGATTTGCGTGAGTTCGTCAAGCTCTGCGACAAGCATGGAATGTACGTCTACCCCCGTATCGGCCCTTGGTCCCATGCCGAGGTACGCCATGGAGGCTTTCCGGATTGGGTGCTCAAGAACGGCCCTACGCGTGAAAACAACCCCATCTATTTAAAAGAGGTGCAAAGTTTTTACTCAGAGATCGCCAAACAGTTGAAGGGTGAGCTGTGGAAGGATGGCGGCCCTGTAATCGGAATCCAGGTGGAAAACGAATACCGTGAAGCAAAGCCCGGCTCCGGCAAGGGGTCGGATCACATTCGTACTCTGAAACAGATGGCGGTCTCCGACGGTTTGGACGTGCCGCTGTACACCGTGACCGGATGGGATGGTGCGGCGATTCCGCTGGACGCCGTGCTTCCCGTATACGGTGGCTACCCGGACGCGCCCTGGGATGGGTCAAACAAGAAGCTGGTTGGCAATGAGATGTATGCCTTTCGCTTTAAGAACCGTGTCGCAGGCAGCATGGGTGCAATCGGCGGCCCTGGACAGAATGCTGCATCCAGTTACAAAGGAACACCGTTTCTGACCGCCGAAGTAGGCGACGGCGGCGAAGACACCTACTTCCGCCGCCCCGCCTTCACTACCGATGACGTCGCTGCGATTGCGCCCGTCATGTTGGGTAGCGGCGCCAATCTGCTCGGGTACTACATGTTCCATGGCGGCATTAATCCAGAGGGTCACGGAATCACGCTGGAAGAATCGCAACGTTCCGGCGACGCGACCGATGTGCCGGAAAAGTCTTACGACTTCCAGGCGCCGATTGGTGAATTTGGCCAGGTGCGTGAGTCCCTGCTGAGACTGAAACTGATTCACTATTTCCTCAATGACTTTGGCGTCGACCTCGCTCCTATGACCACCCGTACTCCCTCACAGGTCCCTGCCGGGCCAATGGATACAAGCACAGTCCGTGTCGCAGCGAGAACAAATGGCGATCACGGCTTCCTCTTTGTGAATAACTATGTGCGCGGCTTGCAGATGCCCGGGCGCAAGAACTTTCAGGTAGAGCTAAAGTTGCCCCACGGAATCGTGAACGTACCGGAGGCACCGATCGATCTCCCGGCTGGAACCTATGGGATTTGGCCGGTGAATCTTCCGTTGTCAGAAGCCGGCAGCGAGACCCCAATCCTGCTGCGGTACAGTACGGCACAGCTATTCAAACGAGTAAAGACAGGCGGGCAGACATACTACTTCTTCTTCGCGCTGCCCGGTGTAAACGCGGAATTTGTTTTGAACGAAGGCGCAAAGGTCAGGGCGGTCACGGCAGGCGTTGAAACATCGCACTCAGCCGCGGGTCTTCGCTTGCGGGCGAGTGGCCAGGCGGATGTGACGTTGGATGGAGGCGTGCATCTGGTTTTACTTCCTGAGAGCCAGGCAGAGCATGTCTGGCGTGGCGACGACCCATCCACCCTCATTGAAACTGAGGCGAGCGCCTTCTCTTCGGGTGCAAAGTGGTTTTTGCGGTCAGAGGATCACCAGTTTCAGGTCGGCATCTTTGGTGCAGCACAACCGAGCGGTGGGCAGCCCTTGACGCATACTGGCCGCTCGGGATTATTCGAGCAGTATCGTGCAACCGTGCCTGAGTTGGAGTTACATGCATCCGTGGCGAAGGTCCAGGACGCGAAGCCGCGCACTCCCTGGATACTTGGACCAACCCTCGCGTGGCGGCCAAAACCCATCCCGGAAAAGCCTGCAGTCAGTGAATTCGCCAATGCAGCGGTTTGGAAGATTGATGTGCCGCCCGTACCCACCTCAGCACAAGTATCGGATGTCTGGCTGGGCATCGACTATCAAGGCGATGAAGCGCGCTTGTCGAACGCCAAATCTTTGCTGGATGACGATTTCTGGAACGGCCTGCCGTGGAAGATCAGTCTCAAACAAACGCTGCCACATTGGCGCAAATCGCAGAGTGATCTGGAGTTGAGGGTCCTGCCGTTGCCGAAGAGTTATCCGTTCTATATCGAAGAAGGCACGAAAGAGCACTTCGACCAGTCTGGCTTAGCGCTGGATCTAGCGACTGTGCGCTTAGTGCCTGAATACCAGGTGGTGGTTGAACTTTCGACTGGTCGATGACCTCCAGTCGCCGAAGTACGTCGTATTCGCGCCTGTGCAGTTTCAGCAGGAACTATATGGTGAGACCGTTTGAGTTCGACGTCCGCAAAGGTGTCGAAATGAAGACTTGTATGTCGCCTAACTCTCATTGCCCTTAGTTGAACGAGACGTGTGCATGGGGCAGCACTTGCCCTGGGTGCAGCTACTTTCGTAGTTCGATCAGGCATGCATCTCGGTCTTTGCGTGTAGTCTCGTCATCGACCGCGATAAGAGCTTTCTCGGTGTTCATTTGAAAGGAAGCATGCTCCTGCGTTGTCCCCTCAATCGTCAGATCTTGACAAACTGCCACACCAAAGCTGGGAAACGCCACCCGCAGAAAGCCGTTCGCATCGTGCTGAATCGATCGCGAAACCGCTATCGCCAGTCCCTCTGACTGGCCTGCGTCCGCCCCTTCCTTCAGCTCGGTTGCAACTCGTAGCCAGCGCTGATCTCCCGACGACACACCGTCCAGAACGGCATCCCACTGCTTTGGTCGCCGCCACAACTCACGCACCGTAGACTGCGCGCCGACGATGTGAATTCTCGCTTCGACGATGTCTGGAGTTGGTGTCGACGCTGCGATATACATGGCTGGTCTCCATCGATTTGGGTAGTATGCATCAACGCTTCCCCTGAAATCCAGTGGTTACACGCAAGCATGGCGCCACGTAGCGATCGCAGCTATGCCCATCTTCGCACATTTAACGCCTTCTCGGACGCAGTCCATCGCAATGACTAGATCCACATTTCTCGCCATACCATCAATACTTATGCTTGGTCTTTGCGTTTTCAGCAATCAACGAGCAGTGGAGAGAAAGTGGCTTGCGGACAGCATGCTCCAGTTTTCCATCGAAGAAATCGCAGGCCAGAATATTATCCGGACCGCCGCGTCGAGCCGAGTAGACGTTCAGGTTCAATAAAACTGGACCCTTCAGCCATCGGAGATGATCCCGATTTATCTTCGTTCCAGTCACATATACCGTTCCGCCTTTGCCAGGCGTTTCGACGTTCTCGATGCCCAGATCGATTTGCCCGATCTCATCCGCTTCCTTCTCCGCAGCTGGAATGGGATTGCCAGAATAGGACGCCGACACGATGATTGCTTCGGAAGTGGCCGCAAGCCTTGCGGCTGCCTTTCTCGAAAGCGAAATATGGACGCTGAAAGCGAAACGATTTTCTGCAGCTTCGATTGGACGGCTCGAAAGCAGGATCACGCCACACGCAAGTAGGCCGATCCAACTCCGACGAAAGGCAGTGAAGCTAGCGCGCTGTCGCATGGGACTGTCGTTCTTCCGCAAATAACAAAGAGATGTTTTGGATCTGCAAGCGGTCACGATTGCACCCACGTTCGTGCGTGTCTAAAATGAACAACCAACGAGAACTCACCGGAGTTACATCTGGACATCTACCTTCACGTCAAAGTTCTGCTCAGCATGATCCTCGGACTCGCCATCGCTCAGCTGCTCCGCGGCGTGTCCCGCATCGTCCAGCACCCCGGGAAATTTCCCGTCTACTGGGTGCACCTCATCTGGACCCTGTTCCTCTTCCTTTATCTTGTCCACTTCTGGTGGTGGGAGTTCGCGCTTGAGCGAATCTCGCAATGGACCTTCCCGCTCTACTTTTTTCTTGCCATCTATGCCACACTCCTCTACCTCATCTGCTCGCTCTTCTTTCCCGATGAGATTGATGAGTACGAGGGATTCCGCAACTACTTCTACTACCGCCGCAAATGGCTCTTCGCCTTCATGATCATCGTCTTCTCGCTTGACTTCGTCGATACCGCTATCAAAGGCCCCGCCTATCGCGCTCAATTCGGAACCATGGCTGACGTCCGCGACATTATTTTCATAGTTCTGTGTCTGCTTGCCATCAAGATCGGCAACCGTAGCTTCCAAGCCATCTTCGCTTGCCTGGCCGTCCTGCTGGAAATTCTTTACATCTTGAAGACCTCGCTCACCCTCGGCTAAAAGCATGCGCTACTGGGGTCCTGCGAATCAGCCACCGCTGCTTTGGCGAGCGAGTTTCCCAGGGCAAGAATCAGTAGAGGCAGGCAACACGCCAGCTACAGGTTAGCTTCCCAGTCCAGAGTTTTGAACCAATACGTTCGGCGCTGTTCCAGCCAGTGATCGCTTTCCCTGGAGGCAATCCACGCATTAAGGAAGAACACGAAGTCTGGATCGCCGCGACGAATCGCAAACGCGGCGGGAAAGCGTCCAAGCGGTGGCACAGAGGGTACCAGCACACTAGCCGGGAATAGCTTTGCAACAATTTCCGGACGAGGACTGTCAGCAGCCGCCGCGTTGATCCGGCCTGCGACGAGATCTTGAAAAAGAACGTTGTCGTCGTCATAGGTTTGAACCGTCGCTTCCGGAAGCATAACGCCAATCATCTCTTCCGCGACGGAGCCTTTCGATGCTCCGATCACAACGGACCTCTTATCGAAGTCAGATAGTTGGGTCACCTTTGATTCGGATTTGCTGTTAGCAACGAGGGTCACGTCCTCCGTGTTGTACGGATTGCTGAAGTTCACCTTGAGCGCCCGGGAAGGTTCAATCGAAAGACTCCCGATGATAATGTCCGTTCGATTGGCCAGCAGGTCTGGAATCAGCATGCGCAGAGGCGCGGGATGAAACTCCACTTCTACGCGCATATCGCGGGCGAGCTTGCGTGCTACGTCGATTTCAAATCCCACCAGGTTTCCGTTTTTGTCATGCATAGCCCACGGGATGACGTCTACGACTCCGACCCGAAGCTTTCCCGATTTGACGATACTTGCCATCAAGTCCGCGTTACCGCGCGACGGGGTGCCAGAAGAAGCAGGAGAGGCAGTCTGCGCCAGACACGGGATCGTAAAGAGTAAGACCATTAAGCTGGCGACCGCACTCGGTCGAAGGTGTGCCCTTGAGCGTAAGCCAAAGAATTGTGAAGTTGTCATCGCCAATCTCCTTGGTGCGTCCGTAAACAAGCTTGCACCGTCTATTGAGGTCCCGCGCCATTATTGGGATTGTTGATGGTCCCGTAGTCTTCATCGCCAGGTTCTGGCGGCCCCGCACCATGGTTAGGATTATTGATGGTCCCGTAGTCAGCATCGCCGGGCTGAGGTTTTCCGGCCCCATGGTTTGGATTATTGATGGTTCCGTAATCAGCATCACCGGGTTGAGGCTTACCGGCACCGTGATTCGGGTTATTGATTGTCCCGTAGTCCGCCGAGCCCGGTCGCGGCGTCCTGTATTGTTTCTGAGGCCGCACAACCGTCTGCTCGTGGGTATAGGTAGCGTAGCCATCGTAAGTGGAATAGTTTCGGTCCTCATCATATCGATCGCCTGAACCATGTCGATTGTTGTACCCATCGTCATACCCGTGGGCGAAGACGTCCTCATACGCGCGGGGAAAGCGATTCTTGTATCCCAGGTAGTAAGGTGGCTTTCCGTAGTTCCAATCGCGCTGCCCCATACGGTAGCCATCGCGGTAATAGTCGCGGTGGGCATCTTGCTGATCGCGATGATCGTCATGATTACTGCTTATGATCGCACCCACAATGATCGCGCCAAGGATCCCCCCAGCGATGGCGCTTCCTGTGTTGTCGCTCGCCTGATGCACGCCATACTGAAACTCCGCACGGCAGCCTCGATCCACCCAGATCCCACGATAATCAAAGCCCCAGCTGTACCCTTGTCGGCACTGAGGGCCTGGCAACTGATGGACAAGTCGCACTTGGCCGTCGGTGTTCGCACGACAGTAGTGGTAGGCGCCATCGTTGCTGTTGCATCCGAGGGTGCCTGTTTGCGCGGCAACTGAAGTGGTCAACGCTGGAACAGCCGCCATAAGAAGGACGCTAAGGAAAGTGCGAAAATCGTGCATCTGATCTCCTTCACTTTGTGCGATGTATCGGTGCCGGCGAATAGGCCAAGGAACGCTCCGGCCCTCATAATTACAGGCACCACGAGAACAGTCACCACAGCCCGCGAGACGCGCAACGGACAATACCGCGTGATTCTAGCACGTTGATATGCGGTCGTAACTGCCGCATCAACCAGTACTCCATGGCTGAAAAAGGTGCCAGTGTTTCGAATCCTCTGAGACCTCGTGGCAGACATAGTATCCTTGGCGCTTAGTACCCAGAGATACCTTCACAGGTGTTCAATAGAATTAGTCGATCAACCTATTCATCGTAGACAGACTAAGCCGGAATCGGACGAATAGGTAACTGCATAGCTCGCCCCTCTTAGAACGTCCTACACATTTAATGTCGGAGGCTAAGCATGTCGCGGCAGAGAAATACAATCGGCCCCATCCTCCTCCTTTGTTTCGCAGCTTTTTCCTCCGCAGGAATTGCGCGAAGCCAGAGCGCGCAGCAACCCGAAGCGAAGTCATCAACTCCCGTTATCGTCCAAGACGAAAACTCTGCAGGCGCGAAACACCGCCCCCGCATTGCTCTCGTCCTTGAGGGGGGAGGAGCACTCGGCTTCGCACACATCGGCGTCATCGACTATCTTGAGCAGCATCACATCCCCGTCGATCTCGTCGTCGGTACCAGCATGGGCGGACTCATTGGCGGTCTCTACGCCTCTGGCCAGTCCCCCGACCAAATCCGCACCCTCATGCGCACCATCAACTGGGACGTCGCGATCGGCGGTCGAATCCCCTTCCGTGATCTGAGTTATCGCCGCAAGCAGGACCGCGAAGACTTCCCCAACCGCCTAGACTTTGGCCTCAAGCACGGCCTATCCCTCCCCGAGGGCCTGAACTCAGGTCAGGAGGTTGGCCTTATCCTCGACAAGGCCACTCTCGCCGACTACGACCTGGCCAGCTTCAACGATCTTCCCATTCCCTACCGTTGCGTCGCCACCAACATGTCCACCGGCCGTGTCTACGTTTTTGACCGCGGCTCTCTAGGCCGGGCAATGCGCGCCACCATGTCCATTCCTGGCGTCTTCGTCCCTGTCATCATCGATGGCCAGATGTTCACGGACGGAGGTGCCGTCGACAATCTCCCCGTCGATGTCGCTCGCGCCAACGGAGCCGACATCGTCATCGCCAGTTACCTCGACACTGGCCAGACCAGCGTCACTCGTCCGGGATCCTTTTTGTCCACTACCGGCAACACCATCAGCATCATGGTCGCTGCCAACGAGATGCACAGCCTTGAAGATGCCGATGTTCTCATTCGTTCCGATCTAAAAGGCATCAACGGCACCATGTACAACGAATCCGCCACCATTGCCCCCAAAGGCATGGAAGGCGCCACTAAAAAAGCCGCACTCCTTGAGCGCTTCAGCGTGAGTGACGCCGAGTGGGCCGACTACGTTAAGCAGCGCGACTCCCGCCGTAAGACCGTCGTGCCCAATCCGCAGTTTGTCGCGGTGACCGGTGATGTGCCCGCTGCCAACGCTGAGATCACCCGCGTCCTGACGCCAGAGGTTGTCAACAAACCCGTCGACACGAAACTCCTCGATCAGACCATGACACGCTGGGTCGGAAACGGCTCGCTGAACGCCGCCGGTTACTCCATGGTCGAACGCGACGGAATTCCCGGGCTCGCCGTCACCGCTTACCCCAAATCCTACGGGCCACCGTTCCTCAACGTCGGCATCAACATCGACGGGGCTGACACCGAGGACGTCCTCTTCGGTATGGCAGGCCGCGTCACCTTTACCAATCTTGGCGGATACCGTGCGGAATGGCGCATCAATGCCTACTTCGGCTCGAGTTACGGCCTAACGAGCGAATATTACAAACCCTTCACCGCCCATACCCGATTCTTCTATTCCCCCAGCGCCTACCTCACCAGCACCCGCTTCGACTTTTACAACGAGGGCTCCCGCACATCGCAATATCAGATCAGGCAGAACGGCTTCGGCTTTGCGGGAGGGTACACTTGGGCCCGCGGAGCCGAGCTTCGCGTAGGGCAGGATGAGTACTGGTATTCCGTAGCTAAGCGCATCGACTTCGACAACCTCTCGATTCCCGCGCAACTGGAAAGCGTCTCGTCCCTGCGCTTTAACTATCTGGGAGCTGACAATGCCGTTCTTCCCTTCAGCGGAGTGAACGCCTATTTCAATGTGGCGCGACACGAGACCACGAGCGGGAACGACGCATTCACTCTTGCAGAGGCTAGAGTCGCGATCTACCATCCCGTCAGAACAAAAGGCGCCGTGTTTATAACTGCTGCTGGTGGCACCAGCTTCGGGGCACCCCCTGAGGTCACTGACTTGCAGGGCTTTCCACTCGGTGGTCCCTTCCGGCTCGGCTCTTACGGTAAAAACGAATTGCTCGGCAATCAGTACTGGCTCTTCCAGGGCGGGTATGAACGAAAGCTTCTTAGTTTCAACCCTCTTATTGGAGAAGGCCTCTATGCTGTTGCTTTCATGGAAGGCGGCAAGGTCTATGAAAACCTCAATCCGATCGACAGTAATGTTTCTGAAGCCTGGGATGGCAGCTTCGCAGTCGTCGCGCGCACAGCGCTCGGTGCCGCCTACATTGGTGGGGCCGCTGGAGACAATGACCACCGCAAATGGTGGTTTGGATTAGGCCGGGTCTTCTAGAGCCAATCCTTTTCCTAAACAGCAGGGTCACCCGTTGTATAAAACTCAGGCTCCGCCTTTGGATTTTTAAGTCACGCCCTCAATGCGCATCTACCGAATACCTCACCAGCACGCCATTCACAAAATCCGCATGGATAAATGAAGTTCCCTGCTCGTAAGTTGTTGTCGATGGCGGATATACCCAACTGGATCGCACGCTCCCCTAATCACGCGCGATTCTGATCCCTGCAGAAGGCCGCAGCCGTGCCGCCTCCGGGCACCTGCGAAATCTTCTGGATGAGATTCGCTCGCGGCGGCTGCTGTCCTTGATCGCTGACGATGCCAGGGGTACAAAACGGCGAAAGCGGCTCACCAATGCCACGTTGGGGATACGGCCTTCCCGGTATCTTCTACGGAGCGACGATCGGCGGATGGGGAGACCGCTATGGAAGACGTCACGTGGTCCCACTCGGATTCCTTTGGACTGCCGGATGCGTTTTCTTACTGCTTCCTCGCAGCTCGCGATTCGTCGCCGCGCTTGTGATCGCGGCTCTGTCGGTCGGGTTCGATGCAACACATCCTTTGATGTCAAGTATTACGACTTTCCTGGACCCCAAACACAGGGGACAGATTGAAACGGTTTCAACCTACGTTTGGTTGAAAATCTCGTAATTCAGCCCCTGGCCCCCTTGCAATCTTTCCAGTTCTCAGTTAGTTAACTAACTAGTTAGTCAATCAATGCCCAACTCGAACCCAACCCGCTCCAACTCCGATCGCGCCGACCAGGCCCGCGCCCGCATCCTGGAGGCTGCCACCAACGAATTCAGTGCGAACGGGCTCGCGGGAGCTCGCACGGAGCGCATCGCCGAAGCCGCGGGAGTAAACAAGGCGCTCCTCTATTACTACTTCCGCAGTAAGCAGGAGCTTTACAACGCGGCTCTCGAAGAGCTTGCGGAGCAGGTTGTCTCGAGCGGCCTTTCTGCAATGAGCCTGGAATGCTCCGCGGGTGAACGGTTGGTGCATTTTGCGTTGAACCACTTTGACCGCATCCATACGCGACGGACATTTCAATCCCTGATGCAGCAGGAGATGATCCGCTTGCACCGCGGCGAGGAGAATGCGGCCGTGCCGCTGGTGGAGAAAGTCTTCAAGCCTATGATGCTGCGCTTCCGCGAGGCTTTCACCGAGGGCCAAAGCACCGGAGAGCTGATTCGTGTGGATGACATGCAAATGATGTATGCCGCGCTGGGAGCCAATGTTTTGTACTATCTCTCCGGACCTGTGATGGGATTGTTGATGGAGTTCGATCCCTTTGAGCCCCGTGCACTAAAGTTCCGCCGCAAGGCCGCAGTCGAATATCTCGGCCAGACCATCTTCGTCGATCGTGAGCACGGAGCACGTGTGGCCACCCGTGTGCTGGCCGCGGTTCCAATGCCCGAGCCGGACGAGCCCACCATTGTAGGAATTAGAATCCCACCGGCTTCGGTCGTCCTAAACAAGACAGTTGAAGTGAGGCACAAGTGAACGCACGTAATCGAGTCTTTCTCATCCTGGGCATTTTGACCGCAGGTTCCCTCCTCTGGTATCTCCTCACTACCCATCGCTCCAGCGACCTGGAGCTAATTGGCACGGTCGACGCCAATGAGGTCCTGGTCAGCTCCAAAATTCCCGGCCGCATTCAGACGCTCACTGTGGATGAAGGCGACACGGTAAAGGCCGGGCAGTTAATTGCGGTCATCGAGAATGAAGACCTTCAGGCCGCGCAGCAGGCCGCCGCTGCCACTGCCAAGAGCCAGCAATTCAAAGTCGGCGAGACCGTCGAAACCGAGCACCAGACCCGCGGCGAAACCGGTAGCGCAACTCTCAACGCAGAGGCCCAGCTCAGCGCTGCGAAAGCTTTGCTGGCACAGGCTCAGGCCAACTACGACCACCAGAAGGCTGATACCAGCCGCACCGTTGCGCTGACCCAGCAGCAAATCATGAGCGAGCAGTCAAAAGACGATGCCGTCACCAGCCTGCAGGCCAGCAAGGCCGCCGTCGACGCCGCGCGCGACACCGTCACCGCAGCCGAAGCTTCGCTCCGCCAGGCTCGCTCCCACGAATTGCTCACCAACGTCGCTGTCCGCACTGTGGATGAAACTCGCGATCAGGCTGCCAACGCCCGCGCTCTCGAACAGGAGGCGGAAGTCCAGCTCGGTTACTCCAAGGTCCTCGCACCGGTTGACGGCAAAGTGAACGTGCGTGCCGCGCGCCAGGGAGAGTTTGTCGCCGCTGGCGCCCCCATCGTGACCGTCATGGATCTTTCGCAAACCTGGGTGTACGCACCGCTGCCGGAGACTCAGGCGGACTCCGTCAAGCTCGGTGATTCCCTCCGCGTCGTCATGCCCTCCGGCGCGACCGTCTGGGGCAAGGTCATCTCCAAGGCTTCCGAGGCTGATTTCGCAACCCAGCGCGACATCAACGGTGGCCTCAAGCGGGACATCGAGACCGTGCAGATCAAGCTGATCATCGACAATGCCGGCGAGCGTTTCGTTCCCGGCATGACCGCCGATGTCTACATCCCCAAGAGCAAGTTGGTGAAGCCATGAACCCTCAGACCACGACTTTGGACCAGAATCCCAAGCCAGCTGGGGTCGTAGCGATTGCTGTTGAAAATATCGTCAAGCGCTATGGCACGTTCGAGGCCGTCAAAGGGGTAAGCTTTGCCGTCAACGACGGCGAAATCTTCGGCCTCCTCGGACCCAACGGCGCTGGCAAAAGCACGCTCATTCGCATGATGACAACCCTCGTCCCCATCACCAGTGGCAGGGCGATCGTTGCCGGCTTCGATGTGGCGAAGGAACACGATTCCGTTCGCCGCGTCATCGGCGTCATCCCGCAGGCTCTTACCAGCGATCCGGACCTCACCCTCGAGGAAAATCTCAGCATCTATGCAAAGCTCTACGGCGTTCCTCGCGCTGAGCGTGCAAAGAACATCCAGGAGGTGCTGGAGGCGGTAGACCTGGTCAAATGGCGCGACGCGCAAACCAAAACGCTCTCCGGCGGAATGCGGCGGCGCCTCGAAATCGCTCGCGGCCTGGTGCACAACCCGCACATCTTCTTTCTGGACGAGCCCACGACTGGCCTCGATCCCGTCTCCCGCATCGCCGTCTGGGAGATGCTCGACAACCTCAGCAAAACCCGCAATCTCACCATGCTTCTCACCACGCATTACATGGAAGAAGCCGACAAGCTTTGCGACCGCATCGCCATTGTCGATCACGGCAACCTTGTAGCGCTCGGCACGCCTATTGAGCTGAAGCAAAATGTTCCGGGCGCAAATGTGGTTGAGGTCCACTTCGATCGCGAGACCGACCAATGGAAGTCACGCCTTGAGGGCCTCGAGGGCGTGACCAGCGTGCAGGCAGAAAGCGCCGGTTTCTATCGCGTCCTAACCTCGTCAGGTTCCAGGACCACCATGCAGTTAGTCGAACTAGCCGCTTCTCTTGGCGAAAACATAACCTCCCTCAGCGTTCAGAACACCTCCCTCGACGACGTCTTCGTTCACTACACCGGCCGCCAGCTTCGCGATGAGCAAGTCAAAGCCATCTTCACCATGCCACCCAGACCGGGAGCGCAGCCATGAACAGGATGTTCGCAATCTTCGAGCGCGAGATGCGCAAGTTCTTCCGCTCGCCCGTCCTCATGATCATGTCGATGATGTTGCCCATCGTCCAGTTGGTCATCCTGGGCAACGCCTACGGCGGCAAAATCCGCAACGCCCGCGTAGCCATCGTCGACTACGATCACGGCCCTCAGGCCGTCAGAATTCGAGAGGCCTGCGCTGCGATCGCGGTCAATATCGCAACCTTCAAAACCGTTGACTACAGCAACGAAGTCCAGGCGCGCGAAGATGTCCGCACCGGAAAAATCGATGCCGCCATCATCATCCCGGCTCAGTATTCTCGCCGTGTCTATGCGCAGGACGCGCCTCGCCTCGGGCTCGTCGTCGACAACTCCGACCAGTTCACCAGCTCCAGCATCGAGTCTGAACTGCAGTCGATGGTCGACGCCCTCAATGCTCCGGTGACTCAGCCGCACATTGTCAAAAACATCGCCGTACAATCCGTCGAGCTCTACCCCTACGTCTCTTACATGAAGTTCCTGCTCGCCGGCACGATCTCTCTGGCAATGTACATCTCGGTCATGATCGGCGGCGGCATGTTGTACATCGATGACAAGGCCCGCGGCGTCCACGAGGGCTACCTGGTAACTCCCATCACCAAGCTTGAGTTGGTCATGGGCCTCAACCTCGCCGGTGCAGCCAAGGCTGTGCTTGCCGGAATCAGCCTCACCATCATCGGCTCCCTCATCGCGGGTCTCGGCACCATCTTCAACCCCATCGCCGATCTGGAATTGCTCGCCATGATCATCGCGACCTCACTAGCCTTCAACGGCATGATGTTCCTCATGATGGTTCGCGTTGACGATCCGCTCGTCCCCCGCGCCATGTTCGGAGTCCTGAACACCCTGCTGTTTTTCCCTTCCGGCGCAGTGTTCCCCATCATCGCCTTTCCAAAATGGCTGCAGGCCATCGCCATCATCGACCCGTTCACCTACTGCGTCCACGGCTTCAAAGCAATCCTGCTGAAAGACGGCGGCTTCGTGGCTATCCAGTACGATCTGCTCTTCCTGTTCACCTTCGGTATCGGAACGCTGCTCATCGCCACACCCCTATTCAAACGCACTCTCTGACGCAATTCCTTGCAGTCGTATGGAGGACCATTCCTAAGCGAGATGTGCCACTTCATAATGCAACAACTCTTTATCCATTTGTGTACTTTTCCACCACCGGTTAGCTCATGTAGCGAGTGATCGCGCGTCGCCTAAATGTCTCGAGAATTTCTCTCAAAGCCGACATATTCCATGAGACCTAACGCGAAGCAGTCGGCAGCATGGGCTCGCGGATGACTTGAGGTAAGTAGATGTCGGGACGACTCGTCAGCTCTGGTGGCGAAAACGTATTGCACACGTAGGTGAAGACGATGTCGCCGGGAGCCTCGAGCTCGGGGTGCTCCTTGCTGGCGTAGCAAAAGATGTTTTTGTCATGCTTGGGCCCTGCTTGCATTTCAGGAACACGGTAGAGCGTGGCAGCGTCGTGCGGGTCGGTCCAAGGGCCCGTGAGGTTGGGCGCTGTTCGCAGGATAATCCGGTCAGAAAAGGCGGCGGGGTCGAAAGAAACTGCGAGCCATTCCTTCAGCTCTGGGTGATAGCGGATGGAGAGTTCGGAGCTCCCTTGCGACATGATTTGTTTTGCATGGGCGGGGTCGAAGCCAGGGTGCCAGGCGTCATCGTCGCCCAGGTATTCGAGGTGGGCGGCAGGATCGTTAAGGCCGGCGAGCGGGATGCGCGTGACCAGCAGTGGGCGTGCGCCGTTCTCATAGCTTGCGAACAGATACGCATAACCGTCGTGCACTACGGTGGTGGCGGAAGGGTAGGCCTTGACGCCATCCGGCACCAGGGGATGAACGGTCACCTGCCAATGCTCAGGATCGCGGTCAAGTCCGGAAATCTGTGCGAGATCAGAGCCACATGTTTCAAAGTCCATGCCGGCCGGTGCAGACGCGGCGGGGTGGCGGATGCAGAGCAAGGTAACCCACAAGTCGCCGTTGGCGTAGAAGCCGTCAAGCGCCCAGTACCAGTGTGCCGGGTCCGCGGGTGAAAAGAAGCTGAGCGGATTCCCCTTGGCATCATGGCGGAGACTATAGCGAAGCTTCCAGTGACCGCCGCTGCAGGTAGAAATGCCAAGGGAGTTGTGGACCATGAGGGGGTTGTTGCCGTCTACAACGCGATGGGTCCCGTAGAGTGTGTCGCCGAAGATCCAAACGTCGCGCCCGTCAGGGAGGGGGATGGAGTAGGCAGCGTCCGCACCTTGCCAGCCGACGCTTTTGCCGGTCTCGGGCGCAAAGGCCGCGTTGCATGGGGTCGTCGACCCGTGCGCATGCGCTGCAAAGAAGAGCGCAGCGAACACAGTGAGAAGCAGACGCATGGATGGGCGCTTAGGAAGCATCATGAGGCATCTCTTTCCGGACGTAGGCGAGCATCGTGGCACACTTTTTGCCGACGGATGGCCCATGAGGACGAATGGTATACGGCCCGACTGCAGCGGGAACGATGAAGGTCTCAGCATAGTGGATGATGAAGGGCTCGAAGGCATGGTGCGGGCTTTCGACGACGGCTTCTTCGCCTTCGACGAGATTGAGGACGTGCACAGTGCCCGCGGTTTCATGCGGGACAGTGCCAGTGAACCAATGGCGGCGGGTTTCTATGAACTCGAGCTCATGCAACCCGGTGCGCTCTTCACGCCAGCCTTCGCCGGAAGACAGGGGCACAAACTGATTGACCAGGTTGTTGCGCACCCATTCCGTCGTGCGATCCCACTGGATGTTGCGCACGCCATGTTCAAGATGGATGGGCCGTGGTGTGCCATCGAGCCCGACGCGTCCCCAGTCCCAGAGCTTGAAGGTGAAGATGTAGGGTGTGGCGCTGATTTCGAGCACCATGGAATCAGCGCCGCTGCAATGTATGGTGCCAGCAGGGATCAGGAAGTGGTCATGCTTACGCGCAGGGAATTGATTGACGTACTCGGAGGCGGGAAAATCGAAATCGCCGTTATCGGCGCGCTCGAGGTCTGCGATCATCCGTTGAGAGTCGACGCCGTCTTTGAGGCCGAGGTAGACGTGCGCTCCGGGAAGCGCGTCAAGCATGTAATAGCTTTCATCTTGCGTATACGTCATACCAAAGTGTTCGCGGATGTACGCGGTGAGCGGATGCACCTGGAGTGAAAGATTGCTGCCCCCGACGGTGTCGAGGAAGTCGAAGCGGATAGGAAACTCGGCTCCAAAGCGAGCGAAGATATCGTCGCCCAGCAATTCGCGCGGATGCTGGAGAACGAGATCGAGTGCGGGGATCTCGACGCGGCAATTGCCGAAACCGAGCAGAAGACTGTTTTCTTCAGGAACACAGTCGAAGCACCACGCGTGGTTGGGTGCGCCGTCGTCGGGAAGATTAAGGACGCGCTCCATCCAGTGGCCGCCCCACGGGCCTGGATCGAAGAACGGGACGACACGAAAAGGTTGCGAGGCTGCTTTGCGGAGGCCCTGGCGGAAGGCGTCGCCTGACACCATGTTGGGTGCGCCGGGCTTGTTGGTATCGAGCAGGAAATCAATGCGCGGAAGCAGGGTAGTCTTCGTGCGGTCGGCGGCGCGCCAGTCCAGGAAGAAGGCGCGCTTGTACTTCAGAGCAGGCCGCTCAGTGTAGTTGCTGAGTCCGAGGTTCGGAATAAGATTTTCGCGCTGTCTGCGCTGTAGTTCCCAGCGTGCCATGTCGGCGTAGACAAGCGTGGAGGGCTCGGGCAGGATGAGCGTTGCCCCGGTACCGAGCACGATGGTTTTGCGCTGGGCGACGGCCTCGCGACGCATATGTTCGAGAACTTCCGGATCGAAGAAGTCACCGAGCGCGGTTTGACTCATCCGCCCAAAGACGGGGTCGTCGGTGAGGAGCTCCGAGAAGCGAGCCTCAAGTATGGGTTCCGGCAGTAGAGCGTCACCGGCGAGGACGACTTGCCACTCGGGCATGTACTCAGCGAGCGCGTGTTGCACCTCGTCGAGGAATACACCCGGGTAGCACTCGATGCAGATGGGACCCGGCGCTTCACGTAGAACGGAGGTGATCGCGGACCAGCCGGCGAGACATTCTTCGCGCTCGCCCGTGGCGATGAATGGAGCCCTGTCGTACATGGCTAGCGTGCTCCTTCCGCGAAGAGTGTAGGAACACCCAGAGCGGCGGCATGGTCGTCCAGCTGCGCGCGCACGATCCTGGCTTTGCCCCAGGGCGTCCAGGTGCTCTCGTCGACGTACTTCTGGAGAAACGGCAGAATGCGATCCGCCGCACGCATAACGCCACCGCCGAAGACGATGAGGTCGGGGTCGAAGGAATGGACGGCAGCGACCGTCATCATGCCCCAGACGGTAAGGCAGTGGTCGAGGACTTCGGTGGCGACAGTATCGTTCGCGGCGGCGGTGGCGAAAAGGGTCTTGAAGTCGAGTGGGAAGTTGGCAAGGCTGCTGCGTTCGAAACCGGGCCATTCGCGGCAAACCAGCGGCAGCGACCACCCGGCAGCTTCGGATTCCGCACAACCACGGCCGCCGCAGGTGCAACGTCGCCCGTTTGCCCGGACTTGGACATGGCCTGCAAGAACGCCGGCTTGGCTGTGGGCGCCGAGCAGCGGCTGGCCTTCCATGGCAGCGACGCCTCCGATGCCGGTGCCGAGCGTGAACATGACGACGTCCGCGACGCCTCGGGCCGCCCCGGCGTACATCTCTCCGCGCAGTGCGAGACGCGCGTCGTTTTCAAGCCGGACGGGGATACCGAGCCTGCGACGGCCCCAGGCATCGAAATCAAAGGCGGGAGCGTCTTCGTACTTGCCGTTGGTTGAGGTCACGCAGTTGCGGCGAGAGTCGACCAGGCCAGCGAAGCCGACGCCGAGACCGGTAACGGGTTCCGGGGAGGACTGTGCGAGGCCCTGAAGAGCTGCGGCAATCTCCGGCTCGACGGCAGCGAAGCGGGTGCTGTCGGCAAAGGCAAGATGCTCTGTCGCCAGGACGGTTTGTCCCTGAATGAGGGTGCAGGATGCGTGAGAACCGCCGAGATCGAGGCCGAGAAGAGTCATGAGTGCTCCGGATGAACTATAAAGAGACGGGTGTTCGCTTGTCCAGCACAATGTTCTTTTGTAGATGAATCCTCTAGTTTCGGCTTTGCCAAATTAATTACGTCGATGGTGAAGGAACTCCTGTTATATGTGTAATTTATGCTAATTAATCCATCGACACTGGCATGCTACGCCGAGGCTTGAAATAACGATAATTTGTTCGTTTAGATGGTAAAAGAAACTTTTATGCTTGACGAAGGAACCTCGTTTTCCATAGGATTGCCCGCGGGTAAACGGTAGGCCATTTGGTTCTTTCCAAACTCGCGGAGGTTACGCAATGAACAGGTCTGTTTTCATGAGAGAACGCAAGAAGCCTCTCCTTTTTCTTCTCGGGATTCTTTGCCTGCTTGGGTTGAGTGTGGGCTCGGCAGTCGCGCAGTTTGATTCGGGAACCCTGACCGGCACAACCGTCGACAGCTCCGGAGCGCTTCTTCCAGGGGCGAGCGTCACGGTGACCAACACCGGCACAGGAGCCACCGTCACGCTCAAGAGCAATGGCGTCGGTATATTTAGCGCGTCTGACCTGCCGTCTGGGACATACACCGTGACGGCGACGGCCGCAGGGTTTGGGACCACTACCAGCAGCGATGTGGTGCTCAACGTCGGCGCGGCGGTGCATGTGACGCTGAAGCTTGCCGCCTCGGGCGCGACGGAGACGGTGACCGTAACGGGAACTGCAACCAGCGTAAACAGCGAGTCGGCGGTGAGCGGTGAGACGTTCAACTCGAAGCAGGTAGAGAACCTGCCGGTAAACGGGCGTGACGTGGATGCGTTTCTGGAGATTTCGCCGGGGTCGGTTGGTTCAACGCCGGAGTTTCAGGGTAGCGTCAATGGTCTGGAAAATATCTTCAGCGGTCTGAACATTACGGTGGACGGCCAGAGCGCAGTGCGCGGCGACATCACGGGCTTTTTGAACACCGAAGGGCAGGAGCAGCCGCACATCACGCGGTCGAGCATCGACAGCATCCAGGAAATCGACTTTGCGAACAACGGTTACTCGGCGGAGACGGGGCACTCGCTGGGGCCGCAGATGAACATCGTCACCAAGGGTGGAACGAATCAGTTTCATGGGACGGCTTTTGAGTTCTTCCGCAACGACGCGCTGGACGCCCGCGATTACTTTGATACGGGAGCCAAGGAGCCGCTGCAGCTGAACCAGTTCGGTGGGAACCTTTCGGGTCCCATTTTTCACAATAAGCTCTTCTTCTTTGCGAACTACGAAGGTTCGCGGCAGCATGTGACTACGCTGAATCCTCTGAACCACACGCTGAGCGCCTATGTGCGATCGCAGTTTGTGCCTTCGATGCAGCCTGTTCTTGCGCAGCTTGCGCCGCTGCCCGCGGGCTGCGATGTGATTCCGACGCCTGCTTCCTGCGTCTATCAGCCCTTGGCATCCGAAACGGACGCGGGCGGAGCACAATTCGTGGTTTCGCCGACGGCGCTGCCCTCGATCCTGGACGAAGACACGGGTTCCGCGCGTCTTGACTGGGATATGTCCGGCGCCGACCGGTGGATGCTCCGCTACAACATCAACGACTCGACCACGAAGGACACCTACGGTCCGAACCTGGGGCAAACCTCGCCGCAGAGTCTGCGCACGCAGTTGATCAAGCTGGATGAGACGCATGTCTTCAGCCCGTCGCTGTTGAACCAGGCGAGTCTCGGTTACACGCGCTTTTACTCCACGACGGCGTCGGACACAGTGCAGCCGTACTACATCATCGCGGGCTTCTTTACGGATCTCGGCTCGTTACCGGGAGCGAACACCTTCAATCAGACCAACGCATACAGTACGTATGAACTCTTCGACAATGTAACGAAGACGTTCCATACGAACGAACTGAAGTTCGGTACCCAGATCCGTGTCAACCGGCAGGTCGAGGCGCTGTCCCCCTTGCAGTCTTATGAGTTCGCGAGCGTGAGCAACCTGGAAGACAACGTGCCGTTTGTGCTGCAGAAGAACGGATTCGCAGGATCGCTCGGCCTACACAACAGCGAGTACGACTTTTACGTGCAGGACAACTGGCATGTGACGCGCAAGCTGGTGCTGAACCTTGGCCTGCGCTACGACTACAACACGATGTGGAACGAAGCGCACAATCATATGCCGAACTTTGACATTACGACGCAGACGATTCTGCCCGGAACGCTGCCTCCGTACTCTGCGCCGCGGGCCGATTTCGCTCCCCGCGTCGGCATTGCGTACGACCCGTTCGGCACGGGCAAGACGGTCATTCATGCGTACGGCGGCATGTTCTACCTGCCCATGTGGCTGAGCTTTGACCTGTCCTCGAATGATCCGACGTATGCGACCTATAGCGTGAACCTGTTCCAGGTGAACATCACCTTCCCGGAGCCAAACCCAGCGCTGCCCGTGGGCACGCAGACGGTGTACTCCTTCCCGCAGCATCCCAAAGACCCGAACGCGCTGAACTGGCTGGTGGGCGTGGAGCAACAGTTGCCCGGTCAGTTTGTGACGGTGATCAACTACAGCGCGAACCGCGTGAATCATCAGCAGGCCGGCGTGAATTTCGCGGCGGTCAACGAAAATCCGCAGAACGTGAACCCGAACATTGGCACCCGTCCGCATAGTGGCTTTGCGGATGAGAATTATCTGGGCGACGTGTTGGGGTCAAATTATCAGTCACTGCAGGTACAGTTGCGGCGCAACTACCACCACCTGAATACCGAGTTGAACTACACCTGGTCGCACGAGATCGACGACATGGTGAACGTCTTCCAGGGCTTCGCCAATCCCTATGACCCGTTGTTCGACCGATCGAGCGGAGACATCGACGTGCGCAACAACTTTACGGCGAGCGCGGTGTACGACTTCTCCGATCTGCATGACCGCCCAACGTGGGAGCGGATCGTAGGCGGTGGGTGGCAGCTTTCCAGCATCTTCCAGGCGCGCGGCGGTTTGTCCGAAGACATCACGCTGATCAGTGGCATCTTTGGAAACCCGGTGCGGCCCAACTACGTGCCGGGCGAGAATCCCTATCGGTCGCACATCACGTGGCTGAATCCCGGTGGGTCTTATAACTCCGCGGCGTTTTCAGTGCCGACAGGCTATGACGGAACGCCGGGACAGAATCTCGGCGACGTGGGCCGCAACTGGCTGCGTGGACCCGGATTCTTCCAGTGGGACTTCTCGGCGATGAAGAGCTTCGACGTGACCCACACGGTCAAGCTGCAGCTCCGCACCGACCTGTTCAATATCATCAACCATCCGAACTACTCGAACCCGGACGGCGGCCTCTGCTCTGCGCTGACATACGGCGCGGCCGGGCAGACCGCAACGTGCACGCCCAATTCGAACTTCGGGATAACCTCCTCCACGGTCGCGAACCAGACGGGCAACGGGCAGATTGGCAATGGAACCGCCCGACAGGCGCAGTTTTCCCTGAAGTTATTGTTCTAATGGCAAAGCGGGCTGCTCGTCCGAGGCGAGTGGCCCTTGTCCGCTCGAGAAAGGAAGCCGATGCACAACATTGTGGGTGGCATGTGCCTTCTGATTCTCGCGGGCATCATGAATGCGAGCTTCTCGCTGCCGATGAAGTTTGTTCGTGCGTGGGCGTGGGAGAATACATGGCTGGTGTGGAGCGCTTTTGCTCTGCTGCTCCTGCCGTGCGCGCTCGCGTTGGCGACGATCCCGGCCTTCGGATCGATTCTCGACGGTGCAGGCAACGTCGCGCTCACGGTTGCGATGTGCGGAGCAGCGTGGGGTGTGGCGCAGGTTCTGTTCGGGCTCGCACTCGATAAGATCGGCATCGCGCTGACTTTTTCAATTGTGCTGGGGCTTTCGGCCGCGGTGGGCAGCTTGATCCCACTAGTGCGGCTGCATAGAGACCAACTACTGACGCGTGCCGGACTTATATCGCTGGCGGGAATTGCGCTGGTGCTGCTGGGTGTCACCGTGAGCGCGGTGGCAGGAAGAATGCGGGACCGCAGCCAGCACACCGAGGCCCGAACGGCGCACTTTGGCGTGGGCCTGATGATGGCCATTGCCAGCGGTGTTTGCGCGTCGATGATGAATGTGGGATTTTCGTTCGGGACGCCGTTGTCGGCCGCAGCGGCGTCGCACCATGCGAATGCGTTGTGGTGGACAGATGCGATCTGGGTACCCCTGCTAGCGGGCGGTGCGGTTCCAAACCTGTTGTACTGCGCCTATCTGCTGCGCAAGCAAAAAACCTCCGCGAACTATACGGCTGGGACCTCGGGCAGAAATGTTTTGCTGGCGCTGGCGATGGCGGTGCTGTGGTTTGGAAGCAGCGTGTTGTATGGAATCGCGACGGCATTTCTGGGGGACCTCGGACCGGTCGTCGGGTGGCCGCTGTTCATGTCGTTGATCGTGATTGTGGCCAGCGTGCTGGGGGTGTGGACAGGAGAGTGGCGCAATGCAGGATCGCGCGCACTTCGGGTCCAGGGCCTGGCAGTGCTTATCCTGGTGTGCGCGGTGGTTGTACTGTCGCGAGCGACCTCGTGAGGGATGGGATGAGAGCGCCGACGATCGCGGTGATCGCTTGCCTGCTTGCGCTGCCTCTAGCGGCGCAGAACAAAGGCATGGCCGTTGACACGGTGGAGTCGAAAAGCTTTGTCAGCACCGCGCTCGCGCGGGAGATGCCGTATGAGGTCGTGTTGCCTGCGGGATATTCCGGATCACAGGAGCGTTACCCGGTCCTCTACCTGCTCCACGGCTGGCAGGGCGACGAGACGAACTTCATTTCGCTGACGCACCTGGTTGAGGATGCTTCCGCCTACAAACTGATCGTGGTGACTCCGCGTGCAGAAAACTCCTGGTACGTGAACTCGGCGACGCGCGCGGAGGCTCGCTATGCTGATTACGTCTTTCAAGACCTGATCGCGGAAGTGGATGCTCACTACAGAACCATCGCGTCTCCGCACGCGCGCGCGATTGCGGGGATCTCGATGGGAGGCTATGGTGCAATGCTGTTCAGCCTGCGGCATCCGGGAGCCTTTGCGTTTGCGGCGAGCATCAGTGGAGCGTTCGCAGGGCCATCGGGGATTGAGAGCGTGATGCCGCAGTTGAAGCCCAGCACGGATGACGCGTTTGGCGTAGCAGGAAGCACCACGCGCACGCAGAACGACGTGGACACATTAATTGGCGCGGTTGACCGCACCGAGCAGCCGTACTTCTTTCTCGAGTGCGGCGCGAGCGATCCGCTGCTGTCCTCGAACCGGCGGGTAGTCGAGGAACTCTCCTCGCACGGGTTTGCCTATGAGTACCACGAGCTTCCCGGAGCGCACACATGGCCGTTCTGGGAAGCCGCTTTACCAACGACGCTGAAAGTTTTGTCGATGCAGATGCATGTGGAGCCGGCGAGTGCGCCTGGCGCTGCTTTGAATCCTTCAACCGCTGTTCGCTGAAAGGACTGGCATGAGCCGCTTTTTTGATTCGCCTGGTATGCAACGGCGCACGTTTTTGAAACTTGGGGGTGCGGGCGCGGCGATGCTCGCGTCTCCGGCGCTTGCGGCGGTCAAGGCCGTGCCACCGTCGCTGCCAACGCCGGAGGATCTGGCAAGCGTTGAGATGGAGTTCGGATTCACCGACCTGTTCCAGATGCCGGTGTTCGCAAACGAGTGGGGATACGGCCAGGTCTCGAAGTCGGTCTCCGGCGTGACAGGCATTACGTTTCCCCCGTTCGCCTGTTGCGGCGTGCCGGATGTGACGTGGAGCCCCGGCCTGCTGACGTCGTGCGAGGTTTCAGTCGATGGGCAGTTGCTGGCGATCGCCCCACAAAATCGCGTCAAGTACAGATGGCTACCCCAGCGAGTGGACCGCGAACAGACCTACCAGGGTCTGCGCATTCGCACGCGGACATTCATGCCAGTGAAGCAGCGCGCCGTCGCACAACGCATTGAGCTGAAGAACACGGCATCGACGGCGCGCAGCTTTGTACTGTCCTTCGACCTGCGTGCGGCGGTGACGAAGAAGACGACCTTCTGGATGGCCGGCTGTCCGGGCGAAGGCGGCAACGCGCAGCAGTGGGATGCGGAGCGAAGCCGGGTGACGTTCGCGGCCCGCAACTCGCAGGCGGCGTCGGCACAAGGAGTGCAGCCGCGCGCGGATTCGCTGGCAGGCGGGCACATACTGCAGTACAAGGTACGTTTGCAGCCGGGCGAGTCCCACATATTTCGTTACGTGAATGCGTTGGCCGGCACGGAGGAAGAAGCCAATCGCTTCCACGATGAGCTGCAGGCCACATTCGACGAAGTCGAGCGGCAGAATAAGCAGTTCTATGCAGAGATGATGCGGGCACTGTTTACGCCAGGCAACAATTATTTCTCGGGCCACCTGCCCACACTGCACACAGAGGATGAGACGCTCTGGACGCTGTACTTCAATGGCATCAAGAACCTGATGAGCGCGCGGCGGTACTCGCCAGACTCAAACTATGGGCCGACCTATCTGACGCTGGGCGGCCACACGCTCCCAACGCTATCGTTCCCGTGGGACACATCCCTGACCGGGCTGAGCCTCGCGCTGCTCGACCCGGCTGCGCTGCGGAATCTGGTGGAAGTATGGCTGCGCGAGGACATGCACAAGCACCTGGCAACGGACTGCGTCAGTGGAACCGGTGTAGGACCGTGGTATGCGGTGAACGACACGGCGATTCTCGGTTGCGCGCGCGACTACCTGCGAACAAGCGGTGACTTCGCGTGGTTGGATAAGACGATCGCAGGAAAAAGTGTGCTGACGCACCTGGCTGACCATGCACTGTATTGGGAGACGCTACGACATACGGACCGCGGACTTGCGGACTACGGCAACATCGAAAATTTGCTCGAGGTCGTCAGCACCTACGTGCATGAAGTGGCCGGAATGAACGCCGGCAATGTGGCGAACATGCGCTTTGTGGCCGAGCTGTTGGAGCGACGCGGCGACGCAAACCGCGCCAGGGAATTGCGCGCGAAGAGCGAAGACCTGGCGGGGAGAATCAACCGCATGCTGTATGTGGCCGGCAAGGGATGGTGGCGTGCAGGACAGCTCGATGGCACATTCAACGAGGTGCGGCATTGCTATGATTTTTTGGCCGTGGTGGACAGCATGGGAACAGCACTCAGTCCACAGCAGAAACAGGAAATGGCGGCGTTCTTCTGGGCAGAGCTTGCCACGGGCAAGTGGATGCGCGCACTCTCCGCCGGAGACTCGGATGTCACCTGGAACATCCGCCCCGACCACAGCGCGATCGGCGCTTATGCTTCCTGGCCGCCCATGTCGGCCAAGGCGCTCTACAGGCTCGGAGAGTCGGAGGAGAAAGTAGCAGGCTGGTTGCGCGAGGTAGCCAAAGCCGGCAACCAGGGACCCATCGGGCAGGCGCACTTTGTAGAAGATGTATGGCCGACGATGAAGGGTGGAGCGTTCAAGTGTCCGAACGATGTGCCCTACATGAACGAGTGGTGTTGCATTGCGGGAGGCGCGTTCACCGATCTTGTACTGGATAGCATTTTCGGCGTAGAGATGCGGATGGACGGTCTTAGCGCAAAGCCGCGCCTGGCCGCATTTGATGCGAAGGCAGAGCTGCATGGCCTGCAGCATCAAGGCAGGCAGTACCGCGTGAACAACCAGGGCATCCACGCGATGTAAGCGTGCAGTATGCTGCAAAAGCAGGCTCTTCAACAGCAAGGAGTACGGCGTGCCGAAGCGTAAGAGTGGAATGATGAAGGACAACCCCGAGTCAGCCGCAGCCGTCAAGGCAGAGGCACGGTACCAGGTCATCTTGAATGACATGCATAAGACGGGTTCCGTCTCCGTCGATGCGCTCGCCGACCAACTGCAGGTGACCGTGGTGACGATTCGTCGCGACCTGGACGCGCTGGAACGCAAAGGCCTGCTGCATCGTACGCATGGCGGCGCGATGCCCATCCAGCCGCAGTTTTACGAGCCGTTTCGTCGCGACCGGTCATTCGTGATGCAGGTAGACCGGCAGGCGGATGAGAAGCGAAGGATCGGCTATGCTGCCGCGGCGCTGATTGAGCCAGATGAGACCATCGCGGTGACCCCAGGCACTACGGCGGCAGCGGTCGTCCGCGCGCTCCCGCTTAATTACAACCTGACAGTGGTGACCAGCACGGCGAACGTGGCAGTAGAGCTTTCCAAGCGCAAGGACATCAAGGTGTTCGTAACCGGCGGCACACTCCACGGAGAGTGGTTCTCGTTGGTCGGTCCCCACGCGCAGCGCAGCCTGGACAACATCCTGATTCACACGTTGTTTATCGGTGCGGACGGACTCGACCCGGATTGGGGCGCAACGTCCTTTGATCAGGACGAAGCGGACCTGCTGCGCATGATGGTGGAGCATTCGCGACGTCGTGTGGCTGTGGTCGACCATACGAAGCTGGGCAAGGTGGCGAATTGGAAGATCTGCGAGTCGCGGAACTTGCACGTAGTGGTCACGGATACCCAGGCGACGGACGAGACCGTCGTGCCATTTCGTGAAATGGGTGTGGAGATCATTCGAGTATAGATACCGCTTAATGCTGTTAGTTTGAACGCACGCTTTGCGTGTGGGTTCCACATCGTACGACAGCGAGTCATATATTGATTGCGTATTACAGATCACTTGCCGATGCAGAACGTGATATTACGTCCATACCAAGTGTTTATGCTGGGTTCAGCGTGATCGACTGTTTCTGGAGACTCGCTGGGGACTCAAAATCACGTGACGAAAACCTTGGGGACGCAAGCTCGCGCGGATGCGCCACCGCGTGAAGCTGCCGATGGCCCTAAGTCTAGAAGGCCATGAGCCGACCCGATCTTCAATTAATTGATTGTGGGTTGAGATATTTCCCCCAATCACAGCACTTTTTCGGAATCTGCGCGGTCGAAGGATCTCAGGGATGCTTCCGCGCCACGACGACGACTTTGGCGCGGAAGCAAGACGATGAAATACGTTCACTGAATATTCAGTCGCCAATTCTGCGGTGCTTGCCCATTCGCGGTATCCAGCCACATTTGAAGTCCTTGTGTCGCTTCGCCGTAGTAGTCATCGATGACCATCGCAGAACCGTTGTTCGTCGTGGCCGCCTGGTTCTGCACAACGAAGTAGCCGTTGCTCTGCGGAATGAACTCCCAATTCTGGGCGGCATTCCCGTTGCAGGGCTGCTGCCAGAGCATCGTGCTGGTCCCTTGAGTTTGAGGAAGCATGCGGGAGGGAGTTCCATTGCCCCACGGGTCGTCGAGACACATGCCACTTTGCACGCTCACCATCGTGAAGTAACCATTGCCCTGCAAGTGGAGCGTCCACTTCTGCGTCGACAGACCGTTCGCCGGATACTGGATGACCTGTACGCCATTAGTGGCTCCGCCCGAACAGCCATCGCAGTAGTTATCCAGGAGCATCGAGCTAGCCTGGTTTTCCAGGGTATAGGTCGCGCCGTCACTGATCGTTCCGGAGGGGCTGCCTGACGCCCCCGGAGGCAACGAAGCGAGCCAGTTCTGCGGCGCCTCGCCATTTGCGGTATCAAGCCACATTTGAAGTCCCTGCGTTGCCTCGCCGTAGTAGTCGTCAACCACCATGGGAGTTCCAGCTGCTGGATTATCAGCCGTTGCTGCTTCGTTCAAAATGAGAAAGTAGCTGTTGCTCTGCGGAACGAATTCCCAATTCTGAGCGGGATTCCCGTTACAGGGTTGTTGCCAAAGCATCGTGCTAGTCCCCTGCGTTTGAGGAAGTGTGCGCGAGGGAATTCCATTGCCCCACGGGTCGTCCAGACACATGCCACTCTGCACGCTCACCATGGTGAAGTATCCATTACCCTGCGAGTGAAGTGTCCACTGCTGGGTCTCCAGGCCATTCGCCGGATATTGAATGACTTGAACTCCATTCGTGGCTCCGCCAGAACATCCATCGCAGTAGTTGTCTAACTGCATTTGGCTCGCCTGGTTTTCAAAGGTGTAGGTCAAGCCGTTAGTGAGCGTTGGTGCACCCTGATATCCAACCGATACAATGTTCGCTTGTACATTGCTCATCGAGGTAGTGCTTGGAGTTCCGGTCGTCATCACTCCTTCGAAGAAGTATCCCGAATCGATGTGGGTATTGTCTCCTCCCATCCCCAAAAGGATCGCCCCTTGCTGGTTCATGGGTGAATATCCATTGGGAAGAGTTAGCGAACCGGAAGACGTGAGACCTCCAGATTGTGAATTCCCCCCGTAGACCTGGTAGTAATGTTGACCATCGTTCCACGCCATCGCCGTAATAAATTGAGTCCCGGATACCGTAAAGGGCGTGCTGGTGTTGAAGGGGTAAATGCCATTTTCCATATCTAACCCAACATCTGGATTCGTACATGGCATGGAGGGACAGATGATGTTTAAGGCATCCATATCACTGGCACCCGTGTCATCGTTGCTCGTTTCGGCATTTCCAAAGTCCAGACAACAAAGGGTATTGAGATTATTGGCGGAACTCACCATATAAACGCCTTCGGGCTCCCCGTTCTTTGCGATACCGGTCGTGGTGTCGTTGCGGTAACCGGTTCCCGAAAAAATGTAGATACCGTAGACCTTATGACCTCCGGCAATTACAGGCAAAGCGCTGGCCGCAGCCGGAAGATCGTAGCCGTTTGGGCCAGGGCCGCTCGATTCG
>Ga0302180_10000392_pt1 | contig 36049 bp, 34 predicted proteins | sample I_Palsa_E3_2_FD_200575 | JGI IMG/M metagenome (GOLD analysis project Ga0302180, IMG submission 200575) | Peat permafrost microbial communities from Stordalen Mire near Abisko, Sweden - I_Palsa_E3_2 | ecosystem: Environmental > Terrestrial > Soil > Palsa > Peat permafrost | place: Sweden...
TCCGAAATACAAGCGAGTGTAATTCCCCTCTGCCTCCATCAGGACAATATCGCAGAGGCGCACGATCCAGCAGCGATCTCGATCTCTGACAAAGAGTTGATTGAGGCCGGCGCTACCTTTCGCGTACAGGGGTAACAATCCAGCTGCCGATGCCAAGGCCTTCTCTGCACGGACCAAGGCAGCGGCGAGGCGTTCTGATGACACTGGCTTGACCAGATAATCTAGGGCGTTGTTCTCAAAAGCCCTCACTGCATATTCATCATAAGCCGTCGTGAATATGACTATCGGCACGTCTTCCAGCCTCTCAAGCAGATCGAATCCGCTACCACCAGGCATTTCGACATCCAGGAAAATAACATCCGGAAAGGATTTACGGATAGCGTGGAGGGCTTCATCCGCACTCCCCGCCTCGCCCACAACCTCCACTTCCTCATGCGGCCTGAGTACACGGCGCAATGCATTCCGCGCCAGGCGCTCATCGTCAACGATAAGAGCTTTCACGATCCAATCCTATGTGACCTGACGGGTATCACCAATATTGCACGCACATTGTGTTCGTCGAGAGTGGCTACGGTCAGCGACGCGCCGTCCCCGTACATTAGACGCAGCCGTTCCCTCGCGTTTTCCAGGCCCACACTCGCCGAGTCTTCGGTAGCGACCATAAAGGTCCCCGTATTGATCACTTCGATCCGCAATTCATGTTCGAGGACGCGAGCGGCAATCGAGAGCGCGCCCCCGTTTGGCAGCCGTGCTATCCCATGCTTTACGGCATTCTCAGCCAGAGTTTGCAAGAGCATGGGCGGTAGCTGCACGCTCAGACTTGCGGGTTCGATATCGAGACGCACCTGCAAGCGCTCTTCAAAGCGAACCTTCTCCAACAAAAGATAGTCCTCGACTGCGCCCAACTCTTCCTTGAGTGAGACGGTCTCGACGCGCCCCGCGCGAAGAGTGTAGCGCAGCAATTCGGACAGACGAACTACAACTTGCTTTGCGCGGTCCTTGTCCTCATCGATGAGCTCCAGCAGACTCGTTAGACAGTTGAAAAGGAAGTGCGGATGTAATTGGGAGCGCAGAGCGCGGTATTGTGCAACCTGAGCTATGAGAGCAAGTCGTAGGGCTTCCATTTCCGCAACTCGCCGTCTCCGTACTTCGGTCGCGCTCAGAAAGACCGCGCACCAGACGGACACGACGAGCACAGCCTGGAAATAGTGAACGAGAAGCAGCCATCCGGGCTCCACTTCAAAGTGCTTGCGGAGCAACAGAACACTTGCGGCGGTGCGCGCCGCGTACATTACAAAAGGGATCACCAAAGCCGCGACCGCTAGTGGAAGGACCAGTTTGGGGATGGTTTGCCAGCGGCGCCGATTCGCACATGTTCTCAGGAGGTGAGTTCCGAACATGCCGGTACTGCACCACACTGCAACCAGCACCGCGGCATCTGATCCTCGGTTGGGATATAGCAAATACTGCACAACGCCGTAAAAACCCCATCCGCATAGTTGGCTGAGGTAATAAGCTCTGTCACTGGCGATTACCTGCTCGCCCGCCGTCGCGTCACTCACCTCAAGATTTTCAAGCGGAAGCACGGTGCAGTGTCCTGGCAGCTTCTAACATGTGGATTTCGTCGTCGCGGCGACCAAAGTGGCGCGCGTGCGGCTGCAAACCGGCGCGCATCTTGGTTCGGTTTGGCAGCCTCGAGGGGCGGCGGGCGTGTCGATCTCACCCCAACCAGTGCTTCGCGCACGACCTGCCCCCGCTGACCCGCTTCCAAAAGTCCACCTCCGACTCCGCGGCTTAGATTCTAGGCCCTTAACCACTCAAAAGCGGCAAACATTGCAAACCGCTCAACGTGCGCGCACTGGCCGCTCGCGAAGGTTGTGCCTTTCTGTCGATTACCTTCAAATAAAAGCCGTTCGTCCGCTCACTAAGCCGCTCTTCCTAAACTGCGGTGCGGGTCTATATCAGCGATAAAACTCGCACAACAATGCCAAGCACCATCGGGGGTAGGAAGTGGACAGGCGACCGTTCAGCCTCGTAGATAGCCGCTCGTCCTAAATTTGAGTTCCGCCGTCATTCTGCTGGCTACGATGTCGGTCGCGCACGAACGACACAGCCGCGATGGATAACCTGACGACCGAGCTTGCTACTCTACGTATCAATCGAAGTGCCGACAGCCGCCGCTGGCGGTGGCCGCGTATTGCTTTAGTGCTCGTTATGCCCGTGGCCTTTGCTTTGTACCTGATCTGGCAGTGGCTGGCACCCCGAGAAATTCAAACCATTCATCCGACTGTACAGAGCTTCAGCGCCGCCACAGGAGGTATCTCCGTGCTGACGGCTTCCGGCTACCTGGTCGCCCGCCGCAAGGCCGTGGTGTCCGCGAAGATCCAGGGTCGGCTCGCGGAATTGCATGTGGAAGAAGGTAGCTGGGTCAAAGAGGGACAAGTGATCGCCCGCCTCGACAACGCAGACTACGAAGCTCAAGTCGAGGTAGCCCGCGCTCAGCTGGAACGAGCGGAAGTGGACCTGGCGGAACAGCAACGGGAATCGCGACTGGCCCAAAGTCTGGCACTGACCGGGGTCGTCTCTCGGGACCAGCGTGACTCGACTCTGAGTCGGGTTCGCGTCGCGGAGTCTGCACTCTCTCAGAGCAAGGCGAACCTTGCACTGAGCCTAGCGAGTCTGCAAAACACGTTCATACGGGCCCCTTTTTCCGGCGTCGTTGTCAAGAAGATGGCAGAAGTCGGTGAGAGTGTTGCACCGATTCCTCCCGGCGTAAATCTCTCGACTTCATCAGGTGCAATCGTAGCGATCACCGACATGGCGACGCTCGAGGCTGAAGTCGATGTCAGCGAATCCAATGTCGCCAGACTAGAGCAAGGCCAGCCCGCTGAAGTATCGGTGGAAGCCTTTCCTGACCACGTGTATCGGGCTCGGCTTCGGCAGGTAATCCCTACCGCCGATCGTACAAAGGCCACCGTCACTGTGAAAGTGGCACTGCTAAATCCTGACACCAATCTTAAGCCTGAAATGTCGGTGAAGGTCACTTTCTTTCAAGAACCCAAAGGCGGGTCTTCGCCATCAGTGCGGGCCGCGCCCATCATCAGGGTTCCTAAAGATGCCCTCGCCTCGAGGAATGCCAGGACTGTAGTTTTTGCAGTAGGCGCCGATGAAACGGTCCATGTGGTAGCTGTGGTTACAGGTGGTGAGTACCAGGATGACGTGGTCATCAAGCAAGGCTTGACCGGAACGGAAACGTTGGTAGCGCACCCGCCCAATGGTCTTACGGACGGCGAGCACGTGCGAGTTAAGAGCTAGGACACCCGCCAGTGGCACAGCCCAACATCCCGTCTTCCGCAAGTCCGGCGGCCGTAACGCTGCAGCATGTGCGCAAGGTATATGACCGCGACAATGAGCAAATCGTCGTGCTGAACGACATTGATTTATCCGTGCCGACCGGTGAGTTTGTGGCATTGATGGGTCCATCGGGCTCCGGCAAAACCACACTTCTTAACCTTCTAGCGGGGATCGATAGGCCGACCTCTGGAGCAGTGATCGTCGCGGGAACTGATGTGACAAGACTCTCCGAGGGCGAACTTGCCAAGTGGCGCAGCAGAACGGTGGGCTTCATCTTTCAGTTTTACAACCTCATTCCTGTTCTAACGGCGGTGGAGAACGTCGAGTTGCCCCTCATGCTGACCTCGCTCTCGAGAACAGAGCGCCGAGACCGCGCCTTAACCGCTTTAAAGATCGTGGGTTTGGCAGACAGAGCCCGGCACTATCCCCGACAGCTCTCAGGTGGTCAGGAGCAACGCGTCGCAATCGCTCGCGCTTTCGTCACCGATCCCGCTGTCCTGGTGGCCGATGAGCCCACCGGTGATCTCGACGCTCGCAGCGCAGAAGAGACCCTCGATCTGCTGCAGACGCTCAACCAGGAATTCGACAAAACGATTGTCATGGTCACTCACGATCCTCGCGCCGCGGAGCGGGCGCATTCCCGAAGACACCTGGACAAGGGTGTACTAGTCAAGACGTAAAATGAGATTTTTGCCATTTATATTGAGGCATTTGCGCCGCAATTGGGCCCGCACCAGCACCACTGCAGCCGCAATAGCGCTATGCATCTTCTTGTTCTGTACGTTGCAAACCTTTGTAGCGTCATTGACCGGTTTTCTAATGCAAGGAACGACCAGACTGGTCACTCGCCACAACGTCAGCCGTGCCTTCAGAATGCCGAACTCGTATGAGGCACAGATCGCCGCGGTGCCGGGCGTCAAGAGGGTCGCCGCGGCCAATTGGTTCGGGGGAATGCGCGACCTGAGTAAGCCCGCCGATGTCTTCACAAATTTCGCCATTGAAGCCGACAGCTTCCTCGCCATTTATCCGGAATTCATTCTGACCGATGAGGAGAAGCAGGCTTTTCTTAATGACCAACGTGGCTGCATCATTGGCCGCGCCCTGGCCGAGAAATTCAACTGGAAAGTCGGCGATGCGGTGGAGTTGGTAAGCAGCGTTTCGGATTATCGGACTTCCGCGCCACTGGATTTTGTCATCAGTGGGATCTACCACACCGATCAGGTGCGATATCCAGGCACTAACGACGCGCTACTTTTCTTCCATTACAAATACTTCGACGAAGCCACGGGTAGAAAAGCCGGGGTTGCCACATACCGCGTGGAAATTGCCGATCCCGGGCAAGTCGGGGCGATCAGTCAAGCCATCGATACCCTTTTCGAGAACAGCGATGCTCAGACGCATACGGAAACGGAAGCGCAGTACCGGGCCAGTCTCGGCGTTCTCGGCGGCAATCTGGTTCTCCTTCTCAACGGGATTGCCTTGACGGTGATGTTTACAATCCTGTTCGTGACGGCAAATACGATGAGTATGGCCGTTCGTGAGCGGCGAACCGAAATCGCGGTTTTGAAGACGCTAGGCTTCCCGAGTCGGTTTGTAATGTGCCTAATCTTGAGTGAAGGTGCGATTTTGGGCGCATTCGGCGCCGTAACGGGACTGTTGCTGGGGCGCTTTCTTCTTGACGCCCTACCGAACGTACCGCTTATTGGAGATCTGATTCAAAGTTTTCCACGGATGAGTCTACCTCGGGCGATCGCGATTGGAGGAATCGCAATTGGCGTACTGCTGGGCTTAACGGCTGGTCTGATTCCGGCAGTTCTCGCGTATCGAGCAAGAATCACGGAGCTCGTGAGGCCGACATAGATCGTGCTGCCACTCTCTTACAACATCAAGAGCATCGCGATCCGTTGGAAGTCGGCTCTGCTAGCCATCATCGGCATCAGTCTGGTGGTAGCGGTGTTCTTATGTCTGCTGGCGATGGCCAGCGGGTTTCAGCTTGCGTTACGCGCGACCGGAAGTACCCTGAACGCGCTCGTCTTGCAGGAAGGCTCGCAGTCTGAGCTGTCTTCGTCATTCCCGAAGGATGCCGGTGACCGGGTCGCAGTGGACCGGCGGATCGCCCGTGGCGTCGATAGCAAGCCACTTGTGTCGCCAGAGTTGGTGACAATCGTTGCCCTTCCAAGACGTGCAGACGGCGAATTGAGCAATGTCACTGTACGCGGCGTCACGCCGGCGGCCTTTAACGTTCGCAACGGGCTTCGCATAATCGAGGGCCGCAACCTTAAACCCGGGCTGTACGAAGTGGTCGTCGGTAGGGGAGTCCAGGCGCGCATCCGCGGACTCGAGGTGGGCCAACGCATCAAGATGATGAAGCGCGAGTTCGATGTTGTCGGTGTTATGGACGCTGATGGCAGTGCATTTGACAGTGAAATCTGGGGCGACTTCGACGCGATGGGATCGGCGTTCAATCTAGCGGGGACTGAAAACTCGCTGACGTTGCGCCTGGCCGATCGAAGCAGCATGCCTGGGTTTGACAAAGAGCTTAGAGAGAACCCACAAGTGCAGTTGCAGATGAAGTCGGAACGGCAATACTACGAAGACCAAGCCGGCGCGTTGACCGGGTTCCTGCGAGCTCTGGCCATCTTTGTCTCAGTCGTAATGGGTACTGGGGCGGTGTTCGGGGCGATGAACACGATGAATGCGATCGTTGCGGCTCGCAGCCGAGAGGTCGGGACCTTACGTGCGCTGGGATTCTCCAGAGCCATTATCTTGTCAGCCTTTGTACTTGAGGGATTGACTCTCGCGCTTGCGGGCGGCGTCATCGGATGCATCTTGTCCCTGCTGGTCAACGGACTGCAGGCCACCACGACTGCGAATATGGGCGAGATCGCGTTCGCCTTTCGTGTTACGCCCCTTAATCTGGGGTACGGCCTCACCTTTGCCGCCACGATGGGCGTCATTGGAAGCCTCCTGCCCGCGTTCCGAGCTGCTTGGCTACCCATCGCGGTTGCTCTGCGCGAAGCATGAAGCAGCCCGCTCGGTAGCCCGGGGACACCCCCATTCTCCTACCGCCGATCCCGTCCACAGACCGTCCATCATAATTTGCCCACACCACATATCCGGCGTGCATACCATTTCGAAGCACACAAAACGCAATCGCTTCATCAATTACTGCTGTTAGGTTTTAAACATGTCTCGTGGACGTTTCTTGTGCCCAGATCGGCGACGGCCTGCTCTTCTGACTTTTTTTCTCGTTGTACTTACATCCACCACCTGGGCCGCGACGCGACCCCCAACCATTGATGAACTGATCGGGCTACAAAGCCCCGCGGCGCCCGTGATCTCTCCCGACGGACGCTTTGTCGCCTACACCCTTAGGCAACCGAATTGGACCGATAACAAATACGAAACACAAGTCTGGCTGACAAATACTCAGTCAGCCAGCTTGATCCAGCTCACGAACTCCAAGGGAGCTAACTTCGCGCCGGCCTGGTCGCCCGATGGACGTTGGCTTGGGTTCGTTTCCGATCGGGACGGCACCGTGCAGGTCTATGTCATTTCGCCGCTCGGTGGTGAAGCTCGAAAAATCACCAATTCGCCCACGGGTGTCGTGCAATTTGGCTGGTCGCCGAATGCCAAGCGAATTGCGTTTACGATGCCCGATCCGGACAGTGAAGAAATGAAGCGCCGGCACGAGAGGTACTCGGACTTCGAGGTAGTGCAACACGACTACCGGATGAATCACCTATGGTTCGTCGACGTAACCACAGCGAGCGTTCAACGAGTCACTCAAGGCAATGAATACACGGTGGACTCCTTCTCCTGGTCTCCAGATGGAAAGAAATTGGCATTTGATGCCCGGACAGCTCCCACCCTGTCGGCGGACCCTACATCAAATATCTACATATGTAACCTCGACGACGGCTCCGTGAAGAAGTTGATTGATGAACCGGGTCCCGATAGAAATCCTCAGTGGTCACCCGACGGCAGAGCAATAGCCTTTGAAACTGTCCTGGGTCGTCCGAATTTCTTCACGCAGAACATTCACGTTGGGCTGATGTCGGCTGAAGGCGGTCAAGTCGCAGACCTCACACCAGACTTTGATGAGCGCGCTTCGCTTATCGCTTGGGGTCCGGGCGGTGTCTATTTTTCGGCCGAGCAGAGGACCGCCGCTTACTTGTTTGTCGTAGATCCCGCGAAGCGCAGGGTCCAGCAAATCAGTCCGCAAAACGGCGCTGTCTACACATCCTTCAGCTTCACGGCAGATTTCAAACGGCTTGCATTCATTGAGGCCGACTCCACACATTATCCTGAAGTCTATGTCTCGCCCCTTCGGACTGTCACGCCGAAGAAGCTGACTGACTACGCCCGCCAACTGAAGGATTTTACCCTCGCAACGAGAGAAGTGGTCTCCTGGAAAAACTCCGGCGGCATTCCAATTGAAGGGGTGCTCATGAAGCCGCCGGACTTTGACCCGACGAAGAGCTATCCGCTTCTAGTGATGATACACGGCGGTCCCGGGGATACGACCTCGCAGGCTGCCCTCGGACTTGATTCCTATATCCGCTACTATCCAACCGAGATTTGGGCAGCGAAAGACGCATTAGTCCTGAAGCCGAACTATCGGGGGAGTGCGGGGTACGGCGTGGGCTTCCATCGCCTTACTGTGCGCACGGTAGGAGCGGGAGATTACGATGACATTATCTCGGGCGTTGACTACCTCGTCGCAAAAGGGTGGGTTGACAAGGATCGGGTCGGCGTTATGGGCTGGAGTTTCGGCGGCTTTATTTCAGCTTGGATCGCGACCAATAGTGATCGCTTCAAAGCGATTTCTGTTGGGGCTGGAGCCACGGACTGGATCCTCTTAGATGCAGCAACCGACATGCAGGAGACCACGCGGCAATATCTGGGCGCAAGTCCTTCGACCGATCTTGAAATCTATCGGAAGAGTTCACCGATCACATACGCCAAACAAGCCAAAACACCGACCATGATCCAGCATGGAGAGTTCGACCCGCGTGTCCCCATTGGAGATGCGTATGAGCTGTATCAAGCCCTTACGGACCAGGACGTCCCAACACGGTTCTACCTATACAAGGGTTTTGGCCATAGCATTACGAAGCCGAAGGGTAACCGCGCCGTCATGGAGCATAACCTGAACTGGTTTAATCACTACCTTTGGGGCGAGCCGGATGAAGAGGCCTCAAAATGAATTGCATGTACACCTCTGACGCGATGGAGTGGACCTGCCCCGCTTCAGTGGACGGGTATCCGTCTTAGTTGATTGATCTTGGTCTTCGATTCCTCCATTCATGTTACACCCGCAGCGCAGTCTGCCGCCGCAGGCGGCAGAAGCTTCATGGTTCGCTCCGACCATTTGTCAGGCGTCTCGCGCAAGAAGCCGCCACCATTGTGAAATGAAATCCGGGTCAATCACTACTTCGCCGGCAGAGCCTACAGAGTATTCCCCCTTTGGGGCGACCTCAAAAGACTCCGTAGACGGAGGTAATTGAAGCGTCTCTCCGGCGTGATCAGCCTCAAGCGATATGACAATGCCCTTGGTCGGATGGACACTCGAGACGATCCCAACAAGTTGCTCCTCGCGTTTAAGGGTGCCTCGGAAGTCCTCGTACTTGATACCAACTAGGACCCGTTTCCCGATCAGTCGTGCAGCAAGCGCCGGGTCGAAGCGCGTCCGACCGTCGTCAAAGCTCGGAGGATGCTTCAACACGAGAGAGGCTCTAAGTTGATGCGATGCGAACGATCATGCGCTCGCTCGTAGTTGACTGGTGAGCGGTAGCCGATCGAGGAATGGCGACGATGAGGGTTGTACCATCCTTCGATCCATTCGAACACAGCCATCTTGGCTTGCGCCTGGCTTTGAAAGCGGCGCCGACTCAACAGCTCGCGCTCGAGCGTGGCAAAGAAGCTCTCGGCCATGGCGTTATCATAAGCATCACCGACCGAGCCCATTGAGGGCATGACGCCGGCTTCTCGACAGCGCTTGCCGAATGCGTAACTGGTGTATTGGCAGCCGCGATCCGAGTGGTGAATTACAGCGCTCGGTTGCCGCCGCGTGATCGCCATCTCCAGCGCCTGCAGAATCAGTTCCGTGCGCAGGTGTGTCTCCATCGCCCATCCCACGATCTTGCGCGAATACACATCCAGCACCATCGCCAGGTACAGGAACCCGGACCAGGTCGGAAGGTAGGTGATATCGGCCACCCACAAACGATCTGGACCTGCGGTGTAGAAGCGCCGCTCCACCAGATCCACCGCAGGCCTGTCACGCGGATCGGCCTGCGTCGTGACGATGTAACGGCGCAGTGTCGCCCCACGAAGCTGTGCCGCACGCATCAGCCGTGCCACGCGCTTGCGGCCAACGCGGATGCCGTGATCATCGGCCAGTTCCGCATGAATGTTCGGCGATCCATAGGTGCCGCGCGAGCGGCGGTGGATCGCTTCGATCTTGCCGGTCAACCACAGATCATCTCGCTCACGTGCGCTCATCGGCCGATCGCACCACGCATAGAACCCGCTCCTCGATACTCGCAGCAATCGGCACATGAGCCCAACCGAGTGGGTGGCCTGGTTCGCCTTCACGAACCCGAAGAGCGCTTCGAGGTCCCGCTCTCGGTCGCGAACCAGGCCGCGGCTTTTGAGAGAATCTCCCGCTCTTCCTTGAGCTTGCGGTTCTCGCGCCGCAGCCGCGATAGCTCCTCGCGCTCCGTGCTCGTCAAACCGCCGTCGCCACGCCCTGCGTCACGCGCATCCTGCTTGACCCACAGCGCGATGCTCCATGCCGTGGGACCAAACTCCTTCGCCAGTGATGCCGCCGTGCGTCCCGAGCGCACCAAATCCACCATCTGCCGCTTAAACTCCGGCGCGTATCGAACCGTCTTGACCGCCATGAAATACACCTCCAAGTCTAACGTTGAGGTGTCCACTAAAGCGGGTCAAGTCCAGGAGTTCGCTCTCTGAGAGCGCGTGGCTGGGTAGAATTCACTCAGTTCTTCCAACTAGCCTTCGTCTTCAGGTACTCCTCGCTGCGCTTTGCGTCTAGCGGCCTTGGAGATAACCTCTCACCCCGTGGGCACAGTGATCGCCACAATAGCTCCCGGGGGCCGAATTGCCGAGGAGTCGAAGGACGCATAGGCGCCATAAAAATTATCATCAGCATCGAGGCAGGCCCCGACCAAATCCCAAAAAAATGCGAAAGCCCGTTGGTCATTCCGTGCAAATTCAGTGCAGTGACTAACTCCGCACGACACTCCTGCGCGCACGTGGCCGCAAGCTGCGTGATACCTGACAACTAAGGAATCAAGAGCTTACCGACTCGGCCAAAGTGTGGCCAGGAGTGGCTAGGAGTGGCTGCTCGGACCTACACTTTCGAAGCCGTTGCTCTGCTCGTTTCCAAGTTCCCCCGGAATTTGTGGTGCGGATGCTAGATCGTTTCGTCAGGTTGTCGGCATCGATTGCGACGTCTTGACGTTATAACGTCTCAGCTCCATAATGCTCTAATGGATAGCCCGAAGCGCGCCACCGTCTACTTCTCGTCCGACATACACAAGGCTCTACGCCTTCGCGCCGCCGCGGCTGATCGTTCCATCTCCGACATGGTCAACGACGCCGTTCGGATCGCTCTGGCTGAGGATGCGACCGACCTTGAGTCTTTCATGGAACGTCAGAACGACAAGAGTATCTCCTTCGAGACCTTCGTGGCCGGTCTGAAGCGGCGTGGCCGGATATAGGCTTCTCCTAAAGGGCTCGGCAGCCAAGGAAATCGAAGCCGTCGGCTCGAAGGAAGATCGTCGCCGAATCGTCGAAAAGATCGCAGGGCTTGCGTCGAACCCCCAGCCCCACAACTCCGAGAAGCTCGCTGGCCACGACGACCGATACCGGATTCGTCTAGGCCACTATCGAATCGTTTACCTCATCGTTGACTCTCGCCGAGAAGTCACGATATTTAAGGTAGGACATCGAAAGGATGTCTATCGCAGGTGACGCAGAATAATCCAGCATCAGCGGTCACATCCTGCGCGCCAATGTGCGAGGTCGGTCATTTGAGCTGTTTTCTAAGGAAGCGCTCGTTGAGCGACATCCCAATTTATTAGCCTACCCTGGGGTTCAATGGCACTGCGAAGTCGCGCGAGAAGCGATCTTTCGTCTGTTGTGTATGAATCGAAGTCGGGACAACTTCTAATTCACGAGCCCGAATTTCTTCGCTGGTATCTGGGATTGACAGGCCGGTCAAAGCCTCGCGCGTCCCGTGTTCTGCGTCGTAGTACCGGAATTTCAGTTCGCGGCTTAAATCGACATAAAGAATTGATTTCGATGGGTTTTCCGATCTCGAATTGCTCGGGACGATCTTGCAAACAGTTCGAATACTCGCGGCGGGAAGGTTCAAAATCTGAAGGGGCAACTTCGGCTTGTCGTCAACGCGGCGGCTGCGCGCACTTCAACTTATGATTCGTCTATGACTTCACCCAAACAAAACGCCGACTTCGCGAGCCGCATGAGGCGCGCGCGAAGCTAGGCCAGCGACGCAGCCTACGCGCCTAAGTGCAGTCCGCACACCCTCGTCGGATGCAATCCTTCGGGTATTTCAGCCGCAGGCCCATTCTTTATTGACGGCTTTGCACACCAAAGCGTATCTTCTCATTCAACTCTAATAAACATGGGTGCGCGGTCTGCTCAAAACCACCGATGCTCTACGGTACGCAGCAGGCCGCTTTCGATAGGGCTATGTCAAGGACACAAAAAAATAAACGTACAAATGAGGGATTGGCGATGACTACTACTTCGAATTCACCATCGATCATTGGACTCTGCGTGGCGGCAATAGCCGCGGTGCTCATCGCGGCACCCGAAAGCCGCGCGCAATCGGAAGCTACGATCCCGCCACCGCTGTCGTTTCCCCGGGCGCAGTACTTTATGAACAATCCGGAGGCGTGGAGCCAGTTCCTATCGGAACTGCCGCAGGGTCCCACGGCGCAGTCGGAGGCGGCGGCCCAGGCCGTGCCGCCGACGTTCGGCGGAACTTGGACTACGGTGACGACCGCGCCCGCGGCTCTTGCCAACCCGCTGCTGCTGACCGACGGCACCGTAATCGCCTCGGCTGTCGACGCACCTCAATGGTTCAAGCTGACCCCCGACATCAACGGTAGCTATGCCAACGGAACCTGGTCGAAGATCGCCTCTTTGCCAGTGATCGACGGTACGCAGTACGCACCTCTGTATCACTCCTCCGCGGTACTGCCCGACGGCCGCGTCATTATCATGGGCGGCGAATACAACGGTGGCAACACGCCCGTTTGGACCAACATGGGCGCTATCTACGATCCGGTCGCCGATGCGTGGACCGCCGTAGCGCCACCGCCGGGCTGGAGTTACTTTACCAACGGAACCGGAGTGATCGGCGACTCTGAGAGTGTCGTTCTGGCCGACGGCACGTTTATGCAGGCTGCTTGTTGTCTGCTCCCCGACGGAGATGCGCTGCTCGATGCGGCGAGCTTGACCTGGAACAACACCGGAGCGCCGAGGCTTGGAAATTTCTACCAGGATGAGCAAGGCTATAATTTGTTGCCTGACGGCAAGGTCCTAACAATCGACATCTGGACAGACTTCGATTTCAACACCTTCACCTCCAGCGGGAATCCCACCAACGCGGAGCAATACGAGCCCAAGTCGGGCCTCTGGGTAAGTGCCGGCAACACGCCGGTTTCGTTGGTCGATTCCTATGAATGCGGCACCTTTGAGATTGGACCCGCCGTGATGCGCCCCGATGGATCGCTGGTCGCGTTCGGCGGCAACACGGGGTGTGGTAAGGAGACCGGATCCAAGGCGGATCCCACGGCGATTTACGATACCGGTGCGGGCACTTGGAGCGCGGGGCCAAACGTGCCTGCCGTGTGCGGCACGGCGGGGACGAGAAATTGCGATCTGGCCGATGCTCCAGCGGCATTGCTGCCGAATGGCAATATTCTGTTCGCCGCGAGCGCGGGGTACGGTGGCGCGCCGACCCATTTCTTCGAGTACACCAAAAATGATGTCATCCATCAGGTGGCTGACACGATGTTCTACTCTACAAGTTCCGGCGCCTACTACTACAACTTCCTGGTGTTGCCAAACGGTCAGATCTTGTCCACCGATTTCAGCAGGAAAGCAGAGGTGTATACACCGACCGGCTCTCCCCATTCCGGTTGGGCCCCGACGATCACCAGCTACCCGACGTCCGTTAATCCCGGAGGTTACTATAAGATCAGCGGCACGCAGTTCAACGGGCTGTCGCAGGGCGCCGATTATGGTGATGACGTACAGGGGGCGACGAATTACCCGATCGTTCGAATAAAGAATAAAGCGACCGGACACGTGTTCTACGCCCGCACCGCCAATCACAGCACCATGTCGATCGCGCCCGGCACCTCCGGCTCCACGACCTTTACCGTCCCGGGAACCATCGAAACGGGACCCAGCGCCCTCGAGGTCATCGCGAATGGCATTGCGTCGAGGGCCGTGACGATCACGGTGGAGTGACCCATCGCGGTAGCAAAAAAGGATTCACTGAGAGTGGGACTTTTGCCTTAAGGCCCAAGGCCGCGCCCGCCAGCCTTGCCGTAAATGATTGCTTCAGAACGCTCAGATTGAGGTGCTGAACATCAGCTATTGGCCGGCCGGTCAGCGCCCGTTGACGCCGACCGGCGCGCGCCCACTCCCGGTACTTCAGTCTCCGTTCACCGATCACCGATCAGCGTGGGACCGCCATGCTTCCTCGAGCGGTGTGCGAATGCGATGAAGTCAGATTGCTCGCACGTGGATCGACCCATCGCCGGTATGAATCCGCAGCACAGGCCCGCCCCCATTGAGAGTGCCATGTACGTTGGTTTTGGAGAGATCACCCTGAACCATGACCGGCAGTCCTATGGAGATCTGTCCATCGCCGGTGCTGGCATCAAGGTTGGCGCGTAAGTCCGTCGGCAATGCCACTTCAACCGAGCCATCACTAGTCTGGATTTCCCAGTCGGTGGACATCCGCGAGCCTGATGCCGCACTCGCCGACACGGCACCATCGCTCGACCTGATACTGAGGGCGTCGAATCGGCCCGCCAGATGGATCTGGCCATCCTTGGTTGAAGCCTCGCATTTCCCATCCAGGCTGCCCCCAGAAATAGCGCCGTCACCACTACGCAGCCGAATCTCCCCCTTCAGACCATCCACGGTGACACTTCCATCGTTGGTCGTCAGGTCGATCTTGCCTGCGAGTTGCGCCGCCTTGACGGCTCCGTCATTGGTATGAACCTTGATGTTGCCGTTGACGGAGCTGACATCGATCGAGCCGTCGGAACTGTCTATCTGCAGATCAGCATTCTTCGGCATGTGCACCTCGGTGCTGAGCCTCCGCGTGCTCAAGCCGACTGTGATGTGCGAGTTCGTGTGCGCCGTGAGTGTCACCTGGTTGCCGGACTGCTGCGAGTCGACGTGCAGATCCCCGCCAACCCCTATCGCGAACCCCACGTAGGTCACGCGAAATTCGACTTGGGACGTGTCCGAGGTGATTACCCGCACGCTGCCGTCATCAACATCCACGTGGACGTTGGGGCGTCCCTCGATTGCGTATGACTTGTTGTATTCCTCCGCACTGACGCTGGAGGCGAACACGACACCTGCGATCAGTGCGCAGGGCCTGGCAACTCGGGTGAAGGTATTGGAGTATTTCATGAGGTAGATCCTACCAAGGTTTGCGGGCCCGGTCGCACGGCTTGGCGCGGCGGTAGGGCGGACCAACGAAATGCAATCCACTCCCACAGAATGGGCCACCGACTCTCCCTTTTAGCTGCGAGTCGTCCATACCATTTCCTCTCGGACTCACGATCAGGAGGTTCTGGTGCGCGTCGGCGACGGCGCTCAAGCGTGAATCCCAAATCGACTGTGGAATTCGCGCTGACCGGCGCGCGTAACTCGCAAGATACGGCTGTCGAGATCCTTGATCAACCAACGGCGCCGCAATGCGCAAGTCAATAACGCCGCTCCAAGTGCCCCGCCGATATGCGGCCGTCGCTCACTCCAATCGATGCACGCATAGGCGAAGCGTCGCCGCAGCGCCCTCACCGCCGCCGCATCGATACCGAGCGCTGCGAGCGCCTTGGCTCCGGCTGGACTCAAGTCGTAGTCAGTGCCGTCGGAGTGGATCACGAGCCACTTTAACTCACTGAACCGGTCGTGCAGCGAAACCCCTAGACTACCCGCCATGTGGTCGTAACAAGCGCGTGCATTGCGCAATCGGCTCGGGGTGGTCGGCACGAATGTGCCTACAGAGCGGCCAGCAACGACCATCAGGGCCTCAAGCGCCGAGGATACGATTTCGCCGTCCAAGCGGTAATAGCGGTGCTTGCCTTGGGCGAGTACGGTAACCAGGCGCTCCTCCTTCAGCCGCGCCAGATGTGCGCTTGCAGTCGACGCGCTCACTTCGGCAACGATTCCAAGTTCGGTGCTTGTCCGTGCGTGACCGTCGAGCAGGCAATACAGCATCCTCGCCCTCGCCGGCTCACCGATGGCGGCTGCGATTTTGGATACCGCGAGGTCGGGACGCTGCTCTACATCCATACTTCTACGCTGAACGAATTATGCATGCTTAATTATTGGCACAGTTGCCGTCACGAATCCAGTCGGTGTTTGCAGCACCCCGCCCAGCGGCGCTGCGCCGCGCCGCTGCCCAGGAGGAACCTGCCATGACGATAATGTGTGTGATCCGCTATCAGATAGACCCCTTCCAGCGTGACGACTTCAGGACCTACGCCGAGAACTGGGGCCGGATCATCCCGCGCTGCGGCGGCCATCTGGTCGGATATTTCCTACCGCACGAGGGCACCAACGACATCGCCTGGGGTCTGATCGCTTTTGACTGCCTGGCCTCGTATGAAATGTACCGCTGCCGATTAAAAGCCGATCCGGATGCACGCGAGAACTTTACTGCCGCGCAGACTAAGCATCTCATCCTGCGCGAAGAAAGAAGCTTCGTCGAAGTGGTCGAGGGAACGTTCGGGTTGCCCTCGACAATGCCGAGAGCCGCATAGTTGACTCGCGCGCGATCAAGAGCCGGATCCAGGATGGCGCCCTGGGGTTGTGCGTGATACCAGCACCGGCACTGCGCCGGGATGGCCGGGTGCTTCTTACGGGCTTCTTCTAGCGCACCTACCGTCGCCGATCGTTTCCATTGCGGCGAGCAATTCCGGATTCTTGGCGCGTAGATTACACTGCGAGCTGGCAGTTGCGCGGTGCGCGAGCTTCGGTCTCGTTATTCAAGAGGTTCGATGAAGATCACGGTAATCGGCGCGGGCGCCATCGGCGGCTACGTGGGTGTGAAGCTGGCGCTCGCGGGCGAACAGGTCACCTTTCTCGTACGCGGTTCGAATCTCGAGGCCATTCGAGCCCACGGCATGAAGCTCGTCATGAATGATGCCGCCGAGCTGGTGGCGAAAAATGTTATTGCCACCTCGGACTATGCCGCAGCGGGGCCGCAGGATCTGGTGATACTCGCAATGAAAGCGCATCAGGTCGCAAATGTCGCCGCTGATGTGCCCAAGCTCTTCGGCCCGCATACGGTCGTGGTGCCCATGCAGAACGGCGTTCCGTATTGGTACTTCCACGAATACGCAGGCGACTTACAGGGACATCGCATCGACAGCGTCGACCCAAGCGGCGTGATCGGCGCGAACATCCCCGCTGAACGCGTCGTCGGCTGCGTGGTTTATCCCGCTTCGGAGCTGGTTGCTCCCGGCGTTGTCAAACACATCGAGGGAGATCGCTTTCCGGTCGGTGAGCCCAATGGCAGCTGCAGCACACGCGTGATGCGCATTTCGGAATGCTTCATCAAGGCCGGCTTTAAGGCACCCATCCTCGATAATATTCGCGCCGAAATCTGGTTGAAGTTGTGGGGCAACATGACCTTCAATCCAATCAGTGCGCTGTCGCGTGCCACATTGGCCGGCATTTGCCAGTATCCACTGACGCGCAACCTCGCCGCTGCGATGATGACCGAAGCGCAGACCATTGCGAACAAGCTCGGAATCACATTTCGCGTTCCGCTCGAGAAGCGCATTGCTGGCGCCGAGAAGGTCGGCCACCACAAGACCTCAATGTTGCAGGACGTTGAGGCGCGGCGCGCACTGGAGACCGATGCGCTGCTGGGCGCTGTCGTAGAGCTGGGCCGTTTGACCCAGACCCCGACCCCGCACCTCGATACGGTCTATGCGTTGACCAAGTTGCTGGCAACGACGCTGGAAGCGTAAGTCAGGAATGCGCAGGCAGTTCGGCGGCCCCGGCGCTGCGGCTCCAGCGTCCAAGCGTCGGGATCCGTTCGGACGCTGCAATGTCTTGCAGGTATCTGGGGCGCGCGTCGACACTTGACAGGTCGAGCGCCGTCGCTGCGATAGCGCGCAGCGCAATGCAGGTGTCTGCGCTCAGGCTCGCCCGCTCGAGCAGCCCTCGGTCTGCCCAAACGGCCCTGCCGGCAACGATGCTCAAGTAGATACGTCCACTATCCTGCTCGGCAAAGTTTACGTTGCGAAACCGCTCGACGCATTGGCTCAGGAAGCCGAGATTTTTCTGTGGCGTCAGCATGCCCCGATCGGCATAGAGATGCTCCGCCGCAGTGGCATTGATGTTGACCCGGCGATAGCGCTCGATGTCGAGCATGCAGCCGACGTCGAGAACATTTATCGTGTCATTGCCGCCGAAGGCGACAGTTCGCGGCCGCTCGCCGCGCGGCACGCTGTTGTCCAGAAATTCGAAGTGCACGCGCTTGTCGGTGCGCTGCACCCATGTGAAGAACAGCTGCGGCATGCCTGAGTACGCCTCGACGCCGTGCGCGAGCGTGTCATCGACCGCCTTGTAGCGGCCGACATCAAGCCCGCGGCTCCAAGCACGCTCGACCAATAGGACCGGGGGCGTGATCATGAAAAAGAGATAGATAATGCGTCCAAACCGCGTCAAGAGGTTGCTGCCCGCCTCGTCCGAATCCGCCGCGAAACTGTCAAAGCGAAAACGGTCTATGAGCAGGTGCGAAGTCTGGCCGCGCTCGGCCTTGCGAGCCATGTAGCGATCAAGCTTCTGGTCGATGATTTGCAGCTCCTCGCCGGTGAAGCTGCCCGCATACTTATAGTTGGCGCCGAGGGCGTCGTAGTCGAGAAGTTGCTTGCGCCAAATGTCCGGGCTGATGAGCGCGAAGTCGCTCCAGTCTACGCCGATGTCGATCGCGAGCTGTCTCTGCAGCGGACGCAGGGTGCTTTTTCCCGAGGCGGACGGTCCCTTGGTATTCATGATCACGGGCGAATTTTGGGCCGGCAGCAGGCTATAGCCTTCAGTCCTGACAGCTTGGAGCAGCAGGGGCTCAATGGCCTTTCCCACCATGTCACTCCCGTGTTCGTTACTGGCCATGTCCGTTGCCAGCGACGCAATCAGCTCCCGGGTACCCCATGGCCCGCCATGGCGTTGGAGGATCGCCGCTATCACGCGCGACAGCGCCGAGTATGCAGCGGATCTCAACTCATCCTCGGCAGCCTCTGCTCGCGCACCCCAATCGAGCAGAAGTTCATCCCAGCTCCTCGGGGTGGCCGATGCCGGAATCGGCTTGCGGCGCGCGGCGAAGAGCGCAAGCGGCCCGGCCTTCGCAGGCGGCAACGGCACATGCGTCTTCGCAGCCGCCCCCATCACGACGGCGACTTCGGCGTCGATCACCTGCGCAAGCTCTCGTCGTACGGCGTCAAAGGACGCGCTGATCGCCTCGATGTGCGGTTCGATATGTCGCGCGAGGATGACGCGCGTCATCCCGCGGAAATTTACGCCGAGATCTTCAATTTTCCGGCCATCGGGCACTGACAAATCGGCCGTTACCCGAATTAGCAGCTCATGCAGCACCAAGCGCCGCGGCCGAAACGCCACGATGTCGCTCAATTCCAGGCCGGTAATGTCGCGCAGTTCCGCCGCCTTGGCGAAAGTCGTGAAAACATTCGCCGGCAGGAAAATCGTGCAGAATTGCCGCAGCTCCTGCGGCACCGGCGAGCGAATCCCAGGGTTCCACGGCCCGAACCGCCGCGCGACAGCGTCCGCATCGGCCGTCATGAACTATATCCGCCCGCGCCGCCGCCCGGGCACGCACAGCCCCGCATCCCACGCTGGCAAATTTCGCGCGCCCATGCAATGCAACGGTTATGCTTGGAAGTCAAGGCAAGCCGTGCACGCGAAGCGGCTTCAATCATGCCGATCCAACATAAGGCGCTTCACGGCTTTTGTATGAAACGCTAACCGGCCCTGTGCTGACACGCGAGAAGACAAAAAATGACTCTGTGGGTGAGATTCAAAACCGTCGACGGGCACATCGGCTTCGGCGGCCTCGATCGCGATCAGATCCTGGAGCATGCGGGAGACATGTTCGCAGCAAACGCGGCAACCGGAAGGCTGCTCCCACTGGCAGCTGTCACGCTCCTATGTCCGTGCTCGCCGAGCAAGATCATCGCTCTTTGGAATAATTTCCATGCGCTTGCGGAAAAGCTCGGAAAGCCTGCACCGAAGTATCCGCTTTTTCTGCTCAAGCCGGCAAGTTGTGCCGTCGGTCCCGGCGAGGCAATTCGCCGGCCCGCGGCGTATGCTGGAAAAATCGGGTTCGAGGGCGAGTTAGGCGTCGTCATCGGCAAGGCCTGCAAAGATGTATCGCCGCAGGAGGCGTCGGCCCACATCTTTGGTTATACCTGCGTAAACGATGTCACCGCGAGCGCGGTACTCAACGAAGATCCTAATTTTACGCAATGGTGCCGGGCCAAGGGCCACGACACATTCGGTTGCATCGGACCTGCGATCGCCTCCAATCTTGATTGGTCCATGCTTAGTGTCATCACCCGGGTCGACGGCGTCGAGCGGCAGAATTATCCTCTGCGCGATATGATTTTTTCGCCGGCCGAACTCGTGAGTCATCTGTCGCACGACATGTCGTTGCTGGGGGGCGATGTGATCGCCTGCGGCACGTCAATTGGCGTAGGCTCGATCAAGGACGGCTCCAACGTCGAAATCGCCATCGACGGCATTGGCGTGCTCGCCAACCGGTTGCGCACAGGGGACTCCTGATATTTGCTTATTTGATATTTAACATGAATACAATCATTTAGTTATACGCTATATCTCTTGTAATACCTGTCTCGCTTCGCGACCCACTGTAGTGTCTGACCGAGGCAGTGAGACCCTCTAATGACCGAGCCCACAGCCCAACTCGCGCGCATCGTCGAGTCGCACGCAGATATTGCGACAAGCTACCGGCACAGCCCGAAGCTAGTCGTGCCCAGCGCCGCCATCGAGCCAGCCGGGGCGACTCTCAAATGGTACTCGCTGCACCCTGAGTGGCAGCCTGTGCCCGAGGAAGTCACCCGCCTCGCGCGCAGCCGACTGCTAAGCGCGCCCATCGACGCGCACGGCCTGGGCTTCGTAGTTCTGCACCGCTGCGAGCAGGATTTCTACTTCCTCATTGTTTGCACATGGCGCAATAGCAATGAGCTCTGGGAGAGCGTCTACTACAAGGACGGGGCTGCGATGCAGCGCTTCGAAATCTTTCCTCGCGATGCGCCGCACAAGCCAGGCTTCTGCGTGTGGGAGCTCGTCGTGGTGTGGCATGAGCAGCAGTCGTGGCGACGCTTTCTTGATTCAGCGCGCGATGTGCGGGCGGCGCAGGCATGGCTTCACGACGTCTATGCCGGACCTGCCTGAACCAAGATCATAAGCCAGCGGCTCGGCGCCGGATGCAATTGCCCATGGCTCGTTCCAGAGCTAGCCGCCGAATAATTCCGCAAATAGGCGTTCAGACTCGCGCAGCCCTTCTTCGGTGAGTAACACGGACTTCGCTTTGCCGACCGGATCGCTGATGTAGCCCTTCTCAGCCAGCACGGCGGCGTCGATTTTCTCGGTATTGATATCCGTCACTTTCATCTCCACAAGTCAACCCACGAGCCGCGGATGGTCGCGGTGCCCGCCAGGCTCGGGATACTTCTTTGTCTTGCGCGACATGATGCTAACTTGCGGGCAACTCGAGCTGGCTGGATTTCTCATTTCATGAGGCGCCGGCGTACCGCGCGCAGCTCGCGCCGCTGCCGAGCATCAACCGCGGGATACGAGGAGCCAAGCGCGTTGAGTGTGTCGAGGAGCACTTGCGAGACGATCAGCCGAGCGCTCGGCTTGTCATCGGCGGGCACTATGTACCACGGCGCGATATCCGAACTCGTAGCACTCAGACAGCCTTCGTACGCGCGCATGTAGTCCTTCCAAAACTCGCGCTCCCTGATGTCAGCCATGCTGAATTTCCAGTTCTTCTGCGGCTCATCGATGCGGGCCAGGAAACGTTTGCGCTGTTCCTCCTTGGAAAGGTGCAGAAAGAATTTGACGATCCGTGTGCCATTGCGGTGCAAGTGCTGCTCCAGATCAACGATCGAGCGATACCTGCCCTCCCAGAGCTTTTTCGAGTCACGCGTGGATTCCGCGAACTCCGCGCGCAGAAGTTTCGGATGCACACGATCGATCAGCACTTCCTCGTAATAGGAGCGATTGAAAATGCCGATATAGCCACGTGGCGGCAGTAGGCGGGTAGTGCGCCATAAAAAATCGTGTTCCAACTCCGCCGCGCTTGGAACCTTGAAGCTGAAAACCTGGCAGCCTTGAGGATTGATCCCGGACATCACGTGCCGGATCGCGCCGTCTTTGCCGGCGGCGTCCATCGCCTGGAAGATCAACAGCAGTGCGTAGCGGTTGGCAGCATAGTGAACCTCCTGCAGGGAACTCAGCTGCTCCACATGGCTCTCGAGGATTTTGCGGTACTGGTGGTTCGACTTGTATACGGGCGGCGCAAGAGTCGCCCATTTGCGAAGCTTTACCTTGGTCCCTTCTGGGACCCTGTAGGCATGCGAATCTATCTTCATGCGCATTTATTCCGCCAGTGACACGGCACCCAATATAACCAAGCCGCGCGCGGCCGTGACGCAGACCGTATCGCTGCGACAACCCCGGATCCCGAGTCACCGGGGTTCACGGCTGGATCACCGCGGCGCAGGCGCACTGTAGACAGCCGACCGGTCACCCATCCCGAGGGAAGCTTTAGGCTGAGGCGGCTCGCGCGCGTACCGGTCGGCGGCAGCCAGCGCTTTACCGGCAACTTACTAATTTGCCTCATTTTTCACTAGAGCCCGGTACTGACTCCGCCCTGGAGGCCTGGTCCCGACAGGCTATGCCGGAACCAACGCCCCCACGGCGGCGTTTATTCGTTACAGGCGCCGCTCAATTTTGCGCGGCAGCGCGGAGTCGTCATGAAATCCAGATACGTTGCGATATCGGCGCTACCCGCTCTCCTCTTGCTGGGGTGCGCGATCGCCAATGCACAGAGCGCGCCGCGCGCGGCCGAAGCGCCGCTCGCGCCAGGCGTCACGTCCCATCCTGCTGCGGCGACGGACCCTGACCCGATGCAGCCCGCCGACACTGTCGCTGATCCGGACACCCCCACTCACGGCCACGATGATGCGACCGGCAAGGATCAGCCCTCTCCGGCTTTGACAGCCCCCACCAGCACGCAGGTGGAGAAGGCGAACACCAAACATCCGGACTTTATGACGTTGGATCCCAATAACCACGGTTATTTGACAGCGGATGACGTCAGCCACAACAAGTGGCTGCGCGCGAATTTTGTCCGCTGTGACGTGAATCACGACGGCAAGCTGAGCCAGCAGGAATACGCCAACTGCAACTAGGGCGTTGAACTCGTAAGACTGGCTGCGTGCGGCGCGCGACCTTTGATGCGCACTGTCGGCGCAAGCCCGGTGCTCAGCCGGTGCTGATGAGCGACTCCACGTGCTCGGCGAGCGCGAGCGCAGCGGTCAACCCCGGAGACTCGATCCCAAAAAGATTGACGAGTCCGCGCACTCCATGCACCTGCTCGCTATCGACGCGAAAATCGGCAGCTGGCTCCTGCGGGCCCACGATCCTCGGGCGCACGCCGGCATGAGCCGGCCGCAGAGCCCCGCGGGGTAAACCTGGCCAGTAGCGCAGAATCGCACGCTCAAAGTGTGCGGCCCGCCGCGGATCGACCGCGTAATCGATCGACTGCAGCCATTGGGAATCCGGGCCAAAACGCGCCGCACCTGCGAGGTCAAGCGTCAGATGAACGCCCAGCCCGCCCGGCTCCGGGACCGGATAGATGAGGTGCCGGAACGGTACCTCGCCCGGCAGAGCGAAATACGAGCCCTTGCAAAGATAAGCGCGCGGCACCCAGCGTCGCTCGAGGCCCAGGATGTTCTGCGCGAGCTCAACGCTCCCGAGCCCCGCGCAGTTGATGAGCACTCTGCAGTGCAGCTGTGCGGACTCGCTGCCAGCGATGTCCACCATGAAGCCTGCGCCCGTTGCGCGCGCGCCTGTGACCCGCGCTGCGAACAGCGCGCGCGCCCCGCGCGCTGCGGCATCCTCGAACAATGCCTGCATCAATGCGCGGCAATCGATGATGCCGCTCGACGGCGAGAGCAATGCACCGTGCGCCGCGAGCGCCGGTTCAAGGTCGCCGGCCTCCTTGCGCGTGAGCAGCACGAGATCCTCGACGCCGTTGGCCTGCCCCTGTGAACGCAACCTCTCGAGTACGCCGAGTTCTTCGCGGGAAGAGGCGATGATCAGCTTGCCAGTCTTGCGCGCTGCGACTTTGCGCAGCGCGGCGTATGCGTACAGCAGCTCTCGCCCCCGGACACAGGTGCGCGCCTTGAGGCTGCCCTGCGGATAGTAGAGTCCGGCATGAATGACCGCGCTGCCCCGCACGGATGTTTCCATGCCAAAGCCGGGGTTCGCTTCAAGTATCAGAACCTCAGCGTGAATCCGCGCCAGCGCGCGCGCCACCGCAAGTCCAACGACCCCCGCGCCCACCACGACGACCTGCGTCGACGAGCGCCTGCTCATCTTTCCTGGTAGGCGGCTACTTTCTCCTGCAGGAGTGCAGCCAGTTCCCTGGTCTTGGTGCGATCCGGCCACCATAAGCCCCTGATGACATGCGAGCCGCTGGCAGGGGGTAAAAACACTCCGCGCGTGGGACTGAATAATTCCGGCGCGTTCGCGTCGCCCTTGGCGACGCTCAAGAGCTCGCGCGAGCCATCCTTGGTCGTGATCAGCACGCGGCTGCCCCAGAGGCCGGCATTAAGCGGCAGCACCATGTTCACCGCTGACAGCGGGTGCGTGATCAATTTGATTTCGACAATGTCACCGAAGCCGATCCGGATCAGCCGCCGCTCGCCCTCCTCGCCCGGCGCGAAGCCGACTCCGGTCAGGATGTCGAGCGAATCGTTGGTCACCGTGGCAGAGTTGAGTACGGTAAACTGATCGTCGCCATCGTCGAGGATGTGTCCATTCTCATCGACGTTGCGGTGCCATTCGAGCCGCTCGATGTGCTGCACGCTCGCAACTTTGCCTGCCGCCACCGGGCTGGCGCCGAGGTCGTGGGAGGTCACGCTGCAGCCGGCAGCCAACGCCGTAAGCGTCAGTACCGCCACCGCTCGATGTATGAATCTGGGCATCGAAAACGCCACCGCCAACAGCTGCGCACAGTTTAGCGCCGCGCGCATGCTACGCGGAAAAGTGCACGATTGATATTCGGCGCAGCCGCAGCGGCGCACGGCGCTACGCACAGCGCTTCAATGGCCGCCCTGCACGAAAAGCCCTGCGGCGCGCAGTGCTTCGGCGAGCTCGACCTCGATGCGGGTCGCGTCGCGGCGCGCGATATTCTGCAAGTGCTGCGGCGGTCCGGTGAGAACTTCAAGGCCGCGCCGCAGGACGCTGCCGGCCGCGCGGATACCTGCCTTGTGCTGATCGAAGCGTTGATGCGCACTGTAGCGGCTCATGCCGACGTACACAGCATGGGGTTCGTCGCGGCTGTCGCTGTAATCGAGCAGCACGAGATAAATGTTGGTGCGGCCGCGGCCGGGCGCGTGGAACTGCGCGCAGATCTCATACGCAAGCGGCAGCCATTCGATGTCGCGCATCGGCAGCCAATCCGGGATGGATTGCGCCGCCCTCCTCCAGAGCTGCTCGAGCGCCGTGTCAATATTGACGGCCAGGTCGCGCCGCATCCAAAGCTCGTGAATGCAGTGCGCGCCGACTGCGCCATCGGCCGCCGTCAACGCCAGGGTGAGCTGCGATCGCAACGCAGAAGCGGCCGCTAACTGCAGAGGACGGCGCGCCGGCGCGGTGCGCGGCGCGGCCTGCGAGAATTCGCGCCACCATGCTGCCGAGTGCTCGTAGGCGCGGCCGGCGCCACTCGCGTCGCGGCTCACGGAGTTGCGAGGCATCCGCGCCATCGCAGCACCATGCTAAGATGAAATCCAATGTTGGAGGTTCGGCACCGATTCGAGCGGAGACTGGAGCTGATCATGCGGCGAGCGGTTGCATCCGCGTTATTCGCAGGCCTCCTGGTCGTGCCCTTGGGCGCGCCCGCAGATGACGCGCCCGCCGCCCAAGTAGCGCCCGAACACCACAGCATCGCAAGTCAGCCGAAGTCAAAAGCGACGGCGAAACCGCCGGCGGCCTCGGCCCGGGGCGAGATTCCGACAAACTCGGACGTGGGCCCGGTTGCGATTACCGCAAAACGGGCTCACCCCCGACTTGAACTGCGACTCACCTCCGACAGGCTCACTCGTGTGCTGAATGAGTCAGGGGTCGAGCCGGTCGCCGAATCGGATCCGGCCGTCGACACCATCGAGGTGACGGCGCGCCGCGTGCAGCAGGAGCCGATCACACCAGGCATCCCTGCGATCTACTACGGCATCACGCATCCGACCGAAGCCTGGCGCATATTCGCGCCGATTCAACCCTAGTTGGTCTTGGGCGTATCGCTCGCGGCGGCTGCGGCCGCAGCCTTCTGGCGATGCTTCTTCATCGCCTTCTCCATGTCCGCCACTGAGATCTGGCCGCTGGCATCCTTCGGCAGTAGGCTCCAATGATTCGCCTCATAGCTCATGAACTCATCCTTGCTGATCGTGCCGTCATGGTCAGTGTCCATGGACTTGACTTTGACGTGCATGCCGCCGCGCGCAAAGGCCGAGCTGGCATCGCTCACGGACATCGATCCGTTTGAGTCTTTCGTCATTTGGTCCCACATGTCCGCGTGGTATTTCATGAACTCGTCCTTGGAGATCATGCCGTCATTGTCGGCATCCATCGCTTTGGCGCTGAAATGCATGCCACCCTGGGCAAGGGTGGTGGATGAACTGTCTTGCGCGAAACTGACGCTCGTCAGAGTCGCGGCTGCGAGGAATACAAGTAATCTAGTCATGGGCTACCTCGATGATGATGATGGGGCGAACGCTTTGAATCATTGGACTGGCTTCGTGCACTGCACCAGTCGATCTCGGCGCGAGCATGGTTGGGATCCCGCCCGAAAAATCTGCGCAGAGCTTATACCAGATCCGACGCGCTACCTCATCCGCCCGATCAAGTAGCTTCCAGCGCCTTCAGGATCGCAGCACCCTCGGGGCTTCCCCATCCGCTGCACGCGTCCCACCCGACGGCCGCGGAGTAGGCGCCGTTGTTGCCGGCCGTGATGTCGCGGCAGAGTCCTTTGGCGGAGAGCGATCCGTACAGGAGCGGATTGAGAAATCCGACCGACGTACCGAGTTTTTGATTGCACAGTGCGAGGAGCCCTGCCCATAAGGGCGCAACCGCGCTCGTGCCGCCGAAAACCAGGTTCTCGCCGTCGACGCGTACCTGATATCCCGTGTCGGGGTCGGCATCGCCGGCCACATCCGGAATGCCGCGGCCGACTCGAGCGCCCGGATTGGCCGATGGCGGCACATGCGCAGCGCTTTGGTAACTGGGCAAAGGGAAGACGTCACTGACGCCGCCGCCCGTGGCGCTCGTGGGACCGTCATTCCAGACGGTTTCGCTCTCTATTGCATTGCCGGCAGCCACGAGCGTGGTGCCGCCGCAGGCAAGTGCGTGCGGACTCGAGGCCGGGAAATCGACGTGCGCGAGCTTGCCAGTCTCGCCGTCTGAGGAGCCGCTGTCGCCCGCAGCGATGCAAATGCTCACGCCCAGTGCGGCGGCCGTTTGAAATGCGGCATCGAACTGCTGCATCGCCTGCCCCGTCCAGGTGGCCTCGGCGCCTCCCCAGCTGATCGACAGCACCGCGGGCTTGTTCTGCGTGTCGTGGAGCGCCGTCGTTACGGCGTCAAGAAAGCCGCTGCTGGTATTCGGGGCGAAATACACGGCGATGCTGGCTTTGGGTGCGATGCCTGCGGCGACTTCGATATCGAGCATCACCTCGCCGTCCGGCCCGCTGGCCGTCGTCGGAGTGTTCGCGCCGTGATCGACGCTGACTGCCGTGACCGTGGGCACGGGGATTCCGAGTGCATTGAAGTAGGCGTCAATATCGGCCGGGCGGAAGCCGCCGCCAAGCTCAATGAGGCCGATGCATTGGCCCGAGCCATCGAGGCCGGTTGGAAAATCGTAGAGCCGGGCGAGTGCGGGCGCGGTGAACGCTGCGCCGGCGTGGCGCTTCTTCGCGGACGCCGCGCCTAAAGGGCGTGGCAATTGGAAATGCGGCGTTGCCTGCGGCCGATTGTCGAGTCCAAATACTCCCTGAACAATCCCGGCGAGCGATTTCGGCAGTCGGATCGAGCCGATGCGCCCGCGGTAGCTCCCCTGCGGATGCGAGTAGTTTCTCAGCGTCACGCCAAAGGCGGCGCTGAAGGCTGCAACGGTGCCCGAGAGTACTGTGCTGTGGCGCGCGGCGCTCTCCTCGACGACGATGAGACCGAACCTCTTTGCAAACGCCCGCAACTTCTGAAAATCCGCGGCGCGGGTGCCGAACTTCTTTTCGTAGGTCGCGCGGCTGAGGTAGCGCCGCCCGCGCAGGGGCCCGTCGCGCAGATAGGCTGCGCCGGCGGGCAGAGGCGCCGCCGGCCGAAGCCGTACGGTGACTTCAAATCGCTCCTGCGGGGAGATCCTGCCGCAAACGCGGGCGCCCGGCATGGCGCTGCGTTCACTGCCGCCGAGCTTAACGCGTCGCACGGGTTGCACAGCAGGAGCTCCTCAAGTTGCCAATGATTTGGGACGCTACTCCCGGCGCGGGAGCAATGCCAGTTGTCGCCGATTCGGTACAGCCGCGCTGATGCGCCGTTCAATCTTTCCGGCTTACGCTGCGCCCGGACGGGCGCTCGCATGGCGGCCGCCGCGCAGGTCCGGCAGAAACACGGTCAGCAAACCAATGAGGGGCAGAAACGAGCACACGTTATAGACGTATTCGATGCCGCGGACGTCGGCGAGCTCACCGAGCAGCGCCGCCCCGATGCCGCCGACCCCGAACGCAAGACCAAAGAACAATCCTGAAACCGTTCCCACCCGGCCCGGCAGGAGCTCCTGCGCGAACACGAGAATGGCGGAAAAGGCGGAGGCAATGGTGAGCCCGATGATGAAGACCAGCACGCTTGTCCATGCCGCGTCCGCATACGGCAACAGGAGCGTGAATGGCGCGACCCCCAGGATCGACACCCAGATGACGCGCTTCCTGCCGATGCGATCGCCAACCGGCCCGCCAACGAGCGTCCCCAGCGCGATGGCAAACAAGAAGCCGAACAGATGCAGCTGCGCCGACTGAATCGACAGGTGAAACTTGCTGATGAGATAGAACGTGTAATAGCTGCTCAGGCTTGCAAGATAAAAATACTTCGAGAACACCAGCGCCACGAGAATGCTCATTGACCAGGCGACCTTGCTCGTTACCGGAGCCAGCTGCTCCCGGGCCGCGCGCAGCACGGACTTACCTGCCGGCAGCGCGTGGTGCCGCAGATACCAGTCCCCGATCCTCCACAACACGAAGATCGCAACCAGCGCCGCAAGAGAAAACCAGGCGACGCTCGTGCGTCCATAGGGGATGATGATCCAGGCGGCGAGCAAAGGTCCCACCGACGAGCCCGCGTTGCCGCCCACCTGAAAGATCGATTGCGCAAGACCGTGTTGACCGCCGGAGGCGAGGCGCGCGACGCGCGAGGACTCCGGATGAAAGATCGATGAGCCCGAGCCGACGAGCGCCGCGGCGATGATGACGGTGCCGTAGTTGGGAGCGATCGCCAGGAGCAAGAGCCCAATCAGCGTGAAGCTCATGCCGATCGAGAGCGCGCGTGGCTGCGGATGCCGATCCGTGTACATCCCGATGAAGGGCTGCAGCACCGATGCGGTGAGCTGGAAAGTGAGCGTGATGAGCCCGATCTGCGCGAAACTCAGCTTGAAGTCGCTTTTCAGAAGCGGATAGATCGCCAGAATGAGCGACTGGATCATGTCGTTCAAAAAGTGCGAGAAACTGATCGCACCGAGCACCCTGAAGCGCGTCGGCTGATGTAGGGGCGTTTCGGCGGCAGGCAGCGCTTTGGTGAGCATAATGTGAGCGATCCGGCACCTTCACGCGGTGCAGAATCGGAGGCAAGATCGTTACAGGCAGGGGTGCGGCGTCATTGTATTGAAGCCGCCGGCACAGCACAATTGAGCGTCGCGCGCGCATCCTCAGCCGCTACGCGTCCCGCACTGCTAACATAGGCGCTGTTTGGGTCTTCCGCCACTGCGCGCGACCCGCCGCAATCGTACAACTTGTTCATGGCTGCCGACCGGCACTCCTCTCACAACGCAGTCAGCACCAGGGCGGCAGGCATCGTCGGACTTGCCGTCATGTGCAGCCGCATTCTCGGCTTGATCCGCGAGCAGATCTTCGCGGCGCTGTTCGGTGGCGGACGCGCCATGGACGCGTTCACGGTCGCCTTCCGCACTCCAAACCTGCTGCGCGACCTCTTCGCCGAAGGGGCGTTGTCGACCGCGTTCATCACCACTTTCTCCAAGACCATCGCCACCGACGGCGACGGCGCCGCATGGCGTCTGGCGAACAAAGTCGCGACGATGGCGGCCGTCGTCTTGAGCGCGATCTGTCTCATCGGGATCCTGATCGCACCGCTCCTGGTGGCGCTGTTCGCGCCCGGATTCGATGCCGACAAGGCGCATCTGACCGTAATCCTGGCGCGCATCATGTACCCCTTCATCCTGCTGGTGTCGCTCGCGGCACTCGTCATGGGAATGCTCAACGCCAAGCATGTGTTCGGCGTTCCCGCCCTCGCGTCGAGCTTCTTCAATCTGGGATCGATCGCCGGCGGTGTCATCATCGGGCGCTGGCTTGACCCTCATTTTGGCGCACGTGCGCTCGTCGGGCTTGCCATCGGCACGCTCATCGGCGGCGCGTTGCAGCTCGCGGTGCAGCTGCCGTCGCTGGCGCGCTTGGGCTACATCTTTCGGCCGGACTTTCGCTGGCGCGATGCGGGGGTCAAGAAGATTCTGCGGCTCATGGGCCCGGCCGTCATCGCCGCAAGCTCCGTGCAGCTCAACGTGCTGATCAATTCCATGTTCGCATCCACGCTCGGCGACGGCCCGATCTTCTGGCTCGCGATCGCCTTTCGCCTGATGCAGCTGCCGCTCGGGGTCTTTGGCGTCGCGCTCGCGACGGTGACGCTGCCGGTGCTGTCGCGGCTGGTCGCCGCCGGCGACAGCGTCAGGTTCCGCAGCGAGCTTGCCCGCGGCCTGCGGCTGGCATTTCTGCTCACCGTTCCTGCGACCATCGGTCTCATCATCCTCGCGCAGCCCATCATCTCGGTCCTCTACCAGCACGGCCGCTTCAACGCCTATCAAACCCTGCAGGCGGCCGCGGCCCTGCGTTTCTACGCCATCGGGCTGACCGCCTATTCGGCGATGAAAGTGCTGGTGCCGGCGTTCTACGCCCTTGATCGGCGCAAGACCCCAATGATCGTGAGCTTCATCGCCGTTGGGGTGAACCTGTTCTTCAACTGGCTCTTTACATTCCGCCTCGGCTGGGGACACCGCGGGCTTGCCCTTTCCACAGGCTGCGTGGCCGTGACCAACTTCCTGCTCCTCTATGCGCTCATGCGCCGGCATGTGAGCCGCATGCATACGGGACTCCTCGTGGCGCTGTTGGCGAAAGTGTTGTTGGCGGGAGCTGCACTGGCCGCGGTGTGCTGGGCAGGAGAGCACTGGCTGCTCGCGCAGTGGCAGGTGCAGGCTACCGCGCCGAAGGCGCTCGGTCTCTTGGCAACCATCGCGGCTGGCACGGTGGTGTTCTTTGCGCTCGCCGCCGCATTGCGCATCGACGAGGTCACCCAGGTCATGGCTCTCGTGCGCCAGAGGCTCAGCAGGCCCAGACCGCGCTCGTAGAAGCACTCCCTCTTAGGTAGGCTCGCCCCTATGGCAATGAAGTTGAGCATCCGCGCGCAGCCGAGTGCGCGCAGGTCCGCGCCGGAGCCCCGAGCGTTCCACCGCATGCGGCTTTGCAGCTGCCTTGCCGCCGCGCTCCTCATTGCAGGCGGCGCGCCGGCACGCGCCGAGTGGATGGCGCGCGACGAGGCCATCATGGGCACGCGCATCACCGTGCAGCTGCGCGCCGCCGACGCGGCCAAGGGCTCGGCGGCCATCGATGCCGTAATGGCCGAGATGCGCCGCATCGATGAGCTCATGAGCCACTACAAGCCCGAGAGCGAGCTCTCGCAGATCAATCTGCATGCGGCCGACGCGCCCGTGACCGTCGATCGGGAGCTCTTCGATCTACTCAAGCTGTCGCTACATTTCTCGGAAGTCACCGACGGGGCTTTCGACATCACCTATGCGGGCGTCGGACATCTGTATGACTACCGGCGCCACATCCGGCCCACTGAAGCGCAGATCCAGGCCGCGCTGCCGACGGTCAACTGGCGAAACCTCATCCTCGATTCCGACAAGCTCACCGTGAAATTTGCCATGCCCGGCATGCGCATCGATGTCGGTGGCATTGGCAAGGGCTACGCGGTCGACCGCTGTATCGGGATTCTGCAGTCGCTCGGCATTACGCACGCGCTCGTCACTGCGGGCGGCGACAGCCGCATCATCGGCGACCGCGACGGGCGCCCGTGGATCGTCGGCATCCGCCATCCGGACGACCCGAACAAGATCGTGACGCGGCTGCCGCTCGTGGATACCGCGATGTCGACCTCGGGAGATTACTTCCGCTTCTTCGATGAAGACGGTGTGCGCTACCACCACATCATCGATCCGCACACCGGGCACTCGGCGAGCCGCGTGCGCAGCGCCACCATTCTCGGGCCCACGGCGACCGAAACGGACGGCCTTTCAAAGACGGCGTTCGTGCTGGGAGCGGAAAAAACCCTGGAGCTGATCAATCGCATGCCGAAGTTCGATGCGATCTTCATCACGCCCGACGGCCGGGTGCTGTATTCGCACGGCCTCGAGCCGCCGGCAGCGCCAACTAAAGAGGCCAGGAGCCCCTGAGGACTCCTGGCAAAAAGCTTGCGCGCCCGCGCGCGCGGCTACTGCGGCGCGGCGCCGTGATGCGCGCCGAGGAGCGCATCGACCTCGCGTTCGGCGAGGAGCCAGTCTTCAAGCTCGTAGCCGCTTGCGAAGCCGCGCTGCTCGGCCCGCAGATACGCAGCCTCTGAGATCATCGCCCGGCGCACCTCGTCGGACACCGCGGCGGAGGACGCAGTGGCTGAGCGGGGAGTCGATTCGGACGTGGTGCGCGAACGCGCACGCTTTTTGGATGGGATAATTTCGGGGTTTCGCGGTGAGTCGGGAGTTCGGCGAATCGCCATACACGCCTCCTTTGCGATGCGGCACGCATAGCTTGCACGCGACAGTGATGCAGATGCAAGCGCTGCCGTGGCGCATTTGAGACGGCTCAATGTGTCATAAACCGCGCGCCGGTCATTTGCGCTTCTTGCGCGCCCCCGCTCGCGCCACCGAATGCAAATATTTGCCGAAGTCGCGGCCGAGCTGGCCATGCGCCAGGGCGTACTCCACCGTCGCCTGCAGGTAGCCGAGCTTACTGCCGCAGTCGTAGCGCTTGCCCTCGAAACGGTGCGCGTAGACGGCCTCCTCGCCCATGAGGGCGCCAATCCCGTCCGTGAGTTGAATTTCGCCCCCGGAGCCGCGGCCGATCCTCTCCAGGTGCGAGAAGATTGCCGGCGTCAGGACATAGCGCCCGACCACCGCGAGCGTCGACGGCGCAGCGGCGGGCTTGGGTTTTTCGACGATGCTGCGGATGCGGCTGGTCGCCGAATGGGGCGCTTCGACCGCCACGATGCCGTAGCGCTCGGTCTCGCGGCGCGGCACCAGCTCCACGCCGAGCACGCTGGCGCGTTTTTCGCTATACACGGCGGCCATCTGCTGCAGGCAGGGGACTTCGCTGCGGATGAGGTCATCCGCCAGGTGCACGAAAAAGGGCTCCGCGCCGACCGCCGGTTGCGCGCACAGCACCGCATGGCCGAGTCCGAGCGGCGCGGGCTGGCGGATGTAAATGCAGGCGGCATAAGAGGGCAGCACGCTTCTGATCTGGTTCAGAAGATCGCTCTTGCCCTGGGATTGCAGCAGCTGCTCGAGCTCGGGATCCGAGTCGAAATGGTCCTCAATGGCGCGCTTCGATGCGCCCGTGATGAACACCAGGCGCCGAGCGCCCGCTGCCAGGGCCTCCTCGACGGCGTACTGAATGAGCGGTTTGTCGACGACGGGCAGCATTTCCTTGGGACTTGCTTTGGTCGCCGGCAGAAACCGCGTGCCGCGCCCCGCCACAGGAAACACCGCCGTACGGATCGCGGATCTCACGCTCATGCGGCGCTCCCGTATGGGTATTGACATTGATCTCACCGTCAAAGTGCGCGTGCCGCCTCATCGGTACGCTCGGCCCATTTGAACACGACCGGGTGCAGAGTGTCCCATGCGCGGCATTTGGGGCAACGCCAATACCAGCCGACGCTCGGCAGACCGCAATCGTCGCATTGATAACGCCCGCCGACATCGCCCATGCGCATCAGCAAGGCGCGCAGCGAGGACACCTCGCCCGCGCCGTCAGCGACTTCCTTCGCCGGCACGGCGGTGGCGAGTAGCCACGCAAGCTGTCTGGCGCTCACCTTGCCCGTTGCGCGCAGGCGCGAGCTCACGTCCCCCAGGAGCTGCGCTTCATCTGCGCTACCGACGAGCGTAAGCACGCGGGGAATGATCTCGAGTGCAAGCTCCGGTGCGGCTTCGAGCGCCTGCAGATACAAGGCGAGCGCGCCGCTGGTATCGCCGGCGGCGGCGGTCATCCGTGCGCTCAGGATCTGCGCCCGCGGCAGCTCGGCATCGTGGGCCCGCGCCTGCTTCAGGAGCACCTGCGCGCGCGCAGCGTCGCCCTGCAGCACGGCATGCTCGGCAAGCTCGCACAGGTAATGGGCCGCAACCCGGCGCCGCTCGGTCTGCACGGCGCTCGGCAGCTCGTGAAACACCCGCAGCGCATTGGCCCAGTCGCCCGCCTGCTCATGAATGCGCACCAGATGATCGAGCGCCGCGTGGCGGTACTCGCGCGTGGCCGCGAGCTCCTCGAAGAGCCGCTCCGCGCGGTCCATGAGCCCGGCGCTCGAATAATCGAGCGCCAGCGCAAATGCGCCGCGCTGCGCAACCGCTGCGGTCGCGTCGCTGCGCAGACGGGTATGTATGGCGATCGCCCGATCCACCTCGCCGCGGCGCCGAAACACGCTGCCGAGCGCAAACTGGATTTCCACCGCGTCGCCGTCGACCTCGGCCATGCGCGCGAACACCTCCGCGGCGCGGTCGAAGCGATCATTGATGAGGTGGTCAAGACCGACGTAATAGTCGCGCGGCAGGCGCACGGTGCGTGCAACCCCGCGGCCGTGCCCGAGCCCCCAGGCGATGCCGCCGACGACAATGAACGCAAGAGCCAGAAGCAGTGGCGACAGCTCAATCATTGCGGTCCGCTGCGGCGGTCAGTCACGGATCGGCCGATCGGCTCCATCGTTGACGCGTTCGCGCAAGTCTTTCCCGGGCTTGAAGTGCGGCACGTACTTGCCCGACAGCGCAACCGCCTCGCCGGTCTTGGGATTTCGGCCCTGCCGCGGCGGCCGAAAATGCAACGAGAAGCTGCCGAATCCGCGGATCTCGATGCGCTCGCCCTGCGAGAGTGCATCGCTCATGATCTCGAGCATCTGCTTCAGCGCAAGCTCGACGTCCTTCGCGGGCAGATGCTTCTGCTTCGCTGTGATGATTTCGATGAGTTCCGATTTCGTCATGGCTCGCCCGATTCCCCGCGAGGCGTCTCGATCAGTCCTGCTCCGTGCCGATCTGCTCCTTCAGAAGATCTCCGAGGCTCGTGCCGGCGGAGGCCTGGTCGGAGCGATAGCTCTGCACCGCCTCGGCTTCCTCGTGCGCCTCCTTGGCCTTGATCGACAGTGAAATGGTGCGCGTCTTGCGATCCACGCCGGTGAACTTGGCCTCCACCTCGTCCCCGACCTTCAGCACCATGCGCGCATCCTCGATGCGATCGCGCCCGAGCTCGGCGGCGCGCAGCTGCCCGTCGACCCCGTTGCCAAGATCAACGACCGCGCCGCGCGCGTCGACTTCCTTCACCACACCGCGCACGATCGTGCCCTTGGGGTTCTCGGCAATGTAGGCCGAGAAGGGATCCTTGGCGAGCTGTTTGATCCCTAGGGATATGCGCTCGCGCTCCGGATCGATCGCGAGCACCATCGCCTCGAGCTGCTGGCCCTTCTGATAGTTGCGCACCGCCTCCTCGCCAGGCTGATCCCAGGAGATGTCGGAGAGGTGCACGAGG
>Ga0302180_10000396_pt1 | contig 35872 bp, 29 predicted proteins | sample I_Palsa_E3_2_FD_200575 | JGI IMG/M metagenome (GOLD analysis project Ga0302180, IMG submission 200575) | Peat permafrost microbial communities from Stordalen Mire near Abisko, Sweden - I_Palsa_E3_2 | ecosystem: Environmental > Terrestrial > Soil > Palsa > Peat permafrost | place: Sweden...
CCGGGTCCGGCTATATCCGTGTGTCGCCGGGATCGGATAACCAGGTGCACATTGTTGGTCATGTGAAGGGCAACGGCACCAGCTGGTTCGGTGGGGGGTCATCTGACGAAGCTGTATCCCGGGTTGCGGATCATCCCCCGATTGACCAGGCGGGCAATATTATCCGCGTGGGCGATGAGCATAGCGGGGATTTCTTCCGCCATGTGTCGATTGATTACGAGATCACGACGCCGGCCAATACGATGCTGGTGGCGGAGAGTGGGTCCGGCGACCTGCAGCTTTCGAATCTCAATGGGACGGTGAAGGGGCACACGGGGTCGGGGTCGATCCGCGCGGAGAAGCTGGGCGCCGGCTCCAGGTTGGAGACCGGGTCTGGAAGTATCGAAGCGAATGGTTTGATGGGTTCCACGACGCTGCAGACTGGCTCGGGAGAGATTCATGCGCAGCTTTCCTCGGCGGGAGATGTGGTTGCGAACACGGGTTCCGGAGATATCAAACTGGCCGATGTACAAGGAGCCCTGAAGGCGGAGACGGGCTCGGGAACACTCGAGATCAGTGGGCAACCGACCGCACCCTGGAAGCTGGAGACGGGCTCAGGGGATATTTCGTTGAAGTTGGGAAATTCGCATTTCACGCTGGATGCGGAGACGGGGTCGGGATCGGTAAAGTCGGATCCTCCGTTGACCATGACTACCCATGGGTCTACGGATAAGCATCATGTGAATGGGACGGTGAATGGCGGCGGCCCTACGGTCAAGGCGGAGACGGGTTCGGGGGATATTCACATTCAGTAAGGTGGATTTCAGCCGCCCAGGCCGTAATAGGTGCGCATGACGTATTCCACCAGACTGTAGGGGGTCAGACGCTTGAGCCATACGGCGGCACGCTGCGCTGCCGGCCCTATGGTGTAGCGGAGCCTGGGGTTTCGCTGGTTTACGATGCGGTGGAGCAGGCGTGCGATTTGCTCCGGACCAGGACCGCTTTGCTCGTCGTGCGCTGTCTTGGCGAGCGCTGCCTGGAAGGAATCGCTGTAAGGGGTACCCGGCAGTGCCTCCACCCGGCGGTTCTCGGTAAGGGCTGTTTTGTGGTCGCCGGGTTCGATGATGACGACCCGGATTCCGAAGGGCCTCACCTCCATCCGCAGGCTTTCGCTGAACCCTTCCAAAGCAAATTTTGAGGCGCTGTACATCGCCTGGTAAGGAATCGCAACCAGTCCACCAATGGACCCGATGTTGACGATGTAGCCGCTGCGCTGGCTCCTCATCTGCGGCAACACGGCTCGGCAGACCCTGAAGGCACCGAAGAAGTTGACCTCCAGCTGGCTTTTCGCTTGCTCGATGGAAGTGTCTTCGACCGGGCCGGCGATGCCCATTCCGGCATTGTTCACCAGAATGTCCAGCCGGTGCTCGCGGTCCAGTACCGCCGCCACTGCCTGCTCGACCGAACGATCGTCCGTCACATCCGCTGCCAGCATGGTTACCACGCCCTGAAGGGCCGCATTGGGCCTCCGCGAAGTGCCATATACACGAAAGCCTTGCGCCGCCAGATGCGTGGCACATGCCTGTCCAATGCCAGTAGAAGCGCCGGTGACCAGAACAACCCGCTGATTTTCTTTTGCCATATCGAACTAAAACGTATCATCTGCGCATCGAACAAGATTGCGCTGCCCTTCCGCTTAGGAGGCAAAAGCATTAAGCTTTTTATTCCACGAGGACACACCATGGCACGTCAGAAATGGATTTATCACATCAGTACCGGGATTGCGGTGGGGATATTGCTGGCAGGATGCAGCGGCTTCAAGGATGCCTCCCCAAAGAATTTCACGGGGGCGCTGAATGCTTATTATGGTAACCACGACGATTGCCTGTTCCAGAGTTCGATTCACTTTCCTTATGAAGCAAGCACGGCGGGTAGCGAAAAGGACTCCAAGATCAAGAGCCTGGATGCCCTGGAGGGCGCAGGATTGATGAAGTCGCTGGAAGACCGGGATATTCACATCAAGCGATATGAGTTGACTACGTACGGCCAGCGCGTTCCGCCGCGCTTCTGCTACGGACACCGCGTGGTGACCAGCATCGATGGATTTACTCCGGCTGCCGCGGTCGATGGGATGAAGGCCATGCAGGTGAATTATCACTACAAGGTGATGGATATTCCCGGGTGGGCGGACTCCGACCAGATCCGTAAGGCTTTTCCCGATTTTGCCAAGGCTACTTCGGCGGATGCACAGGGCCAGACTACGGTGGTGCTTACACAAAACGGGTGGCGCGTACCGGAGTAGGAGGGCGGAAACCGCAGGTCCCTCCACTACGCTACGCTCCGGTCGGGATGACAAGGGGAGGGTAGTGGCTTTACCTGGGAAGCCGCGATTGGGTGTGTTGATTTCAGCCGTGAACTGTGGGCGCAGGGGATGATCTGCCTGGGCCGTTGGATGCTCTCCCTGAAGATCGGTTGCTGGGGGAGAACTGCAGATCCACTACGCTACGCTTCGGTCGGGATGACAAGGGGAGGGTAGTGGCTTTACCTGGGGAGCCGCGATTGGGATGTGTGGATTTCTGGCGGGAGAGTAGTCTGATTTCCCGTCGATTGGTGGCGGGGCCAGAGCCCAATGCGCGTTCTGCCGATGTTGCATTCTGCATCGACTAAATTAGAAGGATGCTCAAGATTTATCGCCCCATACCGGCGGGCTCGCTGCGGCTGCTGGTGTTTGACCTCGATGGCACCCTGATTGATTCTGGAGCTGACCTGTGCGCCTCGGTGAACGCGATGCTGCGCAATTTTGGACGGCCCGAGCTGCCACAGGATGTGATCTCTACATTTATTGGCGATGGCGCCGCACGGCTGGTCAGCCGTTCCCTGGGCGAACCTGACGATCCTGCCTTTCTCGACTCTGCTCTCACCTACTTCCTCGACTATTACCGCGAACACAAACTTGACCAGACCTACGTATACCCGGGCGTTTTTGCCGCGCTCGATAGCCTGCGCCTCGAGCGATCCATGGCCGTGCTTACCAATAAGCCGATATACCCCTCACTGGCGATTTGTGAAGCCCTTGGACTGAGTCCTTACTTTTTTCGCATTTACGGCGGCAACAGCTTTCCTACCAAGAAACCGGATCCCGAAGGACTGCTGGCGCTGATGAAAGAGGCAGGGGTGACGGCGCAAGAGACGTTGATGGTCGGAGACTCGGATGTGGACATGCTGACCGCGCGCAATGCCGGAGTCTGGAGCATCGGCTGCTCCTATGGGCTTTCGCCTCATACGTTGGAGACGGTTCCCCCAGACTGCCTGGTCGACTCACCGGCTGACTGGCCACTCGCCCTGGCGGGCGAAGGCGATAGGCTGGTCTGCTCCTAAACATTTAGTTGACAAGCCGGCGGCTTTCCGCGTATCAATCTACTAACGGATTAGGAGATTGGATTTGCCCAGCAAGAATCAGACGCTGACCCCCCTGGAACTGGAGATTATGCAGGTGCTTTGGCAATCGGGGCCGTGCACCGTGGCCGAGGTACAGCCGAAGCTGCAGGCGCAGTTGGCTTACACCACGGTGCAAACCATGCTGAATGTGCTGTTGCGCAAGAAAAAGGTAAAGCGGGTGCAGGAGGGGCGGGCGTATCGCTACCGGCCAGTGGTCAGCCGGGAGCGGGCAAGCGGCAACGCGTTGAGCGACCTGGTGACCCGTATGTTCGGCGGTTCGAGTGAGGCTCTGCTGATGGCGATGGTAGATACACAGCAGATCAGCGCAGAGGAATTGGCACGGATTGCGCGGAAAATGGCGGCTGCTGAAAGCCGGCCAACTGAGGAGAAGGAGTGATGGAGCGAGCGCTGGCTGAGTACGTGGTAAACGCCCTGTGGCAGCCTCCCGTTCTGGCTGCAGGGGCATGGTTGTTCGTCCGTTTGGCCCGGCCGAGCCCGGGAATGCAGCATGGGATATGGCTCGCGGTTCTGGCGCTCGCTGTGCTGCTGCCGGGGCGCGGCCTGCAAAAGGCCGAACCAGTGCACGCTACTGTAATGGTTACACAAGAGAGTGCGGCGATCGGGGAAGAACCGTTTTCCTTGTTTCCCCGAACGCGTGACTTGACCCTGAACGCAAGCGTATCGCGCTGGCTGGTGAGAATTTACCTGGCTACGGTGGTGCTGGCGTTGCTTCGTATTGCGCGGGCATGGCATGCCGCGCGCAGCCTGGTGGGACGCTCACGGGAGATTTTTCAGCACCGGGCAGAGTTGGCCGACCTGAGCAACCGATTCCGAGTCAAGTTGCCAAAACTACGCGAGTCAGAAGAAGTGTCGAGCCCCATGGTCGTGGGTGTGGCAGTTCCTGTTGTCTTGTTGCCTGAAGGCTTTGACCGGTTTACTGAAGATCAAGTGCGGGCAGCCTTATGCCATGAACTGGCCCACGTGAAGCGGCAGGACTACCTGATGAACCTGGTTTGCCAGGTGGCAGCTTCTCCGCTGGCCTGGCACCCGGTGGTGCACGCAGTGCAACAACGTCTCCGCGTGACGCGAGAGATGGTGTGCGATGCCATGGCGGCGCAGGAAATGGAATCGGATATTGGGTATGCGAAGTGCCTGCTGGCATTGGCGCACAGCATGCTGGGGGATCGGGACATTGCGGGGCGGGCGGAGTTTTTGGGGTTGTTCGGCAAGAACACACTGGAGGAGCGGATCATGCGGCTGATGGAGACAACAAGAATGAGTATGCGGGCGAGACTTGCCCGGGTGGCGACTGGCGCGGCGATGATGATCGCGACAGGCTCGCTGGCGGCGATATTTCATGTGACCCCCACGATGGCAGAACAAACCAATGGCGCCCCGCCACCAGCAGTCCAAGCGGCGGCTGGACAAACCCAGCCTGAGACCGCGCAGCGTGTGGCTCCTGTGCCGCCCAGTAAACCGGCGCCCGCCGGGCACGCTGTACATTCCAACAGAGCCGAGCAGATGAAGATGGAGAAAGCGAGGATGATCCTCGAAGACCCGGAGTTCCACCAACGGATGGAGGATGCACAACGCCAGATGGCGAAAGCAAACGCGATCCTGGATAGCCCTGAGTTCAAGCAGCGGATGAAAGATGCCCAGCGGCAGATGGAGAAGGCGACGGCGGTATTCAATAGTCCCGAGTTTAAGAAGCAGATGGAGAACGCCATCCTTAATGATGCCGACTTCCAGAGAAAGATGGCAGATGCACAAAAGCAAATGGCCAAGGCGGCCGAAGTTTTTGAGAGCCCTGAGTTCAAACAGCGGATCGACGAGATAACGCGCAAGGCCGACGAAGACGCGCGGCGGTTCGAGGAGCAATCTTCGCCCGAGGGAACGGCCCCAACCCAGTAGGGGAGTCATCCATTTCGGCGCGATGCGTCCCGGTGGCAGGGCGCACAAATGAAAACGCAATGGTAAGGGCTTCGCCCTATCTTTTTCGGCCCACGTACGCTTGGGCGAACATGGGGCGAAGCCCCCACCTTTGCATTAGCTTTGACATAAAACATACGCCTGTAGTAGAAAATACTACGAGCATAGGAGGGCGACCCTTGGCTGAGCCCAAATTGTCAAAGCTTGAGTTTCAGATCATGGAGACGCTTTGGACGCAAGGCGACCTCTCCATCCGCGAAGTGCAAGAAGCGTTTCCGGCCAAGGGCAGGCCGGCGTATACCACGATTCAAACCACAATTTATCGCCTGGAAGTGAAAGGTGTTGTTCGCCGCGTGAAGAAGGTGGGAAACTTCCATATCTTCGGCGCCGCAGTTTCCCGGAGTGCTGCCCAACGTCGTCTTATCGACGACTTATTAGCCCTCTTCGGCGGACGCTCGCAACCGGTGATGGCGCACCTGGTTGAATCGGGAAAGCTCACTTTGGAGGATGTCAAGGAAGCAGAAAAAATGCTACGCAAGCTGGAGAGGAAGGAAAAGCCATGATCCCAGACTCCTGGTCCGCAGTATGGACCGTGATCGCGCCAGCAATGGCCAACCATCTTTGGCAGTCGACGCTGTTCGCGGCTGCCGCTGCAGTGCTCACGCTGGCCTTACAAAAAAATGCGGCGCGGGTACGCTACCGCTTATGGCTGATTGCGTCGCTCAAGTTTCTGATTCCCTTCTCTCTGCTGATCAGCTTTAGCAGCCATCTGATCAAACCTCATGTTGCAGTTACCGTCGAAAGCGACGTGTACTCGGCAGTGGAAGAGGTGAGCTTACCTTTTACTCAGACCGTGGCACCCGCAGTTACAGCTGCGCCCAAGCTCAGTATTAAGGCTGCCTACCAGCTTCCCTCATGGCAGGAAGTTCTGGCGGCAGTGTGGATGTGCGGATTTGTTGCGACGCTTGGTCTATGGATGTGGCGTTGGCGACAGGCCGCTGCTTGTCTTCGGCAGGCGGCGCGAATGCCGCAAGGGCGCGAGGTAGATACGCTGCTCCAATTGGAGCAAACGCTCGGCTCACCCAAGCCGCTCGCTATGTTTTTGTCACCCGGCCCTGGTGAGCCGGGCGTGTTTGGTATTTTCCGGCCGGTATTGCTCTGGCCAGCGGGAATTTCAAAACACCTGCAGGATAGACACCTGGAGGCTATTCTGGCCCACGAGCTAGCGCACGTGCGCAGACGCGACAATCTGACTGCCGCGATACACATGCTGGTGGAAGCGATTTTCTGGTTTCATCCCCTGGTTTGGTGGTTGGGTGCGCGACTGGCAGACGAGCGGGAGCGGGCTTGCGATGAAGAAGTGTTACAGCTTGGCAAATCTGCGCAGGTTTACGCCGAGAGCATCCTGAAGACATGTGAATTTTGCGTTGGATCGCCGCTGGCCTGCATTTCCGGAGTTACGGGCGCGGATCTCAAAAAGCGTATCGTCCGCATCATGACGGAGGCGGACCGTGCGGTACGTCAACTGGATTACGGGCGAAGGCTCTTACTCTGTGTCGCCGCCATTGCGGGAGTGGCGTCGCCGATCGTGTTCGGATTGGCGCACATCACGCAGGTTCGCGCACAAGCCACTTCGGGAACCACCAATCCTTCGCAGGGTCTCGCCGGCACCTGGCAGGGTATTATTCACGTCGACAGAGACATTCGCACGGTGATCAAGATTTCAAAGGCGGATGATGGCGTCTATAAGGCGGTCGTCCACAACATCGATCTGGGGGGTGACGGTTTTCCCGCGACCAAGATTACGCTGGACGGCAGTACGGTCAAGATGGCGTTCACGGCCATCGGGGGATCGTATGAGGGCAAATTAAGCACGGACGGCAATACGATGACCGGCAACTGGACGCAGGGGCCGAACCCGCTTCCTCTTGTCCTGACGCGTACCACGCCGGATGCGGAATGGCCCATTCCTCCGCCGGAAGTTACGATGGACCCGAAGGCCAACCCCAGCTTCGAAGTTGCCACCGTCAAGCCGAGTCCACCTAACCAACCCGGCAAGGGATTCGGGTTTCGAGGGGGTCGTTTCACGACTCGCAATACCAATCTGAATGATCTGATTGGCTTTACATATAGGCTCCACCCCAAACAGATCGTCGGTGCACCGGCATGGTTCGCCACCGATCTTTACGACATCCAAGGCAAGCCAGACTTACCGGGCAGACCGAACCCAGGGCAGACGGAGGCGATGCTACAAAAACTGATGGCGGACCGCTTTCAACTGAAATTTCATCACGAGAAGCGGGAGCTTTCCGTCTATGTCATTGGCGTTGGCAGCGGTAGTCTGAAGATCACCAAGAGTGCATCGGCTCCCAATGATAATTCCGCCTTCTTCTTTAGGAACCTTGGGGATCTCACAGTGAGAAACCAAAGCATGACGGATTTTGCCAGCTGGATGCAAACGGTGTTGGACAAGCCGGTGGTGGATGAAACCGAGCTACCCGGCAAATATGATTTCCAGTTGAAATGGACTCCAGATGAATCCCAGTTCGCTACTTTCAGAGCGGCCGGCGCCACTATCCCGCCGCCGAGCGATGACCCGAAAGCGCCACCGAATCTTTACACCGCGATGCAGGAGCAACTCGGGTTGAAGATGGGACCCGCGAAAACCGCCACTGACGTGATCGTTATCGACCATGTCGAGAAGCCTTCTGAGAATTGAAGTATGGGGTGGCGGAAATTGCTGCGGCCTATACCAAGGTGTTTCTGCCCGGTCTTTGTTTTTTGGGTGATGGCGTTTGCGCGCCCAGCCCTGGCTTCGGAGTATCACGGCCTGGTCACGTTTGGCGGGTTGCCTCTGCCTGGCGCTACTGTCACGGTTACACAAGGCACGAAGAAGCTCTCCACGGTCTCTGACCCAAGCGGTATGTTTACCTTCGTCGATCTGACGGACGGTTCGGGGAAAATTGAGATCGAGATGCAGTGCTTCGCCCCGGTGCAGGCGGAGATAACCGTTTCGTCTGGCGCACCGGCTGCCAAGTGGGAGTTGACGCTACTCCCGCTCGAGCAGATTGCAAAGCTAACCAGGCTTGTGCCCGTTGTCTCGCCGTCGATGCGCGCTGCGCCTAAAGCACCCGCGGGATCGGAGAGCGCTGTTGAGATGCCGAAGCCGGCGGCGGAATCGTCGGACGGCTTTCTAGTGAACGGAAGCGTGAATAACGCAGCCACGTCACGCTATTCGCTCGATCAGGCGTTTGGTAACCGCAGGTCTAACAGCAGGGCGCTCTACAACGGCGGCTTTGCCGCCATCGTCGATAACTCCGCCCTGGATTCCCGGCCGTATTCGCTGAGCGGACTTAATACGTCCAAGCCTGCCTACAATCGGGTCACGGCCATCGCCACCCTGGGCGGACCGCTCAGGATTCCCCATCTGCTGCCGCGCGGGCCGACGTTCTTTGTTGCTTATGAATGGACGCGGGACCATACCGACGAGACCGACCCTGGCCTGGTGCCGACTGAGGCAGAGCGCGCCGGCGACCTTTCAGGCCTGGTTAACCCACTAGGCCAGCCGCTCATCGTTTATGATCCCGCCACCAAGCTACCCTTTCCCGGCAATGTGGTCCCGGTCAGCTCACAAGCGCAGTCACTGTTACAGCTCTATCCGTTGCCCAATATAACCGGTAACTCGCTCTACAACTACCAGGTTCCGGTTCTCAACAGCAGCCATCAGGATGCTCTTCTTTCGCGTCTGGATAAGACGCTCGGCCACCGAGACGAGCTTTATGGGGGCTTCAACTTTCAGAGCGTTCGGTCCGGCAACACCAATCTCTTCCGGTTCGTCGATACCACCGACACTCTAGGGATCAACGCCAACATCAACTGGTCGCATCGTTTCAACCATCACATCTTCGGCTACACCAGTTATCGATTTAGCCGCCTGAGAACGAACGTGGCGCCGTATTTTGAGAACAGGCAGAATATTTCCGGTGATGCTGGTATCACCGGCAATGATCAGGACCCGGCCAACTGGGGTCCGCCGGCGCTTAACTTTTCGAATGGTCTTACGCCGTTGTCCGATGAAAAAAGCTCATTCAATCGTAACCGCACCGATAGCTTTTCCGGATCCGCCGGCTTCTATCGTGGCCTTCACAACATTACGGTAGGCGGCGATTTGCGCAAGCAGCAATACAACGATTTTTTCCAGCAGGATCCGCGAGGGACCTTTACCTTCACAGGCGCGGCGACCCAGGGAACATCCAACAGCGTTACGGCCAGCGGCTCTGACCTGGCGGACTTCCTCATTGGCGTGCCGGATACCAGCTCCATCGCGTTCGGAAACGCGGATAAATATTTTCGACAAACCGTCTACGACGCGTACGTTATGGATGACTGGCGCATCCTGACAAACCTGACCATCAACGCCGGGCTTCGCTGGGATTATGGCGCGCCGATCACGGAAATCCATGGACGGCTGGTTAATCTTGATGTTGCTCCCGGATTTACCAAGGTTGCTCAGGTGCTGGGAAGCGATTCGATCGGCCCACTGACCCTTAGTCACTATCCCAGTTCGCTGATCCGCCCGGACAAGCGCGGTTTCGAGCCGCGCGTGGGGATTTCCTGGCGGCCATTCCCGGCTTCCACGATCGTGGTGCGCGCCGGGTATGGCATTTATGACGACACGTCTGTGTATCAGACGTCCGCGCTGAACCTGGCCCAGCAGGCACCGCTCTCGAAGAGCTTGAGCGTCGAGAACAGCGCTCCGTGCCCGCTGAGCCTGGCCAAAGGGTTTGAGCCTTGTTCCTCGATTACGGAGAATACTTTCGCCGTCGACCCCAACTTCAGAATCGGATACGCGCAGACCTGGCAGTTATCCGTTCAGCGCGATCTGCCGGCGGCGCTGCAGTTTACCGCAACCTACCTGGGTGTTAAAGGGACAAGAGGTATGCAGCAGTTCCTGCCGAATACTTATCCCATCGGCGCTGTCAATCCTTGTCTCAACTGTCCGGCGGGTTTTGTTTATCAAGCGTCCGGCGGGGATTCTACACGGCAGGCAGGGCAATTGCAGTTACGGCGCAGGCTTCGCAGTGGCTTCACTGCATCGCTGCTTTATACGTTTTCGAAATCGATCGATGATGACGCAATGCTGGGCGGCCAGGGCCACGTGTCCAGCAGCAGCCAGACTGCAGCACCCTCAGGTGGGCAGGGTCCGAATTCTGGACCGGGCGCGGGTGGGAGCTTGACCGCGTCGACTACCACACAGAGTGCGTCGCCGACGCCGGCCATCGCGCAGAACTGGCTTGACCTGCATGCGGAGCGCTCGCTTTCGAGCTTCGATCAGCGGCACCTGCTTAACCTGCAGGCCCAGTACACCAGTGGGGAAGGTCTCGGCGGCGGAACACTGTTGGGAGGATGGCGCGGCAGAGTGCTCAAGGAGTGGACGGTCGTGGCCACGTCGGTCATCGGCAGCGGTCTGCCGGAAACTCCGATTTTTCTTGCGGCCGTTCCGGGAACAGGATTTACCGGGACTGTTCGACCGGATCCTACGGGGGCTCCTGTTTCGTTATCGCGAGGAAGTCAGCACCTTAATCCTGCTGCTTTCAGCGCGCCGTTAATCGGCCAATGGGGAACTGCAGGTAGATACTCGATTACCGGTCCCAGCCAGATCAGCCTGGATAGTTCCCTTGCCCGGACTTTTCGACCTGGCGGGCGGTTTTTTCTTGATGCTAAAGTGGCGGCGACTAACTTGCTGAATCATCCTGTGTTTACTGGTTGGAATACGACGGTGAACAGCACGCAGTTTGGTCTTCCCCTGGCCCCGAATGCAATGCGCAGCCTGGAGACTTCCCTGCGTTTGAGATTCTAAGATGAGAGTAAAAGCGTTCGAAGGGCTTCGCCCATCGTTTTCGGCCCACGTACGCTGGTGCGAACATGGGGCACCCGTGCGGAGCTGTGGCGCTGCGATGTTTGATTTGTTACGACGCGCTTGGAGTGGTGAGCCCTCGATGTTTGGTTTGTTACGACACGGGTGGAGCTGCCAGCCTTCGATGTTTAATTTGTTACGACACGGGTGGAGCTGTGGTGCTGCGATGTTTGGTTTGTTACGACGCGCTTGGAGCGGTGAGCCCTCGATGTCCGGCTTGTTACGGTTTGGCTGGCTAGGAAAGATGAGGATCTTTTTCCTTTTCTTAACTCTGATTGGTGCTCCGTTGCAAGCGCAGCAGATCGGGCAGAACACGTCGTCGAGCACAGCGGGCACTTATACCCTTACCGCCAAGTCTCAGTTGGTGGTCGAGACGGTTGTGGTGAAAGATAAAGAGGGTAAGTTTATTCCTGGGTTGAGCGCGAAAGACTTTACCGTCACTGAGGACGGTACAGCGCAGACGATCCGGTTCTGCGAGCACCAGGATCTTGCTGCTGAGCAGGCGCCCGTGCCCGCGGCCGCACGGGGCACAGAACAGATCAAGATCTATAAGAAACTTAGCCGCACTCAGCTCGCGCCCGAAGCACCGGAAAATAGCCGCTATAAGAACCGGCGCTTACTCGCGCTCTATTTCGATATGTCCGCAATGCGCCCGCCCGACCAGCTTCGGGCGCTTTCCGCCGCTGAGAAGTTCCTGCGTGCGGAAATGACCACGGTCGACCTGGTCGCCATCCTCCGCTATCAAGGCGGTTCCGTCGACATCCTGCAGGACTTCACCGCCGATCGCAATAAGCTGCTCAGCATCCTGGAGACGATGATCGTCGGCGAAGGCCAGGGTTCGGTCGAGACGATCGACGATGCAAGCAGCGCTGACACGGGCGCTGCGTTTGGCCAGGACGATACCGAGTTTAACGTCTTCAATACCGATCGCCAGCTCTCTGCACTGCAGACGGCGTCGAAAATGTTAAGCCAGTTGCAGGAGAAGAAGTCACTCATCTACTTTGCCAGCGGCTTGCGGCTAAACGGAATCGATAACCAGGCCCAGCTGCATGCGACTGTGGATGCGGCTATTCGCGCCGGCGTTTCTTTCTGGCCCATTGATGCGCGAGGATTGGTGGCCCAGGCGCCGCTGGGAGATGCGTCCCAGGGCTCACCTGGCAATTCCGGGATGTATTCCGGCACTGCGGCGCTCGCGAACAACAACAATTTCCAGCAATCGCAGGACACGCTCTATGCGTTAGCCGGCGATACCGGAGGAAAAGCTCTCTTCGACACTAACGATCTGACACACGGGATCGTTCAGGCACAGCAGGCTATTTCCGATTACTACGTGGTTGGCTACTACACCAGCAATACAGCCAGGAACGGCCACTTTCGCCGGGTGAAGATCTCGCTCAACCAGGATGCCACAGCTAAACTCGACTACCGCCAGGGCTATTACGCTGATAAGGAGTTCAGCAAATTTACTGCGGTCGACAAGGAACGACAGCTGGAAGATGCGCTGATGCTGGAGGACCCGGTTACGGAACTTTCCATTGCCATGGAGATCGATCACTTCCAACTCAACCGCGCGGAATACTTTGTTCCTATCATCGTCAAGATCCCCGGCCGTGAGCTTGCGCTGGCAAAGCGAGGAGGCGCCGAGCATACCCTGATCGATTTTGTCGGCGAGATCAAAGACCTTGTCGGCGGGACGACGGTCAGCAATGTCCGCGATAACGTCAACATCAAGCTCAGCGATGCGACCGCCGCCGAGCTCGCGCGACGGCCCATCGAATACGACACTGGTTTCACTTTGCTGCCCGGCAAGTACATGATCAAGTTCCTGGCAAGGGATGATGAGACGGGGAGGATTGGCACGTATCAAACTACCTTCGTGATTCCAAACCTGAACAAAGAAGTTGCCCACATTCCGATCAGCTCGGTGGTGCTTAGCAGCCAGCGGGTGGACCTGAAAGACGCTCTCTTTAGTGCGGAGAAAAACAAGGACAGAGCAAAAGAGCAGGATGTAAACCCGCTGGTGCAGAATGGGCAGAAACTTATTCCCAGCGTGACTCGTGTCTTTCGCCAAAGCCAGAACATGTATGTCTATTTGCAGGCGTATGAGCAGGGCGCACCCGGATTTCAGCCGCTGGTCGCGTTCGTGAGTTTCTACCAGGAGCAAGGGAAAGCCCTGGAGACGCCACCGATGGAGATGACACAGGGCTTGAATAATCGGCTGCAAACCATGCCGTTCAGTTTTAGCATTGCACTCAATCAGCTTCCGCCGGGTGAGTATGAGTGCCAGATTTCCGTGCTGGACCCGACCGGAAAGAAGGCTGCCTTTTGGCAGGCCCCAGTTAAAGTAGTTCCTTGAGGGGGCGCTTGTAAAATCAAGTTCGCGCTTCTGTGGAGGACGCTCATGGGCTTTCTACCTGGGTGGAGTGATCTGCTTCTTTTCATCACCGCCGCGTTGATCCTGCTCTTCATTCCGGGGCCCGCAGTACTTTATATCGTGGCTCGTAGCGTGGAACAAGGGCGCAGGGCGGGCCTGGCATCGGCTTCCGGCATTGCTACCGGCACGCTGGCACACGTTCTGGCCGCGACGCTTGGGCTCTCGGCGCTGCTGCTTTCTTCAGCAATTGCTTACTCGGTGGTGAAGTACGCGGGCGCCGTCTACCTGCTTTATCTGGGAATCAAGAAATTCCGCGAACACCCCGCCGTAAAGGATGAGGTCAAGCGGGTTCAGGCTTTGCCGCTACGCCGGATTTATGCCCAGGGGATCCTGGTGCAGGTCCTGAACCCGAAAACAGCGATCTTCTTCTTCGCCTTCCTGCCTCAGTTCGTCAACCCAGCGCGAGGACACGTGAGCCTGCAGTTTTTTGTCCTGGGTATGATTTTTATCTTGTTGGGATTGAGCAGCGACAGCGTGTGGGCGTTGACCGCCGGATCAGCCGCGGGATGGTTGCGCCAGAATCAGGCCTTTATTCGCAACGAGCGCTACATCTCCGGCACGGTTTACATCAGCTTAGGGATGGCGACGGCGGTGAGCGGATCCAGGCATAAATAAACCGCGGTTGGGGAAGAACCGCAGATCTTTCCACTGCGCTTCGCTTCGGTCGAAAAACAAACTGCAACTTCGAGACTTTAAGTGGGTGGCCCAGGTCTCGCTTTGAGACCTGGGCCACCCACTTAATCTTCGTCCGCGTCATTTTCATCTTCATAGGTGGGCCGAAGAAGGCCCACGATCCTCCCGTCGAAATGACAGCGGGGAGAGAGGATCGTTCGAGGAAAGCTTCGGTGTCCGTAGGATCGCCAAACTAAGCTGTTCCTTCGCGAGCTTCCTTCCAGAGATCGAGCTCTCCTTCTTGCGCGTGTTGATCTATTTCTTTTAACTCCTCAGCGGTGAAGTGAAGGTTCTTGACCGCATCGAGAGAGTCGTCAAGTTGTTTCACGTCGCGCGCTCCAATGAGCGCCGAGGTCACGCGTTTATCGCGCAATACCCAGGCGATGGCCATCTGCGCCAGTGTCTGCCCGCGACTGGTTGCTATTTCATCCAAGGCGCGCACACGGGCCAGGTTGTCCTCGCTTAGGAAACCCTTCAGAAGAGAACTACCCTCCGCCTTGGCGCGCGAGTTCTGGGGCACGCCTTTGAGGTATTTGCTGGTCAGCAGTCCCTGGGCTAACGGGGAAAAGCCGATGCAACCTACGCCCAGTTCATCCAGAGTGCCCAGCAGTTCCTTCTCTACCCAGCGGTTCAGCATGGAGTAAGACGGCTGATGAATGAGCAGCGGCACGCCTTCGCTCTTGAGAATTTGTGCGGCCTGGCGCGTGCTCTCCGGACTGTAGGACGAGATGCCCACGTAGAGTGCCTTGCCCTGGCGAACAGCGTGGGCCAGCGCTCCCATGGTTTCTTCGAGCGGGGTGTCCGGAGAGGGCCGGTGGGAGTAGAAAATGTCGACGTAGTCAAGCCCCATGCGGCGCAAGCTTTCCTCGAGCGAGGTCAACAGGTACTTGCGCGAACCACCTATACCGTAGGGGCCGGGCCACATGTCCCACCCCGCCTTGCTGGAGATCAACAGCTCATGGCGATGGTCGCGGAAGTCTTTGCGCAGGATCTCACCGAAGTTCTCTTCGGCCGATCCGTAGGGCGGCCCGTAGTTGTTGGCCAGGTCGAAGTGCGTCACGGCGCGATCAAATGCCCGGCGCACGATGGCGCGGCCGGTTTCAAAGATGTCGGCTCCGCCGAAATTCTGCCACAGGCCCAGGGAGACAGGCGGCAAGTCTATCCCCGATCGCCCACACCGCCGAAATTGCGCTCCGTCATACCGCTTTGGGTTTGGTACATCACTCATTCGGTTTGCTCTCCTTTTCTCTTTCGATCATGGCACAGAGGCGATGGCAGGTGGGCCGCACAGGCTTGAGGGTGAGGCCTGCGGTATCCCGGCTTTGGTGTCGGGGATAGAGCCAAAGGGTGGGGCCACGCTCTTCCTGAAGATCGGTTGCAGGGAAAGAACTGCAGATCCCTCCACTTCGGTCGGGATGACAAGGAGAGAGTAGTGGCTTACCTGGAAAGCTGCGATGGGGATGTGTGGATTTCAGGCGGGAAAGGAGTCTGATTTCCCGGCATTGGTGCGCGGACTGCGCTCAAAAGCGCTACCGGCAAGTCGTTTGCTGGGGATGACAAAAGGGACGCGGCTTTTGCCCAGCAGCGTTAGCGGGGGACAACTTTGATTTCGAAGATTGTGGGCCACTGCTTTCCGGTTACGAAGAGACGGTCCCGTTTGGCGTCGTAGGCTATGCCGTTCAGTACGGATTCTTCGTTGATTTTCTGGTCGTCCGGCAGCAGGCCGGTCAGGTCGATCCAGGCGATGACGTGTCCGTCGCGAGGACTGATACGGGCTATGCGGTCGGAGTGCCAGACGTTGGCGTAGATTTCTCCCTTGATGAATTCAAGTTCGTTGAGCTCGTCAATGGTCCTCTCACCGTCTTTCACCACGATGTGATGCGTCTCTTTGAAGGTGGTGGGGTCGCGAAAACGAAGAGTCGCGCTGCCGTCACTGGTGATCAGCTCCTTCGCCGTGCGGGTCATGCCCCAGCCTTCGCCGGTGTAGCTGAGCTGGTTGACGGGCCGCAGGCTGAAACGGTCGTAAACAAAGCAGATTTGCGACTTCCAGGTCCACTGGTAGATGTTCGGTCCCCAGTCGACAATGCCCTCACCAAAGTATTCCGGCGCGAGCGCACGCTTCTGCACCGGTTTGCCGGTTTCCGGCTGGATGGCAAGCAGACCTGACTGGCCGGCAATGCCTGTGCCTTCGTAAAACAATCCATCAAGATAAAGAAATCCCTCGGTGTAACTCTCGGTCGAGTGAGGGTACCGCGCCACCACTTTGTAGCCCAAAGTGGGGGCGGCTGTTGCCACGCTGAGCAAACAAGCGGCCAACCCAAGAAAGGCCAGGAAGCGTTTCAGCATGGTTTACACCTTACCGGAAACTGCATTGTCACTTCTCCAAAACCCAAGCTGAATGATCGAATGGAAGCAGTCCCTTGGAAAGGCACACATGCGATGCTTGTTACTTTGCACTCTGATCCTGGTGCCATCGTTAGCCGGAGTTGGGCAGTCGCCCCCGGAAGTTCGTCATTTTGGCCGGAACATCCTGGTAGCCGCCGGGGAAACGGTGCAGAGTGCCGGATGCTTTCTCTGCTCCACCGAAGTGGACGGACATACCCTGGGCAACGTGCGGGTGTTCGCGGGAAACGCTTTTCTTAACGGCTCCGTGGATGGCAATGTGCTGGTCTTCGGGGGCAACGTCACCCTCACCAGCAGCGCCCACGTTGGCGGTCAGGTATTTATCTTCGGGGGGCACCTGCACCAGGACCCCAGTGCCAGCGAACACCCCCATACGGTGATCCGGCCAATCATCTTCCTGCCCGTGATCCTGTTCGTCTGCGTTATTATCGGCGGGTTGATCGTGGTCGCCCGGCGCATGGTACGCGGCCCTATCCTTTTCCCTCCCCTGCCCCGGCTATAATTAGAAGAAGCCCCAGCGCCCTCCGGCGCATCCCTCGTTTCAGGCATTCATGGACTTTCAATTAGTTAGCGATTACCGTCCTCGCGGCGATCAGGGCCGTGCGATTCAAGAACTCATCTCCGGATTGACTGCCGGCGAGCAGCACCAGACCCTGCTCGGCGTCACCGGCTCGGGCAAGACCTTTACCATGGCCAAGATCATCGAGCAGTCTAATCGCCCGGCCCTGATCCTGGCTCACAACAAAACCCTTGCGGCCCAGCTCTTCCACGAATTCAAGCAGTTTTTCCCGGGCAATGCGGTGGAGTATTTTGTCTCCTACTACGACTACTACCAGCCGGAGGCCTACATCCCTTCCGGTGACCTGTATATCGAGAAGGAAGCGACCATCAACGAGGAGCTGGATAAACTTCGCCTTTCGGCCACTCGATCGCTGTTTGAGCGACGGGACGCGATTATCGTGTCCTCGGTGAGCTGCATCTACGGCCTAGGATCGCCGGAGGCCTACTACGGCATGCTGCTGCTGCTGGAAAAGGGGCAGAAGATACGGCGAGAGGACATTACCCGGCGGCTGGTGGAGATTCTCTACGAACGCAACGATGCCGACTTCCGCCGGGGGACGTTTCGTGTACGCGGGGACGTGATCGAGGTCTATCCCACCTACGATGAAATGGCCTATCGCATCGAGCTGTTCGGCAACGAAATCGAGGCCCTATCGCAGATCGATCCGCTGTTTGGAACGGTGCGGCAGAAGTATGCCCGTCTGCCGATTTATCCGAAATCGCACTACGTGGTTCAGCCGGAGCGCAAGAAGACTGCTGTCGCCTCCATCCTGGACGAGCTCGCGGTGTGGGAGAAGCAGTTGGAGTCGGAGGGCCGGCTGGTCGAGTCGCAGCGCATCCATCAGCGCACTCGCTTCGACCTCGAGATGATCAAGTCCATGGGTTACTGCCATGGGATCGAAAACTACTCGCGGCACTTTTCCGGCCGCCTGCCGGGCGAGCCGCCGCCCACGCTGCTGGATTATTTTCCGCGCGACTACCTGGTTTTTATCGACGAGTCGCATGTGACGGTTCCCCAACTGCACGGCATGTGGCACGGCGACCGCTCACGCAAGCAGAACCTGGTGGATTATGGTTTTCGTTTGCCCTCGGCGATGGACAATCGCCCGCTCAAGTTCGAGGAGTTTGAGACGCGCACGCACCAGACGATTTATGTCTCGGCGACTCCCGGGCCCTATGAGCTGACCAAGTCCGCAGGGGTGGTGGTGGAGCAGATCATCCGGCCCACTGGCCTGGTGGATCCGCAAGTGGAGATTCGGCCGATACGGGGGCAGATTGATGATCTGCTGGCGGAGATTCGCACCCGGGTGGAGCGGAATGAACGGGTTCTGGTGACGGTGCTTACGAAACGAATGGCTGAGGATTTAGCCGGCTACTACTCCGAAGTCGGGGTGAAATGCCGGTATATGCACTCGGAGATCGAAACCCTGGAGCGGGTGAGGCTGTTGAGGGATCTGCGGCGGGGAGAATATGACGTGCTGATCGGCATCAACCTGTTGCGGGAAGGGCTGGATCTGCCTGAGGTCTCGCTGGTGGCGATTCTTGATGCGGATAAAGAAGGTTTTCTGCGCTCGTCAGGGTCGCTGATCCAGACGATTGGGCGCGCTGCGCGGCACCTGAGCGGGCGGGCAATCCTGTACGCGGATGTGATGACGGATTCGATCCGCCGGGCCCTGGATGAGACCGATCGCCGGCGCACCGTGCAGGAGGCGCACAACGAAGAGCATGGGATTACCCCCACTTCGATCATGCGCTCGCTGGATATGTCGCTGGTTCATATTCTCAAGGCGGAGTACGCGGACTTGACCAGCCAGGATGAAGAGATTCCGGAATTCAATACGCAACAGGAGCTGGACGGTTATATCGGCCGGTTGGAATCGGATATGCGCGAGGCGGCCAAGAAGTTTGAGTTTGAGAAGGCGGCCAAGTTGCGGGATAACATTAAAGAATTGCGGACTAAGGAGTTTTTGTTTTCCTGAAGTGCGGACAGGGTCGCAGCCACCAGGGCTAATTAGAGACATTATGTACCTGAAGGCCGTACCCTTCACAAGCTGTGGTTTAATGCCGTATGCATTTGTCGGGTGAGTGGATCCTGCTGATCTTCATCGTTGTGGTCACGGCGATGATGCTGTTGCTGCTCCATCTGACCGAACTGGGGCTCTTCCTCCACCAATCGATCCCCGATCGCCCCCACCGCAGGATGTTTCTGGCGTCGATCAGCTTCTTTATCACTTTCCTGGCCGTCCGGCTGCTGGTTGCTTCCATCCAGCACCATTTCGGGCCCTTCCAATACGTCACCATGGGTGGCCGCCATATCCACCACCTGGTTTGGGGCATCCTGATCCTGCTCGGTGTGGGCTACGGGTACCTCAATGAGGTGGGATCCCTGTCTACCCCGGCTTCTATCTTTTGGAGCCGGCTGTTCTCGATCCTCTATGGTGTGGGCGCTGCGCTTACGCTGGACGAGTTTGCGCTCTGGCTGAATCTTGCCAATGTCTACTGGTCTCCGCAGGGCCGGGAAAGCATCGACGCCGTGATGCTGTTCGGGAGCCTGCTGGCGATCGGAACGTGGGGCGCTCCCGTGGTCACTGCCTGGCGGCGAAAGAAATAGCAAGGGGGGAATGTTACCTCCGCGGTTCCAGATGCTCAATCCCTCTTGCATCGATCCATGTGCTTCTAGTATGCAAACTGTAGTGCGTTCAACCAAAAGGAAGTGCTAATGGCAACAACCCATCCTCCGATTCCCGCGCCCGAAAAGTATTTCGTGGCTTTCGTCATCCAGGGCGAAGACGTTTTCAGAATAACTTCCGACAGCATTGTTCATACCACCGGCAACTCAGGCGAGCAGGCGTTCCAGGGCATTGCCAAGCTGCGCGCCGCCGCGGCTCTGGAACAGCTGACGGCAATCCACAACGAGCGACCCGAAGAATTGCGTAAGATGGCTCGGGAGATGGCTCGTGAAGGCATGGCCATGCTGGCCCGGACAAGCAATGGCGCAAAATCGAATGTCGAGAAAATCGCGTAAGCTGGTGGCATGAAGTTGCGGCCACCTTTTTAATCCCGTAAGACATGCAGAGGCAGTCCAATGCCCGGGCTGCCTTTAAGCGTGCGCGGTTGAACAGAATTTATCTGCCTTATGAGGGCAAGAGCCGGCTCTGCCCCGGCAGACTCCTTCTTGACAAACCCCTCACACCCTCACTTTTCGGGAAACAAGGACACTATGCAGTTTTGGAATGAGTTGGAAGGACGAACAATCGATGGGGTTTATCCGCTGCGGCGCCTGGTGCGATCCGAAGGCCGCCACGCGTGGTTCGAGACGGAGACGGGGGAGCCGGAAGCCGGCCCCGCGACCATCAGCCTTACCGAGGCCGCGACGGATGCCGATGAAGTGCTCGAACGCCTGCAGGCCGCCCAGCAACTGAAGCACCCTAACCTGGTGACCATTACCAAGGTTGGACAGGTGCGTGTCGACACCACGCTGGTGATCTATGCGGTCATGGAGCACATTGAGCAAAGCCTGTCTGATGTACTGCAAAGCCAGGCCCTCTCGCCGGAAGAAGGCCGGGAAGTAGCCGAGGCGCTGGTTAGCTCGCTCACCGCCATCCATCAGCAAGGCATGTCGCACGGCCGAGTGGAAGCGGCCAGCGTGCTGGCGACCGAGGACACGGTCAAGCTGCGCAGTGATTGTCTGCACACCAATCCAGCCGGCCAGGCTGACGACGTGGCTGCGATCGGCACCACTCTGTTTCACGCGTTCACCCAACGCAAGGCGCTTTCCGCTACCGATGCGCAAATCAATCGCATCCCGGCGCCGTTTGCCGAGATTATTCGCAATTCCTTTGGCCGCAAGTGGACTCTGGCGCAAATCAGCAATGCCTTGAAGCCGGTTCTGCCGGTTGCCAGCGTGATTCCGCAGCCTGCGGCGGCTGCCCCTCCGCCTCCCGCGCCTCCGCCGGTTGCGGTCAAGGCCCCGGTCAGCACCCCGCCGCCGCCCGCGTATCGCCCTGCTGCGCCCGAGGTTCCGTCAAGGAGAACGCTGCGCAGCGACGAGGACGAGGAGCCGGTCAAGCAGAAACCATGGCTTCTGTATGGCGGTCTCGGTGTGGTTTTGCTGGCTATTATCGGATGGCTGCTGTTGCGGCCTCACTCGGTGCAGGCTCCCGTAGAGACACCGACCCAGGCGACTGCCCCGGCGCCGGCGCCGCCTGCCCCAGCGATCGCTACGGCTAAGCCGCCGGTTGCAAGGCCTCCTGCCGCGAAACCTAGCCCGTCTGCCGGTGCTAGCGCGGCACGGTCGGATGCTGCCACCGTTCCCGCAGACGGGCGCACGGTTTGGCGGGTGGTTGCTTATACCTACCGGGGACAAACCAAAGCATCCGACATGGTGGCTAAGATCAGTGGCAAACACTCGGATCTGGATGCGGAAGTGTTCAGTCCTCCCGGAAGAGGCACAGTTTACCTGGTCACCGTGGGAGGGGCGATGGATCACGATGCAGCGGTCAAGATGCGCAATAAGGCGCAACGCGAGGGTCTCCCCGCCGATAGTTACGTGCAAAATTTTTCGCGGTAGATGGACAAGTGCCTCGATAAGCCCAGCCAGGCTTGAAAATTGCGGACCTCAGGGGCTAAGCCCATTTTCTTTCGGTTCTTTTACGGCACGACTGAAGTCTTGCCCTGATACAAAGCCCAGTTCTGCCCAGACTCTAAATTCCATTCTTTTTAGAAAAGTTCGTACGCCCAGAGCAAAGACCGGACATGTTCCCAGCAATTACGGCACGGCTGAAGCCGTGCCGTTCCTCAAGACCAGTTCTCACGCGGACTCTGAAGGCCATTGTGCCGTCCCTCCTGGTCCTTTGACCACCCGGCACTCACGTGCCGGGCTACAGGTTGTTTCGTCCCCGTTCGACAAGCTCAGGGCAGGCTCTACGGGACTCCGTTGCGGTGCCCACTCAGAGCTGTGTCTGCTGCAAGAGCGAGGATGCAGAGCCCGGTTGCAGGTGTGGGGATGGGATTCGGTCTTTCGCTAAGCGGTTATTTTGCCTATGATGCAGAGATTGCTTTTACTCTTCAAGGAGGCATCACGGGATGCGCAAGTTAGGTGTGGGCGTGCTGGGCGTGGGGGAGATGGGCAAGCAGCACGCGGCGAATCTGCGCCGCCTGGTTCCCCAGGCAGAATTGCTGGCTATCGCCGATGTCGATGGGGCACGCGCCAGCAAGGTGGCTGCCGAATTGGAGGTGCCACACTCCTATCCCAGCCTGGAGGCGATGCTCGAACGCAAAGACATCCAGGCCGTTCTGATCTCGACCCCGGACAATTTCCACGCCAGCGCGATCGAAACAGCTGCCCGCGCAGGCAAAGACATTCTTTGCGAAAAGCCCCTGGGGGTTACGGTTGAGAGCGCGCAGAAAGCTCTGCAAGCTGTTGCCAAGGCAGGGGTCCGGCTGCAGGTGGGCTTTATGCGTCGCTATGACCCAGCCTACGTGGCCGCGTTTAAGCGGATCGAGGCGGGAGAGATAGGCGAGCCGGTGATCTTTAAATCCCTCGGGCGGGACAAAGATATGCCTCCGATTAAGGCTTACGAAGCGGGGATTAATGGAATGGTGTTTTACAACAACACCATTCATGACTTCGATCTGGCACGTTGGCTTACTCAAGATGAGGTGGCCGAAGTACACACCTTTGGCACGGTTGCGATCAGGCCCGAAGTTGCGAAATTCGGCGATATTGTGGCGGGCACGGTGAATCTTCGCTTCCGCAAGGGTGCGATCGGGAATGTCGAGTCGTATGTGCAGTCCATGTACGGCTACGACGTGCGCAGCGAAATTGTGGGTTCGAAAGGCTCGATTCTCATTGGTACCCTGCGGCAAAACTCTGCCACCTTCCTGATGCCGGGTCATGGCAGCTACCAGCTGGAAGACCACTTCCTGGCTCGTTTTCGAGATGCTTACCTGGCCGAAGTCACCGACTTTGTCGACATGATTTTGAGTGATCGCGCGCCTAAGGTAACTGGAGAAGACGGCTTGCGCGCGACGGAGATCGCCGCGGCTGCGGAGAAGTCCTACCTGTCAGCGGCCCCATGCGGCGTTGGTTTGGCTGATTAGAGTCGTTGTCTGGGACAACGGGCTGATGCTTCGGTTCTGGGCTTGACGAACCTATCCAGTTCCGCGTGGGATGGAGTCTCCAGAGGATTAGCCAATGGCAGGCGACATGCCACGCGAAAAGTTGAAGGAGCTGGTGGAAAAGGACGGCGACCGCCTGCTCCAGGACCGTGACCGTTGCGAAGGGCTGTTGAAGGACTACTGCGGCGGGCACCGGCGGGAAATTTCTGCGCTTGTGGGTGCTCTGGAGGAGAGGATTCCGCTGGAACTACGGTCCTCGTGGCAAACCGCGATGACCCCCGAGGCCATGCGAGCACGGCTGGTGCAACGGCTGGAGGATAACCGGGGCCTCGCGCCAGAGATTGCCGACTATGCTGTAGACACCTGGTCGTATGCGCTGGGAGTGAGCCTGGGACGGAGTTCCGAGCGAGTTCAGGATGTACCGGCGGTTGGGGTGGCAGAAGGGGCCATGGTTCCAGCGGCTTTGGCCACGGGCGGGCTTAGTAACCAGAACAAGGCCATCGTGGGCGGCGCGGGCTTACTAGCGGTGGCAGCGATGGCTTTTGCGCTTCTGCATCATCCGCAACCTGCCGGCCAGACGCCGCCAGTGCTTAATCCACCTGCGCAGGGTGACCAGCATGAGCAGCTCCCTACGCCGCCACCGGCGATACAGGACGGACAAGAAAAGACTCCGGCTCAGCCTCAGAGCGGGCAGGCTGGCGGCAACACGGATCACGGCGGTGCGTCGGGTCGCCTGCCGGCAAAATCATCTCCGGCAATAGCGGCGCCGACCTCGGTAGTGGTGCGCCTGGACACGGACTTCGATTCGGACAACGCCACCGTCGGCGAACTGCTTCCGGCAACGGTGGTGACTCCGCTGACCAGCGGCGGCAACGTGGTGGTGGGGCGTGGAGCACCGGCCCAATTGAAAGTAGTGAGGATCGATAACAGCGGCAAGATCTCGGGGAAATCACAGGTCGAGTTGGCGCTGGTCGGATTGACAACGCACGGCAAATTAGTGCGTATCTCCGGGTCTTCCAGGCAAATGGATGGGCCGTCGCAAGGGGTGCGGAGTGGGAAGAGGACGGGCGTCGGCAGCGCCATCGGCGCGATCACGGGTCACCTGTTCCATCATGCCGGCGCGGGCGCCGGCGGCGCAACAGACGCAAACACCTCGCATCCTGCGCCGGTGAAGATCAGCGCCGAGACGGTGCTTCAATTCCACTTGCCCAGGGGAGTTCCTACCGGCTCTTAGCAGAGCCGGATAGCAAATCTGTTAGCGTGACGGTATCTTAATCGTGAGCAAGTTCCTTATCCGGGCCTGCTGTGCCTTCCTGGCGCCGGCGCTATCTGACGGAGAGTAGACAATATGGCGATGCGACCGGGTGGATCGTATGCGGGCAGACCTCTTCACGTTATCTGGCTGCTGGACTGCTCCGGATCGATGGCCTTCAGCGGCAAGATTGAGGCGCTGAACAATGCTATTCGGGAAGTGATCCCCGCGATGCGCAAGGCGGCGGAGGGCAATCCCGAGGTCCAGTTTTATGTGCGGGTAATTCGCTTTTCGAGCGGCGCGAGCTGGCATATTGCCGAGCCCACGTTGCTGAACGATTTCAGGTGGGTGGATCTGGATGCGGAAGGCGAAACAGACCTGGGCCAGGCGTTCACCCTGCTGTCGATGGAACTAAGTAACATGCCCGCTAATGCCCGCATGTTGCCGCCACAGCTGGTGTTGATCTCCGATGGCAAGCCGACCGACGACTGGAAACCTGCGCTGCAGGCATTGCTCGATGTTCCCTGGGGCCGGCGTGCAGTGCGGCAGTCAATCGCCATCGGCCAGGATGCCGACCAGGAGACGTTACGCAAGTTTGTCGACAACCCAGAAAAGCCGGTGTTACGAGTAGACAATGCGGAGCAACTGGTGCGCTACTTCCGTTATATATCCACTTCGGTAACTGCTACGCCTCCGGGTAAGGAGGCAGCGGCGCTTCCAGTGGCGAGTGCCCCGTCGACCGACGATGATGCGTGGTGAGAATTTTTGTCAGCCGTGAGCACAAATAGAGTTATCGTGGCTGAGGTGAAACGATGAGCTGGAAAGTGGCCCATGCCTGCGTACGAGGCAGCTCCCATCAGCGCTCCGGACTTCCTAACCAGGATGCCGTGCAGTGCGCGGTCACTGCCGGCGCACAAGGAACTGTGGCGGTAGCAGTTGTTTCTGATGGCCATGGAAGTGGACGCCACTTCCGCAGCCAAGTTGGTTCTTCGCTCGCCGTGAGCACGGTCGCCGCCACGTTGCAGACTTTTCTTCGCGAGTCAGTCTCCAGCAATGGCCATGTGCCCTTTGTTCCCGAGCAAGTGCATGAGTTGGAACGCAAGATTGTGAGTGGATGGATGGCCGCGGTGCACAGTGACCTCGAAAACACGCCTTTCAGCGAAGCGGAACTGGCAAAGGTGGAGAAAGAAGAAGGAGCGGAGGGGCGGGCCGCAGTCGTGAGCTCACCGGAGTTGGCTTACGGCGCCACTCTGCTGGCAGCGGCGGCAACGGATAGAGTTCTGCTCTATCTGCAGTTGGGTGACGGCGAAATCCTGAGCGTCAATGCCGAGGGAACGACGACCCGGCCACTGCCTCCGGACGATCGGCTGATCGCCAACCAGACCACCTCTCTGTGCCAACCGGAAGCATGGAAAGATTTTCGCTCGTCGTGGGTAGTCGCGGGGGTAACCACAGGGGCGCTTCCCTCCCTGGTCCTGTTGTCGACGGATGGCTATGCCAACTCGTTCCGCTCCGACGACGATTTCCTGAAGATCGGGCAGGACTACCTGGAAATCATCCGCGAGCAAGGTATCTCTTCACTGGCCGAAGAACTTCCGGCCATTCTGACGGAGGCTACCCAGCAGGGTAGCGGCGATGACATCACCCTGGCGATTTTGCAGGACGATGCAGGCGCTGCGGGATCGGCCAGGGTCCCGCAGCCGCTGATACCGCCGGCGTCCAAGTCCGCCTTGATTGAACAACTCAAGGCGCGGCACAGCAGCCAGCAGCATAAGTTGCACGAGCTTGCGACGCGGGTAGAACAGACGCGCAAGGATAACCGCCGGCTGCGCAATACCATTCTGGCGCTGGTCATCGCGGTTATAGCCATCCTCTTCGCGGTCTTTCACAGCAGGATTTTTCCCCCTTCCGCAGGGCGCGGTCCTCTCCCGCCTGTGCAGCACGGCGCGAGCGAGAAGGCAGGGGCAAAGCCCCGCAGCCCCGGCTCACAAGAAGCTTCTCCCGCAGCGCCGACGGATCAGCCGCGGTGAGGTTCCGACAATGATGAAGGGAATGTTGAAGCGGGGCGACGTGCTGATCGCCCGCAATATGCAATCCGCGGCGATGATTGAAGATACTCTGGGCGAGGGCGCGCAGGCTGAAGTATATCGCGCGCGCATCGGCGATAAGGACTATGCCCTGAAGTGGTATCGGCCGGAATTTCTGTCTGGAGACCAGAGACTGTGGGAGCGGCTGAAGGTGGCCATCAGCAGCGGCACGCCTACGGAACAGTTTCTGTGGCCTTTCGACCTGGTTTCGTATCCCCGCAGCAATGCTTACGGCGGTTATCTGATGCCCATCAAAACGCCCGAGTTCATCAGCATGGCGGGCTTGATCGGCGGCCAGACCGCACCAGCTTTCCGGGCGCTCACCATGGTGGGATTCAACCTGGCGCACAGTTTTCTCAAGCTGCACGCCGCGGGCCTGTGCTATCGGGATATCAATTTCGGCAATGTATTTTTCAACCCTGATACGGGCGACATTCGCATTGCCGATAACGACAACGTGGATGTGAACCTGAAGCCGGGCAGCATCAAGGGCACGCCCGATTTTATGGCGCCCGAGGTGGCCACGGACCTGGTGGCCCCCAACGCCGCCAGCGATCGCTTCTCGCTGGCTGTGCTGCTGTTCCGCATTTTTATGATTGGACATCCCTTGCGGGGCAAACGCGAATTGACCTTACCCTACGACCCATCCGATCCCGATCAATCGCACCGGCTTTGCGCGGTGGATCCGGTGTTTATCTTCGATCCCAACAACGATTCCAATCGCCCGTCTCCTGGAGTGCATGATTGCCCGCTGAACTACTGGCCGATTTATCCGGGCTCGTTGCGCAAGCTTTTTATCCGCGCCTTCACAGAAGGGCTGGACGACCCGGACGCCCGGGTGATGGAGAATGAGTGGCGCAAGGAGTTGTGCGCGCTGCGCGATGCCATCTTTCTTTGCCCGCATTGCGGTGCGGAGAATTTTTTCGACCTGGAGTTGCTGCGGCAAAAGAAGAGTCTGAATCCTTGCTGGGGCTGCCTGGCGATGCTGGGCACTCCTCCTCGTATGCGCATGGGTGCGGCTTATGGATCGCACCTGGTGACGCTCAGCCCCGGGGGGCAATTATTTGCCCATCACCTGGAAGGGGATGCGTACAACTTCAAGAGCCCGCTGGCCGAGGTGGTGGCCGGGCCTTTAGGTTTGAGAAATTTGTCTTCGGGAACGTGGACCAGCCGCGGCCAGAACGGGTCGACGCAACAGGTTAGATTCAATGAGGTATTAGCTTTGGCTAGCGATTGTCAGGTCAACTTCGGGAAGAGCGAGGCCGAAGTCCGCGTCAAATAGCGTCATATTACGCCATATCTTATATACTTCTCCTCTTTTAAGGACTAGTCTTAGCACGTTGCTAAACGTGATCTCTTCTGCTCCTTTCGGGAAGCTCTAGTGACCATTGTCATTGTAACTCGCCTGTCTTGTGCGAGTTAGCGTGTCACGAAAGGACTTCTCCCCATGGCTGTTTTCCTGGTTAATCCCAGCGATCATTCTTTTGGTACTGCAGTCATTACACCCCGCTGGCTCTATGTGTTAGCCGCGGCCACACCAATCTCATTTGGCGACCCAGTCATTGTTGATGAGACGCTGGAAGCGCTGGATCCCGCAGTCATTCAGAGCGGAGACTTTGTAGGCATCGGCATTCATACCGGGAACGCCTTGCGTGGCTACGAGGTTGGGCGCATGGCGCGGGAGCGCGGCGCCTGGGTGGTCTATGGCGGCATTCACGCCACGCTCTACCCTGAGGAAGCACTGGAGCGGGGTCATGCACACGCAGTGGTCAAGGGCGACGGCGATGTGATCTGGGGTAAGGTGCTGCAGGCTTGCGTCCAGGGTTCTCCGCAACGGATTTACGAGGGCGGCAAAATCGATGCGGAGCAGTTTGTTCCTGCTCGCTGGGACTTGTTGCCCCCGGACAAATACATGTGGGCGTCGGTGCAGACGGTTCGTGGCTGCCCCAAGCATTGCTCCTTCTGCTCGGTGTGGCGCACGGACGGTCAGAAGCCTCGCCAGCGGCCTTTTGAGAGCGTCATTGAAGAGATTGTCGAATTACGGCGGAAGGGCTTCCGCTATATCGCGCTGGCGGACGATAACTTTTATCCCGTTACGCTGACTGATCTGCGGCTGGCCAAGGAACAGAAGAACTACGCCAAGCTGGCGGAGCTGGAGCAGATTCGCAGCGACAAGTTCGCGCTGATGGCGGAGCTGGCAAAGCTGCCCAAGAACATGGTGTTCTTTACCCAGATCACGATGGAGTCGGCAGAAGATCCGGACTATCTCGACGCGATGCGCCGCGCCAATATCAAGGGTGCGCTGGTTGGCGTGGAGGCCGTGACTCCGGAAGGATTGAAGTCAATTTTCAAGGATTTCAATCTGTCCGGCGAGAACCTGGTAAAGCGGCTGCAGACATTTCGCGAGCATGGGCTGCACATGCTGGGTTCCTTCATCTTCGGGCTGCCTTCCGACAAGCCGGACACGTTTAAAGCCACCTCCGATTTGGCGGCGCGGGCAGGGCTGGCGTTTGCCCAGTTCGTTATGTTGACGCCGTTCCCCGGCACGGTGGACTTTCTGCGTTGGGAGAAAGAGCAAGAGAAAGATCCGGTGTATGTCGACGGCATTCCGGTGACGAGGTTTTGGCTGATTCCGGCGGCCACCCGGCCCAAGATGTTTATGCCGCACCCAATGATGAGCTCGCAGGAGATCAGCAACCGGACACAAGGGGTGTGGGACCGGTTTTACAGCTTCCCCCTGGTCTGGAAGCGATCCGGGATCGCCCCGACGCTGCGATCCCGAATCGCGTTTTGTTTCCTTTCCAAGCTCTATCGCAAGATGTATGCGGGTACAGGGATCAGCACTGACAGCGCGCGTCGCAAGAAAGCGAATTCTGGGGCGCGGTGGTTGTCTCACTACACACGTAAGTTTTTTACTTCAAAACCGATGCCGGAGTTGGCCATGCCTGTATGGGTGAAGCCCCGTCCGCGGGTTGGCGCGGTTAGCCCGTTAACGGTTCTGGAGTAATTAGGGCCTAAAGAGGATGCGTGGGAACTCGGTCTTGAGGAAGGGCACGCTTAAGCCGCTGGGGTACGGTTTTTTCCATCCTCTAAATTCTCTTATGCGCTGTCAGAAAGATGCCCTCAGGGCTGAAGGCCGGGGGCTCTCAACAATTTGCGGCACAGTCGAGAACCTTATTTCTTGCCCTGCCATTCGATCTGTCCCTGGTTTTTATCACCTTGGGTGAGCCGCAGGCTCATCGGTTCACGGCTGAAGCCGTGCCCTTCCTCAAGACCGATTTCTCACGCAGGCCCAAACAGCCAGCCAACATTCCGCGAAAAACGAGCGAGATGTGGGGAACCCGCGTCCGTTGGTAGGTGGACAGTCCTAGACCTGCACCACGGTTACCGGGAGTTGAGTCGCTAGAGGGGCAACTGCATCCTATTAGATGGGTAAAATGACGCTATGCGGCGTGGGCTCACTGTTTTGGTTCAAGTTCCGTTGCTGGTTTTGGCGAGTAGCCTTGTAGTTGGGGCGCCGCTGTCGGCTCAACGTGCCGGGGCTACCGGATCCGTCGCAGCAGGACACTTTGCTGGCGCAGTTCACGCTGGGCCCGCTCCCACGTTCTCAGGAGCTTCCCGTAATATTGCGCCATCAGTGCACTCGCCGTCCGCACAAGTTGGTCAACCGAGACACTGGCCGGGCGGGGTCCCGACGCATCCAACGGGCGGTAACCGGAACGGGAGAAATGGACAACGCTACCCTGCCGTCTACGCAGGTTACCCCTGGTTGGCGTTCGGTTATGGCGCTCCACTGGGATATAGCATGCCTTATGCCGGGGACGGAGACGCTACCGATGGCCCATCACCAATGCCACAGGCCGATGAAGCTTCCATTGATTACGGTGCAGAGCCTCCAAGCCCGCAAGTAGCGGGGGATGGTGCGCCATCATTCCGGCCGCCTTACCAAGGTGCTTACCAGGGGCCATCCCAGGCTGCCCCTGTGCATGCCCAGCCCGCCACAGTTTTGATCTTCAAAGATGGCCGCCCACCTGAGAAGGTGCATAACTATGCGCTGACCGGCAGCACCCTCTACGCTCTCGATGGAGATTTAAGGCGGGAGATACCCCTCGCCCTGCTCAACGTGCCAGCTACGGTCGAAACCAACCGGGCCGCCGGAGTGGACTTCTCGCTTCCCGTCAGCCGCTAGCCGATCTGTAGCCGCCGTTGTATCTTTCTACAACTTTTGTAAGCGCGCGCTCGGCCCCGAAGTGTCTCAATCTGCAACCTTTGTGCGATAAAAATGGGCAACGGTAACATGCTAGCCTTGCTCTGCCATGAAGTACCAAATTAGACTTTTCGCATGCTCGTTTCTCCTGCTCAGCCCGGCCGTCAGCCTGGCTGGGAAGAAGCCGGCCCCTAAACCGCAGGTCAGTTCGACTGCGATTACCCCCGACGCGGCGGCTTTCCTGGACAACGCGATCGATATCATGCGGCAACACGACCTGCATGGCCAAGGCGTCGATTGGACTGAGCTGCGCACGGATGCCTTTAAGCGCGCGGGCGGCGCGTTCAATCCCATCGACACTTATCCGGCGATCTACTGGGCCCTGGTTCAGCTGGGCGATCCTGCTAGCCATCTCCGCCTGCCCCCCGGCCTTTATCCCGATCAAATTGCCCTGCTGCAACAGGCGGAAAAAGAAGCCTTGACCAATGCACCGGGCGGTCCGCGGGTGGATAACTCCATTCCCACTGCCTTTACCAGCCGCCGCCTGCCGGAAGGTCATGTGATCACCGTGCAAGGCAGGAATTTTGGCTATGTCGTGCTTCCCCGTTGCTCGGCAAAGGATAACGACGGCCTGCTGCTCTACGCCGCGGATGTCCGCCGCATTCTGACCGATATTGCGGCGCAAAATCCCAAGGGCTGGATCGTCGACCTGCGCGGCAACACCGGCGGCAACATGTGGCCCATGCTTACCGGCATCGGACCGATCCTGGGCGACGGCCCGGCAGGCTCCTTCGTTGCTGCCGACGGCAACGTCACCTGGTTTTACCAGGATGGCAAGACCGGGACCCGCAATCCTGGCGGTGTGGAAACTGTTTCGCTCACGTTAGACGAGGAGCCGGCTCTGCGCACTCCGTCGCCTGCCCCAGTGGCGGTTCTGGTGGATAGCAGCACGGCGAGCTCCGCCGAAGCTATTACCATTGCTTTCCATGGCCGTCCGGATACACGCTTTTTCGGCACTCACACTGCCGGCAAATCCACTGCCGTGCAGCCGTTCAAGCTGGACGACGGCGCCGAGCTCTACCTCACCACCGCCATTGACGCCGACCGTAGCGGCAAGTCTTACCCTGATGGGTTTACACCCGATCAGGTTGTCTCGGTGAGCGGCAGCTCGATGCCCCAGGAAAGTAACGACGTGGTGATACAGGCTGCGCAAGCGTGGCTGGCATCCGGTACGGCACCGGTCGCTCCGCCCGCCCCGGTGGCCAAGACGAAGGGCAAGCGTAAAAAGGCTGTAGCGACAGAAATCGCCGCGACCACAGCAACGCAACCGAGCAGCACCCCGGCGGTAGCGTCCACTCCAACCCCTGTTGTCGCGGTTGTGACACCAGCGCCTCTTGTAGCATCACCGGCAGCCGCTGTCGTAGCACCCGCGCCGGCCGTAGCATCTGCGCCCGCTGCGGCTGCACCGGCAGCAGCTTCTGCCCCGACCACTCCGCTGGCTACTGCAGACACGCAGGTGGCAGCGGCGGCAGCGGCACCGGTCACGCCTAAACCTAAGCCCGTACACAAGAAGGTTGTGGTTCACCAGGGCAGCTAATCCAACTTAGACATCGACGTTCTCCCTACGGGGAAAGGTGCTGGTAAGTGCACCTATAACGGAAGGCGCACCCATTTCCTGGTGCGCCTTCTTTTTTGCATCCGTTGCCAATGGGTTGTGGGAGACCGGAGTGTTCCGGCATACAGGCCGCGGAAAAAGCCGGCAGCGAGCAGGAGAGGCAGGGGTTAGAGAGCCTGCGTGAGAACTCGACTTGCGAACTGAGTCCCGAAGGGACTGGACTAGCCGAAACTCACCCGGCCTGTGCTGGGGCTACTCTCGAGCGTCCATACGGGCCTTGGTTTTTGAGTGGAGTTCTCACGCAAGCTCGAAAGCCCGACATATAAGCCTAGTTTTTCGCGGTCCGTAAAGACGTTCCTTCCATCGAGATTCTATAGCTGGGCTGATCCGCGGACTAAAGTCGGCGGCTGGCACAAAGTTGTCGCCTGAATTGCTTATATTGGGGCATGGGAAAGCTTGAATCCCTGTTCAGCTCGGAACAGGGCGCGGCGAACCGGCTGATACCGCGCTGGATTGTGTTGCGCGCGCTGGGGCTGATTTATTGCTCGGCTTTTGTTTCCCTTCTGTTTCAGATCCGCGGGCTCATGGGGCCTGCGGGGATCCTGCCTGCGGGAAAATACCTCCAGGCGGTCGCGCAGTCCTTCGGACCGGGCGTGCGGCTGTGGTTCGCTCCCACCCTGCTGTGGCTGGCCAGCGGCTCGCATATGCTCATGGCGATGTGCTGGGCGGGCCTGGCTGCCTCGCTGTTGCTCACGTTCAACTTGTGGCCTCGGGCCATGCTGTGGATCTGTTTTCTCTGCTTTCTTTCTTTCGTCAGCGCGGCGCAGGATTTTTCCGGCTATCAGTCGGACGGCATGTTGCTGGAAGCAGGATTTTTGGCCCTGTTCTTCGTCCCACCTGGTTTGCGGCCGGGGCTGGGCGCCGCGCACCCGCCCTCGCGCGCAAGCCTGTTCCTGTTGCAGTGGGAATGGTTCCGCATCTATTTCGAATCGGGCCTGGTGAAGCTGTTGAGCGGCGATGAAGAGTGGCGCCACCTGACGGCGATGGATGAGTACTACCAAAATGGCCCCCTCCCCACCTGGGTGGGGTGGTATGTCCAGCACTTGCCGCACTGGTTCCACTGGGCGACTGCCTTCTCGACTCTGGCACTGGAGTTGGTAATCGTCTGGATGCTGTTGCTTCCCCGCCGCTGGCGCATCGTGTGCTTTTTTATCGTGACGCCGTGGCAGGTCGGGGTGATCTTAACCGCCAACTACACCTTCCTCAATTACCTGGTTCTCGTCCTGGGGTTCTTGCTGCTGGATGACCAGTTCTTCAGCCGTTGGGTCAAGCTAGCTCCACAACCGGCCAGGGCGAAAAGCACGCCTCTTTGGCTGACTCGCCTGGGGATCGCCGTCAGTGCTGTGATGCTCACCCTGGTGGGCTACGTAACCACCGTGCAGCTGGTCTCCATGGTGTTCGGCCGGTTGCCGCTGCCCATGCAGCCGGTGACGATGCTCGAGCCTTTCCGCATCGCCAATCAGTACGGTTTGTTTGCAGTGATGACGCGGGGCCGTTATGAGATCGAATTCCAGGGCTCACGCGACGGCCAGGTGTGGACTGCTTATCCGTTCCGCTTCAAGCCCCAGGCGCTCGACCAGGCGCCTGGTATCTACGCGCCTTATCAGCCGCGTTTTGAGTGGAACCTGTGGTTCGCCTCGCTCGGCTCGTGGCAGCAGAACCCGCTGGTTCCGCGCACCGAGGAGCGTCTCTTGACGAACGATCCTGACGTTCTGGCGCTGTTTGCCGGTAATCCTTTTCCCGGCTCGCCTCCACTGCAGGTACGGGCGGTTCTGTGGCAATACTGGTTTACGTCGATCGAGCAGAAGCATGCGACGGGCGACTGGTGGAGGCGCACGTTGCTGGGGGTCTACGCTCCAGTGCTGGAGCGTGATGCGCAGGGTGGGGTAACCATCGTTACTATGCCCGATCCTCTGCCTCCGCACGACTAACGCGGGTAAAATGATAATGACAGGTATGTTTTCTCCGCTTCCAATTCGACGCAGATTCGTTGGTTCCGGGGTCTTGTCGGTTGGCGCGCACGCGGCGGCTATCGGAGTGTTCGTGTTCTTCGCGCGGCTGCATCCGGTGCATGTTTTTACTTTGCCGGGCACGGAGCTGGGCACGCGGGTGGAACTGAGCTATATGCCCGGCCGGGCGCCGGCCCCGGCGTCTCATCCGCAGACCAGGATTAAACCGCAGCGTGTTTCGGGACCTCCTCTTGTGGCCTCAACGGCGGCTCCAGCCGCCATTCATTTACCGCCCCTGCCGCACCTTACCGTGACGGAGGCTGCGCCTGCGCCCTCGCCCAATGTTTCCTCGCCGGCGGCGGCTATCCCGGATTCCAATAGCGGTTCCGACTCCTGGGGTTCGGGCGCGATCCAGATCGCGCTCACGACGTACTCCCCCAGCCCGGCGCCCGATCTGTCGGTCCTGCCCCATGGCATTCAGGGGGATGTGGTGGTGGATGTGACCATCGATCCCAGCGGTAAAGTCGCCGACCTGGCGGTTCTGCATACGCTGGGCTATGGGATTGAATCGAGCGTGATTGGCACCCTCAGGACCTGGACGTTCCGGCCGGCTACCAAGGACGGCAATCCCATTGCCAGTGTGCAGGAGCTGCACTTCCATTTCGGTCCGGTCTAATCCGCCCAGGGGTTAGCAGAACGGCAGCATGGGTATCGATCCAGTTAACACCCGTAAAAAACTTCTTAAGAAGATGCAACCGTTTTCATCAGCTGTTCATCCACTCACCCATTGTTTATTGTCGAGAGGGAACCGGGCCATTGGGAATGAGTGCGCACATATTGCTGGTGGATGATAACCACATTCAGGCGGCCACCCGCCGGGCGATCCTGGAGGGGTGTGGACGGGAAGTCAACATTGCTCTGCAGGGTCAGCAGGCGCTGGAATTGCTTAGTGATGCAGAAACGGCGAAGAACATCGGTTTGGTCATTACCGATCACCTGATGCCGGTCATGAGCGGTCCGCAGTTTGTTGCGGAGTTGAGGCGGCGAGGATTTACGCTTCCGGTGGTGGTGCTGAGCGGTCTGCCCGAAGCGGAGTCTGCCTATGAGGGGCTCGATGTTGCCTTCCGGCTCAAGCCGTTCGATCCTCAGAGCCTCATCAACCTGGTGCAGGCAATGCTGGGCGAGCGTATGCGGCGGTCTGCCTAGGGTTGTGCTTCCACTGGATTTCTCCCGCCCTCTCTCTTCCCCT
>Ga0302180_10000399_pt1 | contig 35724 bp, 25 predicted proteins | sample I_Palsa_E3_2_FD_200575 | JGI IMG/M metagenome (GOLD analysis project Ga0302180, IMG submission 200575) | Peat permafrost microbial communities from Stordalen Mire near Abisko, Sweden - I_Palsa_E3_2 | ecosystem: Environmental > Terrestrial > Soil > Palsa > Peat permafrost | place: Sweden...
TCTTTCAAGAGGTATATTGAACCGGGTTGCACGGACACCCGCCTACGCGGGCTGAATCTGCGGAGCCAGTCCATCCACAGAGGCTGGCTTCAAGCCCAAGTCTGTCCTGGGGTGCAGATAGTCACTTAAACAAAGGCCAACAACGTACCACAGGGAGAGAAAAGCCGGCAGCGAGAACGGATACTGCGAGAAATGCATGATGATGAGGATGCCCAACGGGATGGCTTGGGCCACAGTGGAGAGGGCAGCGTTCCGCCGCCGGACTACGCGCAATTGCCGATACAGGGAAACGCAGAACCAAAGAAAGCTCACATAGGCCACAGCCCCGAAATGTTCCAGCAGGTAGGCGTAGCCGCTCTCGGGGATGTCACGTACTTCGCCGCTCATCCCTTTCCCTAGAATATTTCGGGAGTCGGAGAAACCGCGAGTATAAAACCACAACACTCCCTCCGCGTGAAGACTGTCCGGGTTGTCGGCGGATGGCGAAAGGTGCGAAACCGTCAAAGCGGCAAACTCAGCCATGGGCGGCCAGAGCAGGAAGAAGGCGAGCAGCGCGCCTCCGGCAACCAGGAATGGGCGATACTGATGCCGCCGGAGCAGCACGTAAATCGCAACAAAGCCGCAAAAAATCCAAGCCGACCTCGTCAGACTGAAGAACAGAGCGGCGGAAGCGGCCACGAGAGAAAGCATAGAAATCATGCTCTTCGGAAAGTAGAACGACAGCAGCAGCACGGGGACCGCCATCGAGAGGCTTAGGGCGAGCGCTTCTCCGAAGGTCCCGAGCGCGCGGAAGGAGGACAGGAACATGAGGGTTTCTCTGCCTTGCATCGTGCCCGCCAAGGAAAGGCCTTCTTCAAAGTTCATTTCGTTCTCGGTGTCGCCCTTCACTTCCACCTGAAACTCCGCAATATTCGCGTTGTCGACCCAGAAGTCGCGCGGAGCCCAAAGCAGAATGCCAAGAGCCACGACCGCGAGCGCGGATAAGATATAGGTAATATCGCGGAGAAACTTTCGTCCAAACTCGGGGTGCAGCGCGGTTAAGACCATGACGACAACCAGGATCTCCAGCGGAAACCATATATTCCTAACCCTGGTGATTCCCTGCCCCCAGTCGTCATTCAGGAAGACGACCCCAACGATGAAACGGAAGGTGCAATAGGCGGTGAGTATCGCCAACGGCTTCAAGGGGCGCGGCCAAGGCCGGCGGAATTGCTTGAACAAAAGCACGACGGACCAGGCAAAGAGCTCCAATAGAAGGAAGTCTTTCAGCAGGACCAAGCCGCGGGCCCAATCTTTTCCGATGTAACCTCGCGTGTACAGGAACGGAGCGATAAAGTTTTGGGTATAGGCGGCCAGGAACAGGACGTAAAGGGAACGCTCTTTGAGTTTCAAGACGGCCAACGTGGCCACGAACGCAACGACAAGAAAAGCGAAGTAGATCATTCGAGGGTTTGGCTTGCTGCAGACCCCGGCTCCGGGGCGAGTTCCTGCGACCTACACAGCCTGCAAAACGCGGCTCCGGGCAAACGTCAGGAACTTGAGAATAAGACGAAGTTCCGCCGAGCAGACCAGCCACAGCGCGCCGGCAACCATTCCATAATAGACGGCCATCCGCGCCGGACCGGAATGAAATTGGTGGAGAGCAACCCAGTAACTGACCAGCGCCCAGCAGAACAGGCCCAGAAGCGCCAGCCATTCCTTGGGAGTCTGCCCCGTGAGCTCGCGAAGCTGCCATTCGTCGAACATCCACCATAGCCCGAGGGCAACAACCTCGCCCGCAGCCACGATCCGGAGGGAGTGCGTTCCAAACGCCGCTCCCACGGCTATCAGAAAGGTCAGAACAAGCGCCGCGAGCGTATACCAGAGAAACGTCCTTTGCCGCCCGTAAACATATGCGAAGCTGGCGTGGAGAAACTGGATCTCGCCCAAAAACACGGTTCCCCCCAGGAGAATGCAGGCGACCGGCAAGCTGCCCGAATATTGCGGCAACGCGCGCTTCACAAAAGCTTCGAGGACAAAGTAGTACGGAAGAATCAAGGCCCAGCACAGAAACAGAAGTCTGGAGGCCGTGGCATAAACCTCTCGGTGTTGTTGGCGCTCGAGCGCGGCAAGATGGGGAAAAAAGACGCGAAAAGCGGCCACGATGAGGGCGAGCGCGATGGTAACGGTGGCGCTGGCCGCAAGGCTGTACATGGCAAAACCTTGAATGCTCGCTTCCCAGCTGACCACCAACCGGTCCACCGACTGCACCAACACGAGTCCGTTGCCGGCAAGAAGCACTGGCCAGCCCAGCGCAATGTGATCCTTGCCCAATTTCCAGGTAGAATCGCCTACATTCGCGGCCGACGTTGGTTTCACGGTCGCAAGAAGGTATCCCAGGGTTGCGGACCAGGCCGCGAAATAAAGCAGGATCAAAACCCGGAAATCCGGTACGCGCCAAAATTCGCAAAGGAATACCAGCGCCAGGAACATGCCCACAGGCCCCGCGGAGGAGATCGCTACCGGGGCAAAGTTCCGGGAGCTCTGCAAGCCAAACTGAAGCAGCGTGATCAGATTAATGAGCAGAATAAAGGCCAGCACGGCGATCCCCACGAAACGAAGCTCCCGGCGGAACAACATCATGACCGCAAAAGCCGCCGGAAGCAGGATTACGCTATGCTGAACAAAAAGAAACTTCAACGAGGGCAGGATCTCGTGATGAAAGTCTTCGAACGGCCTTCCACCCCAGCGCAGAAGCGCGCCGTCGGCCAGACCCAGATGTAAGAAACCCGCATAAACCGAATAGAGCAGAAATATGCGCCAATAGCCATAGTTTTCGACGCTCACCAGCCGCGGGATCAGGAAAACGAGCAGAATATTAAAAACGGTGGCCAGCAGCGTGCCGCTTCCGAGCGTAGCCACGTCGCGCGCAATGCCACCGAGATTGACGCGGTTTGCCGGGCTCGTCTCGGGCGCTCTGACTACTTCCGTGATTCCCATGGCGGAATAAAAATGCCCTTCGGCAAAATACTCAGAACCGTCTCCATCGAGCCACCGCTCGCGACCAGAGTGCCGTCGATCTGTCGAGCGCGCGCTGGCCGATAATCTTTCTGAGGTCCTGCGGGTTCATTCTGCGCCAACTCGCAGTGCCAATCACGAAAGCTATACCTGCGCTCAACGCCAGCAGCGTTCCCATCACCATGATCAGCAACGGGTGAGGAGTAGATTTTTTCTCGGGCACATCGGCAACATCCAGAACTCGGACGGTGGGGATCTCCTTGGCCTCTTCGATCTTTGCCAGTTCGTACTGCTGGGTCAAAAGCTCGTACACCGTTTCCTCGATCTTGGTCTGGCGAAACAGGTCGGCCCACTTGACACCCAGCAAGGGCAGTTGGCGAATCGACGGGAACTCTTGCGACGAACCGGGTGAACCGGCAGCCGGACCCGACGCGCTACCGCCGATCAAGTGGAGCTGCAACCGCAGTTCGTCGACCCTGGCTTGCAGAGAGCGTACCCGCACATTGTTTTTCGTGTAGATCTGCTCCAGACCCTCGAGCTCGGACTGCGCTGCGATGAGCTCTCCTTCGAGTCTCGCCGCCCCCTCCACCGCCGCCTTGCCTTGGGCGGTGATGTCGAGGGCGGTATTCTGGCTGGCGTACTGGCTGAACTGCTGCGAGGCCGAATCCAAATCCTGCTTCACCGTCTGCAATCTCTGTTCGATAAATATGCGCTCGCGGCGCGCCGAAGAGGTGGTAACTTGCGCCACCAGACGATCAAGTTCCTCGACGTAGGCTTGCGCCAATTGGGCGGAGCGCCGGGGATCGCGATCCGTCACCGTGATGGTGACCACGCCGCTCTTCCGGTCTTCGGAGATTGCGGTGTATTGCGCCAGGTCCTTGCGTGCATCCTGCCAATAGCGGTCGCCATAAACCTTGCGCAGGTCGAAGCGGTCGATCAAACGATCCTCCACCGTCCGGCTGCGCAGGATATCGATGAACAGAGCGCCCGAACTCTTCATGCCCAGCAGGTCGCCGGCCAGCGCACTCAGCCCCATTCCGCCGCCCTTGCCGGCCAAGGCCGCCATCATGGCCATACCCGATCCCGCCTGGGTGTCGGGCGGCATCAGACGCGTGGTGGAGTCATATCGCCTGGGAACCAGGAATCCAACGATGGTAGAAACGACCAACCCCCACAAGGTTGCCTTCCACAGAAATTTGCGGCGCTCCCAGAGCAGCCAGAGCGACTCGGCGGCGCCGCCGCCCCGCTCACGGTCCATATCCTCCGACAGATATCGGGTAGAGACGGGCTCGATTTCCGGCGGAGTCTCGACCACGCGAGCCCTCGATTTCTGGCTTTGACTCACTCGCGGCCCTCCCCCTCCGTTTGACGGCGGCTCATCATCGTATCCTTTCCGCGTCCCCTTTCTCGGCTCATTTTCGAATTCTCCAGTGCGGGTAGAAGGTGAACTGGAAAGAAGCGGTCACGTCGGACTGGCCGTCCGCAGACAACACGGGAAACCTCCACTGCTCATACTGCACCGAGCCCGACAACGCCAATTCAGAGGAAAGCGTGAGATCACCGCGCGCGGAGAAGTCGTTGAGGTGCCCGCCCTCGATGAAGTCCGGATTCACTTCCTGGTGCCGGTAGCCCAGTTGCAACTGCGTACGCGGCGAGACGGAATAGGTCAGCCACGCCTGTCCGCCAGTGCCGGCACGCCCGATCCAGCTGGCTAGAAGGTTGCCGTCGTTGGTGTAGCCAGAACGATAACGCCGCTCCCCGTAATAGACAAACCCCGGAGCGAATTCGTGGGTTTGAGCGCTTCGCAGGTACTCCGCGCGAAACTCCAGCTTCGGAGCCTTCGGAATTTGCGGCAGGTAGACGCCCGGATTCACCGTCGCCCGGGTCGAACCGATCGGAGAAATCTCATCCACCACCAGAGAATCCCCGTAAAGGGTCAGCCACTTTCGCAATCCTGGGATGCGATAGCTGAAGTCGGCGGCGGAGAGTCGCTTCCCCGGATTGCTGCCGGTGGACGTGTGGGAATACAGGGCACGCAGATAATTGGGCCAGGTGAACGGCAACCCCGGCCCAGCGAACTGCGCAGTGATCCCCATACCAAACTCCAAGTCGGGCGTGGGTTTGAAGCTGATCTTGTAGCCCTGCAAATAGGGCTGCGGTGTGATGCCACCGGGTCCCACCAGAGCGTTGGTCACCGGATTAAACTCGAACAGGTCTCCGGAGAGTTGACCGAGAAAATACTCGGTTCGCACCGGTCCCAGAACATGCGAAAGCAATGGGATGCGGTACGGTTCCACGCTGTCGATCCTGACCATCATCACCGGGTCGGCGTTGTTGCTGAACAGCAACGGACCCGCTTCGCCCGGCCCCAGCCACAGGCTCTGTTTACCGAAGGAAATTTGCGTATCGAGGAGGGTCACGGCCACGGTTCCTTCCAGCAACTGGAACCGGTTCACCTCCGGCATGGCGTTGGACACCAGCGGCGTCGTGAGGTCTGCCTCGGCAATGCCCTGCAGCGCCTGCGCCGGATCGGAAGGAAATCCGGGCGCCCGCTGGTATTCGCCGCGAACGTAAAAGGAAAACGGACCCAGCACCGCATGCGTGCTCAAGCCCGTCACACTGTTGAAACCTTCGCCGTAGGGGCGCCCATAGTCGTTCACGATGGTCTGGGCAAAGTGGTAGCCGTCGCGCAAAGGGGCCCCAGAAATTCCCGTAAAGCGCGTGTAAACCGAATCCAAGCTGGCGCCGACATTGGCTGCGCCATCGCGGCGGTCCAGCTCGTCGCGGAACTCCGCCGTGAGCGCCTCATAAATCTTCTCCGCGACTCCCTGCTCGCCAGCACCATCGTCTTGCAACCGGTCGCCCGCTTCCCCGACCAGTTGCGCACATGCCATCCGCGTCCAGGGGCGCATCCCCAAATAAGCGGATGGCACGTAACCCAGGGCCGCCAGGCGATCAATGGCCGCATACGCCCAGCTGTCGAGGGGCACATACGGGGAACTCATGTTGGCGGGACTTCGCGGTCCTTCGGACTTGCTTTCGAGCAGGTCTCCCCACGGCGCTCCACCCAATTCCGGGTCGTGGTGGGCACGGTACACCTGCCGTGCAAAGTACCAGCCCAGCGCGCTTCCCACAAACACATCCGAGGGGAAATGCTGCTTGCCAGTCACCCGCGTCAAACTCACGGCGGAAGCCAGTCCGTAGGCGGCGATTTGAGTCAAGGTTCCAGGATATTCATGAGCGACTACACTGGCTACCGACCAAGCAACCGCAGAGTGTTCCGAAGGGAAAGACGTGCCTCCCCCAAAAAAATTCCCGTGCCCATTGCCTTCATAGGGACGCTGCCGCTGAGTCGCTTCCTTGAACGCATAGGCCACCAGCAAACTGTTCAGGGCGGCTTCGCCGCTCAGGAAGCCAGTTTCAGTCAAGCGATCGTTGTGGGCCACGTGACCCAGCACATAGGATCCTCCCGCCGCCCCGATCAAGGAAAACACGGCGTAGTTCGAAATGTTCTTGCTGCGGGTCAATTGGTTTGGCTGATCGGGAACTTGCTTGGCAAACCAGCTATCGCCCGCCATCAGCAACCCCGTGAAACCCACAAAGGGCACGAACGCCTTGAGTGCGTCGGGCTGTCGGAGCTCCTTCGGGCTGGTCCAAAACTGCGCTTGGTCCGCCGCCATATGCTTGAGGAACGGCATCAGCAAACGATTCTCAGGATCGACGCCTGGTGGCAGGAACCCGGGATTGTCGTCTTTCGAGGGCGAGGCAGGGGAGGAACTTCCGGGTAAAACCGCGCCTTCCCGCTGTTCGCCTTGCGACTGGCTGCCCTGGGTTTGACCCGCCGCAGTGACGCTTGCCACCAGCAACACGCTAGCTGCGATTCGTATCGCCAGACCCAACATGCGGGTTTAGGTCGGCTCCGGAAGCGTCCGCGTCATTGTCGCCGCAACACCGAAGACGGGAGCGATTTCCATAACCGACTTTGCCCCCGATGCCAGTGACATTTATCCTAGAAGTTAAGTGCGACCTCGGCCGCGATGGCCAGCGAAGATGCCAACTGCGCGCCCAAGGTCAGGCTTCTCCAGCCGATCCCTCCTCCCAGCGCTTTTTCGGGAACGAAAACCATGTCGCCGGGACGCAGCTCGGTGCTGAGCGAATCACCGATGAGCCAGACCCCGTTGTGACCGGCCACCGAGCCATCGGCGCGGACGACGATGATGGCCTTCTTGTTCGCCATGGTCGTCGGCCCGCCGGCCTGTCCCAGGTACCAGCCCGCGCTCTTGCCCGGACGGTAGGAGATCGCCGTCGGGTTATAGACCTGCCCGTTGACCAACACGGAATTGGGAGTCTTGGGTATGAACAGCGCGTCGCCGGCGCGCACTTCGATATCCGCCGGAGTATGAGCCCACTTCCGGATGTCTTTGGAGATGCGGACCACCAGCCGCCCGGCAGGCGGCGTCGTCTCGAGTTGATCGAGCGTGTGCCGCCATTGCAGCAAGGCGGACTCTTTGGCCAACTTGTCGTCGGGGTCTCCCGTATCCGGAGACAACTTGAAGGAACTCTCCTCAGCTTGAACTTTACGGATCAGGTCGGCACGCGTCTTTTCTTCCAGTTCTCGGACTTGCGTGCGCACTAGAATCGCGCCATACGGGTAGGCATCGGCCCGCAGCCCTCCGGCCCGCAGCAGGATGGAACTGAGCCGCTCTTTCTCCTGGATCCCGTAGGTGCCGGGATGCATGACTTCTCCGTTCACCGTGATCACGGATCCGATGTCGTTCCAGCCAGACAGCTGACGTATCGTAAGCACATCGCCGTCGTGAAGCCGGACGTCGGTATCGGGTTCACCCGCCAGAGCACGGCCAATCGGAATTGAGGAGTGTTCCCCCAGAACATTCGAGTTGCTTGCTATGGTGTAGCGCGTTAGGTCCGCAGCTTCGGTGTACGCGCCGCGTTTCAATCCGCCGGCTAATCGAACCAGTTCCGCGGCCGACATATTTTCCCCCAGCGGATACTTGCCCGGACGGGCCACTTCTCCCTCAATCTTCACCGTCGCGGGGTCAACTTTTCCCAGGTTCCGATGGACAAAGACGCGATCCTTCGGTTCCAGCAGAACATCGTCAGCGCCATCGCCGGCCAGCGCCTTTTTCAAGTTGACGCTCAACACTTGCAATTTTCCGTCCTGGGTGCGGCGGAAGATCTGCGCGTCGTCCAATTGCGCGTCCGGAGTAACGCCGCCGGCGAGATAAACCGCATCGCGCAAATGTGTCGCCCCATTGGTGACGTGATCGCCCGGATCCCGCACCTCACCCGCGACCGTGATCACCGGGGGATCCTCGAAGTCATAGCGCCCGAAGACGCGCACCGTATCGTAGGCCTTGAGCGCGAGGTCCTGCTCCTTACCCGCCAATGCGTCCTCCAGGTTGAAGGCGATCACAATGGGAGAGTAATCCGGCGGGTTCAGCCGGATGAGTTCGGCATGCCGCCGGGAGGGCTCCGGCAAAAGCTCGTTGTAAGACTTGATCAAGTCGCTGACGCGCATTCCGTCCGCATAGGCATACTTGCCGGGGTGGAATACGTGGCCGTCGAGATAGACCGTCTTCTCGTTGACGGCGAGGATCGGAGAAATTCGGATCTTGTCCCCATCCTGAATCTTGAACTCTTCGATCGCCTTGGCGACGGCCTCCTGGTTGTTATTTTCTGGAACGTCCAGACGCAGCATGGTACGGCTTTCGTGGGCTTGCACTCGTTCCACATCGATGTGCCGCAGCGTACCGGTATTCAAAACCCCGCCGGCAAGTTCCAGGATTTCCGCCAGGCTGCTTTCGCTATTTAATTCATAGATAGCGGGGCGGCGAACCATCCCTTCGACCGTGACCTCCGGCCCCATCGGCGGCACCAGAATCGTGTCGCCCGCTTCCAGCCGTTGCACACCTTCGCGAACGCCATGCAGCAGCAAGTCGTAGCCGTCCACTTGCTGCACCAGTTCTTTCCCGCGATAGTGGCTCAGCTTGCGCAAAGACCCTTGCGAGGTCGGCCCGCCCGCCAGATAAAGGGCATTCAGCGGGGTGGACAAAGAGCTTACGTCGTAGGCGCCCGGCCGCACCACATCTCCGACCACATAGATGCGGACACTGCGCAAGCGCGCCAGCGACACGTCCGCCTGAACGTCGCGGAACTGGCTGCGCAGCGTGGCCTGCACCATGCTTTGCACATCCCCCAGAGTCCGTCCCGAGACCTGCACGGCGCCGGATTCCGGCAGCGCCACCCGGCCCTCGCGGTCCACCACGCGCTGCAAATGTTGGGAAATGCCGCCCCAGAGTTCGATCTTCAGCCCGTCCCCAGGGCCGAGAACATATTCCGGACCCACCGGCAGGTCCATGGGCAGTTCATCGAAGTTGCCGGTTCCATTCTCGAACACCTCCGCCCCAAACCGCTCCAGCACCGGCGACCGCTTCGACACTTGGGTGTAAAGGTCGTAAAGCAACGGGACATCCGCGTAAGGATTCGACCGGTGCCGGATGACGGGATGCATGTCCTCCGCTAACGGGTAGCGGCGCTCCGGCATTGGCGTTCGCCAGCGATTATCCAGACTCGCCGTCTGCGGATAGCGCGATTGGCGATTATCGGAACCGGACGAGGAGAGCTGCGGTGGCGAGCTTAGTCCCGGTGTTCGATCAAGCGGCGAATCACCCTGGAATGAGGGGAGCCGGTCCGGCACAACACTCTGCCCCGAACTGGAACGGTCGCTGACACTCGCGCTCAACAGGCTGGGTAACCCGGAGGGATTTATCCGAGGCATGGAATCCGCCCCTGGCGGAACCGCGTCGTAGGAATCTTTATCCTGAGGTTCCAATCCCGCCATGTCTTGCTCCCGCTGGTAATCTGGGCCAGTCGGAGCCAACGGAATGCCGGGACTGGCCGGCATCTTCGCTGGCATTTGCGATCCGGGGCGCTCGGTGGATGTGGCGCCCGCCCCTTGCGACCCCTCCCCCTCCGGCTGGGAGTAGGCGCCGTACTGCCAGAGAGGAACCTCTTCATGCTGCGACCAATACTTCTCTTCCTGGCTCTGGGTGGGGCGGGGCTCTCCCGGCTGGGGCTGTCCCTGCGCCGGAGCCGTCGTGCGGGCGACCGCCCAGCCACGCTGCTGCTCGCGATCCTCGTCCTCACGGCTGGGTTTGGCCCGCACGTAGGAACGGTCCTCAATCTCGCGAGTCGCCAGCACCCGTACGTTAGCGTCGTCGCGGATCAACTGAAACAACGCCTCGTCGGTCAGGTCGGCAGGATCCAGCAGTCGTCCCTGTTCGTAGGCTTTGCGCACGAGCACGCGTTTCACCTGCAAGAGAAGGCCGGGTTCGTGCAGCAAGATGTCAGTGATCGTCCCCGACGACAGCGAAACCAGTTGTTCCGCCTCCTGCTCGGCGCGGGTTCTTCGTTCGACCAGGGCAGGATTGACGCGATCCTGCCGGTCCTGCTGAGCCATTCCGGCAGGCGCAAACGTGCCCGCTGCCAGGCAAAGGCCGAGCCCCAGGAAAACAATCTTTTGTGCGCGCGGGCAAAACAAGTTCGCGGATTGTCGCATAATGACGTGGGTCCAGTCTAGGTCGGGACTAACTGCTTTACTTGGCCGCATACCTGCGTTCAGTGAATCGGCTCTACGTCGGCCTCATCTACTTCCACGGCCACCGAACGCATAATGAGATCCAGCGAGAACACCACCCGGCAGGAATCCTTCTTGCGCACGATGATGCCTTCCAGTCCTTGCATGGGACCGCCGCACACGCGCACTCGCCGCCCAACTCGTAAATAAGGATGTGGCTCCATCGTGCGGTTGACGGAAAGCCGCTGGCGCAGTCCTTCGATTTCGTCGTCCCCTAACGTTGCCGGCTGCCCGTTAAATGTCACCAGCCGTACGGCTCCGGGCAGCCTTAACACCCGCAATCTGTCCTGCAGCGCGACGCGCACGAAGACATAGCCGGGGAACAAAGCCAGCTCCAACTCCTTGCGACGGTCTTTCCAACGCCGCACCGACCGATAGAGCGGCAGAAAACAGGAGATTCGGTGCTGTTCGATTTGTTCCGCCACCCGCTTTTCATGGCGGGGACAGGTATACAGCGCGTACCAGTTCAACGCTCCCTGGTCTACCGGAAGCGTCGCCGAAACCGCCGTCTGTGCTGTCGCTGTGCTCATCGCTCGTCCGCTGGCTGCAGCTCCGCCCCCTCACTTACAGGGCGATTGTGAGATAAACCCTTTACTTTCAAATGTATATCAAAAACTTACAGGAGCCAGGAATGCCCTTGCTCGAATTCGTTCAGTTCTGGACCAAGCCGACTAATGCCGGGCGCTCCCTTACCGCATTCAGGATTGCCATCTCCGAACTCTCCAGTGGCTTGGTCCTGATATCGACGATGGCCCAGTAAAAGAGAGCGCGGTTTTGCTCCGGCGCCAGCGCCAGGATCCTCATTTGCGGATAGCGTCCGAGCAAGAACCCGCACTGGCCCAGACGCTTCTCCGGCTCGTCCATGGCAACGATGAGCACATCGGGCCGAACTTGCTCGACCACTTCCGCAAGCTCACTCTCGTCCCCGACCTCCCCAACAATTTCAATGTCAGGTTGTTCGGCGATCGTAGCCATTAACAGTTCCCGCATCAGGCGGGGCCGATTTGCGACCAGCACGCGGACTCGCTTCACGTTTTGTCTCTCCGAGCCTAGTCTAAAAGGGATACCTTAGAATCGCTCTACCGGCAAGGTTCAAAAAAGGCTCCTCGCCCGAGCTGGGAGGGGGCATTCGGTACTAATGATTATCAATTAGTACTTTCTGGTACTCATCCGGGCTACAACCAGTTTGGGGATTGGTCAGCGCTTGCCGCGCTGCGGTCGTTCCGCTCGCGGCAAGCATTCAGTCTTCCTTCACGTAGAAGCAGGAGGCCGCTCCAACTTTCACGATGTAAAGATAGGGAAACTGGCGAGGCACTCGGACAACCGCGCCCCGCGACGGCGGAGATCGGCGCTCAAAAGGCAGCGCTGGCGATTCCTTGGCCCTCACATTTTCAGGGAGCAAGCTACTGCGGCAGCAACCCATAGACCGCCACGCCAGTCGTGGTGCCCACGAACACCTTACCGTTTACGATGATCGGCGTGATGAACTTGTTGGCCGGCCCCAACTCATCTCGTTCGCCGCTGGCCTGGGTGCTGTCATAAATCTCGTTCAGATTCGATGCGTTGTAGGCGTAAAGTACGGCGTCCACAGCCCACACGATGCCGTTACCCGTGCCATTCGCCGAGATGCTGGGCGTCGCCCCCGGATACCCAAAAATGTGACTAGTTTGTGCGTTAGCGCCGCGCGACAGCTTCGCGTTGGCGACCGGGAAGGCCAGGATCGGGCTTCCCACTGGTCCGTAGTAAATCGTGTTGCTGAAATACGCGGGAGCCGACCAAACCCCTCCTGGCAATCCCCCCACGAGTTCCTGATAAATGTTGCTGTTATCGGTGCTCAACTTGCCCATCGAGTCACGGTTCACGACGTAAAGGTTGTTGTCTTTCCCGGCGCCGACCGCCAGATGCCAGGTGTTGCCAGAGCCATCGCTGAAATCGGGCAGCACCATGGCGCCGCCCGATCCCAGGTCGGTGTCAGTGCCGCTTTCCTCCACCCCATTGTCCATCTCGAAGTAGTCCGCCACAGCAAGACCGCCCGAAGTCGAGAGCTTCATAAAGGCGTTACCGTAGTCGAAATTAACGGGAAAGCCGCTGGAGTTCAGGTTGCCGTCGAATTCGCCGTTGGCGTCGAGAAAGTAGATATTGCCCGAACTGTCAGCCGCCGGCCCTGCCCCGGACATCCAGATGGCGCCCGTGTTGGCGTTGGGCGTCACATCCAGCACGCTGGCCTGCGCCAGCGTGGATTCGCTGTACCCTATGATCCATCCCGTGTAGGGACGGGTGTCGCAGTCCGAAGCCCATGTTGTATAGACGACGCCATTCAGCAAGAGCAGTGCGGCGCGTTCCTTGTACTGCGCCGGATCGAAGACCACACTGGTGCCGTTGCTGTTATCGCCGAACCCGGGATAAGTCGCCTGAATATCGGTCGGCCCGCCGAACAACTCCGTGCCCAGCGCGAGATCGAGCGCATGGACGCGCTGGTGATAGTTCCCCGACGCATCGATCGACATCGCCACTAGATAAATCGCGCCGTTGGTGCCGCTGGCGCGATCAATCACTGGTGTGGCGGTGACTCCGATTTCCGGAGTTATTTGCCCGCAGCCTCGATCGTCCGAAGCGGTCTCGCCGGTTTTCACCGTCGACACATGCCAGATGGTCGCGCCAGAATCCGCGTCGAACGCATAGACCGAATCGTTCTCCGTGGCAACGATCAGCAGATTGTGCGTGCCGTTGCTTGGAACCACTACATTCGAAGCGTAGAGCGGTGCGGCGTCCACCAGACCATCCACCGGGTAGTAGGCAAGCTTGCCAAAGGTCGCAACGTTAACGTTGCTGGTGGTCAGGATGGATTCCGTCAAATTCTGCCCCGTGCGCGCGAGGTCATTGTGGTAGGTCAGCACGTCGGTCGCGGCAGCAACCGTCAGCGTAGCAACGCTGCTGGTTGCATTTCCCAGTGAGTTGCTGACCGTCACGCTAAATTGTGAGCCACTATCTGAGGTTGTGGTCGCAGCCGTAGTGTAGCTAGAGGAAGTCGCTCCCATGATCGGCGTGGCGCCCTTTTGCCACTGGTAACTCAACGAGGCCGCCCCCGTCGCCACCACCGAGAACGTCGCCGCTTGGCCCACAACAACGGTCTGGCTCGCCGGTTGGGTCGCAATGGCTGGAGATGTAATCGCCATGCCCCCTCCTCCACAGCCTGTCAGACCTAAGATGATTGCAAGAAAACCGCATACACTAGTCAGTCGGCGCAATTTCGGTATTCCCCCCTTGGTTCGTTCGACCCATAAAGCGAGAAAGCATACCAAACCGTTTCCTATTTTGGGAAGGAAAATTAGATTCTTTGGAACCATTTCTGTCACGCGAACGAGTCTCTTGCGCTTGCGAAGGCGGCTTTCAAGAATAAAGAAGAGCCAAACGCAACTTTCTAATTGTTTTGGGGTTTGGCCCTCGATATAGTTGCGCCCAAGCGTGGGCGCTCCTGCGGACACCGCGCCACAGAGGTAGAAGGCATGAAGTTTGCCCTGTGCTGCCTGCTCTCGATGCTGTCACTGGCTGATGTCGTCGTGGCGCAGAATTGGTCGTTAAGCTATTCAACGTATTTAGGGCCAGCCGGGCAGTTGCAGCCAAACGCGATTCCTGCGGTACTGGCCGTCAACGGCGTGGGAGACGCTTGCATTACATCCCGAGACCAACCTACCGGTGTGGCAGCGCTTACCGAGCTCAATTCGAGCGGCTCCCAGATTTATGCTGTGCCGCTCCCAAATTCGACGCAGAGCAACCAGGGATTATTTGCCATCGCGATCGATTCGAGTGGCGATTGTTATTTAGCGGGGGTGGGCACGATCACGCCCACGTCGGGCGTTTTCCAGACCGCCCCGAAGTCGGGGCAATCGGCGCAATTTGTGATGAAGTTCAACCCGACTGGCGGCGTGGTGTACGCAACCTATCTTGGAGGCAGTGGGTCGGACGACCCGCTCGGATTGGCGGTGGACAGCGCTGGGAACGCTTATCTGACCGGCACGACCGCTTCCAACGACTTCCCTTTGGTCTACGCACTCCAATCGCTCTATGGCGGTGATACGGATGCGTCTATCGCTGTGCTGAACCCAGCGGCGTCAGCGCTCGTGTATTCGACGTACTTGGGGGGAAGTGGCCAAGAATATGCGGGCGGAATCGCCGTGGACGGCGCGGGCAACGCTTATGTCACAGGATCGACGAAGTCAGCCGACTTTCCTACGTGGCTGCGTTTCAATCCACATTAGGGGCAAACGGGGAAAGCGCTTACGTGACAAAGCTGAACTCCTCCGGCACGCCGATCTATTCCACCTACCTGGGCGACGGTGTGGGAGGCGTTGGCATTGCGGCAGACAGCTCGGGGGACGCGTATGTCACAGGAGGCGCTGGGGGGATCCCGTTGGTTAACCCCATCCAGAGCACAACGGGGATCGGTGGTTCGGCCTTCGTGACCGAGTTCAATCCAGCCGGTTCAGCGTTAGTATCGGAGTTTACGGTCGCGCCAGGCTCCGGGCAGTCCAGTTCCCAGACGGTCACCGCAGGTCAGACTGCCACGTTCAATTTGGCAGTCACTCCTACGGGATCATTCGCCGGAAGCGTGACCCTGAGTTGTGCCATTACCCCGGTCGTCACGCCCGCGCCAAACTGCAGTCTGCCGGGTTCGGTGACCGTGACTGCGGGCGCTGCGGCGCCCTTCGCGGTTATGGTGTCGACAATAGCTTCGACCACAACCGGCGCAGCTTCGTATCCGGGGTTTCCCGCAGGGTGGGTCCCGCTAAGCTGGGCAATGGCCCTGTCCGCTGCCGGACTGATGAGCCTGTTGAATCGTCGCCGTCTAACCACTTCCGTCGCGCCGATCATTGTTCTGGTTCTGGTTCTGGTTCTGGTTCTGGTTCTGGTTCTGGTTCTGGTTCTGGTTTTGGTTTTGGCACTTGCCTCGCTCGTTGGGTGTGGGGGCAGTAGCTCGTCTTCCCATACCACTGCGGGAACGCCGGCGGGAACCTACACCGCCACGGTAACCGCGAGCTCCGGGAGCCAGAGCCAGAACATGTCGCTCACGGTGGTGGTGCAATAAGTCTCGGGGTTTTCCAGGTGCCGAGACAAGGTAGTTATTTTCCCTAGACGCGGTTCTGTTCAATTCGCCAGCATCACGGGCGACGCAGCCAGCAGCCCGGCTGCAAGTTCAAGGTCGTGGAGATCTTCGCGGCTAAAGTCCTGGGTGAAGCGCGGATCCAGCCCTTTCCGTGAAATTTGAATGACTCCCAGCACCATGGACTCCTGATCGAGAATCGGCACCGACATCAGCTTCTGTATGGGCGCGGGCTGCGCCGGAACGTCATCTTCAGCGTCGGCTCCGATCGGCTTGATGGTCTCGAAGATGCTGGCGTGTTTTACCCGGGCAAAATTGTTAAAGATTTCAGCTTTCTTGCTTAATGCAGTGTGGGCCGCGACGGACTTACTGGAAATCGGAATCGCACCGGTGGTCCGCAGGTGCTCAGGAAATACGAACTTGAGCAGTCCGCCTTCCAGACGCAGCAGCGCGACTTCCGCGTACTGCACGCGAAACACTTTTGCCAACACCATACTAACGTCCAGCGGCGTGACCCCCTGGCCCAACACAGCTCCCAAGGGAAGAAGGTTTTCGGGGAGAATGAGTTCTTCAGTGGCCGCGTCTTCAGGTTTGTGGGTCATAGAACGCTCACGGAATTTCAATTTTGGAACCGCCTCAAGCCTCGCACTTTGAGCACCAGATGGCGGCTGTAATGACATCCTACAAGCCCTTTGATTTCAGCAAAGTAGCTTACGATCATGTCCTTTCGCGGCAAGTCTTGCTCGCCTCTGCAGCCAAAAACCCACAAACAGACTGACAATTTTTGTTAGTTGAATTTAATCCGGTCCCACGTCTCGTTATTGGGAAGCTTCGTCCCCAAGAGTGTGGATTTCCACCAGCCTCCCTTCCCTTTCTGCACCTAAAGTCATTACACTGCGTGTCTATGAGTGTTCCGCCACAACCCAACGTTAAGCTGTTGAACGGTCCCGACTATCGCGAGGGCTATGCCAACAGCGTGCAGATGCGAGTGAATGTTTGGGACTTCTTTCTCGTCTTCGGCACGTTGCAACAGCAGAGCGAAACCCAAGTCGATATTCGTAACTTTCAGGGCATTTACCTGAGCCCGCAACAAGCCAAGGCCCTGCTCGGACTGCTGCAGCAGAACATCTCCGGCTACGAGACCGCCTTCGGAGAAATAAAACTGGACCCGCGCATGACTCCGACGGGACCGGTGCACTGATCGAATTTGTTCTCCGGGGCCCGGATCCCATCCTTGCATTCGTGTCGGGATGGGTGTCGCGAAGCTGAATCGTCTTGCCGGCGAGTTTCTTGCCTTCAGCTCGGCAGAATTCCTCACCCAAAATAATTTCCCAGACTGCGGAGATCGGGATTGCCTTGCTTGGGAGCTGGCCTGAATCCTCTATCGATACCCCTACCCCATGGGGCGTAATGGAATCATCGAGTTAGCACGAAAATCCCCGTAAAATCGGGAGCCTAAAAGACTTAGATCTAAAATCGGCAAAACAAAGCACTTAGTGGCGCGACGATGAGGGTTCACCCGACCGTCACGGCCTCGACCATGATCGCGCGATTGCGATGGTGGGCGCAAGGTCAGATGTCACAAGCGGGTGTGGAAAATTTTGGGACGGCGGTTGCTTCCATCGTAGGCCAGCCCCGAGCTTCATCTGCAAGTGTCGCCTGATACCCATCACCGCCGCGTGCGTGTTGAATGATGCAGACGGCGGAGCGGTTGCGAAGGGACTTATCGCCATTGACGCGGGGTGGTTGCTCTGTTAGTGTTTGGGCAACCACTGGTGGGATTGTCCGAGAGGATCGGATATGCCGTTCCCATTAGCTCCTTCCTCCAATGGTCGGGCCCAAGCACTAACCGTTCCCAGATCTACTTCTGTTGCGTATGCCGCCACCTTCGGCGGGTTGCCACGCCAAACCCACCGCACAGCCCCTCGCGGCTAAGCGATCCCCCTTCACATAGCAAGCTCCCAAGGCTTGCAAGGAGAGTTCTCGATGAATACAAAGCGTAGCAGTATTTGTATGTTCATAGCTAGACTTTGCATGTATCCGGTTCTGCTTACCCTCGCGGCGGCCACAGCGTCAGCGGTCACGATTACCGTCGGCAGTGGAACGCTTAGCTACAGCGTGAAAACCGTAGACGAAGAATGCTCCACCCTCCCGGTCGAAGGGAGCGGCGTCAGGTCAAACGCACTTGAAGAGCCTTACTTCATCAGCACCTTCAGCTCCTTTTCGTATACTGCGTCCGGCACGACCACAGACTTCGGCGGAACGGTCGTGCAAATTGTTGGCCCTGGCGCAAACGGAACAACCTGCCCGGCGAAGAGCTATCCCCCGATTACGTTCTTGGCCCCCAGTGCTGAGATAGTTTTTACACCCTCCTCGGGGATTGTAGGCGAGGGGTCTGCAGTCGCGACGCCCGCCGTAGCAGGGTGGGTCAACCCCAAGTACAAGATTGTCGGCGTTGATTACACCGTCCCCGGCGAACAAAGCTACGTTCAATACACGGATACCACAATGATGGGCACTAACACCTCCACCTCGAGTTCATTCTCGACCGCCGTAGCTTCAAGCATCGAGATTTGCGGCGGAGCGGGCATCGGAAGCAGCAGCAACGGCACGAGTGTCTGTGGCACGTATTCAAACGCGTTCACCCAGGAATCCGATACCTCGTCCTCGTTTGCCGTCAGTCAGTCGACCTCTTTCACAAACAAATGGTCTGCCCTTGACGGGCCCCAAATTGATCACGGCAACGACGTCATATACGTGTGGGTGAACCCGCAGGTATGGTACACAATGTATCCGACCGGCGTCGCAGGTCCAACCCCCCTTTATTGGAACGGATACACTTACGACGAGACAGACGACTCGAACAACATGGAGGTCATACCCCTCAGACTGACCTGGCTATTGAACCCCTCCACAATTCCGGCGGGCCTCCAGGGACGCCTCCTGCGGGCGTGGGCGCCGAAGAACACGGATGGCACCGGCCCTGGTCTCACAACTCAGGACTATCTCAACATTGCTGCCGCAGATCCGTTCTCCAATCCGAAATACGTGGTGACGATCGGCTCCGACGGCAAGACGACCACCGACGATCGCTTCACCCAGACGACGAACGGTGAGCTGTACTACGAGCCCGGATATAACGACGTATACAACTGGATGTACACGACGACCGACACCGAGGGCCAAGGAGGCAAAACCACCTATGTCCAATCCTTCGCAATCGAGGTGAAGAACTCAGCTGACTGGATTGCGGACATTAGTTTCGACTGGAAGGAGTCCACTACGTTTACTTGGATAGACCAGTGGAACTCTCTCATGACTCAAATGATGAGCCAGTCGAACACGGTCTCGATAACCGGGCCGACGGCTCCGTACACCGGACCTGAGGAGTTCAACGTTTATCAGGACAACGTCTACGGGACGTTCATGGTCAACCCCGTTCCACCGCAGTAGCTTTTAGCGCATAAACGCCGCCAACTTAAAAGCTGGCGGCGTTTATTTCTAGCGCCGTTCCTAAGCGCTCCGCTTCCCGTTGCCAGCAAAATATCCCGCCAACGCCTGTCCCGTGTGCGACTTCTTCACCCGCCACCTGCTCCGGGGTGCCTTGGGCTACGATGAGGCCACTTCTTCGCCGCCTTCGGGGCCGAGGTCGATGAGCCCGCCTGCGAGCAAACTCCTATCGCGCTGCCGCTATCGCAAGGGGCCTGATCGCTTTGAGTTCCTTGGAATATTTCCGCCGCACCTGATGAACCGCGAAGGCGTCCTGCAAATTCAGCCAGAACTGCTCCGAGGTTCCGAAATACTTGGCCAGGCGAGCCGCCATCTCGGGGGTAATTCCCCGCCTCTCCCGCACAATGTCGTTGACCGTAGGAGGAGAAACATGAAGTTCCACCGCCAGCCGGTAAGCGGAGATGCCCATCGGCTCTAAAAATTCCTCGCGAAGAATTTTCCCCGGATGCACCGCCCACCCCGCCGGACCTTCGTTCTTGATACTCACGATTTCATTCTCCTGTACAAAGGTCAGTGGTAATCCGTTATCTCTACATCGAAGGCATCGCCATCCCTCCACACGAAGCACACGCGGAATTGATCGTTGATCCGGATGCTGTGTTGGCCTATGCGGTCATGATGCAGCGCCCCAAGCTTGTTACCAGGGGGAATTCGCAGGTCCTCCAACCTTCCGGCCGAATGGAGCATTGCCAGCTTCTTCTTGGCGGCGCTCCGCAGATTCGCCGGAGGCATACCTTGACTCTTGCCTGTATCCCAGAATCCCTTCGTGTTTTTGTCCGCGAAGGTCTTGATCACTGTAATTAGCTTAATGGGTGTCGTTAATAACGTCAAGCATTAAGGCTGCCTACGCGCTCCGCTTCCCGTTCCCCGCAAAATATCCCGTCAACGCCTGTCCCGTACGACTTCTTCACCCGCCACCTGCTCCGGGGTGCCTTGCGCTACGATGAGGCCGCCTTCTTCGCCGCCTTCGGGGCCGAGGTCGATGATCCAGTCGGCGTTGCGGATTACGTCCAGATTGTGTTCGATGATGATGGAATTGCCCAGGTCGGTCAGACGGGGAGCACGTCGAGCAGCTTTTTTACGTCGTCGAAGTGGAATTTGCACGATTTCAGGGGGGCAATGAAAAACAGGCGCTCGGCGTTCTAAAATGCGGTCACATGCGTTTCCCTCGTCTGCTGCCACTCTTGCGCCTTCCTCCGATTCTGTTCGCGGTCATATGGCTCGCGGTCTTCCTGCTGCACGCGCCGCTGTTGCGACTGCCTTACTTCTGGGATGGAGCCGGCTATTACATTCCGGCGGCGCGCGATCTGCTTCTCACTGGAAGTCTGATTCCGCATTCCACGGTTTCAAACGCGCACCCACCCCTGGTGATGGCGTGGCTGGCGCTGTGGTGGAAAGTGGTGGGCTACGCTCCTCTGGTAACGCGGACGACCATGCTGGTGGTGGCCGCTTTTTCACTGTTCGGCGTATTCCGCCTGGCCGAGCGCGTGGCCAACACTCCGGTGGCGATTGCGTCCACGCTATGTACGGCGCTGTATCCAGTGTTCTTTGCGCAAAGTTCTCTGGCTCAAGTGGATTTGGCCGCCGCAGGACTTACGTTCTGGGCTCTTTCCGCATATGTGGAAGGTCAAGCGGTCGCAACGGTGCTGTGGTTTGCCCTGGCTGCATCGGCTAAGGAAACCGCGATTCTCGCTCCTCTTGCGCTCGCCGGATGGGAGACGATCGGACTGCTCACGCGGAAAAGCTGGCTGCGCAAGTTGTGGCTGGATCGCAGTGATTCGGGGAATCAAGCGTCTAATTCCACGCGCGTGCGACGCATCGCTTCCTTATTTGTGCCCGCGCTGCCGCTGGCGCTTTGGTATGCCTATCATTACGCGCACACGGGATATGTCTTCGGCAATCCGGAGTTCTTCCGTTACAACGTGGCGGCAACTCTGAGCCCCACGCGGTTTCTTCTGGCGCTGGCGATGCGGGTTTGGCAAGTCTTGGGCTATCTCCACTTGTGGCTTTTGACACTGGCGATGGCGCTCGCCATGTGGATGCTGCCGCCGCTGCGTGATCCTAACGGAGAGCGCCGACGAATCGGCCTTCCGGTGCAAATGGTTTTCTACGTGGTCGTGCTCACTTATGTCATCGCGATGGCGTTAATCGGCGGTGCGGTGCTGGCTCGCTATATGTTGCCTGCCGTGCCCCTCGTCATTATTCTTTCGGTCTCAACGCTGTGGCGCAGGCTGAGTATTTGGTCCGTAGTCGTAGCATGCGTTGCCGTGGCGTTTGTGGCGGCTTGGTTCTGGAATCCTCCGTACGGATTCTCGCCCGAAGACAATCTCGCCTACCGCGATTACGTTGTGCTGCACGAAGATGGTGAACACTTCCTGGAGGCCCGCTATCCCATGGCGCGGGTGCTGACGGCGTGGCCCGCCTCCGATGAAATAACCCGGCCATGGCTGGGTTACATTACGCGGCCGATGCGCGTCGTGCGCATTGAGAACTTCTCGCTCGATGAAATGATTTCGGCTGCCGACTTTCGCTCAAACTATGAAGCCGCGCTGATTTTCTCCACCAAATACGAACCCAGCCCGGCGCGGTGGGATCGCTGGCAAACCTGGACGGAACTGAAATCGCGCTTCTTCGGCTTTCACCGCGATCTTCCGCCCGCCGCCGCCGTGCGGATTCTCGGCGGCCACGTCGTGTTTTCGGAACAGCGCCAGGGACAGTGGGTTGCCGTGATCGAGATGGAGCACGGAGAAATGCAGAATGCAGAACTAACAATGCAGAGGTAAAAATGAAAACCGGGTTTCTAGGGCTCTTTGCGGCTTTCTTTGCGTCCTTCGCGGTTAAAAGCTTTGGCAATAGTATACCTGTCAAATCATAGTTTAGACGCCACATGCGTTGCAAACCCTTGGATAACAACCAGCATATATAGAGCCTCGCGTTCGTCGTACTTCTTTTCCAATTCATGCAGCGCCGGATTGCGATGTCCCCGACTTATTGCCTGTATGTCCGTAAGAATCTCCGCGTAAAATGGCTCCTTCGCCTTCCAGTCAGTCGTCTTGGTTAGGTATTTCTTTTCCATTTCCTTGGTGATGTGATTTCCGATTGCACCCCAGTTCAGCGGATTGAAGGGGACACCCAGAGAGTCCCCAACCTTGGCGAGATAGAACTCTGTGACCCGCATAAGATGAAAAATGCACGCCGTGTTTTCTCCGAACGCGAAGCACCTGCCAGCGCGTTGAAATTCGTCCACGGTATCGGGATATTTTAGGTAGATTAGGCTGTCAATTAACCACTCGGGGTCACAATAGATGTTTTTTTCTCTTGGAATCACGCCTATTTTCATGGCCCCAAGTTCAGCCCGAAGCACCGAATAGATAGTCTCCACATGATGGCCGAGCCTGTTCTTTATTTCAGACTCGCTGAGGCTTTCCTTGGCGACGTATTCGCCATCATCGTTAAGCCGCCCCAGTTCTGTAATCATGTTCCTGCAATGTTCTTCGGTGACATTAAGTCTTAGGTGACTGCATCCGATCACGAGGTTCTTGAACGCATCGTGAACGCGTTCACCGGAGACCATGTCCTCAATCTTGTCCTTTGTCTGCGGAACATATCTGCCCAAGGTTGTACGAAATTTCAATGTAGTCACGCGCAGAGAACTCAAACATGTCTAGGAGGGACACCACCCCGAAAGGGCAGTCTCCCATGGCGGCCTTGATTCATCAACTATATTATTGCTAAAGCTTTTGACCGCAAAGAGCGCGAAGAAAGGCCACCAAAGGATGCGAAGAAGAACGCCGACCGCGCATTTTGACCTTATTTCTGCATTAAATGGCACGAATGCGTTTTGATAACCAACCACACTTCGCGGCCGGCTTCGAGTTGCAAGGCGTCGCGCGCGGCGAAGGTCAGGTGTACTTCCATCTCGACGCCGCAGTCCACGAGCGCGGAAATAATCATGTCGCGCTTCTCCACGGAAACCAGCCGGCCGGCAATCACGTTGCGGGCGCTCAGTCCCACGGGCTTTGCAATCGCCAGCAGAATGTCGCCCGCACGAATGCCCACGCGCAGGCGCGAGCCGGAGTCGGCGCGAATCAGAGGCGTCTCCAGAAGAACACTGCTGCCGGCTCCAGCGCCGGGCGGGCAGGAAGTCGTCACTCGGCACAACATCGTACCGCGATCCTCATGGATCGACTCCACCGTGGCATCGAAGATGTTTTCAAAACCCGCCAACTGCGCCACGGATTCCTGCACCGGCGCCCGCAACACCTCATGCGGCGTGCCCTGCGCGAGGATGCGGCCCTGTTCCATCACCAGCACGCGTTCGCCCAGCGCAATCACTTCTTCGCGGCTGTGCGTGACATAGAGAATCGGAATGCGGTGCGCCTGATTCCAGCGGCGCAGATCGTCGAGGATCCTCGCCTTGGTCGGTACGTCCAGAGCCGCAAGGGGCTCGTCAAGCAGGAGCACGCAGGGATCGGTCACCAACGCTCGCGCCAGCGCCACCCGCTGGCGCTCGCCGCCCGAGATTTCCGCCGGGCGCTGCTGTCGCAAATGTTCGATGCGGAACTCCTGCAGCATCGCCGCGGCTCGCTGCTTGCGAATAGAGCGCGGCAGGTGGGCTAGGCCATATTCAGCATTCTGCTCGACCGTCAGATGCGGGAACAGCGCGAGATCCTGCAAAACATATCCCATACTACGCTTGGCCACAGAAATGTTGGTGCGCGTGTTCGGGTCGCCCCGGTCCGCTTCAAACAAGACGCGCTCGCCGACGGCGATTCGTCCCGCGTCCGGAATGGCCAGCCCGGCGACGCAGTCGAGCAGAGTGGTCTTCCCCGATCCCGACGGACCGAACAGTATGGTGAATCCTGGCGCGGCGAGGAACTCCACCTCGAGAGAAAACTCGCGCTCTGCGCCGGCAAATGCCTTGCGAATGCGCGCGCTCAGAGTTGGGTTTTCGGGTTTTAGCTCCGCCGAGGTGGGCATCGAGTCTCGCTTATTTCACCGGACCCATCGTCCACAATCTCCGATCCAGCGTTCTCCGGTTCAGCCCGTAGACCACCGTCAGCACGGCGAAACAGAAGACCAGCAGCAGCAATGCCATGGCATTCGCCGAGGCATAGTTGGAGGCTTGCACCTGATCGTAAATATCGATGGAGACGGTGCGCGTTACGCCGGGAATATTGCCTCCGATCATCAGCACCACTCCAAACTCGCCCATGGTGTGAGCAAACGCCAGGGCTAAGCCCGTGACTAGTCCCGGCACGGAAAGCGGAACCACCACGCGGAAGAACGTGCGCACTGGCGACGCCCCAAGCGTGGCGGAAGCTGCCAGCAATTTGCGATCGACCGACGAGAACGAAGCCGCGAAAGGCTGCACTGCGAACGGCAGACTGTAGAGAATTGACCCGATCACCAATCCGGTAAACGTGAACGCCAGTGTGTGTCCGGTCAAAGACTGCCACCAGCGCCCCAGCGGGCTCTGCGACCCGAGTGCAACGAGTACATAAAATCCCAGCACCGTCGGCGGCAACACAATCGGCAATGCCACCACCGCCTCGACGAAAAATTTCCAGCGCCAGCGCGAGAACGCGATCCAGTACGCCAACGGCAGGCCGATCGCCAGCAAGATGGCCGACACCACCGTCGCCAGTTCTATCGTGAGTTGGAATGCCTGCCAATTGATGGACATTCTTCTAGCCTACTTCGCCTCGGGCAAGCTGAACCCATAGCGCCGCAGCAGCGCAGCAACTTCCGCGGTCTTCACATATTCCAGAAATGCGGCGGCGTCCTGCTGACGCGGTGAGTGTGAAATCAGAACCGCGCCCTGATCCAGCTGCGGGTATGCCTCGTCCGGGACGATCCAGTATTTTCCCTTGCCCTGCATCGCCGGCGCCGACGCATGTGCTAATGCCACAAAGCCAGCCTGCGCATTGCCGGATTCCACAAACTGCGCCGCCTGCGAAACATTTTCTCCCAGCACCAGCCGGTCGCTCACCTTTTCGTACAGGTCATAATGCTTCAGGGCCGCGACCGCGGCACGCCCGTAGGGCGCATGTCGCGGATTGGCGATTGAAATCTTCTTCGCCGTCGGGTCGAGAAGCACTTCCATCCCCTTGTGCTCGACATCCAGCGGCGATTCCTTCGGCACCCACAACACCAACCGCCCGACGGCATAACGATACAACGTGGCGCCTTCGGCTTGGCCACCGGCGATCAACTGCCGCGGATAATCCATGTCCGCCGAGAAGAAAACGTCAAACGGAGCGCCATTCTGAATCTGCTGGGTCAACGCTCCGGACGCACCGAAAGAAAGCTTCACTACGACACCAGTGCGCTTTTCGTAGTTCGTAGCAACTTCCTGCAGCGCGGAGCTGAGATCCGCGGCCGCCGCCACGTTGATCTCGCGATCCGCGGCTTCCGCCAGCTTTGACGCACCGGGCACCAGCACCAGCAGAGCAATCAATCCAAGCGATACAAAACGCCGCCTCAACATTGGGAAGCACCTCGAAGCATTTTTCAAATCGACGCGAGAATCCGTTGGAGATTGTACAGGGCCGGACCGTCATTCTGTTTCTCACTACTCCGCCGATTCACTGCATTCTGATGTGCGGCAGCCTGCTCATCTACTTCCCAGAATGGTTCTCCGCGCATATTTGGTCGCTTTTAGTATTGACCGTGTCTTTACGCCGTCCCCATACTAAGCCACATAGTTTGACTATGACCCATCCCAGGTTCTGCCTTGCCGTTCGCGCTTCCCTGCTCGCACTCTTGCCCTTTTCATTGCTCTTGATCGCGCACGCACAGGGCGTGAAGAAAACCGCACCCGAAACACCTATCGGCGATGCGGATGCCGATGCCGATCACGAGCGGCAGCGCTCGGAATGGTTCCTGCATGGCCGCGTTGTGCCCGGAAAATCGTCCGCGGAACTGCGCCACCGCGCGTATGAAATAAAGATGCAGGCACGCGCCGCTCGACTTGCGCGAGCCCGTGCCGTACAGCCAAACTCGCAGCCGCCGGCTTCTTCCGGTGGGTGGATGCCCTTGGGCCCGGTGCCGCTGGCCTCCGACGCTACGGGCGATGGCTTTCAGGATTATCACCAGGTTTCGGGCCGGGCAACCGCCGTCGCGATTGATCCGGCGGATCCTTCTGGCAACACGCTATACATCGGCGGAGCGCAAGGCGGAGTGTGGAAGTCCACGAATGCAGCCACCAGCGTAGCCAACAACGTGACTTGGACCGCAGTCACCGACGACCAGGCAACGCTCTCGATCGGCTCGATCGTGATTCAGCCGGGAAACTCCAACCCTTCTCAGAGCGTTGTTTTAGTTGGCACGGGTGAAGCTGACAATTCCGCCGACTCCTACTTCGGCCTAGGTATGTTGCGTTCCGCCGACGGCGGCAACACCTGGACGCTCATCCCATCCGCAAACAGCGGCACTTTCTCTTTTAGCGGCCTGGGCGCCACCCGCATGGCTTTCAGCGCCGCCACCGGACAAGCCAACACCGTTGTCGCAGCCATGGCGGCAACTTCGGAAGGCGTAACCGACGGCGCTTTGACCAGCAACACTTACCGCGGCCTCTACACATCCACCGACGCTGGGCAGACCTGGACTTACGATGCGCTCTTTTCAGGCGGAGCGAGCGAGGCGACCTCGGCCACATCGGTGGTATACAACGCGGCCGCCGGCCTGTTCTTTGCCGCAGTGCGCTACCACGGCTTTTACTCGTCTCCTGACGGCCTCAACTGGACGCTCCTAGCCAACCAGCCTGGCGCTCCGGGACTATTGAGCGCGACGGCATGTCCTCAGAACTACAGCACAGCCTGCCCTATCTATCGCGGCGAGATCACCGTCGTGCCGGGTCGCAATGAGATGTATGTCTGGTTTATCTCGCTCGACTCCAACGACAACCCCGTGGATCAAGGCATTTGGCAAAGCGAGAACGGCGGCGCTTCCTGGGCGCAGATTAACGACAGCGGCATCGTCACCTGTGGAGACAGCAGTGGCTGCGGCGTAGAGCAGGCATACTACGATCTTGACCTCCTGGCCGTTCCCAATTGTGCCGACGGCGCCCAAACCTGCGCCGGCAATCCCACTGATCTTTACGCCGGCTCGATCAACCTCTACAAGTGTTCGATCACTTCCATCAACCCAACCTGCTCCAGCACGCCATTCATGAACCTCACGCACGTTTATGGCTGCAGTCCGCTGTCGGCGCTGGCCCACGTGCATCCCGACCAGCACGCGCTAGGCTTCACGATTCCGAATGCCGGCTCAAGCTCCGCCAGCGACCTGATGTATTTCGCCAACGACGGCGGCATCTACCGCGCTCTGAACGGATTCACCGGGCTCAATACCGGTTCCTGTTCGGGCACGAATCAGTTCGACGACCTCAATCAGAACCTCGGTTCCATGACTCAGTTCGTCAGCTTTTCCGAACATGCCACCGATCCCAATACGCTTCTCGGCGGCACGCAGGATAACGGCTCCCCGGCAACCGCGACCGCAACGACCAGCACCAGTTGGGGAAACGTCCTCGGCGGCGATGGCGGCTACAACGCCATCGATCCCAATACCGGCAACTGGTTTGCCTCGAACCCTGATTATCCTCCGGGCAGCGGCAGCCTGGGCATTCAGGAATGTTCGTCTGGGTTGAACTGCACGACCACCCTCTTCAGCGACAATGTGGTCGTCAACAGCGGCAGCGTCGGTGGCGACGACGGATCGTTCTATTTCCCCTACATTCTCGATCCGCAATCGACAACATCGTTGCTGGTCGGAACCTGCCGGGTGTGGAGTGGTCCGCGTTCCGGCGGCGCTTTCACATTGTTAAGCCTAAATTTCGATACGCTCGGTATCGCAACCTGCACTGGCAATGAAGTCAACGTGGTTCGCGCGCTGGCCGCCGGAGGCCCCAGCAACGCCACCGGTTCGCAAGTAATTTATGCCACCACTGACGGCCTCGGCCCTAACGAACTGACTTCTCCCATCGGCGGAAATGTGTGGGCTACCACGAATGCCACCGCGGTTTCAGGCGTTAGTTCCACCTTTGCCAACGTCACCCTGAACGGTCCCGGTACTTCGAGCATTAATCCCAATCAGTTCCCGATTTCCAGCGTCGCCATCGATACTTCCGACCCCACCGGCGACACCGCCTACGTCACCGTGATGGGGTTCACCGGCGGCCCGGGGCATGTGTGGCAAACCACGAATGCGGGAGCGAGTTGGATCGACTTCAGCGGAACCGGCGCGAACGCGATCCCGGATTCTCCAGCGAACGCTGTCGTCGTCGACCCCGCCACACACATGGTTTATGTAGGCACCGACGTTGGCGTCTTTCAGACGCCCACTTCTGGCGCCACATGGATCGAAGTAGGCCCGATCCCGGGCCCTAGTTCAGCTGGATTCCTGCCCGACGTGGCGGTGACAGCTCTCGCGCTTTTCAGCTCCGGCGGCCAGAAGCTGTTGCGCGCCTCTACCTACGGCCGCGGCGTCTGGCAGTTCAACCTGCTCGCGGTGCCAGACTTTCAAATCGCGGTTTCGAACACACCGCTTACCGTCTTCCTCGGAAACACAGCCATCTTCAACGGCACCGTAACGGCGTTGAACGGATACAACAATTCGGTGGAGTTAAGCTGCACCGCGGGATCCTCAAGTCCTCCGAGTCCATGCACTCCTAGCCCGGTCAGTCTTACGCCCACCTCAAGCGGCGCGGCTTTCCTGCTCACCGCGGGCACGAACACGATCGCCGACTACAACTTCAACGTGCAAGGCATTGGCTCCGATTCCAATAACACCACGCACACCGCAGCCCTCACCTTGCATGTGGTGGACCTCAGCCTGACCACGCCTTCACCCAACACCGTAACCGAGCCGCGCGGCGCGACTTCGCCGCCCGTGAGTTTTCAAGTTGCGGTGCAAGGCACGTTCACCCAAAGCGTAACCCTGAGCTGCACGTTCAGCCCCAGCGTCTCCGGTGGAACCTGCGCTTTTACTCCGGGCGCAGTCGTCAATCCCACATCCGCCTCGCCGGTGAACATGACCGCGACCGTGACCGTTCCCGCGGCAACACCCGCGGGCAATTACACGGTCACCCTGCAAGCCGCTACTCCCGGTGCGCCCACGCCAGTGACCACTGCGTTCACCATGACTGTCATTCTGAACCCTGACTTCGTGTTTAGCGAGCCCACGGCCTTCCCCACCGTGAACGCGGGCAGCACCGGCACCAGCGGTTCCATCAGCGTCGCATCGCAAGATGGTTTCAGCGGCACGATCAGCCTGACATGTTCACTCGCCGCCGGAAGCGGCAGTTGCAGCGTGAGTCCAAGCTCGGTCAGTTCGTTCCCGGTAACCGCGAATGTAACCGTGAATGCGGCTGGTCTTGTGGCTGGCCCCACTCAACTTTCGGTGTTGGGGACTTCTAGCAGCAAAACTCACACACTGGTGGTTCCTTTTAACGTCGCCGATTACCAACTTTCGGGTCCGCAGTCGCTCACCCTGCCGCCAAACGGGTCGGGCACGGCTGCTCTCGCCATCACCCCATCAGCCTTCTATTCCGGCACCATTAATGCCACCTGCAATACTGGCTCGCTCGGGGGCCAGTGCTCGGTGGTACCAAACCCAGTGCCAGTAGCTGCTGGGACCAACGTATCTCTAACCGCAACTGTCAACGTGCCCACCAATGCCGTGCCCGGCGCCTACGCCGTCAATGTAGTTACGCAGGACACGTCGGGCGCTCCCAGCCACAACCTGTCGATTCCGCTCACAGTCACTCAGGACTACACCATCGGCAACTTCTCGCCGTCCAGCCAGTCCGTGAGCGTCGGGCAGTCAGCCACAGCCAAGTACAACTTCAACGTACTGCCGGTGGGCGCGGCATACAGCAACGCGATTACTTTAAGCTGCACCGTCGCACCGCTCTTCGCGGGATCATGCAACTTGTCCCCGAACTCGGTGGGGCCGCTCAGCAATTCCACATCGGCTGCGGCGGTTCTGACGGTAACGACGCAGACCACGAACGGGCAACTGCGACGTCCCGGCATGAAAAGCAGCCCATGGCTTTACGCGATTTGGCTGGCCCTGCCGGGAATCGTGGCCTGGGGCGCGGGACGCAGGCGTCGCCCCAGATCCGCGGCGCTCATGGGATTGGCGCTTGCCCTTTTATTCTTTTTGCCCGCCTGCGGCGGCGGTGGTAGCAACGGCGGCAGTAGCCCAGGCGGAAACACACAACAGGGCACCCTTCCGGGAACCTACACGATCACTGTCGTTGGCTCACCGGCCAGCATCAGCCAGCCTGGCGGCTCAACTGTGACCCTGGTCGTGACCGGATCGGCGTCGTCCACAGCGGTTTCGGGGGCCTGGGAGTTTGTGGCCAACTCCACTGTGACCAGCGGATCGAAAACTCTGATAGAAGCTGACCTGTCCGCCAATGGTGGCGAGATCAGTGCCAGCGGCCCCAGCGAGGTGCAAACCGCCACCTATCTGGACGGCCTCTGGTACGTTAATGGCGCCTGCTCCAGTCCGTCGCCCGGGCAAAACAACATCGCGGGCACGGTGAGCGGCAACGCCATTTCCGTTACCTTCAATGAGGGCGGAAACGTCTTTACCGGGCAGGGAACCCTGAGCGGAAGTACAATCTCTGGAACCTATTCAGGCAGCAACTCCGATTGTTCCGACTCAGGCACGTTTACAGGTACCCAGGTGCCAAATCTAGGCGGAACGTTCTCGGGCACGTTGACTTTTCCAGATGGCAAAGACCAAGTGACTGCTATCCTCACCGAGGGCAGCGGCTACTCCTTAACGTTCCAGACCACTCTGGCCGGCGCGGACAACGGAAACTTCACCTTCTCAGGGTCGGCAGTCGCCAACGTAGCCTTCGTTTCGGGTTCTATAAATGGAAGCGCGTTCTCCCTGTTCGGTTACTTCGACAGCACCGGAACGTACACTGGAACTCCCGATTCCATTGCAGTTTTCGATTACAACACTCTCGCTTGGGAGGGCAATTTAGTCAAACAATAGGCACCTGGGCGGCCAACAACCGAAGGTCGCGATATGATCGTCGGCGGTGACTGATTCAAGCTGCGATGTCCTCATCGTCGGTGGAGGCATTGTCGGGCTCGCCGTCGCTCTCGAGATCACGCGGCGCTTTCCGCGGCTTCGCCTGCTGCTGGTGGAGAAAGAAGATCGCGTCGGCCGGCATCAGAGCGGCCACAACAGCGGCGTCATTCACTCCGGTGTTTACTACAAACCTGGGTCGCTGAAAGCGAAGTTGTGCGTCGCGGGCGCTGCGGCGATGGTGGAGTTTTGCCGGGAACACGGGATTCCTCATCAGGTTTGCGGCAACGTCATTGTCGCCACTCACGAAGACGAATTTCCGCGCCTGGAAGAACTGCGGCGGCGCGGCGAGGCGAATGGACTCACGGGCCTGCAATCGATCGGGCCTGAACAGTTGCGCCAGGTTGAAGCGCACGCCAGCGGATTGCGCGCGCTCGTGGTTCCTTCCACCGGAATTACCGACTATGCGGCAGTCTGCGACAAATATGCGGAGATCGTTTCCGCACAGGGCGGGACGATTCTCACTTCGACGGCCGTTATCGGCCTCAAGCGGCAAACGGATGAAATCGTGGCCGAAACCAATCGCGGCGCATTTTCCGCACGCTTCCTCATCAACTGCGCGGGACTTTTCAGCGATCGCATCGCTCGCATGGCCGGCGACGACCCGCAAGTTATCATAGTTCCCTTTCGCGGCGAGTATTACGACCTCATTCCCGCGCGTTCGTCGCTGGTGCGAGGACTGATTTATCCTGTGCCCGATCCGCGGTTTCCTTTTCTTGGCGTTCACTTTACTCGACGTGTTAGCGGCAGTGTGGACGCAGGTCCCAACGCGGTGCTCGCTTTTCGCCGCGAGGGCTATCGGCGCTCCGACTTCAGCCTGCGCGACCTGGCTTCATCGCTGGCATTTCCCGGCTTCTGGCGGATGGCTGCGAAGCATTGGCGGAGCGGAATCGACGAATTCCATCGATCGTTTTCCAAGACTGCGTTTGTTCGCGCGTTGCAGCGGCTGGTTCCCGAGGTGCGCGAAGAGGACTTGGTTCCCGGCGGTTCCGGGGTTCGCGCGCAGGCGCTCACTCGCGACGGCGCGCTGGTGGATGATTTTCAATTTGTTTCTTCCGGCAAGATGCTGCACGTTCTGAATGTTCCGTCCCCGGCCGCGACCGCTTCGCTCGTCATCGGCCGGGCGATCGTCAGCACGGCCGCAGATGCGTGGGGGCTGAGCCGGTGAGTGCCTGGGGAAAACCGATGGATGTTTGGGGGGGTACGAACTTGGACTGGCGGCACGACGAAAGGCAAGGCCGAAGGAGAGCTTACCTCAGGCGCTGAAGCGCGGACCTGTTTTACTGACTTAAGCGGCACGACTGAAATCATAAACACATACTTGACACACGCGACCGAAAAGCGTCCATTTGTGGCGTGAAAGCGCCGCGTCAAACGCCCGATACCCTAAGCAGCATTACCCCGGAACCTTCGTCGGTCCGCGTTACCACGCATACAATGACCCCATGACCCAAACACAACAAACTGCCGATCACAAATGGGACCACTTCCGATGGAAATGAGACGCTGTTTCGCCTGGCTCAGAAGCAACCACAACGCCGTCATTGCGGTATTCACAGTTGGCATATTTGTTGTCAGCGCCATATATGCCCTCGTTGCCACCCTCCAATGGTGCACCATGCGTGGACAGCTTGGAGAGATGCAGGCTGGGGGCAGACAGACTGATCGCCAGCTCATAGTCATAGAAGGGGCGACCAGAGCCACGGTCGGCGCAGACGTTGTCATCGACTGGAAAAGCGTACGGCATCAACAGGGAACGCATCGACTGCGGCTCGTTCTTAAATTGGCGAACAAAGGAAAGACGGCCGCTGAGCATGTGTGCGTTGCTGCGAATATCGGCTTCCAGACTCCCGAACACAAGGACTATACTTTCACGAATAGCGACAGCGACTTCGCCTCTACTGATATTTTCACTCTGCAACCCCCAACATTTTCATCCGGACTGCCGAGGGCGGCGCGAGATTCGATAGGGTTCAGAACCGATATACGCAGGCCATATACCATCGCTGATGCCCAAGGCGGTTTCGTCTACATCTGGGGCAAGTATAGATATAAGGATTTGCTCAACACGTTGATCGTCAAGCCGTTCTGTTTCCAGGCTCCCGCCAAATCTGTATTCGCAAGCCCAGAGGGTGACGCCGATCCAGGTTATGACGGCCCATTTGACGAATGTATACAAAGAGAGGAAACAGAGCCGCCAGTTCCTTTCAGCAATGAGTCTATTTGTAGCCTTAGGGACCCACACGACCGGCAGTAGACGCGCTCCTGCCGCGCGAAATCGTGCCCTTCCCTATCCCGCTTGAGAGTGCCGTTCCCCGATCCGGGTAGTGCGCAGACTGAGAGCCGCTGTTTTGAGCACCAGCTCGAATCATGCTGCGGCTACACTGCGCTGGGTACGGCCAAGGGCATTCGGTTGAGCGGCTTCGCAGGCCGGGTCAGGAGGGTTGGGCCAGAAGGACGCGCGCGCCCGTTATCGCGCGCGGAAGATTCCACCCAGTCCTTGCGAAAGCGGAAAACGTAGAGCACCACTTCCACGCGGCTGGAAACGCCGAGCTTGTCGAAGATGCGGAACAGATAATTCTTGACCGTATGTTCGGTCAGTCCCAGAGAGCCGGCGATCTCACGGTTGGACAATCCCTCCGCCACGCAGCGAACCACGTCCTGCTCGCGCTTGGAAAGGATCGCTTCGCCGCCGGAATCCACCAGCCGCATCGGCTCCGATTCCCGCAAGGCCTCGATCACAAAGCGCAACTCCGCGCTGTTCGCCCATACTTGTCCCTGATGAACGCTGTGAATGCAGCGGACAAGATTCTTCGAGGATTCGGTGCGGGAGAAAATTCCCTGCGCTCCGCAACGAAACGCTTGCACGACCGCGGAGGGATTGGATGTATCCATCAATAAGATGACGCGCGTGCCAGGGTGGGCGGCGCGAACCTGGCGGGTGAGATCGAACCCCTGCGTGCTCGATTCGTCCAAGGCTGAACTCACCAGCACTACGTGGGGCTTTGCCTGGGCGATGGCGGCCAGGATTGACGCCTGTTTTGGTTCGACGCCCGTAACTTCCAATTGGCAATCCTGCGCCAAGGCTTCGGCGAGCAACTGGCTGCTCATGCGAGTGCTCTCAGCGGCAAGCACCCGAATTCTCTCCGAATTCTGGGGCAACGGAGTCACATGCTGGGCCATTCTGGTTTCTCCTACACGTCAGGTAGATCGATTGGGACAGCATTGCTCCACGGTGATATCCCTGGCGCATGAATCGACAGGGATTCTCCTCAACTGCGTCGAACGGTGATGAAGTGGGGGCGCTCGAACTCGTTCTAAGACGGGCAATCCGCAAGATCCCGTCCGGGGCAAATCGTACGAGGACTTTAGTCCCAAAGGGCAGGAGCAGTAAATGGCACGTAAGTGCCATGCGGGACGGACCTGGGCTAGACGAATGTCGCCGAGCGGAGGCCGCTACATCAGGCGCCGTCGGACCTCCGCGGATTGGCCACGCCCATTTATGGCGGTGCCAGGAAAGTCTCGATCGCTCCGGCATAGGCCGTCGAATTCGCGGATGTGGCGTCCGAGCATGTGGCGTGAGGATAATTGCAGTAGTTCGCCAGATCGAACGCCAGCCCCACATCCGCTAAGTACAATTCCAGATTATTGGCGGCATTGGTTTGCGCGAACGGTATCAACTGCACCAGTGATCCAGTTTGCGACGCCCCGGTGGGGTCGCTCCATTCCAGGGTCTGCAGCGAGAGTGTGATCGGCGTGCCGCCATACTTGGTGCCCGCATAGGTTGCGAACATGGCGCACCAGTCCGAATCGCAGGGCTCATTGTTCTGGAAACTCTGGATGTCGCTTTGCTGCCAGCCGTTGGTCCCAAAACCTTCGCGATTCGCCACGGCAATGGCGGCCTCCTGATCGGGATACGTGTAGTCCGGGGTCGTACCTACGGCGTGCAGATCCTCGAGGATGGTCATGGAGGGATTCTGGGCGGTGATGAACTGCGTCATCTGAGTAACATAGTTAATGTAGGTAGTCTCCGAATAGTTTGGCCAATACTGATTGCATTCCGGGCTGCTCTCGCCGCCTTGCGACATGCCGAAACGGATGTAGCCGATGGGCGTAGCCGCATTGCCGTTGTAGTGGGCGATAACCGCTTGCATGAACTTCTGGTAAGCGGTCATGAACGGCACTTCGTAAGAGACGGGAAGGCCCGTGTTGTCAAAGCCGGGAGTATTGATGTTGGCGATCTGATTCTGGAGTGCGCCACTGCCCGTGTAGCTCGCGCAGTACGATACATCTTGCGGCGGCGGATTGCCGGGCAGCGAGGCCGCATAGGAAGCGTTGAATACATACA
>Ga0302180_10000400_pt1 | contig 35697 bp, 36 predicted proteins | sample I_Palsa_E3_2_FD_200575 | JGI IMG/M metagenome (GOLD analysis project Ga0302180, IMG submission 200575) | Peat permafrost microbial communities from Stordalen Mire near Abisko, Sweden - I_Palsa_E3_2 | ecosystem: Environmental > Terrestrial > Soil > Palsa > Peat permafrost | place: Sweden...
GGCTTGCGTGAGATCGATGCGGCCGTTGAGGAAGGCGCGCATGGTGAACTCCCCGGGCTCGGCGAGGCGCGCCCCGGCAGCCACGCATAACTCGACGATGTGCCGCAGCACGACCGGCGAGCCGTGCGCCGCGATCTCGACGATGTCGTCGGTGGTATAAGAATGAGGCTTGGCGAAATGAGTGACTATGACTTCGTCAATGCGAGAGGCAAGAGTTGGTTCGACAAGCTCCCCGAATGTTGCTCTTCCCGGCTCCAGATCGTGTTTGAGCCGTAACATCGGCAAAGCAATTTCGCGCGCCCTGCACCCGGCGAGCCGCACCACGCCAATGCCGCCGCGTCCGGGTGGCGTCGCGATCGCGACGATTGTATCGTCGAGGTTCACGGGGCGATTGTATCCGTTTAAACTGGAGCACAGCCAACGGTCGCAGCTGGGAGCCAGCAAATCCCGGAGAGGCTGCGAACGCGAAAGAGCGCGAAAGAGAGGGCCAAGAATTGTCAGTCGCCGACGAACTGCTGCAAGCCAACGAGGATTTTGTAAGGAACTTCAACCTGGGGGACTTGGCGGTCCAGCCGAAGCGGCGTTTGGCCGTCCTCGCCTGCATGGATTCCAGAATCCTGTTTGAACGCTGCCTGGGATTGAAGCCCGGAGACGCGCACATGATCCGCAATGCCGGTGGAATTGCCACCGAGGACGCGCTACGCTCGCTGATTGTTTCGCATCACCTGCTGGACACGCAGGAATTCATTATCATTAACCACACCGACTGCGGACTGTTGAAGGTGCGGGAGGACGAACTCAAGAAGAGGCTGGCGGAAAAAATGGGAACTCCGTTCGGCGCTCCCGCTCATTTCCATGCTTTTGACGACTTGGAAGAAAACGTCCGGCAACAGGTGCTGCGGGTGAAATCGCACCCGTGGATTCCGAAGCATATTCCTGTGCGGGGATTTGTTTACGATGTGAAGACTGGAAAGTTGAACGAAGTGGAAACTACATAGATGATCCGCTCTATTGCTACGGGAACTCAATCGTACGCAATGCACGAATCGTGGGAAGCATCGCACCCGATGTAGCTTTGAGGCCCATCCTGTCGTTGACGAAGTACAGGAGCCGATTATTCAACTGTTCATCCGTTGCGCCACTTGAAAGCAAACTAAAGATAGGCCCGATGTATCCGTCATACTCGTTCTGGGCGTTGGGCTCGTCGCTGATGCCGATGGGATCCCAAACGTCCAGAAACACGCGGCGGATTTGGACTTGAATTCGACGTGATGTGGCTTTGTCTATCACTGTTACCGCGCGACCACCTTCTCAATCTCCGCCTTCAACTCGTCATACGGCAATGCCCCGGGATGATACATCGCAACCTTGCCCGCGCGGTCGAGCAGCACCAGCGTGGGTGTAGTCGAAGCGCCGTAAGTGTCGAAGTTGTACTTGCTGATGGGCACCGGCATGTCGAGCAATCCGCCGTAAAAGCGGTGGCGCACCGCGTCAATGTAGGCAAGTTCATCGCTCGGCGAAGCGTGCTCGACTTGCGCCGTGTAGCCATAGAGTTTTGTCGGACCAAGAACCGTCAGCCCCTTCGGGGCAAACTCCGCTCGCAGTTGCGTGATGATGGGCGCTTCCGCCTTGCAGTCTCCACACCAGTGAGCCCAGAAGAAGAGGAGCACGGGCGAACCTTTCAGTTGAGCCAGGGCGGGTGGCTTCGATCCCAAAAACTGCTCCGCCCGCAGCGCGGGCGCTGGTTTTTCTTCAAGCGAAAGCAGGTTCAAATTCTTCTGCAGGCGGGCGCGGATCGACGTGCTCCCGTACGTGTGCAGCGCAGTCTGCAGCACTGCGATGGCTTCAGCGCGCTGGCCGCGCGCGGCCAGCGTCTGCGACCTGACCTCAATGGCCGCGCCCAGCCCGATCGGCAGATGCGGTTCGGCGTCGAGTGGACGCTGCTTCAGCAGTTCGAGAGCGAGAGTCTCGGTTTGTTTGGCGTACGCCGTCGCGTGTTCGTAGTCGCGAGCGGCGAGAGCGGAGCGCGCCATCCACGAAGATGCTTCAACGTATTCGCCCGTCACGCCGCTCGTGGCACGGTAGGACTTGAGATCGCTCTCAGCCGCCGAAAAACTGTTTTGGGCCAGGGCGCCCCGGACATCTTCAACGATTCCTGCCCACGCCGGAGTCGCTAGCGCCATCAAAGCTACAAGCTTGCGGAAACGCATGTTAGATCATGTATCTTCTGTCGCCTGGCTGGCAAATCGAGCTCCCGCCCGAAGACCTCCGAAAACATCTTAAGTGATTGATATAACAGATAGTTAGATCTTAAGGTAAAGAAATGTTTAGGTAATTTGGGGGTAATTCACTTACAATTTAAGCGCGTTTGATCTTTAGAGTTTCCTTCGCAGTACCCAGTATCTCCGCTAACCAGCGCGTGACCTGCCTGCAGAAGAAGCCTTCCAAAGTTTCAGCGCTACATCAACAAAAAGGAACATTGCAATACCATGGAAACAGGAACAGTGAAGTGGTTTAACGACGCCAAAGGCTACGGTTTCATCAGCCGCCAAAACGGCGAGGACGTATTTGTGCACTTCTCGGCCATTCAGGCGAGCGGCTTCCGCAGCCTGCAGGAAGGCCAGCAGGTGCAGTTCGACGTGGTCAAAGGCCCCAAGGGCTGGCAGGCCGAGAACGTGAAGGGTGCATAAACCACTTCGCAGCTAACAATTCGCAAAAGGGCGGCCAGCCATGGCCGCCTTTTATTTTGCGGCAGCTATTACTGCCGCGTATCCCGAATCAGCACCACGTCCGCATCCGTATGGCCCCGGACCAAAGCCAACTGCTTGCCGTCAAACGACCAGTGGAAATCGAAAATGTGTTCGGAAGTGAAACTCGTAATCTGTTTGCCTTTGGAACCATCCAGCGCCTGTAGCCATAGGTTGTCGACGCCATTGTCACGTACGGGATAAATCACCCCTTTGCCGTCGCGTGAAAAGTGCAGCAGGCCAAAGCGCGGGCGTTCGAACTCCACCAGCTTCGGTGCTTTACCCCCATCCGTTTCCACTAAGGCCAGCATTTCTTTGTGCTCTCCGGAGTGTTCCAGCGTGGGAAATGCGGCGAGTTTTCCATCGGGCGCGATATCGAAAGTGCCGGAGATCGGCTTCTCCGAAATGACCCGCGAGGCTCCGCCATCGATCGGCACTTTGGCCAGTTTCTGTTCGCCGCCTTGCTGCATGAAGAACACCCACTTACCGTCCTGCGAGCACACTGGATTTGTGTCGAGCTTGCCATTCGTAATCTGCTTGAAATTGCCCCCCGTATCCATGCGCCAAACATTTTGCGCGCCGTTCTGAAATCTTACAAAGACGACGGAACCGCCCTCGCCGCAAGCCCACGGGGCGCCGCTTACTGCCTGGCCCGGAATCACCGTCTTGTTGCCCGTTGCCGGATCGATCACATTGAGCACGTTCGCCTGATCGGAAAGCAAGCGGTTCTCCCGCGTCCAGGTAAAGTTGGTGTCGTCTTCGGCCGTGGTGATCTGCCGCGCTTGCGCGGCCTGTGCTCCGGCAGGCATCACCTGCAAATTCCAGCGGTTCTCATTCTGCACGGTGGCGAGAATGTGTCCGCTGTTCGCGATGCTAAGATCGGAGTAGGTTCTGGTATCGCGCGTAACCGCAGAATACACACCCTTGGGATAGGAAACGAAACCGATCTGCCTGCGGGTGAAATTTGTGCTTTGTTCTTTCCCTAGAACCAGCACGCCGTTGCCCTCGGGCAGCCAGGACGGCGTTTCGACAATGCGGTCGTTGCTGCTGAAGAAGGCCTTACCCTGGCCGCTGGTTGCATCCACCGCCACCAACCTGATCAATCCATTCCCAACGTCGAGCATTTGGCCAACAATAATTCTCCCGTCAGGCGACCACGCCGGTTGGTACAACGCGTCGCTGGTTGGCCCGCCGCTCAGCACCTTTTCGTCTCCACCCTCCACCGAGCGGACAATGAGCTGGTACTTGCCATGTTCCGGATTGTCGTAGCGCATGAACGCAAATTTGCTTCCATCCGGAGAAAAAGTAATATTGGAATCGACGTCGGCTACGAGTTTCTGCGGTGTACCCCCGAGCAGCGGAGCCCGGTACAGGAACTTCAAGTTCGGATTTCCTACATCGCTACGCACGAGATAAAAATAGTTCCCGTCCGGGGAGAAGACCAGGCCCGTGTAGTATTGATCGGCCGCTGGCTCCACTTGGGCATTGCTGTTGGTCGGCACATTTCTCAGCCACAGGCTTGCCAGTCCATTATTCCTTGTCACACTCAGGATGTATTTGCCATCCGGCGAGACCGCGACATGCACGGCATCGCCAGTGTCGGTCACCTTCGTGACGGAGATGTCCCGGAACGGCGTTGGTCGGATCCGCGTGAAGTAAGCATAGATTCCATAAGCTGCCGCGGCCAAAAGCACCAGCACGATTCCCGCGGTAACTCCGGTGCTGAGTTTGTGTTGTCGCGCAACCGAGATCACAGCCGAACTTCCGGAAGTGGGCTGACCGGAAGGAATGCCCGCTGCAACTGCCGACGAAGACGCAGCAACCGGAATCGCTGAAGCCCCGATAGGCCCCGCCAGCGCAAGCTTGCGTCCCGATTCCGTATCTCGCTTCAACCGCTTCAAGTCGCCGCGCAGATCGCCCGCTGAGTGGTAGCGCAAGTCGCGGTCTTTTTCCAGCGCCTTGCCAATAATTTCGTCCAGCCTGGGCGGCAGTGAGGAATTGAGTTGCACGGCCGGAGTGGGGTCGAGCTCAAGAATGGCGTGAAAAACTACGGCCGAAGTAGCCCCGGCGAACGGCAAGCGTCCGGTTGCCATTTGGTAGATCACGACGCCCAAAGAAAAAAGGTCGGTGCGGATGTCGAGTTCTTCGCCGCGCGCCTGCTCCGGCGACATGTAGGAGATGGTGCCCACGGTCGCGCCGGGGCTGGTTAGCTGTGCCGGCGCCGGAGAATCCTGCGTCGCTCCAATGGTTTCCAGCGCCATCTCGGGACGCGCCAGCTTGGCCAGCCCAAAATCGAGAATCTTGACCTGTCCCCGCTGCGTGACAAAAATGTTCGCCGGCTTGATGTCGCGATGGATGATGCCTTTCGCGTGCGCCGCGTCGAGCGCATCGGCCAGCTGCATGCCCCACTCCAGCAGACGATCGAGGGGCACAGGGCCGGCGACCGAGCGGCGATCTAGAGTCTCGCCCTCCAACAACTCCATGGCGATAAACGACTGCTCGTGCTCGTTCTCGATCTGGACCCTTTCGACCGCATAAATCGTGCAGATATTGGGATGGTTCAGCGCCGAAGCGGTGCGGGCCTCGAGCAGAAAACGGTCGAGCGCATTCTGATCGCGAGAAAGTTGCGGCGGCAGGAATTTCAGCGCAACGCGGCGCCCCAGAGCGAGATCCTGCGCTTCGTATACAATCCCCATCCCGCCGCTTCCGAGCTGGCCGGTGATGCGGTAATGCGAAATGGTCTGGCCGATCATAGGTATATTGAGCGGGGAAATTCATCTTAGGAGGGATGCAGATGGCAGTCAAACTCTGGAATGCGAAGGACGACCTTTCACGCCGCGGACGCTTGTTCCGCCGCGCTGACGGAATCGAAGAATCGGAAGAACTGCTCGACCCGAGTGACCTTGAGCGCATTGTGGACGCGTTCACTTACACCCACCAGAGCCAGGCTCCGCCCACCGTGCTGACGCGTGACATACGCCCCGACTAACGCTCCAATACCCGCGGAGTCGACATAGGGAACGGCCGTGAAATCGATGATCAGCGCGCGCGAAGTGTCGGCCCGCACCGTGGCCTGGAACTCAAATATTGTGGTCATGACCAGTGCCCCGTCGAGGCGAAGAATGCGCTGTCCCGCCTGCGTTCCGGGCTGATCCTCAATGCGTAGGCTCTCTTGCGGCATGCCGGAAATATTAACCCTCCCGTAACAATCGATTGTTAACGCAGTATTAATTTCCGCCGTCGAGAAATTTGGGGATGCGTGCGGAACAGTGGAAGAGCGGCGCTTCAGCGCCGCGCAAAGCGTCAAGAATTATGCGGGCTTCAGCCCTGGCATCGCTCGTCTGGCGTCCGATCCTAAATCGCGGCCGCCTGTTCACGCCGACGTGCCTGAATCTCGATGTACACATTCACCAGCGACACCGCCGCCGGCGTCACTCCCGGGATGCGCGAAGCCTGGGCCAGCGTGCGTGGCTGCACATGCGTGAGCTTCTCCTGCATCTCACGCGAGAGCCCGCTGACCGAGTGGTAGTCGAACCATCCGGGGATCGGCCGCTGTTCCGACTTCTTCATCTGCGCCATAGCGCGCTGCTGCTGCTGCAGATAGCCTTCGTACTTAATCTCCGTTTCCACCGACTTGAGTTCGTTGCGAACCTCGGAAGAAAGCGTAGCCGCGGATTCACACGGATTCACACGGATTGCCCCTCTTTCAAAGAAAACGGGATCCAACTCACGGAGAATAGGCGCCAACTTCTCGATGGTGACCTCGGGTCGCTTCAGAATCTGGGCTAGGGTTAGGCCGACGACCGCGGCAGATCTTAGCTCGTTTCCCGGCGCCTCCTCGGAATGTGTGGAGACGGGCGACTCGCCCGTGCAGCCCCGTTCCAACATCGCTGCCGTAAGCTTCGTTCGCTCCAGCAGATTCTTTACCCTTTCCATCCGCTGCTGCTTGGCTTGAAAATCACTCCACGCGTCATCCGAGATCAATCCCACTCGCCGCCCGTGCGGCGTAAGCCGCCGGTCGGCATTATCGATGCGAAGGTGTAAGCGGAACTCCGCCCGCGAGGTGAACATGCGATAAGGCTCGTTCGTCCCCTTGGAAATGAGGTCGTCAATCAGGATCGCCGTGTACGCTTCCGTTCTGTCGAGAATCAGCGGCGGCTGCGCCTTCACCTGCAACGCCGCGTTGATCCCCGCCATCAGCCCCTGGCACGCCGCTTCTTCATAGCCCGACGTGCCGTTGATCTGGCCTGCGAGGAACAAGCTGGCAATTTTCTTCGTCTCCAATGTGCGCTGCAGTTCCGTTGGGTCGATCGAGTCGTACTCAATGGCGTAGCCCGGGCGCAGCATCTCCGCGCCTTCCAGTCCAGGAATCGACTTCAAGATCTCCAGCTGCACTTCCACCGGCAGGGACGTGCTCAAGCCGTTGACGTAGATTTCGTGCGTGTTCAGCCCCTCGGGCTCAAGGTAGAGCTGATGCATCTCCTTGTCGGGAAACTTGACGATCTTGTCTTCGATCGACGGACAATAGCGCGGCCCGATCGACTGGATCTGCCCGCTGTACATGGGCGAGCGATGCACATTCTCGCGGATGATGCGGTGCGTCTCCGGCGTGGTCCACGCGATGTAACAGGGCACCTGCGAGTCGTGGTGCGCCACCCGCCTGGTGCGGAAACTGAACGGCGTGGGATCGGCGTCTCCCGGCTGCTCCGCAAAACGCGACCACTCGATGGAGCGTCCATCAAGCCGCGGCGGCGTTCCCGTCTTCAAACGGCATCCGCGCAGCCCGAGTTTCTTTAACGACTCGCCGAGCAAAACTGCGTTCGGCTCCCCGGAACGTCCCGCCGGATACTGCTGCTCGCCGCAGTGAATCAGCCCGTTGAGAAAAGTCCCGGTCGTGATGATCACGGCTTGCGCGCCTACAGTTCGTCCGTCGCGCAGCTTGACGCCAAGTACCGAGTTGCGAGTACCTAGTACCGAGTCATCCCCGCTCGGTACTAGGTACTCGGTACTAGGTACTTCCACAATCAGCTCCGCCACTTCCGCCTGCTTGATCTTGAGATTCGGCTGCGACTCCAGCACTTCGCGCATCTTCAGCCGGTAAGCCTGCTTATCGCACTGCGCCCGCGGCGACCAGACCGCCGGACCCCGCGAAGTGTTGAGCAGGCGAAACTGAATGCCGACCGCGTCGGTGATCTCGCCCATGATCCCGCCCAGCGCGTCGACTTCGCGCACTAAATGTCCCTTGGCGATGCCACCGATCGCTGGATTGCAGGACATCTGCGCAATCAAGTCGACGTTGAGCGTGTAGAGCGCCGTCTTCAGCCCCATCCGCGCAGCTGCCATCGCCGCCTCGCATCCGGCATGGCCTGCGCCTACCACAACCACGTCGAATTGTTCCGTGAACGGCATAAAGAACAGTTCCTAGTTTCCGGTTTTCTAGTTTCGGATTCCCATCGTTGTCGTCTGTCCCTTCGAAACCGGAAACTAGAAACTAGAAACTAGTCTGTTCATTCTAACAACTTAGCGGCATTGGTGAATTTCTGAGAGTTTGCTCATCCATCTTTCCGCTGAAGTCTGCCGAGATTTTGCCGACAAACTCTTTAGGAGAAAACTTATGTCAAGCCCTAGCTTCGTCAAGAAGATGCAAGTTTCCATGCAGCAGCAACAGGCTCGTGGCGAACTGGCCGTAAGAGACACGCTGCATGATGCGAAAGTAGCCGAAACCGGCGGCCCTTCGAAATGGCTTGCTCTGAAGGCCTTGGTCGCACAATCCGCAGGCGAGATCAATCGAGGATTGGCGTCTGATGTGGGGCTGGCTTATTCCGAGGGAGGGCTGGATAGCTTCACGCTCCTTAATCGAGTATCAGGCAGGTCCGTGCAAGCGAGTTTTGACTCCACGAATGCGGTCATTTCTTGTCACGGAGGCGCTAACGGCAATTTTCAGCCGCATGTGGAGGGAAACGAGCTGGCGTATTCCTGGCAGAACGAGGCTCCGGCGGGTGGGGTCGCCTTCGGTTTTGTTGGAGATTTCATCTCGATTGAGAAGATGAGCGAATTTTTAATCGCATCGGTGATCAGTCTGTAGAACATTAAATTTATTGGATTCCTCCAATGGATCTAATGACTACCTGTCCTCAGCCAGCTCTCGGATGGTCTCGCCTAATGCGGCCGAAGTATCGCTGCTGCGGAGAAGACCTTTTCGTGCCGCTAATTTCTGAGCCGCTTCGAGCAGCGATTCGTGGGTGGTCTCAACTTTCTCCGCCGATTCCGCAAACTCCGTAATATTCCGGTCCACAGCCGGACGAAGTTCCCGGACGGCCTTGGCCAAGGCTGAGACTTGGCGATGCAGGCCGGAAATCAATTGAGTGTTGGCGAGTGTCAGGTCGATCAGGTCGAGAATCGTTTCACGTTCCTCTGTATTCATTTCTCTTTCCTTTCGGGGCAAGCCACCCCATCACTTGCCGGCCTGCGGGCTGGTCCGTATAGTAGTCAGTCATACTGCAACCAGGAGGCCATCATGAATACCGCTCAATTCTTCGAACAACTGGAGGCGTCGATCGCCCGGTACGACCTGCTCAACCATCCATTCTACCGGGCGTGGGCGGCGGGCGAGTTGACCCGCGACGATCTGCGCGAATATGCCCGGAACTACTACCACCATGTGGAAGCGTTTCCATCCTACCTGGCCGAGTTCGCACTTCGCCTGGAAGAAGGTGAGTTGCGCCGCGCCGTGCTGCTCAACCTCTGCGACGAGAAGGGCGCTGCGGGCGGGTCGGGCAAGCAGTCCGTGCCCCACGCCGAGCTCTGGCTTGACTTCGCCGAAGGCATGGGTGCGCGACGGGACATGCATTGGCACAGGCCGGTCGAAGAGGTTCGCGAATTAATGCGGCACTTCCACTCCGTAGCCAGTGAAGGCACGCCGGAGGAGGTGCTGGCTGCATTTTATGTCTACGAATCGCAAGTGCCGCGCGTAGCGAAAGAGAAAGAGCGCGGCCTGCGCGAGATGTATGGCGCCGACGACAAGACCTGCGGCTACTTCGTGCTGCACGCCACTGCGGATATCTACCATTCGAGCGTGTGGCGCAAGCAACTGGAGAAGCGTCTCGCGGCGAATCCAGCTGCGGCGCAATCCGCTCTGGAAACGGCCGATGAGACGGCCAGGATGCTGTGGCAGGCTCTGGATGGAATCGAAGCGGCGAGAACGGCATTCGCGGTCTGATCTAGCTACGTGGCGCAGAAGTGTGAGCCAATGATTCCTGCGAGTTGTTTTCTCGGGAGCGTTGGCTTTTTGTTTCCTGAGTCCGAAACGGAGCTGGGGAAAAGGGGCAATCGGCATGGCAAAAGAAATCCCCATCGGGGCCCGCGGCAAGGCGCGAGAGACCGTCGAGCTCAAGCACACATTGGCCGCGCACGATGCCAAGTTGCCGCCAGTTTATTCCACGCCCGAAATGATCCGCCTGATGGAGACCGCGGCCTTTCTCGCGCTCCAGCCCTTCTGCGAAACCGACGAGATCACCGTGGGGACTTCAATCAATATCCAGCACCGCGCGGCAAGCGGCATTGGCGCGCACATCCAGGCCGAAGCCGTGCTGGAATCTTTCGACGGACGTTTCTATACCCTGCGCGTGACCGCGCGCGACGACGCCAAGGAAATCGGCCGCGGCACCGTGGGCCGGGCCATCGTAAGCATCGGCAAGTTTCTGCCGAAGATCAAGGCGCACTGACGAAGAACCCGCAGGATGTCGAGGTTCGGCAGTGGGTCAGTTTCACTTGCACTGCGCTAAATTGCCAGGGGGTCATCCCGAAGGCCCGCGTTTTCACCAGCGGGCCGAGGGATCTCGCGTGCACCCACAACCCGCCTCCCTTCAACTGAGTCTCTACCGCGTTCTCGGTAGTGGCCGAACCTTCACCGGCGTCCTCAACAGCCTTAGTTAAATCCCGGACCTAAGCTATAATGATCGCCACTCCGAGCCGGAGTTCGCCATGATCAACGGCGCGCACATAGTTCTCTACACTAAGGATTCGGAAGCCGACCGCGCCTTTTTTCGCGACGTGCTCAAATTTCCCTCGGTCGATGCCGGCCACGGCTGGCTGATTTTCGCCATGCCGCCGCTGGAAGCCGCCTTTCATGATTCCGAAAGCAACGGCCCGCAAGAGCTTTACCTCATGTGCGATGACCTCGCGGCAACCCTGGAAGATCTCAAAGCGAAGAAGGTGCAGGTCTCGGAGGTAAGCGAACAGCGCTGGGGGAAGCTCGCCAGCCTGGTCCTTCCCGGTGGTGGCAAAATCGGCGTGTACCAACCAAAGCATCCGAGTCCACTGAAGCCCAAGAGTTGAGCAAGGCTCGAAACCTGAGGCGCTCCATCCTGATCGGCGTCATCTCCGACACGCACGGTCTGCTTCGCCCCGACGCCATCGAAGCCCTGCGCGGCGTCGAATACATCATTCATGCCGGGGATGTCGGCTCTCCCGAGATTCTTGAAGAGCTCGCCGCAATTGCTCCTGTCGCCGCTGTTCGTGGCAACATCGACAAAGCTGCGTGGGCCCGCAAACTGCCGGAGACCGAAGTGCTTGAGCATGGCGGCATTTCCATCTACGTGCTGCATGATCTGGCGCAACTGGACCTCAAACCCGAAGCCGCCGGATTCGCGGTTGTCGTCAGTGGCCACAGCCATGTTCCCAAGAGCGAGACGCGCCACGGAGTGCTCTATTTCAATCCCGGCAGCGCGGGCCCTCGGCGATTCAAGCTTCCGGTGAGCTTGGGCAAACTGATCGTGGAAGATGGCGGCGTGCGAGCCGAACTAGTGGCCTTGCTCGCTGGCGGCCACTGACCGCTGAGCCATTGCTACAATCGCAGGGCAACCACAAATGTCCATCGAGTTCCACATCGATGCCCGCGCAACCGCTGCCCGCGCAGGCCGTCTGCTCACTCCACACGGCGAAATCGAAACCCCGGTGTTCATGCCCGTGGGCACGGTCGCGACCGTCAAAGGCGTGCCGCAGGATGTTCTCGAAGAACTCGGTGTTCAGATTCTTCTCGGCAACACGTATCACCTCTATCTGCGTCCCGGAGTCGAAACCGTGCGCCAGTTCGGTGGTCTGCACGGTTTCATGGCATGGCCGCGCGCCATCCTCACCGATTCCGGGGGCTTCCAGGTTTTCAGCCTGAACGAGCTTCGCAAAGTCAGCGAGGAAGGCGTCACGTTTCGCTCCCATCTCGACGGCTCATCGCACTTCTTCAGCCCGGAAAGCGCCATGCAGGCCCAGATCGGCCTGGGCGCGGACATTATCATGGCTTTCGACGAATGCACCGAGTACCCCGCCGACCGCGCCCGCACGCAAACGTCGATGGAATTGACTCTGCGCTGGGCCGAACGCAGCAAGAAATATTTCGAAGATCATAAACACGAAGTGCCGTGGAACAGTCCTCAGTACCCGGTACCTAGTACCCAGTGCCCAGATAAAGGAGCGGCGTGCGTTCAAGAAAACGCAAGCACAGGCAACTCGGTACTGGGTACTGGGTACTCGACCCAGTCTCTCTTCGGCATCGTCCAAGGCGGCATGGATTTGGCTCTCAGAAAAGAATCCGCCGAGCGCACCGTCGAAATCGGTTTCCCCGGCTACGCCATCGGTGGCCTCAGCGTCGGCGAGCCGCGGGAGCGCACCCGCGAGGTCGTCGAAGCTACTCTCCAGTACCTGCCCGCTGACCAGCCGCGCTATCTGATGGGCGTGGGAACGCCCGAAGAAATCGTCGAGTATGCTGGCCTCGGCGTCGATATGATGGATTGCGTCCTTCCCACTCGCGCGGCGCGTCACGGCCTGCTGTTTACCTCTGAGGGAAAAGTCTCTATCAAGCAGGCGCGCTATGCCACGGATGCCGGCCCGCTCGATCCCAATTGCCCCTGCCGCGTCTGCCGGCGCTATTCCCGGGCCTATCTACGTCACCTTTATGCTTCTAATGAAGTGCTGGCCCAAGTGTTAAATACTCTCCACAACCTCAGTTTCTACCTTGACACTATGCGGCGGGTGCGTCATTCTATTCGACTTGGGGAAGAGTCCCGTTTTCTCTAGCGTCTGGTCTCGATCAAAACCGTAGACCGCCCTGGGAAAGCCTCCCCGGATTCAAGCCTGAGCAGTCGGGCTTGACGAATTGACGATCCGGCCGGAATCGAGCAGAGCTCCGTCGTGAAATGACAGGACCGTGGTGAGTGCGGGCGCGGGCGGTTTTTCGCGGATTTGAGTCCGATTCTGGCAAGCGCTAGTCTGGTGAACATACTTCGGTGAACATGCAATTCTTTCTCGCGATGCAAGCCGGTGGCGGCATGGGGTGGCTGAGCGTAGCCCCGCTCATCTTTATCTTTGGAATCTTTTATTTCTTGTTGATTCTCCCCCAGCAGCGCCGCCAAAAGAAATGGACGGCCATGTTGGATTCGCTGAAGACTGGCGACAAAGTTGTGACCAGCGGCGGTTTGCGGGGAACAATCGTCGCCTTAAAGGATGATTCCGTCCATCTGCGGGTTCCTCCGGATAACCTTCGGCTCGAAGTAACCAAGGCCTCCGTGACCCAGGTCACGACGACGGAGGAAGAAACTAAGACCAAGTAATCGCGCCACAACCTAAATACTGGACTTTTTGTCGTCATGAATAAGAATCTTCTTTGGAAGTTGGTACTCATCGCCGGAGTCCTGCTCGTCTTTCTGTTTGGGATCTTCGGCATTCCGCAGACCTTTTCCGGCCAGGGCTTGCTCACCGCCATGACCAACCGCATTCAGCTTGGGCTGGATTTGAAGGGCGGAACCCACTTGATCCTGCAGGTGCAGGTGAATGATGCGGTCAACGTCGATTCCGAGAATGCGGTCGAAATCCTCAAAGAGCAACTCAATAAGCGCAAAATTGCCTTCGCGGATATCTCCAAGCCCGATTCGCAGAACGCTGCCGATAAGGTTGTGCTGAAGGGCGTCCCACCCGACTCGCGCAAAGACCTGCTCGAGATCGCGAACGAGCGCCTGCCTGAGTACAATCTGGCTTCGGGTGCGGACAACAGCTTTACCCTGACCATGAAGCCGCAGATGCTCAGCGAGCTGAAGAACAAGGCCGTAACCCAGGCGATTGAGACCATCCGCAACCGCATTGATTCGCTGGGCGTGAGCGAGCCCACCATCCAGGAGCACGGCCTCGGCCAGTACCAGATTCTGGTGCAGTTGCCCGGCGTCGACGACCCCGGACGGGTGAAGGACATCATGCAGTCCACCGCCATGCTTGAAATCAAGCAAGTGCTGGGCGGACCTTATCCCAGCGAACAGGCCGCATTGCAGGAGAAAGGCGGCATCCTGCCGCCGGATGCCATTCTTCTGCCGGGACACGCCGCTCCCGGAGCCGCCGCGGGCGATCAGGCCTGGTATCTCGTGTCGCGCGTTTCCGCCGTCAGAGGAAAGGACTTGCGCGATGCCCAACCCAGCACCGACCAGAACGGCCAGCCCAACGTGCGCTTCCAGTTGACCGGCGAGGGCGGCCAGCGTTTCTATAGCTTCACTTCCGCGCACGTGGGCGAAAGTCTGGGCGTGGTCCTCGACAATAAAGTCCAGGAAGTTGCCAACATCAAGGAAGCCATCCGCGATACCGGCGAAATCAGCGGCGGCAGCATGAACCAGCAGCAGGCCAAGGATCTCTCGATGATCCTGCGCTCGGGCGCGCTGCCGGCGGGCATCAAGTATCTGGAAGAGCGCACGGTCGGCCCGTCGCTCGGCACCGATTCGATCCGCGCCGGCGTTCGTGCAGCCATCGTCGGCATGCTCGCCGTGCTGATTTTCATGCTGATCTACTACCGCGCGGCCGGCATCAATGCCGACGTCGCGCTGCTGCTGAACCTCATCATTCTGCTCGGCTTCATGGGCTACTTCGAGGCGGTGCTGACTTTGCCTGGAATCGCTGGCGTGATTCTCACCGTCGGCATGGGCGTGGACTCCAATGTGCTGATTTTCGAGCGCATTCGTGAAGAGTTGCGCAATGGCAAGACGCCGCCGTCCGCCGTGGATCAGGGTTTCAGCCACGCCTGGATTACCATCGTGGACACGCACGTCACCACGATAGTTTCCGCGGCAATCCTGTTCCTGTTCGGAACCGGGCCGGTGAAGGGCTTTGCGGTCACGCTCACCTTCGGCTTGCTGGCAAACTTGTTCACGGCCGTATTCGTTTCGCGCGTGATCTTCGACTGGATTTTGAGCCGTAAGCAGCGTGGCGACGCGCTGAGCATTTAGGAGAAATTTGGTAATTTGGTAATTTTCAAAACCTGAGGCCGACGCGGGCCTGGTTTTTCGCTTTGGTTCTTAAATTACAAAATTGCTAAATTACCCAATTACCAAATCATTCATAAATCGGATAAGGGGTCAGACCGGTGGAGTTCTTTCGCAATACAAACATAGATTTTCTCGGGAAAAAGTGGTATTTTCTCGCCTTCTCACTCGTGTTCAGCGTGGCGGGGATATTTTCCATGTTGTTCTGGCACGGCATCCCGTATGGTGTGGACTTCCGCGGAGGCACGCTGGTGTATGTGAAGTTCTCGCATACGCCCAACGACAACGCGCTGCGTGCCGCCATGGACCGCGCCGGCTTGCGCAACGCGAAGATCCAGACCTACGACCAGCCTTCGAACAACGAAGTACTCATCGACCTCGACGTGCAGGAAACCAACGAGCAGGCCCTCGACCGGGGCAAAACTCAGATCATCAACACCCTCGAGACCAACGCTCCGGCGGGCAAGGCGGACCTGAACAACTCCAGTTCTTTGGCCATCAAGAACTATCTGCTGGACAAAGACCCCATGCATTTAGGCTCCGATGCCGACCAGAAGTATACCCAGCAAGCTCAGGCGATCCTGGATGCCCGGGACAAGGGGCAGGGCGGCGTGCTGAGTTCGTTCGATCAACTCAAGGGCTCGGTCGATCCCGCGGTGGTCGCTTCTCTGCCGGATGGCTTTTTCCTGTCGGATTTTAGCGTGCGTAACGTCGAGATCGTCGGCCCGCAGGTCGGCGCGCAGTTGCGCAAGCAGGCCCTGCTGGCGACCGCCTATTCGCTGGCTGGAATGCTGGTTTACCTGGGCTTCCGCTTCGAGTGGATTTACGGCGTTGCCGCCGTGGTCACCGTGTTTCACGATACCCTGATCACCGTGGGCGCATTCTCCCTGCTCAACAAAGACATTTCCCTGACCGTCATCGCCGCCATCCTCACTTTGATTGGTTACTCTAATAACGACACGATCGTGGTATTTGACCGCATCCGGGAAAACATTAAACTGATGCGGCGTGAAAAGCTCTCGGAAGTCGTAAACCGGAGCATTAATCAAACGCTGAGTCGAACCATCTTGACAGCCGGGCTAACCTTCCTTACCGTACTCGCACTCTATTTATTCGGCGGCGAGGTGCTTCGCGGGTTCAGCCTCGCACTGGTGATCGGCATCTTGATTGGAACCTATTCTTCGATCGCGATTGCCGCTCCGATTCTGGTGGCCTATCAGGATTGGAGAATCGGGAGGGGTAAACGTGCGGTCGCGATGCCGGGCCGGGCGAAGTGATTTCCTTTCGCTGCGGCTGGCTTCGGCTGGGGCCTTTGTTTGTAGATGGTTAGCGACGGTTGTTCTGAGGCAGGGCGGGCTTTGCGGCCCTACCGGCCATGTAGTTGGGAGCAAAGTGGAAGCGGGCGGTGTCTAAACTTACGTAGGCTCTGGAACCAGGGAGAAACCTTATGTTTGAAGATAGCCTTCTCGAATCCGGTGGCAGGTTGAAGACGAGACGAGGACGGACGACGACCGTCGCGATCATCCTTGAAATAGGTTTGATCGGCATCATGGTTCTCATCCCTCTCATCTTCACCGAGGCTCTGCCAAAACAACAGTTGATGACGTTCCTGGTTGCCCCCCCGCCGCCTCCGCCCCCGCCACCCCCGGCTGCTGCGCCGGTGAAGATCGTGAAGCAGATTCAGACCGACATCGTGAACGGGGCGCTGCGCACACCCACCAAGATTCCCCAAAAAATACAGATGATCAAGGAAGACGAAGCCCCTCCCCAGATGGCATCCACGGGCGTCGTGGGTGGCGTTCCGGGAGGGATTCCGGGTGGTCAGATGGGTGGCGTAATCGGCGGCATTATCAGTTCCACGCCGGTGGCCGTGCCCAAAGTCGCGACCCCGCAACGCGTACGAGTTTCCCAAGGTGTCTCCGCGGGTCTTTTGGTCCGCAGGGTCAACCCAACCTACCCACCTTTGGCGCGTCAGGCTCGCATCCAGGGTCAAGTTGTGTTGCGGGCGGTAATCAGCAAAGATGGTTCCATCTCTAACCTAACGTTGGTAAGCGGGCACCCTATGCTGGCGCCTGCCGCCATCGACGCCGTGAAGCAGTGGAAGTACAGGCCATATCTGCTGAACGGCGAGCCCGTGGAAGTGGATACTGAAGTATTGGTCAACTTTACCCTGGCCGGCGGCTAAATTCCGGCGCTTGAGGCAAAGAACAGACGTTAAGAACGTTAAAGCAGTGGAATCAGGAAGAATGGACCTCCCCCTCCCACCCAAAACGGTGGCCGGGAGAGCCCCTTCTAACCGGCGCGGCCGCCGTAATCTTCACTGCCAGCACGCGTAAGGTGCCCGAACAGGGCCGCCCTACACCAATGCTTGTGCCGCAGTCGGATGCAAAGAACTGTTAAGAGCAACTTTCTGCCGTCAGGATTGTGCAGGGTGCTCCGGATTTCGCATCAAAGTCTAAGAAGTTCCGAGGAGGGAAAAGCAACTCATGTTCGCAGCTAACTTCGCAGGTGAAATTTTCAATCATGTGCCTAGGGTGGCAGCCTGGATCGTGCAAGAGGGCGGCACCGTTGGTTGGGACCCGGTTTCGCTGATCAAGCAAATGGGTTGGATAGCGAGGATCGTGGTCATCATTCTGTTCATCATGTCGGGCTGGTCGATCGGCGTGATGATCGACCGCGCCATGGCTTACAGCGCGGCTCGCAAGCAGTCGCGCGCCTTTGCCCCGGCGGTCGCCGGAGCCTTGCGCGATGGCCGCATCGACGAAGCCATTAAAGTCGCCGAGCGCAACAAGAAGAGCCATCTGGCCAAAGTCGTTACCGCCGGCTTGATGGAATTCAAGGCCCACCAGGATAGCCCCGGCGCCATCCCCGGCGAGACCATTGAAGCCTCCAAGCGCGCTCTCGAGCGCACCGAAGCCATCGTCCACGCCGAACTGAAGCGCGGATTAGGCGGATTGGCCACCATCGGTTCGACGGCCCCATTCGTGGGACTGTTCGGCACCGTGATGGGCATTCTGAACGCCTTCAAGGGTATCTCTGAGCAGAAGGCTACCGGTCTGGGCGCGGTCGCGGGCGGCATTTCCGAAGCGCTGGTGACCACCGCTTTCGGTCTGCTGGTGGCGATTCCAGCCGTCATGATGTTCAATTACCTCACCGGCCGCGTGGAAGCATTCGATGTGGAGATGGACAACTCATCGAGTGAACTGATCGACTACTTCCTCAAGCGGCGGGACGTTCGCCGGTCCTAGTTTCTTAGGGCTGAAGTCCGCTATGAGTTGCTGTCCGGCGCTGGGATGCTCCCGGCGCCGGCCTTCCCAACTTACGCGGAACCGATCCCGTTCCTCGATCCTGTAACGGATTGGACGGGGCGGGTGTTACTGGCAACTGGACAGTGGCAACTGGCCACTGCCCTACGGAGAAACCAGGCTATGGCGATTGCAAAGCGAAACGAAGGGGCCAATGTCAACTCTGACATCAACGTTACGCCTATGGTGGACGTGATGTTGGTGCTGCTGATCATCTTCATGGTGATCACGCCCATGTTGCAGAAGGGCATCAGCGTGGATATGGCCAAAGTAAACAACCCGGTGCCGATGCAGGACGCGGATAAGGAAGACGCTCTGCTGGTCTCCGTCATGCGCGACGGGACGGTCTACTTCGGTGCCGATAAGATTGCGGTGGATAGTTTGACCGGCAAGGTGAAGGACCGCCTGGCCAGTCGCACCGATAAACGAGTTTATGTCAAGGCGGATGCCCGCGCCCACTTCGGCAATGTCGTCCAGGTTGTGGACGGCGTGCGTGCCGCCGGTGTGGACGATCTGGGCCTGCTCACCGACCAGAGGAAAAGCACTCCAAGCGCTCCGCCTGCCGCTCCGGCAGCGGGTGGGCAATGAAGCGAGTGAAATAAGAGGAGATCGACCATGAGTATGGCCGTTGGAACCGGCGGAGGCCAAAGCGCGAATATCAACGTCACTCCGCTCATTGACGTGCTGCTGGTGCTGCTCATCATTTTCATGGTGATCACGCCTTTAACGCCGAAGGGTTTGGATGCGCTGGTGCCTCAGCCGCCTCCGCCCAACGCCCCCAAGAACAATACCCCCGACCGTACGATCGTTGTACAGTTGATCGATCGCGGCGCGGGCAACGATCCCGGCCTGAAGATCAATCAGGAGGATGCCACTTGGGATAACCTGCAAGGGCGTCTGGCCGACATCTATAAAACCCGGGCCGAGAAGGTCATGTTCGTGAAAGGCGATGACGCCATCCCCTTCGCCGACGTGGCCAACGTGATCGACATCGCGCACGCCGCGGGGGTGGATAAGGTTGGTCTGATCACGGCCAAGATCGAAGCGGGCGGCTAGACGCACGCCCGCAAGGTCGCGCATCGCATTCAACCCGCGCACGGGAGCCAAGGTTCCCGTGCCGCTTCTGCTAAGGAACTGCTCGGCCCGCGCTTGTCAACTGGCTGTCTCTGGGCCTAGGATGCTGTGGCAAGGGAGACTGATACCGCAATGAATAAACATAATCGACTGTTAACCCTGGTGGCCGCCCTGCTGGCGCTGTTCTCTTCGGTGGGTTGCAGCAAACTGCGTGCCCGCGACCAGCTCAACAAGGGCGTGACCGCATACAAGAATGCCAAGTACGAAGAGGCCATCGACCATTTCCAACAGAGCGTCGAACTGGACCCCACTCTGATCAATGCCAAGATGTACCTGGCCACGGCCTTCGCGCAGCAATACATCCCCGGCGCCGACACTCCGGATAACAACAAAATGGCGGACCAGGCCATCGAGCAATACCAGAAAGTGCTCGACATGAATGCGGTCCGCGATCAGAAGGTAAACTCCGCCAAGGGCATCGCCTACCTGTACTTGAACATGAAAAAGTTCGACGACGCCAAAAAGTATTACCGCATGGCGGCCGACATGGATCCCAACGATCCCGAGCCCTACTACTCCGTGGGTGTCATTGACTGGACGGCCTGCTACCAGCCTCGCATGGAAGAGCGCGCCAAACTCGGCCTCAAGCCGGATGAGAACCTCAACCCCAAAAACAAAGACCAGAAAAAGGCCTGCGACGAATTGAAGGTGAAAAATGGCCCCTCGATTCAGGAGGGCATCGAAAGCCTGAATAAGGCGATCGCGCTCCGTCCCGACTACGACGACGCCATGGCCTACCTCAACCTGATGTACCGCGAAAAAGCTGACGTGGAATGCGACGACCTCAACCAGCGTCAGGAAGATCTGAAAACCGCCGACCATTGGGTCGACCAGACTTTGCTTACCAAGAAGGTCAAGGCTGAGAAGCAGCCCGGAGCCAACGGCATCACCATGGATCAGCCGAAGTAAAGCGCCTCCCAAGTCAGTATCGTCAGCCGTCGTTAGTTGCAAGGCCTCTCCGCTTAGAACGCGTGAGAGGCCGTACTGTTTGTAGCCGGATCGAAATCAACCAGGGCGTCGCCCAGACAATTTCCTCGAAGCAACGATCCACCTTGTAACGTTTCCCGTAACGGCCTCACTATTCCTTTGCAAACGAAGTCCAAACGCCGAGCCTGCCCAGGAGACTGACCTATGAATCGCTTCCGCCTATTTCTGATGATCGCTCTTTGTCTAGCGCTGATGCCACTGAGTTTTGCCCAGACGCCAGCCGAAACTGCATCCCCTACCAGCGCTCACGGCAACGGCTCGGCTCCGCCTCCCGCCACCGTCACCGGTTCCGGAACCACCGACTACCTTCCCCTTTGGACTGGCAGCGCAACCCTCGGCAACTCCCACATTTTCCAGAGCGCAGGCAACACCGGCATCGGCAACACTTCACCCCAGTGGGCGCTCGACGTGGCTGGCCACATCAACTCCAGTTCCGGCTACCTTATCGGAGAATCGCTCGTCTTGACCCAGCCCGGCGGCGTGGCCGATGCCAACATCGCCCTGGGCTACCAGGCGCTTCTAAGCGACAGCACCGGAAGTTACAACACGGCCAGTGGCTACGACGCGCTTCAATACAACACCACTGGGAACCTCAATACGGCCAATGGGTGGACCGCACTTGGCTACAACACCACTGGGAGCTACAACACAGCTTGCGGCGAGGCCGCACTCCAATTCAACACCACGGGAAGCGAAAATACTGCCACCGGTGGGGCGGCGCTCGGCGACAACAACACCGGCAATTACAACACGGCCTTGGGCACCGCTGCTCTCGCACTCAACGTCTCTGGGTCCAACAATATCGCTGTCGGTTATAACTCTGCGGACGACGTCTCTGCGGGCAATAGCAACAATATTCACATCGGCAGCCTGGGCTCGTCGGCGGACAATGGCACCACTCGCATCGGAACCAATGGAACCCAAACGGCATTCTTCGCTGCCGGAATCTACGGCGTTTCCGCAGGCAACAACAGCGCCATCCCCGTCCTCATCGATTCCAGCGGCCAGTTGGTTACCGTCAGCTCTTCGCGCCGCTTCAAGGAAGATATCCAGGACATGGGCGATGCCAGCCGCGGTCTCATGCAGTTGCGCCCGGTCACTTTCCGCTATAAGAAGCCCTTTGCCGATGGTTCCCAGCCCATGCAATACGGCCTGATCGCCGAGGAAGTGGCCGAAGTCTATCCCGACCTCGTCGCCCACTCCGCCGACGGCCAAATCGAAACCGTAAAGTATCAGGTGCTCAACTCAATGTTGCTGAACGAAGTGCAGCGCCAGCAGACCATGATCCAGGCTCTGCAGGGGCGGCTCGACCGCACGGACGCGGCCTTGGCCGCCTGGTCCCACGCCTCACCAGTTCGATAGACTGCGCGCCAAAAAGCACGCGCGCCCAGGGAACTGAGCAATGGTGCGGATTCCAGATGATATGCTAACAATAGCCCGCGATCGGAAGCCATCTCAGAAATGGCTCGGGGAGGGCAGGGCTTCACAGCTTGCGGAAAAACCCACGATTCGTATCAGGGTATGCCTTCAGGCATACCGCGTGCGCCGTGTTATCAATCGCGCCTTTAGGCGCTGCGGGGCTGAATTCAACCTTCCCCGCAAGCTGTTTAGCCGTGCCACTCAGACCCAATAAAGACGCGGGCATTAGCCCCTGAGGGTTGGCTTGCCCCGGTTCAGTAGAGAGGTTTAGTCGGAGATCCCCTCTAGCCGGTTTTTCGTATGACGACTGTGGCGTCCTTGGAGACATCGCCGCGCAAGCACGCTGCCGCGTCGCCAGCACACGGCCGCTGGGCCGGATGCGTCTCCGTGATCGTGCCCGTCTACAACGAGGCCGCGCACGTCGACGACTTGCTGCAGGCCATCCACGCCTCGCCGGTCAAGAAAGAAATCGTCATCGTCGACGATGGTTCCACCGACGGCACCCGCGAGAAACTCCAAGCCATGCCGCTCGCCAATAACAACGACGTCACCGTCGTCTTCCACGAAAAAAACTGCGGCAAGGGCGCAGCCATCCGCACCGCGCTCGCCTACGCTCGCGGCGAATACATTCTCATTCAGGATTCAGACCTCGAATACGACCCGCAGGATTATCCCGCCCTGCTGCGTCCCCTCGAATTGCGCCAGGCGAACGTAGTCTACGGCGTTCGCCCCGACCGCCCCGAGCGCGGCCTCCGGTTTTTCCTCGGCGCAAAGCTCTTGACCCATCTCGCCAATCTGCTCTATGGCGCTGGCATCCACGACGAAGCCACCTGCTACAAGGTCTTCCGCCGCTCGTTGCTCGCGCAAATCGGTTTGGACTGCCACCGCTTCGAGTTCTGCCCCGAAGTCACCGCCAAGCTCTGCCGCATGGGCGAAAAAATCGCCGAGGTCCCCATCTCCTACGCCCCGCGCTCCGCCGGCGAAGGCAAAAAGATCCGCCACTCCGATGGCTACCTCGCCATCTGGACCCTCCTCCGCCACCGCTTCACCCCCCGCGCGAGTTGGGCAAGATCAACCCCCGATGCTGCTGCGCCTTTCCCAGTCAGCTTTGCCCGCGTTCCGCCGGAGTGAAGCGTACGTGCGAAGCTGATAAACTTCCCTCCGATGGAGAAAGAAAGACCTCCCGAATCCGCCATCCCCAAATCAGTAATGTGGCTGGTGCTGCTGTCGTTGGTTCTGCAGATCGCGATGATCGGCGTGTTCCGCCAATACCGCACGCGCCCGGAAGAAGATCACTTCGGCTTCGGTTGGGAAATGGGACGCGTCGCGCGTTCCATCGCGCTCGGGCAAGGCTTCAGCAATCCCTACGGAGGCAACACCGGCCCCACCGCCTGGGAACCCCCGCTCTATCCGTACCTCATGGCCGGAGTCTTCAAGCTTTGCGGCGTCTATACTTATGCGTCGGCGTGGGTTCTACTGAGCATCAACAGCTTGTTCTCCGCGCTCACCACCATCCCGATTTTTCTGATCGCGCACAGAACCTTCGGCGAACGTGTCGCGCGCTGGTCGGCGTGGGCTTGGGCGCTCAATCCCTACATCTGGTATTGGTCGATTCACTGGATTTGGGACACGACCTTCACCCCGCTCGTCCTGACCCTGATCTTCTTGGTTGCGCTTGAATTGCAAGAGTGGCGCGGCTTTCAAGGCTGGATAATCTTTGCGGCGTTGTGGGGTGTCGGCGCGCTGGCCAATCCCTCGATGCTGGCGTTTCTGCCCTTCTGCGGAATTTGGATTTGGCGGCAGAGATTCCGGAACGGACTGCCATCGTTGGCCGGCGTCGTGTTGTCGTCGGTTGTTTTCTTCCTCGTGCTCTCGCCCTGGCTTGTGCGGAACTACGAAGTTTTCGGACGTTTTGTTTTTCTCCGCGACGATTTCGGCCTGCAGTTTCGCCTGGGCAATTGGAAAGGCGCCGACGGCATGCTCATGGCTTACCTTCAGCCCAACCTCAACCATCTGGAGTTCGAGAGGTTCCGGCGCATGGGCGAACTGGCCTACGCCGCCGATTGCAAGCGCTTGGCATTCGACTGGATCAGCGAGAACCCTGCTCGCTTCGCCGTGGTCAGCCTGAAGCGGTTCTTCTACTACTGGAACGGCGTTCCCAAACCCACTGACAGCCGCGCTCCCTGGGACTTCCGCAATTCGCTTTTTCTTGCGTCGTCCGTGCTTGCGATTTGGGGGCTGGGCACAGCGCTGCGGCAAAAGCTGCGCGGGGCTTGGCTTTTCGCGGGACTGATTCTGACTTATCCTACGACGTACTATTTCGTGTTTCCCCACGCGCGCTACCGTCACCCGATCGAGCCTGAGTTGGTCATCCTGACGGTATTCTTGCTATTGCAAACTGGAAAGCCAACTCGCCCGGCGGTAACCGGCAAGAAGTAGCGGCGGAAAGACGGCGCGCCGTGAACGAAGCCTCTCCTGTAGAATCTGGGGTTCGCCGAACCGTTCGCTCAGCGGCAGCCGATGTTCAAGAAAATTCTCATCGCCAACAGAGGAGAGATCGCGGTGCGCGTGCTGCGCGCATGCCACGAAATGGGCATTGCCGCGGCTGTGGTCTACTCCGACGTTGACCGCGCCGCGCTGCATGTGCGAAAGGCGGATGAGGCCTATCCTCTCGGCGCTGCGGCGGCGTCCGAATCCTATCTCAACATTCGTAAGATCCTTGATGTCGCGCGGCGGTCCGGAGCCGATGCCATCCATCCCGGTTACGGTTTCCTTTCCGAGAACGCGAAGTTCGCGCGGGCCTGCGCCGATGCGGGAGTGAAATTCATCGGGCCAACCGCGGCCGCCATGGAGGCGATGGGATCGAAGACGCGCGCACGCCAGGCCATGGAGCGGGCTGGCGTTCCCTTCGTGCCGGGTACGTCGCGCGGTGTGGAGTCGTTCGAACAAGCCGGGCAGGCGGCCGCGAGAATCGGCTATCCAATAATGTTGAAAGCCGCCGCGGGCGGCGGCGGCAAAGGCATGCGGCTGGTGCATACGCCCGATCAACTCAAGTCCGCGCTGGAGGCGGCCCGCAGCGAGGCGGAACGATCGTTCGGCGACAGCGAGGTGTACATCGAAAAGGCCATCCTGAATCCGCGGCACATCGAGATGCAGGTGCTTGCCGACGAGCACGGCAATACGGTTTATCTCGGCGAGCGGGAATGTTCGCTCCAGCGCCGCCATCAGAAAGTGCTCGAAGAAGCGCCTTCGCCGCTCGTCGACGCCGACATGCGCCGGCGCATGGGCGAGGTCGCGGTTCGCGTCGCGCAGGCCGCTGCCTACACCAACGCGGGCACGGTTGAGTTCCTCGTCGATCGGGAGAAGAAGTTTTATTTCCTCGAAATGAACACTCGTTTGCAGGTAGAGCATCCGGTGACGGAACTGATCGCCGGACTCGACCTGGTGCATCTGCAGATTCGCATTGCCGCCGGCGAAAAGCTGCCCTTCACGCAGGAAGACGTGCATCTGCGCGGGCACGCCATCGAGTGCCGCATCTACGCGGAGGATCCCGACAACAATTATTTCCCCAGCCCCGGCAAGATCACGCTGCTGCTGGCGCCTTCGGGCCCGGGAATCCGGTCCGATAGCGGCATGTACGAAGGCTGGAACGTACCCATCGATTACGATCCGCTGCTGGCCAAACTTATCGGCTATGGCACGGACCGGGATCAGGCCATCGCGCGCCTGACGCGAGCGCTCAACGAATATTTCGTGGGCGGCATCAAGACGAACATTCCGCTGTTTCGGCGCATCTTGCGCGACGCGGATTTTCGCGCCGCAAAACTCGACACGGGCTTTCTCGATCGGATGTTGACGCGCACTGAAGACAAGCCGGCCGATTCAAAAGCGGCGGAGGTAGCGGCAATCGCTGCGGGAGTGTTCGCCGCGCTGGGCTCAACGTCGTCCGGAGCAAACCACGGCGCGGCGGGCGGCAGTTCGCTCGCGGCCGACAAGGCAGGCTCCAACTGGAAGAGCGCTAGTCGCCGCGACGCTCTGCATTGAGACAGCGTAGTTCGTAAAATCGCAGGACTGGCAACCGGCAACTGATCTCTGGCAACTGCCTCCTATGCTCTACGACGTAACCATCGACGGCAAGAACCACCGCCTTGATCTCAACCTCGCCGACGGACGCTGGCTTTGCCGGCTCAATGGCCGAGACTTGGAACTCGACGCCATTCTCGCTCGCCCCGACGTGCTCTCGCTTCGCATCGGAAACCTGGCGTATGAGGTTAAGTCCGAACGAGTGGCGAACGAGTTGCATTTATGGGTCGGCAGTAAGCGCTTCGCCGTTGAAATTCGCGATCCCCGCTCTTTCCGCGGCCGCGTCCGCGCCGGGGACGATCAGGGTCCCAGAAAGATTGTCGCTCCAATGCCCGGCAAAGTCGTGCGCGTGCTCGTCCGCGAGGGTGCTGAAGTGGAGTCGGGCGCTGGAGTCGCCGTAGTCGAAGCCATGAAGATGCAGAACGAGATCAAGTCGCCGAAGCAGGGGACCATCCGGAAGATTCTGGTCGGTGAAGGCGCAGCGGTGAACGCGGGTGACGTTCTTGCGATCGTGGAGTGATCCGGCACCGTACAGTATTGTACTTCCTACTTTTTTTTCGGCCCCTGGATCGGTCTTTGCACACTCGACACCGTGGAAGAGCGGCACTTCCAGCGCCGCGTAACCCCCTCAAAATCAGGACGGGCTTCAGCCCCGGTTGGTCGCACCGATTCCAGCTCCGAAAGGGCGGCATATTTAGGATAGCCCGAAGCTTGCCCTGAATTCTTCACCATCGCGCCCTCTCCGGAGTCATCCCGAAGTCCCGCGTTTTCACCGGCGGGACGAGGGATCTCGCGTGCGTGGCCCAAGAAAGCACGGGGGGCACCCGCGGGTTGCGCCAATCATATTCTTATAGTAATATTTATAATAACTACTAATTCACTGAGATGTTATTGTTAGATGATCGCGTCCGGCTTCTCGGGGGTAGGCCTTCCGTGCGACACGCACCGGATCTGGATCAAGAAAAAATACGGATCGATTCGGATAAAATATCTGGAATCAATCAGTTACAAGACTTAGCTGCAGCGAAATCCGGCTAAAATATTGATTCCATGCGAGTTGCCTGCAAAATATTCCATTTAAAGGACTTAGCTCATGACACATTTATATAAGTCCTTTGGAATCAGTAGCGTCACTTGAGATCTGTCTGGCGGCCGCAGCTAAAATCCTTGCGGCAAAGGAAGTTACCGGCAAAATCTTGATTCTGGATCGGTTTATCCTATTGCTATTATGATGTCAAAGAGCCAGTGCTGTAAGTATTATTAGAACGCTCGATGAGATTGAAGTCAAGGAAATTCCGGTGGCGGCTCATCTCGCGCAGCGCCCGCGTGTCGCGAATCGCCAGTTGAACCTTATTGCAGCGGATAGATCCGATCACTGCCGTTGGCTTCTTCCACTCGGTCCTCCATTGTCCCGGGATCCACGACGGCGGGCGCTCGAAGCCGATCTGCGAGACTCGGCGGCAGCCTTCGCTTGGGGACTGAGCACGCTTTTGATCTGCTGGCGCAGCCAGCGATTTGCGGAATCGTTCTCCACGCTCTCATGCCAGTACATTTGTACTTCGAGTTGAGCTGTTTTCAAGGGAAATGGATAGACACGGTTGCCGAGTCCCGCGTTCAGGATCTGCGCATGCCCGTAGGATAGGGTCAGCAGAAGATCGGTTTCGCGGACCACTCGGCAGGCGGAGAAATTGTGCTGGCAGCGCAGAACCACCTTCCTGCGGAAGCCAAGCCGGCTCAACTCCACGTCGATCAGGCTGGGGCCGTACCGGCGCGAGGAAACCAGCGCATGGGGCTGCGCCAGGTAGGTGTCGAGATCGAGGGTCCCGGAAATTCCAGGATGCCCGGTGCGGGCCATCACCACGAACGGCTCCCCGAGCAGCCGCTTCTGATGAATGGGTTCACTGGTCGTCATCGGCACGTCGATGGCGAGATCGAGAGAGCCGCTTGCCAGTTCCGCTTCCAGGTCTCTGCGCTTGACGCGTGAAGTGGTAATCGACATCCCTGGCGCCTCGCGTTCCAGGCGCTGCAGCAAGGTGGGCAGGGCCAGGGACTCGATGTATTCCCAGAGCGAGATGTGGAAGTTGCGGCGCGCATGCGCCGGATCAAACTTGTGACTTTCGCAGAGGTTCACTTCCAGGAGCTGGAGCGCTTGCCGCACCTGGTCGATCATGTTGCGGGTAAAGGGAGTGGGAACCATGTGCGCGCCGCGGCGTACGAACAGAGGATCCTTCAGGAGATCGCGCAAGCGCTTCAAGGCGTGGCTGATGGCGGGCTGGGTAAGGTTCAACTGGTGGCCCGCGCGGGTGATGTTACCCTCGCGATAGATGGCTTCCAGTACCACGCAGAGATTGAGATCGACCTGGCTCAAATGCACGAAACATATATTACTGGATTGGCATGATTCATCCGATGAATTTTGCAGAATCCGCCGAACCTTGACAACGGCCACGAGCGTCGCTGCCTTCCCAGATTCATCCAAATGAATCTGATCGATCACCGGTACGCTCAGAAGGACTTGGGCCGCGAAACGTGCGGATGGGCGGCAGACCGGGCGGGAAGGGACCTAGAGCCTCTTGTCTTCCGCGCGGGCATGCTGCGACGACAGGAACTCGAGGATTGCTGCGTGCGCAGCCTCGGTCTGATCGGTCGAGAACAGATGGCCGGCGCGTTCGAGCAACGCGAGTTGTGCGCCCGGAATGCGCGCCGCGATCATTTCCCCATTGCCCGGCGGGATCAGCCGGTCGGTCTTCCCGTGAATGACCAGCGTCGGAGCCGCGACCCGGGGCAAGCGGCTGAACCCCTCCCAGGCGAGGATGGCCTGTAGTTGGGCGAGATAGCCGGCCTGGCTGGTTGGCCAGGGACGACGCTGGGCAATGTCTTCGTCGATCAGGCGCCGCGGCGTCGCAGAGTCGTAGATAAAGGGGATTGCGGCTTCGGCTGCTTGTTCCGCGCTCATCCGGCTCGTGGCTTTCAGCATCTCGAGGGCAGCGGGTTCGGCGCGCTGGGCGGTCGGCCCACCCGCCGCCGTGCAGCCCAGAATGAGAGACTGCACACGCCCGGGATACTGCAACGCGAATTCCTGCGCGATCATGTCGCCCATCGATACGCCAAAGACATGGGCACGGGGAACGCCGGCGGTGTCAAGCATGGCGGCTGCGTCCGAAGCCATTCCGGCGATCGAGTAAGGGCCGGGAGGCACATCGCTCCGCCCGACTCCTCGATTGTCGAATGCGATGGTGCGATAGGAAGCCGACAGCATCGGCCGCGTGCGATGCCACATGCAGGATGGGTAGCCCAGGCCCATGATCAACAAAACCGGCGTGCCCGCTCCCTGCTCATCCCAGTAGATTGTCGTTCCCTGGTTGTCGGCAAACGGCACAAGCTTCTCCTTTGAAACAAATCGACTGCAGCGGCGATCGGAGCCTGCGACTGCCGGCAAGCGAAATCAATCGGTGACTACTTTGAGAATCAGTTTGCCGCGGTTCTCCCCGGTGAACAGCTTCAGAAAAGTGTCGGGAAAGGTCTCGAGCCCTTCGACAACATCCTCGCGCGACTTGAGCTTGCCCGCCGCCATCCAGCCCGCAATCTCCAGCGCGGCCGCGGCGTAGCGGTCGGCATAGTCAAAGACCATCATGCCCGTCATCGTGGCGCGATGAACCAACAGCGACATATAGTTGCTGGGGCCCTGGACGGGACCGGTATTGTTGTATTGCGAAACGGCCCCGCAGATTACGATGCGAGCCCCGCGCGCAAGTTGCGCGAGAGCGGCATCGAGGATTTCACCGCCGACATTGTCGAAATAGATGTTGATCCCTTGCGGGCAAGACTTTCGCAACGCCTCGATCACGTCTTCGGACTTGTAGTCAATGGCGGCGTCAAATCCCAGGTCGGCGACGAGATACCGACACTTGTCGGCGCCGCCCGCAATGCCAACCGTCCGGCAGCCCTTGATTTTTGCAATCTGCCCGACGAGAGCGCCAACCGCCCCAGCCGCTGCCGAGACCACCACGGTGTCGCCCGGTTGCGGCCGGCCTGTTTCGAGCAAACCGAAATATGCCGTCATCCCCGTCATACCCAACGCTCCAAGGAAGGTTGGGAGCGGCGCCACACGGGGGTCAACCTCCATCAATCCCTTCCCGTCGGAGACGAAATATTCCTGCACTCCAAAGCTTCCCGAGACATGCTTGCCCGCGGCGAAAAGTGGGTTCCTGGAGGCAACCACTTGGCCAACCGCCAAAGCGCGCATCACCTCGCCGATGGCAACTGGCGGGATGTAGGATCTGCCCTCCTTCATCCAGCCACGCATGGCCGGGTCGAGCGATATAAACATTACCTTGATCAGCAGTTCGCCTTCGTGCAACTCGCGAACCGTCTCTTCGGCGTAGGCCCAGTCCGTGCGCTTCGGCATTCCCACCGGGCGGGAAGCAAGGTTGAATTTGTGATTGACGAGTCCCATGATGGCTTCCTTTCCATTGCAGCCCGTTCTCAACGCTTGTTAGAGTGTGTATCGCTCACTGGACAAAAGCTGAGCCGCAATCTGACGGCGCAACGCGATGGAGTTCACCGGCGTGTGATCCGCGTATCCGCGCACCGCCATGACGCGCTTGCGCAAGACGTCTCCTTCGCAGCAGGCGCTCAGCACTGTGCGTGAGAACCCCTCAATCCGGACGGTGGCATCACGCAGGTATACAGAACAGATATCGAGGCTGTTCGTCTTCTTGCCGGCCGGGGCCAGCTTTTGGCCGCGGAGCAGGCTGGATTCCATGGCAAGGACCTCCATCGTGATGTCGGAGAGGTTCATGATGACTTCCTGCTGCTTCTCTAGCTGAGCGCCGTATTTTTCGTGGGCGACCCCAAGCGTCAGCAGGGCGATTGTTTTCGCGTTGCGAACGAGACGTTCTTCGTCCGTAACATTTTGCTTCTCCTTCGAGAGGCTGGGTCTTTCGCTCAAGTTCAAGACGGAGCGCGCCGCTTCTAAAAGAGGCAACTGCCCGCGTGCCGCGCGCTTCAAAGGCATGCCCATAATGACGAGGCGGTTGATTTCGCTGGTACCTTCAAAGATTCGGTTGATGCGAGAATCGCGATAGGCCCGCTCGACCGCGTAGTCCTGATGAAAACCGTAACCGCCATGGATCTGGACGCCCTCGTCGACCACGTAGTCGAGCATCTCAGAGGCGAAGACTTTCACTATCGAGCATTCCGCCGCGTACTCCTCGAGCGCCTGCATCTCTGCGTTGGAACTCTGTCTCGGCTCGGCTAAACTTGCGCGCCTGCGGTTGTCGATGAGTCCTGCGACGCGCCAGACCATGGATTCCGTTGCAAAAATCCGAATTGCCATTTCGGCGAGTTTGTGCTGAATGGCGCCAAAGTCGCCGATGGCGGAGCCAAAGGCCTTTCTCTGCTTCGCATATTTGATGCAAATGGCGAGTACGTTCTTGGCTGCGCCGACGGACGCGGGACCCAGTTTCAATCGTCCGATATTGAGGACGTTGAACGCGATGACGTGCCCGCGCCCGATTTCTCCGAGAACGTTCTCGATGGGAACAGGTACGTTATCGAGATAAACCGCTGTCGTCGAGGTGCCGTGAATGCCCATCTTGTGTTCCTCGGCGCCGCTGCTGACCCCGGGAAAGGCTCGCTCCACGAGGAAGGCGGTGAACTTTTCGCCTCCGACCTTGGCGAAGATGGTGAACAGATCGGCTGCGCCACCGTTGGTGATCCACATCTTCTGGCCGTTGAGTATGTAGTGCTTGCCATCGGGAGCCAGGTCGGCGCGAGTTCGTGCGGCGAGAGCGTCTGAACCAGCCAAAGGCTCGGTGAGGGCATAAGCCGCCAACAGTTCCATCCGTGCCAATCGAGGCAGGTATCTTTTCTTCTGCTCAGGAGTGCCGAAGTACACGATCGGAAGAGTGCCGATGCCGGTGTGCGCGGAGTGCCAGCCCGCATAGGAGGCGTCTCGTCCCATGTGCTCGGCGGCTACCATCAGCGAGGGCAAGTCCATTTCCATGCCGCCAAATTCCTCCGGAATGGTCATGCCCGTAAGGCCCAGTTCCGCGGACTTGCGCAGTACCGCAAGAGCAGCGCCCGGCTGTTTCTCGCGGATGGCGGGAAGATTGGGTTCAACTTCGCTGGCCCAGAACTCATCAATCATGCGGCCGACCGCAAGATGCTCGTCGGTGAGATCCTCTGGAGTGAACACCTCGGCGGGAAGGACATCTTCAAAGAGAAAAGCTGAGCCTCTTGTCTTGCCGGGAATTTCTGTTAGTGTCGTCATGATTCCAATGCCTCCTTTCGAAATTGACCATCTAAGTTCGTTGAAAAAATTCGAAGGCCACGAAGTGGGACCGACGGATTGGTTCGTTCTGACCCAGGACCGTATCCAGAAATTCGCGGACGCGACCGAAGACCGGCAATGGATTCACCTCGACCCGGAGCGAGCGGTGCGCGAGTCGCCCTACGGCAGCACGATTGCTCACGGCTTCCTCACGCTTTCGCTGGTCAGCTATTTTTCTCGACAGGCGATTCGGGTCCGGGAAGGAATCGGGATTCGGGTCAACTACGGACTGAATCGCGTGCGCTTTCCATCGGCGGTGCGGGCGGGAGCGGCGATCCGCGCCCGTGTGACCCTGCTCTCGGTCAAGGAATCCTCCCAGTTCGTGGATGCCGTTTTCTCGATGACCATCGAGATTCAAGGCGCCGACAAGCCCGGTTGCGTGGCCGAATACCTGGCACGGTATTACCGGGAGTGATTCGACGCCGCAATGAGACTTGGAGGACGGATCGGGCGCAATGCGAGGGAAGCGAATCATATTTGACCGCTTTCTGCGCAGCGCAGCGATGCGCGCATCAGGACCGCGATTTGATGGGGCATGGTGGCAAAGCGCTGATCGTGCGTTAGTCCGCGGGCGTAACGGTAATAGATCTGCTGGACAATCACCGCGACTTTGAAACGCGCAAAGGTCAAATAGAAGGCCATGTCGTCAATGCCCCGGCCGGTCGCGCGGGCATAACGTTGAGCCAATTGGGCACGCGTCAAGGTGCCCGGGATGAGCGTGGGAGCAGAACAAATTTCCTGCACTTCGTCTGGGTCATCTGGATCGGTCCAGTAGGCCAGGGTCGTGCCCAAATCGGACAGTGGGTCGCCCAGGGTACACATCTCCCAGTCCAGAACTCCCACGATTTTCGTGATTTCATTCGAGTCGAGCACGACGTTGTCATACTTGTAATCGTTGTGAATGAGCGCAACGTCGCTAGACGCTGGAGTGTGCTGGCTGAGCCAGGCGGAAATGCGTGCGATTTCGGGCAGATCGTGCGTTGCCGATTTGTGGTAGCGATCGATCCATCCCTTGACCTGGCGTTCGAGGTAGCCCTGCGGCTTACCCAAGTCGCCGAGGCCGATCTTGTCGTAGTCGAGGCTGTGCAACCGCACGAGGTTGTCGAGGAAAGCTTCGCTGAGCTGGCGTGCCACGGCGGGCGACAGCAGCAGTCCGGGCGGCAGTTGCCTGCGCAGGATGACGCCTCGAATTGGTTCCATGAGGTAGAAGGGGCCGTCGAGAACGGAAGGATCGTCGCAATAGAGAATCGCCTTGGGCGCAACCGGATAGGTTTCGTGCAACTTGGAGAGCACGCGATATTCGCGGCCCATATCATGCGCAGACTTGACCTGGCTGCCGAACGGCGGCCGGCGCAGCACCAATTCCCGCCCACCCCATGTCACGCGATAGGTCAGATTCGAATGACCGGAAGGGAACTGCTCGACGGTGACGGGGCCGGGGCTGTCGAAATGCCGGCAAAGGTACGCGCTGAGCCGAGCCAGATCGAGTTCTTCCCCTGCTCTGACGGCAACCGCGCGATCGCAAGAGGCAACCATAAGGTTTCCGAACTCTTCGTCCTTCCGAAGTTGTGAACCTTCCTACCGATACGTGAGCAACGAGTCGTCTTCCAGATGAGGGTGCGAATTGAACGTACTGAGCGTAAAACGCTCCCCAGAATTCAAGAACTCGCTGAACGAGGCGTTGCGCGACATCCACGTCAATTGCAGAGTGTCCGCATGCGACAAGTTCAAGGCTCGCCGCATGGCAACGCCAATCGGACCTCCCGAAGTAAAGACCACGGAATCGCCGCCTGGCGTGACGCCGTTCACGATGGCCGCAATTCCCCGATCGACGCGCGCACAGAAGTCCGGCCAGGATTCCACGCCCCCGATCGCTAACTCACCACTCATCCACTTGCCGATGACCGCCTCGAACATTGCCTGAAACCTTCTTCTTCGTTCGTCAGGATCCTCCGCATGCTCGAACGCCCGCTGAAGATCGCGGACTTCTTGAGATATCTCCAGCACCTGTGGCAGACCGAGCTTCAGAACCGCCTCGGCTGGATATTCGTCGAACTCGCTCATCACGGTGAATTGAGGAAACTCCCGGCCAAGTCTTCGATAGGCTTGCTCGACCATGTGCGCGGTCTGCACCTGCCGGACTCAGGGGCCCGACCAGGCGCGGCTAAAGAGCGCTCCGCGGCTGGCCCAGTGCTCCCCCAACAAGCGGGCTTGCACTTCGCCGGTGGCGCAGAGCTTGTCATAGTTCGGCTCCAGAAATGACGCCTGGGCATGGCGGACTAAAATGACGCGGCTCATAATTCACGCTTAGCCAGCCCGTTCAAACAGACCCGCCGCACCCTGGCCACCACCCACGCACATAGTGACAACCCCGTAACGCGCCTTGCGCCGCAGCATTTCGTTGGCGATGGTTCCGACCATGCGCGACCCGGTCATGCCAAACGGATGGCCGATGGCGATCGAGCCGCCGTTCACATTCAGTTTCTCCGGATCGATGCCAAGCCGGTCGCGGCAGTAGATCACCTGCACGGCAAACGCTTCGTTAAGTTCCCACAAGTCAACGTCGTTCATCTCCAGGCCAGCACGATTCAACAACTTCGGCACGGCGAAGACCGGACCAATGCCCATTTCGTCGGGCTCGCAGCCGGTCACCTGAAAACCGTGGAAGACCAGCTTGTAGGGAATGCCCAGCTGATCGGCGCGCTGGCGAGACATGAGGAGCGTGGCCGAAGCTCCATCGGAAAGCTGCGAAGAATTCCCGGCCGTGACTGTTCCCTGGCCGCTGTCGGGATCAAAATGAGGTTTCAGCGCCAGCAGGCCGTCAAGCGTTGTGTCGGGACGATTGCATTCGTCTTTGTCAGCGCAGACTTCCTCCTGGCTCACTACCTCGTTGGTCTTCTTGTCCAGCATCGCTTTCATGACTTTCATGGGAGCGATCTCTTCGTTGAACAAGCCTTCCCGCTGAGCTCGAGCCGTGCGCTGCTGGCTCAGCAGCGAGTATTCGTCCTGCGCCTGCCTCCCGATTTTGTAGCGTTTAGCCACGACTTCCGCGGTGTCGCCCATGACCATGTACACGCCCGGCAGTTTCTCCAGCAGGCGGGGATTGGGGTCGGAACTGCGAGGCGTCATAGTAATGCTCTCGACGCCGCCGCCAATCACCGCCTCGCTGCCACCGTGAATGATCTGGTAAGCGGCCAGAGCGATCGCCTGCAGGCCAGAGGAACAGAAGCGGTTAATCGTGGCGCCCGCGACCGATGCGGGCAAGCCTGCGAGCATGGCGGAAATTCGGGCGACGTTGCTGCCCTGCGGACCATGCGGCTGCCCGCAACCGAGCACGACATCTTCCACTTCGCCTGGATCAAGGTTGGGAGTCTTCCGCAGAACATCCTTGATGC
>Ga0302180_10000411_pt1 | contig 35300 bp, 35 predicted proteins | sample I_Palsa_E3_2_FD_200575 | JGI IMG/M metagenome (GOLD analysis project Ga0302180, IMG submission 200575) | Peat permafrost microbial communities from Stordalen Mire near Abisko, Sweden - I_Palsa_E3_2 | ecosystem: Environmental > Terrestrial > Soil > Palsa > Peat permafrost | place: Sweden...
CAGGACAACTTCACCAACCTCGGCGCCGACCTGATCGCCAAGGTCTCCTACCCCAACGTCCCGCAGGGCACCGACGCCGACATCGCCAAGTTCAAAGTCGAACTGCCGCTCGCCCTGCCGTCCCGGTTGACGACGTTGCAGAAGGCCTGTGTGAACAAGGTCTTCGAAGAAAACCCGGCGAGGTGCCCGCACGAATCGTTCATCGGCCACGCCGTCGTCCACACCCCCCTGCTCCCCGTCCCCCTGGAAGGCCCCGCCGTGTTCGTATCCCACGGCGGCGAAGCCTTCCCCTCGCTGACGCTGGTCCTCCAGGGCGACGGCGTCACCGTCGACATCGTCGGCACCACCTACATCAGCCACACAGGCATCACATCCACCACCTTCAAGACGGTCCCCGACGCCCCCTTCAGCACGTTTGAACTGACCCTCCCCAAAGGCAAGTACTCAGCCCTCGCCACAAACACAAACATCTGCAAACCCGTCAAGACCGAGACCGTCAAGAAGAAGGTCGAGGTCAAACGCAAAGGCAAGACGGTCAAAGTAACCAAAAAGGTCTCAGAGCAGGTGGCGGCCCCGTTGTTGATGCCGACGGAAATCATTGGACAGAATGGGGCCCAAATCCACGAGAGCACCACGATATCGGTGACGGGCTGCCCGAAGACTCACAAGGCCAAGGCGAAGCACCGAAAGAAGGCGAAGAAGCGGAAGTGAGCGCGCTTCGCTACGAGCGGTGTAGGAGCTTGCGGAGCAGTGTCCACAGCTCCTGTAGGCCCCACGACCCGCTTGGTCCGGTGGGTATGCCCCTGCCGGGGATGCCGGAGGGAGGGGGCAGCGGTGCGGGCTTGTTGTCCATTGAGTTCATGGTAGCGGTCAGGTCAGCGATAGCAAGCCGTAGAGGACTGCCAGCAGGATTGGTGCGCGGGTCGCGAATACGAGCGCTCTGCGGCGGCGTGCGAGCTCTGCCCGGTTCTGTCGCGCTCTGTTCGCAAGATCGGCTAGGAGCTGCGTCAGATAGGCGGCCTCGGTCTCGGTGCCATAGTCGGCATAGAACGTCTCCGGGGATGGCCCGACGTTCGGTTCGGGGCCTCTCGTGCTCCCCCAGAGGCAGGCGAGCGCGCCGAGCCCCGCGCCGCCCAGCAGCAGCCAGCGTCCATGCTCCAGTCCGTGGGGAAGGGTGATCAGGATGCCCGCGGCGGCGACAAAGAACGCGAGCAGTCCCAGGAGCTTTGAGTCCAGTGCACTGTCGGCCTGTACCTGCGCGGAGAGCTCCTCGTGGCTGGCGTACACGGCGGCGCGCAGGTTCTCGACGACGACTGTCGGTATGTGGTCGCTTGTGGACATCCCTACTCCCTTCTCCGACGGGAGCGCCCAAACGGGACACCTTGGTCCAAAAGTGTTTCCGGCGGGCCGCGGTTGCAGGCTCGGCCGAGGTGGTCCCGGCGACGCTGGCCGTCGGCGTGCCCTGCGCCAAGAGCGTTTGCACGCCAAGTTTGAGCGGCGAACGCCTGGAAACACTGGGCGCTCGAAAGTTTTGCCCCGGAAATCGCGGATGCCGTCGCAGTTGGGTGCTAGCTTCGATGTCGGTCAGTCCAAGACCGCAGCATCCAGCTTTCGCCGCACCGCATCACTCTTTGACAACCGCATACTTTCGCCGGCCCGGCCGATCGATTTGATCTCGGTTTTACGGTCGAAAAAATGAAGTCCGATCCTGCGCTGATGTATTCGTTGACGCGTCGCGAGAAGCAGGTGCTGGTGCTGCTCGGCCGGGGCTGGAAAAACGCCGACATCGCAGTGGAGCTGCAGGTCAGCACCGAGACGGTGCGCACGCACGCTCAGCACGTCTACCGCAAGCTCGGCGTACGCTCACGCAAAGAGTTGCTGGGGGTGGAACCGTACGGGGTCAAGGCATCCACCGTTTTCTCACCCAATAAATCACCCGAAAGATCACTCGTTGGGGTATAGCTTTTCGCTTCGCATTCTGCTAATAATTCGTCTACTGGGTAGTGGGATATGCTCAAAGCAAAGGGGAGACGTGATGCGGGTCATGCACCTTGGTCCAGTCCGGCAAGCCGCTCCACGCGAGCGGGTTCAGAGGCGCCGAGCAAGCTGGTTGGCCTGTCTGGTGGTCTTAGCCGCGGCCCTGCTCGCATGTGTCCTCCCGCAGGTCGCTAGCGCGGAATCGGGACTGAGCTCGGGACTCGGGGCGAGCACGGAACTCGGAGCGAGCGCCGAACCCGAAGAAATATCTTTGACCCCTTCCACGACAAAGCCGTACTACGCCTGTCCTCATGAAGGGTGTGCCGCAATCAACGAGCCGCCCTCGATCAAAACGGCCACCGGCTATGCGCTGCCCGACGGCACGCCCCTTGTAGGTGGTGGACCAAACGGCGGCTACACTGCAGAAGAATTGGAGTCGGCGTATAACATCCCCAAGACGGGCGGAAAGGAACCGGAACAACAGATCGTCGCCGTGATCGACGCGCACGGCGACACAACGGCCAACCAAGACCTCAAAAAATATCGCGAACAGTATAAACTTTCAGCCTGCACGGAAGAAAACAAATGCTTCCGCAAGGTCAATCAAAAAGGCGAAGAAGGCAACTATCCCGAATCCGGTTTCGAAGGGTGGGGCACCGAGACCTCGCTGGATCTCGATATGGTCTCCGCTGCCTGTCCCGAATGCCATATTGTATTGGTCGAGGCAAACAACGAAGAAGAGTCTGAAATGGGAGCGGCCACCAATAAGGCCGTGGAACTCGGTGCGACGGAGATCAGCAGCAGCTATATCTTCCCCGAAACCTATAAAACCAGATGTGGTGAAGCTGATTGCACGCAATACAGCTCTGATTATAACCATCCTGAATACGACGGTCATCCGGTGGTGATCACGGTTGCCGCCGGGGATTATGGGTATAATAACCACCTCTATCCAGAGTTACTGACAAAAGACGCTCCGACATTTCCTGCGTCGACGCCGACCGTGATCGCCGTGGGAGGCACCGAACTGAACATTGAAAAAAACGCGCGCACCTCCGAGAAGGTATGGCCCGAAACCGGCAGTGGGTGCAGCGCATCCGAGTCCAAGACCAACACATGGCAGAAAGAAACAGAAGAAAAAGAGGGCAGGAAAGGCTGCACGAGCAATCGTACCGACAATGACGTTGCCGCGGACGCTTCGTGCAAAACACCTGTATCCTTCTATAGCACCCCTGAATTTGGCGGTTGGTGGTACGAGTGCGGCACGAGCGTGAGCTCCCCATTCGTCGCCGGGATCGAGGCGCACGCCAATGCGTATACGAGGGCCTTGGGCGCCAAGGCGTTCTACAACAAGCCAAGCATGTTGTTTCACGTCAGCGAAGGCAGCGACGGGGAATGCGGCACTGAATCTGAATCGACGTATTATTTGTGTCACGCTACCAAAGAAGGCTATAACGGTCCGACGGGTATGGGCACACCCGATGGTGTGTTCGAAGTAACCGGCGCGCCACTTGCGACTACGGGATCGGCCACGGGCATTACCGAAACGGGAGGAACGCTGCACGGCACGGTAAATTCCGGAGGACTGGAAACAAAATACTATTTCGAATACGGGACTACGGAATCGTATGGATCGAAAACGGCCGAAGCAAGCGCTGGGTCGGGCACGAGCAACGTGGAAGAGAGCAAAGCCGTCACTGGCCTGACAGTGGGTAAAACCTATGACTTCCGCATCGTTGCGACCAACAGCGAAGGCACTACTCGCGGCAAAAACCAGACGTTCAGGCCGTCGGGCAAACCGACTGTGGAAACCGGGACGGCTACGAATGCGAGCGAAACCAAAGTGACGTTGAACGGTGTCGTGAATCCAAAGGGTGTGGAAACGAAATACTACTTCGAATACGGCACCACGGAATCATACGGCAGAAAAACCGCAGAAGAAAGCGCTGGCTCGGGCGGTAGCAACGTGGAAGAGAGCAAAATCGTAACCGGACTCGCCGCGGGCACAAAATATCACTTCCGGATCGTTGCGGTAAACGAACACGGGACTTCGGATGGTGCTGACCAGGTATTTGTCACTGCTCCGTTCGTCTGGTCGCTCCAGACGACCCTGAACCCAGAAGAAAGTGTAAGCGAATTCTATGGAGTGTCGTGCGCGTCGTGGACGGTATGCACAGCGGTTGGCTCCCATTATGTTGTGATCGAATATAGCAACCCTTCGCTGCTCGCCGAGTATTGGAATGGTAGGGAATGGTCTGTTCAGGCAACGCCGAATCCAGTCAAACCGGGAGCCGCCGGAGAATGGTCTCAACTACTGGAGATATCATGTCCGTCATCCACGGCGTGCACCGCTGTCGGCAGCTACCTGAAAGAAAACACGGTCAGCCCGCTGGCGGAGCGCTGGAATGGCGTGGAATGGACGATCCAGTCCACGCCGAGCACGGGAGCCAAATACACTAGACTCCAAGCGGTATCGTGTTCGTCGACAAGCGCGTGCACGGCGGCTGGGTTCCACGAAGGCGTCTCTGAACCAGCGGTGACTTTAGTAGACCGATGGAACGGCACGGAATGGAAAATCCAGGCCACACCCAATCCGGAAGGAGCTAAAGGAAGCGTGCTTGAAGGAGTGTCGTGTGCATCTTCGACGGTGTGTACTGCGGCTGGGTACTATAAGAACAGCTCCGGTACTCGGGTGACGCTCGCCGAGGAGTGGAACGGCACTGAATGGAAAGTGCAAACCACACCCAACCCCACTGGCGCCAAAGAAAGCCTACTCAAGGGCGTGTCGTGTATCTCTTCGACCGCCTGTACCGCGGATGGGTACTACGAGAACAGCTCGGGCACCACGGTGACACTGGCAGAGGCCTGGAACGGCTCGGAATGGAAAGTCCAGACGACGCCTAACCCGGAAGGAGCTAAAGAAAGCATTTTGCGAGGAGTGTCGTGCGCATCTTCGACGGCGTGTACTGCGGCTGGGTCCTACGAAAACAGCTCCGGTACTCGGGTGACGCTCGCCGAGGAGTGGAACGGCACTGAATGGAAAGTCCAGTCTACGCCCAACCGAGAAAAATACTCGAACTATCTCTACGGAGTGTCGTGTTCATCTTCATCTATGTGTACCGCGGCCGGGTTCGCTGGCGGTGGGACTTTGGCGGAGCGCTATGAATGAGGGACGAGCAGTGTTTTTGCGTATTAAAAGGCACATATGGGCGTCGCGGTCGCACCGCAACAATGGCTTAGCTGAGCCCGAGCCCGCCACTGGGCGTGGCGAGTGGTTTGCACGTCGCGTCCTCGTTGTGCTTGCCACGGTGGGCGTCGCCCTGTCTGTCGCTGCCCTGCCCGCCATGGCGCGCGCGGCGGCGTCGCCCTCGATCGAAGACCTCACCGTGTCTCACGTCACCGAACACGATGCGACGCTGGAAGCGCAGATCGACCCGAGCGGGCTGGAAACGACCTACGCATTCCATATGACGTCCTATGCCTGCCCAGACGGAGGATGTGCGGCGATCGATGACTGGGTTTTGCCCGGCGGGAGTATCCCCGCCGGAACCGGCGATCAGACTGTCAGCCTCGACCTCAACGGCGCCGGTGTGATGTTGAAGCCGGGTACATCGTATAAATATGCGGTGACTGCCTCCAATGCGGTGGGCGAAGCTCCAGCGGGGGGAGAATGGGAAAGTACCCAGCATGAATTCACGACACTCTCACCTCCCCCCGTGATCGAAAGCGAGTCCGCGTCGAATGTCACCGAACACGACGCGACGCTGCAAGCGCAGATCGAAACAAACGATCTCTATACGGGCTACTGGTTTCAGATCGACACGAATAGCAGCTACGATTTCACACGGCCCAACTGCCCTTTCGAAATTGGTGGAGCTGGCGGGTGCGAATCGATAAGCTTGGGTGAACCGCTGCCGGCGGGTCTGGCTGAGCCCCAACCCGAATATATTCCAGCGGGCTCCGGCAATCGGGCCATCAGCGTTGACCTGGGGAGTATCGGGGCAACCCTCCAGCCAGGTACTACGTACCACTATCGGGTGATCGCGTCCGACGGTGGTTCGATAGTCGATGGCCCCGATCGGACGTTCGCGACGCCCAGTCAGTCCACCTCGCCGCCCGCCGAGCAGGGCACTGAACTGTCGTCCTCATCCGGTGGTGGTGGTGGCGGCGGTCAGCCCGCTGTGTCGCCCGTGCTTCTCTCCTCGCCGTCTGCGGTGCTTGATTTATCCAGCCCGCACGTGCCGGCGACAACCAAGTCAGAGGCGACGGGGAACGCCCCGAAGCTCGCGAAGGCGCTGAGGGCATGTGAGAAGCGCCCTGAGAAGCAGAGAGCAATTTGCCGGAAACAGGCTGACAAAAGGTACGCCACGACTGCCAAGAAGGCGAGTAAGAAGGCAAACGCGCTAGACCGTAGCTAGGTGTATCGTTACGGGAGGTTCTGATGGTCGGTTCGACGAGCAGATCGTTCCCCTCGCGTGCCCTCCGGTGCATGCTTGTCTCATGCGCCATCCCGGCTGGCGTGCTCGTGCCATCGAGCGCGCAAGCGTTGACGGGGTGCGAAGCAGTCCTGCCCACGATCGAACACGTGGGGCTGAAGGAAGTGACCCCGGCGGGCGCCGTGCTCGAAGCGCGGATCAATCCGCAGAACAGCGCGACGAGTTATGAATTCGTGATCGTCCAGCAGTGGCGCGATCCAGAAAACCCATCGAACCGCAGCGAACTGACGTCCGAAGGTCCTCGGGCGCTGGGTGGACCGATCCCCGCGGGCGCCGGCGATGTCACGGTGAGCGGCCTAGTGACGGGCCTCGAACGTGGCTATATCTACTGGTATGAAGTGCTCGCCACGAATCTCGGTGGCGAAACGAGGTCCCACGGCGGCAACTCGTTCAACTACTACTACGCGGGCCTCCTCCCGCCCGGACCAGGGGCGCCTTTTACACCCACCGCGCCGTCCGCGTGCGTACTCGAACACGCCAAGCAAGAAGGCGAACGCATCGGCGCCAGCGCCGAAGCGGAACGTCACCAGCATGCGCGTGAACACGAAGAACTGCTAGCCAAAGAAGACGCCGTCAGATACGCCTCAGAAGCAGCGGCGCTCAAAAAACATGAGGAAGAAGAAGCGGCAGCTAAGGCAACTGGCAGCGTGTCGCTTGACGGGACGAGCGTCACGGTCCAGGGCAACGGCACGGCGCTCGTGAACCTCAACTGCCTAGGGATCGCCAGCTGCCATGGCAAGCTGACCCTGACCGTGAGGACGAAGGCCAAGCGCAGCAAGAGGCACGGTCGATCCAAGACGATGACCATCGGGACGGCCACTTTCTCCATCCCGCCCGGCAAGACGGCGACTGTCATGCTCGAGCTCGATGCTGCCGGACATGCACTGCTAGGCGACGATCGCGGTCGGATGAGCGCCACCCTGACAGTCCTGAAGTCTGCTTCCGCTCCGTCGCAGACGCACAGCGACGGCGTTCAGCTCGTAGAGCAGAAGGCGCATGGCAAGACCAAGAAATAAGATTCCTGTGGTGAAGGGTCCAACGAGCAGATTGCTTCCATCGCGTGCCCTCCGGTGCATGCTTGTCTCATGCGCCATCCTGGCCGGCGGGTTTGTGCTGTCGGTGACCCCGGCGTCGGCGGCCGGGGGCGAACCCACGATCGTCAGCGAGTCGGTGTCTGGCGTGGGCGAACACGACGCGACGCTGGAAGCGCAGATCGACACGGGTGGGTTGGAAACGACGTATGCGTTCTGGTTGGGTCACGAAGTGTGTGCGAGCCCACTGGTGGAGTGCCACATCTCGGTGGCGGGTCCCTTGGGTGAAGGTCGCATCGCGGCTGGTGCGGCGGATGGGGCTGTGAGCGCGATGGTTACTGGCCTTGAAGCGGATACTCCCTATGTGTATGCGGTGTCTGCCGTCAACTCCGCTGGGCTCGCTGCGGTTGGCGCGGCGCTGGCCTGTGTCTAGCTTCTGATCTCAGCACGGAGAACGTCCAGCTCGTGAGTGTCGCGGCAAGCGCTGCTCGTCCCGTCCCAAAACTCCCCTGTTTTCTCACCCGAAAAATCACCCAAAAAATCACCCGACGGGAAAGAGAAACTAGAATATGCTGGGGCCTGAGAGCGGGCACGCGTATGTCCCGTTGAAAGATCGATGTCGGAGCGTCTCGCGCAGGACAGGCTGATGCCAACAGAAATAATCGCCCAGAACGGAGCCCAAATCCACGAGTCAACGAAGATAAAGGTAGAAGGCTGCCCCAAAGCCCACAAGGCAAGGGCGAAGAAAAAGAAGAAGGCCGCTAAGAAGAGCGGCAAGCGATGACGCTACGCGCCGCTGGGCGCTCTTACCGGATGAGCTTGACTTCGGCGTCGACTTCGGTGTCTGCCCAGGTGCGGTCGGTGGTCAGTGCCGGTACGCCGAGCCGAGCTGCCAACACGAGGCAGGCGCGGTCGGCGAGCGACAGTCCCTGTGCCTTGGTGATCGGTCGCAGCTTGGCGATCTCCACACAGTCGGCCTCGGTGATCGGTTCGATGAGTAGCTCGAGGTCGGCGGACTCGGTCTTCAGTAGTCGCTCGGCCACTTGTTGTGGGTCGTCTCCGTTGGCGGCTATGTTCGAAAGCACCTCGGCCCAGTTGACGACGCTGACCGCTGCTCCTGCGCTGAGGGCCTCGACGACGACCGGTGCGCCGTCCTCGTCCTGCAACCAAGCCATCAAGGCCGAGGCGTCGAGGACGGAGGCCGGCTCGACCGGCGCCGGCTCAGCCCTGGGCACTGCGCAGTTTGGACCGGGCGGCTGCGGCCTCGGCGCGGGCTTCGGCCCTTGCTTCCCTGCGTCGCTCGGCGATCAGCTCATCCGTGTAGGAGCGAGTCGGATCGTGACCAAGCATTCCCCGCATACGTTCGGCTGCAGCCCGGCGTCGCTGCGCCGCGAGCTCGGCCAGGGACTTCTTGGTGGCCGGGGACTTCTTCTTGGTCTTGGTCGTCCTGGGGATTTTGACTGCCTGTGCCATGCCCGGAATTGTAGCGTCCCGTCAGGGCTCTGGATACAACTACCCTCTCAGCGTCTCCAGGCGCCTGCGGCGGGCCATCTGCGCGACGTCCGTCTGCCTAGCGCATAAGCCGAGCGGCTGGTGGTCCGGGACTGTGGAGTCTGCGGTGAGTGAGGCGCGGCGCGAGCTGATCGTGGACGCGATGGCGGATGTCGTTGCCGAGCGTGGGATCGCGGGCGCGTCGGTCGAGCTCGTATGCGCGCGAGCGCGGGTCGCGCGGCGCACGTTCCATGCCTGCTTTGCGGATCTCGACGAGTGCGTCGTCGCGGTCATGCGCAGGGGTCTCGAGGGTGCCGGGGCAGCGGCGTCGCGGGCGCTGGACGGTGAGGAGCGCTGGCTCGACGGGGTGCGGGCGGCGCTCGCCGCGACGTTGGCGTTCTGCGATTCAGAGCCGGCACTGGCACGGGTCTGCATCGTCGAGTCGCTGGGTGGCGGTGCGGTTGTGCGTGAGTATCGTGAGCGTCTCGTGGGGGCGTTTCGTGCGTTGGTGATCGAGCGCAATGGTCGTGATGTTCCGAGTATCGCGCCGCAGATCGGGGATGTGGTGATGGCCGCGGCGCTGGGCGCCGTATACGTGCACATAGTCACCGGCCGGCCAGGGCCATTGATCGGGCTGCACGGCCCTTTGATGGGGCTCATCGCCGCGCTATACGCGGGCGCTGGGGAGCTGGAGCGTGAGCTCGAGCGTGCGGCGGCGCTCACACGGGCGATGCTCGCGCCGGATGCGCCGGCGAGCACGAATCAGAGCGCGAGGGCGCGGGTGCGGATCCCGGATGCGCTCTCGCGCCCGGGCGCGTTTCGTCTGCGGGAGTGCCTCTTGTATGTCGCCCACAATCCGGGAGTGTGCAACCGGGATGTGGGCCAGGGCATCGGCGTGGCGCACAGCGGGCAGGTCTCGAGGCTGCTGGCACGGCTGGCCGGGATCGGATTGCTCGTCAATCGCTCCGCTGCTCCCGGGCGCGCGAACGTGTGGCGCTTGACCGCCGTGGGTGAGCTTGTTACCGGGGCCCTCAAGCACGATTCGCACGAGCGATACAGCGGCTGAAAAGTATTAAATATATAGAATGAAACTCTGTATTTTTAGCCGTTTTGTGTGATATGTGAAATAACGACTCACACTTGTCCGGGCCGGCCTGCCCCGGTGTGAGCACCGGATCGCCGCCGGTCCTCGTATCGGGTATATGCCTGCTGTATGTTCGACGGCATCGGCATCGTCGTGTGGCGCCTGCGGGAGCGCCGTGAGGAGATCGTGCGGGAGATTTTCGCGCGTGTCTGCGAGGCCGTGCCCGACGCGACCGGCGAGCGCGACACGGAGTACGTCGAGGGGTTGCGCGCGGCGGTGTCGGCGGCCGTCGACTTTGGCCTTGCGGACATCGAGCGGGGGCAGGCGTCCTCGTCGGTGGCGGTCCCGGCGGTGGCGTCCGAGCAGGCGCGGCGCGCGGCGCGCGCCGGTGTCAGCCTGGACGCGGTGCTGCGGCGCTACATCCTCGGTCACACGCTGCTGTGGGATTACGTGATGGAGGAGGCCGAGCGCGTCGGTCAGGACGGCGCGCTGCGGGAGATGTCGCGGCTGCAGGCCGGCGTGCTCCACCGGTTCGTGCAGGAGGTCACGCGCGCGTACGGGGCGGAGCTGGGGCGCGCGGGGCGCTCGCGCGAGCAGCGCCGGGCGGAGCGGGTGCGGGCGCTGCTGGACGGCGCGGGCGCCGGCGATCGTGTCGATCCCGAGCTGGGCTATGACCTGGGCGCCGAGCACGTGGGCGTGATCGCGCGGGGCGAGGGGGCGGTGCAGACGTTACGTGGACTGGCGCGTACGCTGGATCGGCGGCTGTTGTGCGCCGCACAGGGCGAGGGCACGATCTGGGCATGGCTGGGGGGTCGGTGTGGGATCGAGATGGCGGCGCTGGAGCGGGCGCTGTCGGGCGATTCCCGTGCGGGTGTCGCGTTTGCGGTCGGCGAGCCGGCGCGGGGCTATCAGGGCTGGCGCTTGACCCATCGGCAGGCCCAGGCGGCGCTCGTGGTGGCGCTGCGCCGGCCGCGGCTCCTCACGCGTTACGCGGACGTCGCGCTGCTTGCCACGGCGCTCAAAGACGAGGTGCTGGCGCGGGCGCTCGTGGAGATCTTCCTCGCGCCGCTGCGGGACGGGCGCGGCAACGGCAACGGTGGCGGCGGTGGCGCCGTGTTGCTGCAGACGCTGCGCGCGTACCTGGCCGCCGATTGCAACGTTTCCTCTGCGGCCCCTGCGCTGGGGGTAAAACGCAAAACGGTCGAAAATCGCCTGCACACGATCGAAGAGCTGCTCGGGCGGACGCTGCACCCATGCCCGGCGGAGATCGAGGTCGCGCTGGAGCTGGAGGAGATCGGGGACATGCCGACTTTTGTGCAAGAGGGCGGATCGTTCGAGCAATAGCGAAGAAAATGTGACACGTCGCTATGCGCCGGTGCAATCTGCGCGTTTTGCGGGTACGGCTTGGTGCACATTGCCCTCGCGCGGGGGGTGGTGGGGGGAATATGAATACCCCGTAGCTCGCCGTTCCGGCGGGGGTTCGGGGATTTCAGTTTCTGGGATTTCTCCTCTCGAGCGGGCGGTGCCACAGTTAATAGAACTGACAAGGGGAGTGCATCTACATGAGATCGATATCCAAGCGGGCGCTTGCGGCGCTCGCGATTACGGCTGCCGTCGTCGCGCTCACCGCGGCGTCCGCGTCGGCGGCGGAAGCTCATTACGGGCAGTGGTGGGTGAGCGGCGCGCAGTTCACGGGGACGTCCTCCACCGAAACATCCGTGAGCAAAAGCATCGTCATCGCCATGACTATTGGCGGCATAAAAACCGAAGTCGTGTGCTCGGGCGGATCGGGCGCGGGCACGATCGCCGAAACCGACAAGGGCACGACCAGTCCGGGACTTGAACTGACCGGGTGCAAAGTCCCCGTGTCGATCGGCAGCTGTACGGTCGCCTCGACGCTGAAAACCGGCGTGCTCAACGTGGCGCTGAACACCGAATCCGAAGTCACGTACACGACCACGGGCGGCGCGCCGTTCTTCTCGGTGACGCTCAGCGGCACGGCATGTGCCGTCGAAGGTGCCTTCAAAGTGACGGGCAGCCTGCGCTGCTCGGTCGGATCGCCGTTCGCCGAAGCCGCCGAAAAGACGTGCACGTTCATCAAAGGCTTCGGATCGGAAGTGAAATTCGGGACCAACAGCGCGACCGTCGAAGGCGCGCTCACCTCCAAGCTCTCAGGCACCTACAAAGGCGACCCGTGGGCCGTCGGCGAGGGCAGTGGTTGGGGGGGTGACTGGTGGGTCGAAGGCGCACATATCATAGGCAAAGAAAAAGAAAGCCTGCACGTCTCCTCGACCGGTCCGGTCACGTTCACGGGGGCCCTCCTGGGCATCGCAGGTGAGGAAATCAGCTGCGAATCGCTGGGCGCGGAATCGGCCTCGATCTCCCCTGGAGACGAAGGCAAGATCAAGCCCACGCTGTCGGGCTGCAAAATGACCAAACCGTCGAGCTGCTCGATCGCGGGCTCGCTGGGGGAACTGCAAAACCAGAACGGCGTGGTCGAACCCGCGGAAGGCGGAGCGGTGTACTACAAGCTCGGCACCTCGGAATCGACGCTGGTCGTCTTCAAAGTCTCAGGCTGCGGGCAGGAAGGCAACTACACGCTCAAGGGAGCGCTGCGGTGCAAGTTCGCCGAACCGCTGCTGGAAGCCGTGGTCAAGCCGTGCGCGTTCAGCTCCACGAGCGGCAGCACGCTCAAGAGCGGCGCCAACGCGATCGTGTTCACCGCGACGATGAACATGGAACTCGCCGGCGCCGACAAAGGCAAGAAATGGACGGCGGGGTCGACGTCTTGAGCCACTGAAGCGCTGAAGTGCTGACGGGGCAGGCGCCTGAGCGCCTGTGTGCCCCAATGACCGCGGCGGCCCGGAAGTTTGGGCCGCCGCGGTTTCTTTTGCTTCGCGTGTTTGGCAGCGTTGCGGGTTGGCGAGTAGAGGATGCTCGGCCAGATCGCTGGGACGATCGCGACACCAGGTCCGTGTCGGTAAGCTGTCCGGCAATCAACGCCTGCGATGGAGGTCGTGGTAATTGTCTGACGACCGGGATCGCGCGGACGAGATCGCCAGTTTCGATCTACGCGTCGCGCGCGAACTGACCAAGAAGGCGCGTTCCCTGAGGGACACCGGCGAGATCGAGCGGTCGATCGCCGTGTCGAGCGAAATTGCCGAGCGTTTCGGCGACGCGAGCGCGCCTGAGTTGCGCGATCTCGTTTCCTTGGCGCTCGCGGCCCGGGCACAGCTCCTGGGGATGACTGGGCGGGAGGCAGAGGCGATCGTCCTCAGCGACGCATTGGTGGCGCGTCTGCGGGACGAAGACGATCCCCGACAGCTGCTGCTCTTGGCCAATTCGCTCGCGGGCCAGGGGTCCGCGCTGGTCGAGCAGGAGCGCCACGAGGAGGCGATCGCGATATTCGACGCGCTGATCGAGCGCTTCGGGGATTCTGAGGAGCCGGCACTACGCCGAGAGGTGGCGTTCGCGCTCAGTAACAAGGCGACGGCGCTCGCGCGCCTCGGTCGCGAGGACGAGGCCCTGAGCGTCCACGAGGACCGCGTCGAGCGTTTCGCCGAGGAGTCTCTGAGCTTGTTCGGCGAGACCGCCGATCGTCTTGCGGGCGCCACCGAGCCACAGGACCGGGTAGAGCTGCTCGCGGCGCTCCACGGCGAGGCGATAATGCTGCGCGAGCTCGGCCGCCAAGACGAGGCGCTGCCGGTACTCAACGAGCTGATCGCGCGCTTCGAGGGCGAGGAAGACGCGGTCATCCGGGAAGCCGTGTCGATTGCCCGGCAAGCCCGTCAGGAACTAATCGACGACGCTTAGACTGAATCAGACCGTCTGATTTAGCTTACGCGGCTCGCCGAATGCCGCGATTATCCGGCAAGAGGGTCTTGACGAGGGCGATTTCGGTCTGCTCTCGGTCGGGACAGGAGAGGTATGGGTCAAGAGAGGTGTGAAGCAACATCCTTGGGACATCGTGTTTCTGAAAGCTTGCGCTCGTCACCCGCTCCCCTGCGGGGTCGGGCCGAGGGGAGCCACAAAAGGGCGGATACCCGTTAGGGCGAAGCATCTCCGTCGCCCGGCTTCCTGATCGTTGGGCGTCGCGGCGCTTTGACCCCGCCGCGGCGCTCGTTTTTCTGCACCGGATCGACATGTAGAAGATGCGAAGACGAATTCTGAAGGCACGGTATATGGCGGGCCTCGTCGCCGCGAAGCCGACGCCGAAGCGGCGGGCCCAGGTCACGCTGAAGGTGTCGTCGCGCAGGTCGGGGCGAACCGGGAATCTGTCCCCAAGCGCCAACCTCGGTTCGCATCTGTACGTGAGGGCTTGGTGCGTGGGCGTAAGCGACTACTACGAATGTCCGCGCGGGCAGGGGGACGCGAACGGCTATGCGGCGGTCGTGTCGTGAGCGTGCTCGACCCGGCGGGCAACTCGGCGACCGTACTCGACCGCGAGATCAACGTGGAGAACCCGGTGCCCGCGGCGGCTCAGGTACCGGCCGCGGCCCCTGCGAAGCCCACGCCGAAGCAACGGGCGCGCCTCACGCTGAACGTCACGCCACACACCGTGAGGGGGAACAGGCGTGTCTACTTCTCCGGACGGTTGCTCGGGGGGCACATCTCCAAGCTCGGCAAGCTGCTCGTGCTCGAGAGGCAGCTGCGGAGCGGTGAATGGTCGGGGATCGCCGAGATCCAAACCGGCGCGCAGGGTCGGTTCCATGGGAGCTACCGGTTCGGCTTTCTTGGGGCCGGGGACTACAAGCTCCGGGTGCTTGCCGCGGCTGAAACTGGGTGGCCGTTCGCTACGGGGTGGTCGCGGGTTGTGCTGGTTCGGGTTTTGTGAGGGGCCGGCAGGAATGAGGCGGCGCGGGACCGAGAGGTACGCACGGATGAGCGAGGTGCAGCGGGCGCGGATCGTTGACGCCGCCGCTGAAATCCTCGGCGAGCTTGGCTACTGCCGGATAACCGTTGCGCAGATCGCCGGCCGCGCCGGCATCTCGCGCAAGACCTTCTACGAGCACTTCGAGGAGCGGGAGGGGTGCTTCATCGCCGCGATCGAGGCGAGGGCACTCGGGGCCGGCGGCGCGCGAGTGGTGGGGCAGGCCGATGGTATGCGCGTGGCGGATCGGCTCGATCCGGCAAAGGGCTTGGGCAGGTGCATCACCTACCGCACACTGTGTGTCCTTCAAGCGGTTGCCGAGCGGCCCGGTGGGAGTAATCGCGAGATCGCTGAGTTGGTGGGGCTTACCGACGAAGGCCAGATCTCGCGGATACTCCGGCGATTGGAGGGACTCGGGGTGGTGGCCAGGGATGGAGGACCCACCCACGCGAAGCGGTCGAGGGGCGAACGCAATGCTTGGCGGTTGACGGCGTGGGGGGTGGAGGTGCGGGAGGCGGTTGAGAAGCTCGGTCGCCGGGCCGGGCCCCGGAAGAATGGGAGACTGTTGGCTTGCGAGGACGGAGTGAGAGTTGATTGACTTACCAGATCAGATCAGCCGTTGGATGGGCGGCTTGGGCCGGGCTGGGCAGTGGATCTTCCACCGGCTCTTCGGCGTGCCGCCCGGCGAGGACGAGCCTGGTCTGGTGCAACTGCGTTGGCTGCGGCGTTGCTGTTTACGCTTCATCGGGTTGGTGGTCGTCGCGACGGTTGCGCTGGTCGTTATCGAAGGAGGGCAGTTGGGGTGGTTCACGGTTTTCACCGATCTCGTCCTGATTGGGGCGGCGATGTTTTGGATCGTCCGTGTCAACTGGAGGATTTGGCGGGAGAAGAGGTGGTGGAGGCGGGGTGGGCGGCGGCGTTGAGGGGTGAGGGCCGTGGCGGGGTTGGGGAAAGGGATCGGGGCTGGCTAGATCTGAGCTACGCAACTGGGCTGGGTGGTTACCCTCGCGTGATTGCTTGCCGGCCGTTGCGTGGCTAGACCTATTTGTTGTTATTCCGCGTAAACGTTTTTGGCGCTGTTGGTGGTCCCTGGAGGGGTTGGTACGCGGCGTAGATGATGGGACTAGGGTCAGCGTCGGCGGCCCTTGGCGTCCGGGAAGTGAGAGAATGGTGCCTTCCGATGAAAGGGGAGAGCGTGGCGGATTTACTCGAGAGGATGCAGCAGGAGATCACGGACCGGCTCGGTGAGCTGGAGCCGTCTGTCGACGAGTTCGAGCGCCTACGGGCAGCCGCGGCGGCGCTGGAGGATGCAGGTGCGTCGGCGCCGATTGTGAGGACACCGGCCGCCAGCACGCCGCCTACGGCAGAGGCAGCTCCGGTACGGGCGCCGCAGCGCGCCAAGAGACGACGGAAGGCTGCCAGCCCTAAACCCAAGCGTGCCTCACTCAGCAGCAACCAGCGGGCGATCGTCGCGGCTCTGGAGCATGGTGCGCATACCGTGCGGGAGCTGGTGACCGTCACCGGGATGAGCGATCAAACCGTCCGCAACAACGTGAAGAGTCTCGTGGCCCTGGGGACGGTTGTGAAGACCCAGCGCGATGGCAAGACCGCTTATGCGCTGCCGGCGGCGGTGCAGGAGTTGGCGACGGCCGCGTGACGGCTAAGTCGTAGGCGCGGAGACGCTCTTCCTCGAGTAGTCCGTGTGCGCAACGGCGTTTACCAATAGCTCTCGCACCATCACGCGCGAGTACTCCGGCCTTGGCTCGCGCTGAAGTGAGCCCTCGGGGATCGGCTCGGCCTGACGGGTGTTCCGGCGAATGAAGCGCTCGATAGCGTCCACCGCCTCGAAGATCGTCAGCTCTTCGTCGGGATCAAGCAGATCCTCGATGTCCGCCGCGCGACTGGTCCCGGCGAAGCGCGCGCCCTCGACACGCGCATCGCGGAAGTAGCGTCGCCGGACCGCGTCCTGCCCGAAGAGGATCACGCCCGCGTTCGTCGCGCGCACCACGCCCTGATGGCTCGTCACCATACCCAGCGCCTCCAGCTCCCCGGCATGCAATGGGACTTCATGGCCGTCGAAGACGTCTCTGAGGCGCGTGTTGTCCAGATCGGCGAGCGTGACTCCGCGATGGGCGAGGAGATCGAAGGGCTCGCCCTGAGCTATGGCATCCGCGACGTTCACGCCGGCATCTTCTCAGTAAGCGGGTTGGGTCGGATGTAGGGGCCAACCGAAGTCAATGCGAACCGCTCGGCTCGGCTTCCGAGCGGGCGAATGTCGCTTGATGAGGCTGACGAGCTTTGTCTGACGTAGGTCGTCCGGTAGACGTGCGAACGTATGTTCGTGCCAGGAAAACGACCCCCCCGCGTAGAACAACACACCATGTCTGGGCCGAGCGCTATCGAGTGGACCGAAGCGACCTGGAACCCGGTCACTGGCTGCGACCGCGTGTCGCCAGGGTGCGCACATTGCTATGCGCTTGATCTCGCCGTTCGTCTGAAGCGGATGGGTCAGCCGAAGTACCAGCGTGATGGCGGCAGGTCCAGCGGCCCCGGCTTCGGGGTGACGCTCCACCCGGGGACGTTGCAGGTTCCATTGCGCTGGCGCAGCCCGCGCGTCATCTTCGTGAACTCGATGAGCGACCTCTTTCACGAGGCTGTGCCCGTGGACTTCATCGAGCAGGTGTTCGACGTCATGCGCCGAGCAGACTGGCACGTCTTCCAGATCCTCACTAAGCGTCATGAGCGGCTCTCGGAGCTTGCCGACCAGCTCGACTGGCCACCAAATGTATGGATGGGCGTCAGCGTGGAGAACCGTCGCTTCGTCCAGCGTGCCGATCATCTTCGGATGGTGCCGGCGGCCGTGCGGTTCATTTCGGCTGAGCCATTGCTCGGACCGTTGGACGACATTGATCTCGACGGCATTCACTGGCTGATTGCAGGCGGGGAGTCAGGCCCGAAGCACCGGCCGGTGCGAGCCGAGTGGATACGCCAGCTACGCGACCGCTGCGTCGCGGAGGGTGTGCCGTTCTTCTTCAAGCAATGGGGCGGCGCTCGATCGAAGTCGGGCGGGCGCACGCTCGACGGACAGCTTTGGTCGCAGCTGCCGGAGATAGAAAGGACAACCTTGCTTGTCGGGTGAGCTGGCCGATCATGATCCACGCAAGTGGATCTACACCGAGCATGCGCGTGCCAAGCATGCGATCCAGCGCACATACCTGGGAGCATGGCTAGCGATTCTCGGGACGCATTTCTCGCCACTCGTTCTGTTCGATGGCTTTGCCGGACGAGGCCACTATGAGGGTGGCGAGGACGGCTCGCCGCTGCTGTTTTTCAAGCGTGCCGCAGAGGCGGTGGACAGTGGCAGGCCAGCCCGGGTCTTCATCCGCTGTGTCGAGCTGAACCAGCACAACTTCGCCGACCTCCAGTCGGTAATCGCAGGACTGCAGCATCCCGGCGTCTTGATCGACGCTCGACATGGCACGTTTTCCGAACAGGCGGTGGAGTCGGCCTTACGGCTGCGGACACGGACGCCTGTGCCGCCCGTGTTCTGGACTGCCGACCCTTATGGATTCCGCGGCGTGCCGCTCACCACGATCCGAGAGCTGATGTCGCTGCCACGGTCGGAGGTGTTGATCACATTCATGGTGCGTGACATGCGCCGCTTCCTCGGCGAGCCGAACCACCAAGAGCCGATGACCGAGTTCTTTGGCGGTGACGCCTGGCGGCAATGCCTCGACCATGACAAGGCCGAGGACCGCGAGCGATGCCTGCTCCTGACTTACTCGAAGCTAATCCGCGAAGGTATCGCGCGTTTTGCGACACCGTTTCGAGTGTTCGAGGACGAGCGCCGGCAGACGTTGTACTACCTTGTGCATCTCACCAACAACCCGCTCGGCATGCGTCAAATGAAGCGTGCGATGATCAAGGAGTCGCAGGACATGACTTTCTGGCCGGTCACTGTTCGACCACCCGACCAGCTCGCGCTCGATACCGCTGAGCAGCCACCCTTCCCGAGCTTGCAGCGACATCTGGCAGAGGTCTACCTTGGGCGCACGGTGACATTCGAGGATCTCCTTAACACCGACTATCCCGAAGGTCTCTGGCTGGAGCCTGATTACCGCGCCGCCGTGCTCGACATGGCCAAACGCGAAGAGATCGAGGTCAGGCGTAAGCGGTCAACACCCAGTGGACGAGCGCCGCGCGGCCTACAAGAGCCAGACCAGATTACGTTCTCCGATCAGGCACACTTGGGCTAGAGTCGAAGCCAACCACGACCCCGAGCACTACGAGATCGCGAACACGCTGGGAGACCAGCGGCGGAGTGGTCTGGCAGATAGAGACTCACCGCGCGGATTATCATATCTAGCGATGACGAAGTCTGGGGTGGAGACCCGCTCCGCGTAGAGTACCGGCATGCAAACGCCGAGCGCTCCCGCCCCCGGCCAAGATGGGCCCCTGTTGTGGCTACGCGGACTGCGTGAGCAGGTCGCAGCAGACGGTCGCGGACAGATCGTGTTTATCACAGGTCTTCCCGGCAGCGGCCGAACGTCACTGCTCCGCAGCTTCACTACAGCCTCCAGCGTGGGGCGCACAACAGTGCTGGGAGGACGCTTTGATGGCACGGGCTACATAGCCGACGGCGATGTCGCGCCGGCACCTCGAGTCGCGGCCGTAGTCAAGCGCATCCTTTCGACGGCCGGCTCTGCCGCAACGCTTGCCGAAGTCGCACTGCCGTTCGCCGGGCTCATTCGCCAGGGTCTTGCTAAGAGCAGCGCCGCTCTCCAACTCGCGGAAGAGTCTTTCCAAGGCGACAGCCCTCCCGACCTCTCGCGCATGATGCCCCGCGTGCTCAGCGTGCTGTGCGAGGAGCACGGCATGGTGACCTGCGTCATCGATGACGCCGACAGAGCTCCCGACAGCTGGTGGTTGGACCTTGTCATCCTTTTCGCTAACCACCTCGCGCGTGATCTGCCGCTCTTACTCGTGCTGTCGCTGGAGGGTTCGTCCGCGCCTGGCTCCGCGGCGGCCGATGAGTCGTACGCCTGTGGTGTCGCGCGCGAGCTTACGACAGAAGGTCGCGCTCACTGGAATGGGATGCCGCGAGTGACGGCGGCCGAGTTGCAGCGCTGGACTGGGCCGGCGGCACCGGATGTAGTCAGAGCCTTAGTCGAGGTGACCATGGGTCGAGCTGGCTGGATCTCATTGCTTTGGGAGGATTGGCAACGGCGAGAGACTGTCATAGGGACCGATAGCGACAGCCGGTGGCGGTTTGCAGATGCTCGACCGGCCGCGCCTGGGCTGGTCATGGACATCGTGGGTGCTCGCCTGAAGCGGCTTCTCAGGTCAGAGGACAACGCCGCGGTACATCGCGCCATGCGACTCCTTGCCTGTGCGGCGCTCGAGGGCCGGCAATTCACGGCGGAAGCGCTGGCGGACGCGCTGGGCCGCGAGCGCGATGCAGTCAACGACGAAATCGACAGCGTCCTCATACTCGACGAGACGCACCCCGATGGCTTCCTAGTAAACGATGGGTCTGTCGCAGTGATCGACGAGCAGGGTGAGCGCACGCTGCGGCTGTATCGGTTCGAGGCGCATCTCGATTGGCTTACGCTCCGTCATTACGGCTTGGCCGAACGTGAGGCGCGTGGTCTTAACCTCAGGCTCGCGCGGTCTCTTCAAGCGAACTATGGTCGCGAGGCTCATCGGGTGGCCCACAAGCTCGAGCGCTTATTCAAGGCTGCCGGCAAGAATGACTCGAGTCGAAGCTACGAACGCATGGGACTCATAGGTGTTGGCCGAGATGTGATCCTGTGGCGTGCCGACACAATCCTAGCCTCCCCCGATCCGGTCGCCCGCGCAGCCAGGAAGCGTGCCTCTGTGATCCTTTTGGCTGCGGCAAAACGCCTCATGAAAACGGGCCCATTTCCGCGCGGCTTAATGTTCGCTCAAGCTGCGCAGAATGTCGCCGTGTCAGATACCGATCTAGCAAGCGCTTGCTATATCGCCGGAGCGTGCCTGCGCCACATTGGTGATTATTCAGCGGCGATCGGTTCGTTCGATAGCGCGATCGACATTTACCGTCACCGTGGCGAGCGCGGAAACGTGGCCACCGCCCTCCATGCCCGCGCGCATGTTGCCTGTCAAAGGGGTGAACTCGATAGAGCCTATGCCGAATATAACGGCGTCTTGGAAATGCAAGTCGCACTCCGCGCGCGCTCCGGCATAGCCGGCGCCCGCGCCTCGCTCGCCAACATTGCCAGCATGCGAGGGGAATTGGTCAGTGCGCGCCAATACGCTACGGCTGCCCTGAACATGCAAATCGAGATCGGCGACCGACACGGCGAAGCCTACAGTCGGTCCCTTCTCGCGGGTGTGGCATTCAAAGAATGCAACCTCAGCGATGCCAGCGCCGCCTATCTTGCCGTTCTAGATATTGAGCGTGAGCTCCACGATCAGCACGGTGAAGCGAAGACGCGCTGTGCACTTGCGGCGATCGAAGGCAAGCGGCGCAACTACGCAAAGGCCCGCGCCGAGCTCCACGCAGTCCTAGAGATCCAGAGAGCAGTTGACGATCGATACTGCGAAGCAGGGACTCTGCATGCTCTCGCGGACGTCGATATGCTCGACGAACGCTACCGCGAGGCCCGGTCTGGATACCTTGCCGTGCTAAGCATGCGACAAACGATCCGTGATCGCCACGGCGAGGCGACAACACTCTTCAAGCTCGCCGAGGTTGACGTTGCCTTGAATGATTTTGAGAGTGCTGAGCATGGATACGTGGCGGCCCTCGCGATACAGGGGGAACTCCGCGATGGTAGGGGCGAGAAGCGCACGCTGGACGGTCTCGCTAAGGTCGCTCTCAGGCGAGAGGCGGATGCCAACGACCGCTAAGCAGTGAGGCTGACAAGGGTGGGTCGGTGCTTGACGGTCTCACCCGATTCGCGAGCTAGTAGCTGAGTTCATCGCTCGTTTAGGGATCCCCGCGTGCTGGCCGGCGACGGGGGCCGTTGGACATGCCGCCTGGCGGGGCAGCCTCCCAAAAAGTAATGCCCTAATCCTGAGTAGAGGCTGCGGGGGCGAATCGCCAGATCGATTGTGGCGTAGCGCTTTTTGCGCGAGCCCGACAGCTAACTCCGTAGGCGCCAAGAGAAGACTGAAAGGACGCCGTTTTATGTCGGGATTCCCGCGTGTCTGGGTGTGCTCGAGCCCTGGGAGGTTTCGGTGGTTCGCTCGCTTGAGCGCCGGCGGTATGCGCCGGGCGAGTTCGCGTGCGGATCTGGCGAGAGCGGCGGCGGGCTGGCTAACGTCTTCTCGGCCGGCGGATGAGGCCCCAGGCGTAGAGTGCCGCCAGGGCAATTGCGACTGTGACGGTCCCTTCGCGCCGATGAGTGGCACTCGGCGTATCCGCCATGGCGTCTGAGCCCCGGAGGGCTTGGGTGGTTGTTGCGGTAGGGCCGGAGACGGCGATGGTGGTACTTTCCGCGCGGCGCAGCGGCGGTAGGAGATCGAACAGCACGGCGGCGAGCAGCGAGCCAGCGAGCGTCAGCACGATCGTGACCACGACCAGCCATGTTTGCCATTCGCCGAGGGCGGTTGTGTCGAGCAGGCGGGCGCTGGCTTGAAAGGACGAAGTGCTGGCCCACGAGAGCCGCGTGAGGTCCACGAGTGAAGGACGCGCGGCTTCGAGCGAGCCGATGGTGGTGAGCGATCCTGCGTCGAGCCGGACGTACTCTTTTAAGGGGCGGCTCCAGGAGCCTGGCAAGCCAGCGACTCTCCATTCGCCGAGGTCGGTGGAGGCTATGCCGGGCGGAGCACCCAGCAATGGCCAGCTCTGTGTGCTGCGCGGGCCGTCCCACAAGCCGAAGCGAGCTGGTTGTACGACCGAGTGGCCGACGAGACCTGCGATCCCCGCTGAGAGGCCGAAGATGCCGGAGGTGGCGGCACCGGGGGAGAAGCGTTCGTTGCAATGGATCGGGGCCAGGGTGAAGCGCAGGGCTTGGACGGCACCGAGCGGGACCAACTGCCCAGACCCGATGTCGAGGAGCTCCGCGTTGGCGATGCTCGCGAGCGACGTGCCAGATGGGGCGAGGAGACGAGGCTTGCTCAGACGGGCGTCGCCGCCGATCAGAAGGACGCCGCTGAACGGCAGCGGTCCGCACGCAACGACGGAATAGGAGAGTGCCGGATGGCTGCCTGGCGCTCCCGGTTGGAGGGGCACAACCTGGAGCTGGACCTGGGAGCTGGTAGGCGCGGTGCGTGTAGGCTGGACCACGGCGAGCCATCCTGGGAACGGCGCCGGTGGTGGCTGATAATCGAGCGTGCCGGATACCTGCCAGAAGGCAAGTACGGCGAGGGTGGCGAGCACGAGGATCGCGACGCGAGCGGCGAGCGCCCATGGGTTCAGTGACGAGGTGCTGGTGGGTGGGGAGTGCGTACGAGTCACGAGAGCGGACTATTTGCAGGACGACGAGCTCGGGTTGGACGCGGTAGCGGCGCGGTAGGCGGTCGGGCGAGGTGGTCGCTGTCCTCAGCACTGGGCAGGCGGCCGGGAAGGGCTGATGGGGGTGTGATTGAGCTCAACGCTGCATGACGGTTGGTGTCGCCAAAAGCGCATTGAGGACAGCTTCGTACTCGTCCTTGGATAGTTTTGCGTAGTCGCCCCCGGCTTGAATACGCCCCATCGCCCGTTTGGGCGCAACATCTGGAGTCCGTGGACCGTCACCGATCAGCGGCACCCAGGCGTCGATGCGGCACGGATAGACCCATGGCCAGCGCGAGCCCCACTTGCGATCTGGCTGGTGATCGGCCTTGCCTGTGACTTCCGCCTCGGCGAAGACGCGGCCGTGGATCACAGCATGGAACAGCACGCGGTCATAGCGGCCGAGCTGCGGCGGCCTCTGAATCTGCGCTGGGCCAGTCGTGAGCTCGAAGCGATCGAGTCCCCGGCCGGGGATCCAATCATCCGGTACCGGATGTGGCTGAGGGGTTGTGAAGCCGAGAGGCTTGAGCCAATATTGGGGCATCGGCGAAAGGTATCGGGATCAGACGTACCGTCCGGTCAACGATGCGCCGTCTCTCCCGCTGCGATCTGCTGCACGACGCCTGGCGGTAGCGCCTTAAGATATGCGTCGAGCGCCTCATGCGCGAAGCCGCCGAGGGCAAACAGAGCGCGGCTGAGATGCTTCATTAGGTCGCGTTCCTCCTCCCACGGCAAGAACTCCTCGGCCACAACATCAGCGAAGCCGAAGCGCACGGTCCTGGCCGTGCCGTCGTGGCTGACGCGGCCCAATCTGCCGGCAGCCTCGGTCAGCGCCTCGGTGAGGGTCACCCCCGGCTCGCCCTTGGACGGAGTGACGGCCGGTACGTGCAGCGTCACGTTGCGATGTCCGCGCAGCCAGGGCAGGTAGAACGGCGATTTCTTATCAGTCGCTTCGATCAGGTCCGCGTAGTGTTTCTTTGCTTCCGCGTTGAGGTCGTTCATGAACGTCACGACGTGCGAAGAACGGCGTGCGGTCTTGACAAACGTGATGCCCTCGTAACACAAGGCGGCTTGCTGGCGAGCGAGCATGATCCGGAGGCCGCGTTCCTCGGGCGTTGCCTTTGTGGGATCGGTCATCGGCATGAGGGCCATCGTCCGGTGCCATTCGTTGTCAGCCATCGCCAGCCCCGTGACGAAGCGAGCGACCGCGTTTGTCGCTGGCAGCGCTTGACCGATGCTGAACTCCCATTCCAAGACGATCCAAGGCTAAGACGTATTCCGGAAGCTCGGACCCTTTAGGTATGCTCTCCCGTGTGGAAATGGACGTAGGTCAAAGTCGCTTCATCCTGTTCGAACGAGCGAAGACGTTTGAGGACATGGCGAATCGGGTCAGCGAGATCATGACGGAGCAGGCTGACCAAGGGAACGTGGTCAGCAGCCTTTCCCACGCTGTCGATCACGAGGATCCCAAGGGTCCTTATCAGTTCATTGTCGTTACCGAGCCGATTGTCGGCATCGCGAAATCGGTCTAGCCGCCGGCGAGCCTCGGTAGGTCGGCCGCAGGAAATGGCAAGTGGATCAGAATGCCCTTGTTCGTATTCGCCACGGTTGCCGATGTCGCATCGATCGTCACCGGCCTGACAACGATTGCCTTGGTCGGCGCACGGACTACTGGTGGCGCTCCCTAAACGCCCGTGCGGCTCGGTCGCGTTGTTCCTGCCATTGGCGTTGGGAGTTCTCGGCGTCGACTTGGCGACGCTCGTTCTCGCGCTGGGTGTGCTCGATTGCTCTGGCGCGCTCGGCGCGGAACGCCGCTAGAAGTCCCTTGTGCTGGGCGCGGGCTCGCCACGCACGGGCGGCGATCGTGGGCCATGACGGCGGTCGCAGCCGCTCCGGGCTGTAGGGGGCGTAGGGCTTCGGCACGCTCGTGTAGTGGCGAGCGAGAGCGATGTCCCAGGTGATGTCTCGCCCGTTCGTGCATGTCGTGAGGACGAGCCTTCCGGCGTCTTTGCTCGCGGGCCACAGGCACATGCCGCCGACCTGCAGCAAGGCGTCTGAGCGGGTGCGCGACATCGACCAGCGAGGGCGTTCGTTCGCCCAGAACCCTTCGCAGCGGATCAGCTCCAGTACGTGCGGCTCGACGTGCGTCGCCATCCAGTCGCGGTAGCGGTTCAGTTGCGCTTGCTCGGGTCCGCTCCGTCTTCCGGACCCGATGTCTTCGAGCCTTGCCATCGCCTCAGCGACCTGGTCGGCGCCGGGGATGTCCGGTTGCAGGCGCTCAACGAAGCGACGCAGGGCGTGGGCGGAGACCGTGATGTACGGGATCTGGCCCTCGGTGACCAGCTGGGCGAAGTTGGGCTCGGGGGTGGTGCGTGGGCGGGGGGTCATTTGGTGCATTGTGGTGGATCTGGTTCCGAGGAAAGCTGGTGGCGAGCGTCTGCGGCTGATGGCTCGTTGTAGCCTGCTTGGATGCCAATCCTTTGGGACGACCTGGAGCTCCTTGCGCTCATGTACGCGTTGCACGAGGCTGGAGGTCTGCACTATCGGTCGGGTGATCAGCTCTTGCAGGAAATGGGAGGAAGCGCGGGTGTCGACAGTGACCGAGCAGCGTTCGTACGCACCCTTCACGTCATGGCTCAGGATGAGCTGATTGCCTTCGAGTTGCTCGTACATGGACTTGTGTCAACGCCCAGGCCTGAGAGCTACGAATACCTAGCTCACCTCCGGAACTTCGTCATACGCACCAAGGGACTCGACCGCGCTCGTGGGATCAAGATCGTAGATCCGCCACCTGAGCCCGGCGAGGACGATGGACGCAGCATTCCTGGCCTGATCATCAAAGACATAGCGGTGAGCATCCAGCAGGCCGTCGGGGGTCAGGATGACTTTAGGCGGGAGCTGGAGTTCTTGGCCGAATCGGGTATATCCCCCGAGAACTTTCCAGAGACCGTTAGCGGCGAGGACGGTCAGGCTAGGCAGACAATGGAGCAACTGCACAGAGGTACGAGCGCACAGCGCCGGGAGCTGCGCCAGATTATTGCGGAGTGGCTGGAAGGCGCACTTTATGCTGCGCCGGCAGAAGCGGAGCACAAGAAGATTGTGGATGCGCTGGCACGCCAGGGATGGTTCGTCAAGGACGGCCGTCTCGTAATCGGCGACCCAGTTCGTGGCGCGAAACGGGCTGGCGGGAACATCGCCAAGGACGCCCGGATCGCCGCGCTCCATTCGACGATCCGCGAAGTGTCGCAACGGCCGTTTGAGGCAGGTGAGCCGGCCGCGGCGGTATTTGAGGCATTCAAGGCGGTCAACAAACGGGTCCGAGAGTTGTCATCGAGTGACGAAGATGGTCAGCCCCTGATGGCGCGGGTCTTCCGACCAGAGTCGCCGGTGCTCTATCTCACTGACCTTGGAGACGAGACCGGCCGTAACCTTCAAGCCGGGTATCACCACCTGTTCATGGGTGCAATGCGCGGTATTCGCAACCTGTACGCGCATGGGCACTTTCCCGAATTGGATGAGAACCAGGCGCTCGAGCAGCTCGGCTTCGCAAGCATGTTGATGCGGCGGTTGGATGGGGCGACGCTCGGCGCCGAGCAGCAGTAGATCGACAGTCCTTGGCAGATGCTCCACGTTCCTGATGAACTCGCGCCCGAGGACGGTGAGGCAGCTGTCCTGTCGATGTTAGTCGTCCGCCAGGGAACGTCTTGGGTCCTCGTCGCAGGATCCCTGCTCACGGTGCCGGCTGCTGTTGCGAGCATGAGCTGGAAGCGATGGGCAGAACTTCAGCCCGAGGCCTCTCCCAGGGATCACGGCGGCCGGCTCGATCTCGGCCCAATCTTCTGCGCGGAGCCGTTCGAGGGCGTTCGAATTGTTCGGGCGATGGTTGGGAGTGCCGAGTGGGATGAAATAGTTGGTGGGCTCGCCGCCGGAAGTGTCAGGGCTCCGAGCTGTCACTGCGACGCGGTCATTACGGAGTCAACCTCCACGGTGCTCCTTGGCCGCGATGGAAGCACTTGGGCCCACTGGGCTGTGAACGGCGCCCAGCGGCCGGTGCTCGGGATCGTGGCCACCCTCGAGGCGCCTGAGATGCCTGCGACGGAGGCGATCTGGGAGCTGGCTGTGGCTCCGTACATAGATCGAGGGCCCGACCGCGGCGCGATGTTCACTCAGCGCCACGTCGTCCACTGGTCAGACGCATTGCTGGGCATAAACTGGCCGGCTGGCGGTGATGTGCCGCTGCCGGCGCGGTTTGTGATCGGTCGGATCCAATCACAGGCGTGGATCGTAGATCTGAAGCCGCGCTACGACACCGAGGACGTCGTCGTGTCGATCGCCTGGGATGAGGATCAGATCGATCCGCTGGGCTGCGCGGTGCTTACTCGCGCGGCGGCGGACGGTCTGCCGCTGTTGGTCCGCCACCAGCCAATTTCAGACCTCCCAAGGGGGCCGACGACCGCGAGGGTGAGCACCGAACCGTGGGAGTTGTCGTGGCGGGAGCGGACGCTCGAGGTGGCTGTCCCACGAGGACCACGACGCACCGAATGGGGGGTCATGTTGCTCGGTCCATCAGGTGAGCTGCTCGATGAGCGTCCGGTGGTTCGCCGAGCCGAGCAGATCAACTTGACTCTGCATGTCAAAGGCTCCTCAAGCCTTGCCTCGGTGAGCACCGTTGGCGACCAAAAGCCGCCGCCATCAGATCCTGAACGCGATGAAGCCGTCCGAGCCGCTGTGCGAGCCCAGAGCGAAGCTCGCCGCGCAGCCGCTCATCGCCGGATCTCGACCGTGGGTGAGCTCGAGGAGTATCTGCGTTGGCGATTCTCCTGTCGGGCCGGCGAGGTGCTGCTGCTCGACCCCGGACTTTTCAGTCAAAAAGACCGAGAGGAGGAGGTTGTGCACTTTCTGGCTGGCTTCAATCGCCCGATCCGCGCGCTCGTGCGCGGAGTTCATCAAAAAGCGCGCCAGGCCCTGAGCGTTGCAGGAGACATCACTGCGAAAGCACTCCCAGGGGGTGGGAAAACTCTCCACGACCGGATATGGATCGTTGGTGAGACCGCCGTGCTCGTGGGGGCTTCGCCTGGGGACTTTCTAAGCGATACAGCGGGGGCTCCGCGTCGAGCTACGACGGCCACCGACCTTCCCTTCGCAGACGCAGCTATCTGGCGAGAGCGATTCGAGGAGTGGTGGGGAACGTGACGTTGAGTCGCTCGTCCTTCCCCTCCCAGTTAATTTAGGTTTCGTCTGTGCTGCCGATCTCGACCTCCAGCAAGTATCGGCTCATCCAACACAATGCGGGCAGAATGTCATAGATACGCCTGACATCGTCCCAACTATCCTGCGCCAGAGGATCACCGTCTGGTTCTAGGTGGGCGATGCTATTTCGGAGCGCCACGCGAATGTCATCAAAGGCAATGCGAAACTTCCTTCCTGCATACGGCGCGAGTGATTCAGCGAGCCTATCTCGCTCGCTGGGGTGGCCGACCGTGTTGACGTCCTCCGGGACATGCTCAGACGGTTCATGTATAGGTTGACCGGCGGCGACTGCAGCTTCCTGGCGCCGTCTGCGAAGCGTCCAAACACCTTCGGCGACCTTGTACAGCGATAGTGCCTGCCACAGCGGCTCAGCCGACGATATGCCTTCGCGGTAGGCAGCGAGGAGAACGCGATGCTCAGGTGTGCTGACGCTATCGCGATCAGAAAACGTCTTTGCGGCACCTGCGATTGTTAGATCGAGACGGCTCGTACCCGTCTTCATCTCTTCGATACGAACCCCCGACGTCGTGATCGCTACGTTATGCAAGAACGACCACCGGCTCAGCATAGGCATAACGAGATCGTGGCCAGAGCGCGCAGCATCTTGAAAGTTGGATGCCTCTACATCGAGCGAGATCGCTCGTAGGCGACCGTGATCGTTGAGATGGATACTCGTCACCACATGCTCGGTCTCATTCCCTAGCGTGATCTGGAACTCTTGAGGATCCGGAGCAACTAGCAAGCTGTCCCCGCCAGTATCGGGCCACCCGAAGTCCACGTCTTCCCGAACGACGTTCGTGCCTGGCACGGCAAGAACAACCGCGATCCGATAACGGCCGGGCGTTCCGTCTGGGCCGCTTGTCAACTCGTTCCGGGAGTCGCCGGGCGCGTAGACAGGCACCACCAAGAAGCTCATCGGCGCTGTGACAAGCGGTCGTGCGCTCTGAGATGGTTGACCAAGCGGTCCCCCAGCCTGTGGTGCTCGGGCTGGGGCCCGTCGACGAGGCGTCGATGAACTTGAGGGAGAACCAGTGCTCTTTGTCTTGCGTCTACGACCCGAGCGCTTAGCCATGCTTTGAGAAACCTTACGCTCTGGACTGTTGTTCGGCCGTCTGTGCCACTGCTTGCCTGCGAGAATTGAGCCATGGACGAGTCCCTGGCCGAGTGGAGCGAATGGTGGGTCGCTGGCGATCCCGGCCACCGCGCGACAGGAGAGATCACGTTCGACGAGACGACCGGGGCGACGCTAACGCTGTACGGGCTTCTTCCGGGGATGGCGCGCGTGCAATTCCGCTCGCCGCTGCTGTATGGCGAAACCTTCGAGGGCGAGCTGCTGACGCTGCCGAGCGCCGCGATCATCCAGCGCAGTACGCAGGTCGGCGGAGATATCGCTCGGATGCGCACGCGCCTGCGCAGCGGCCTGCTCCTACGGGGCTGCCACGCCGACCCCGACAAGCTCATGGTCAAGCGCTGCGTGATCCGGATGACTGGGCTGAGGGACGTCTGCTTGCGTCCCTGGCCCCGCCAGGACGGCACATTCATGGGGCAGGCTCGGAGGGTAGAGGTCGCCGGGGGCTCGCTCACCTTCCGACAGGGCACGGAAAGGCAGCTCAGCCAGTATGCCGAGTCGTCCGAACTCGACGTTGACGTGCTCATCGAGGCGGACGAGCCGCTCCTGCTCGCGGACTTCGAAGACCGTTGGGTGAGCCCGCTCGAAGCCCTGATCCTGTTCGCGGCGCGGACCCCTGTCGCTCGAAAGGGGTTCACGCTGCTCCTCTACGACCCCGACGCCGCGGATAGCGTGCATCCCGCTATCCGTCACGGGACCAGCCCCGATCTGTGGAACGAGACGCCAGCCGAGGTGCTCACCGAAACTCCCTCGCTGTCGTCGGAGCCGCCCACACAGTACGGTCGGCTGCTCGTGCCATTCAGCGCGTTGGGCGACACCGCTGAGGAGTTCATCGTTCGTTGGTGGGACCTCTATGCGAAGCTCGGACCCGCCGCCACGTTCCTCATGAGCGCTCTCGGAAGCCAACTCTATCTGGAAAACAGGCTCTTGAACCTCATGAGCTTCATCGAGAGCTATCACCGCCAGCTACACGATCAGCCAAAGGTCCCACCCGAAGTCCATGAGGCCAACGTCGAGGCCATGCTCGAAGTCATCGAGGACACCTCGCAACGGGCGCACTACAAACAGAAGCTCAGGTTCGCTGGCGAGCAGAATGCCCGTCAGCGCGTCAAGGCACTCGTGCGCCGAACGCAGGGTGCGCTGCCGGGAGTCGCACGACTCGACGCGAAGCTCGCCGATCAACTGGTTGACACACGTAACGCGCTCACACATCTCGACCCAACCGGTGATCCCGGTCTTGACGGCGTCGACCTGGTCTATGCGACAGCACGACTGCAACTGGTAATCCAGACGAATCTCCTGCTCGACCTGCAGCTAGGCGAGGACAAGGTGGCCGAACTCGTCCTGACGAGCTACGCGGACCAGATGCCCGTCCGTGACTTCTCGAAGGAGAACAGCGAATGATGGGACGCAGGTGTCGGGTGTGTTCCAGAACACCGGTCGAGGTACAGGCGGGATGCTGGTGGACAGACGGCTAGGTCCGTCCGAGCGGTCGCGTGTAATCGATCTTGATGCCCTCAAAACCGCGGACGTGGCAACAGCTAGGAGTCCAGCTCAGCTACGAGGGTGCTCCGAGCACGATTGCGTCCAATGTCATTAAGGATGTAGCGATGGTCATCGCAAATCCGCGCGCTCGCTACGTGTGGCGTGGGCACGGGGACATCAATCATCGCCTCCACCACTCGCTCCACCGACGGCTCGACTTGGCGAACGAGTCGATCGACGACGCCTGCCTCGCAAGTGAGGAGAGGCGACTCATCGAGCGCGCGCGCATGTCTGGATACGGCCGAGCGAGAGATCGAACTCTCACAGATGTGGAGCTGGCAGCCCTACTCCAGCACGAGGGCGCCGCGACGCGCTTTCTGGATGTCACGCCCGATCCGTTCATCGCGCTGTTCTTCGCCTGCGAGCATGCCGTATCGCGACCGGGGTCGGCTGCTCTTGTCGCCGTCCTTGTACCAAGGACTTGGCCTATCCGTCCCACGCTGGCGCCTGCCACGGCGAGCGATTGCTTGGGCCAGCTCGATGCCCAACGGATCGGCGAAGGCGGCAAAGCCTCACCCGCGTATCTCGTGGAGACGGCCTTTCTGAACGAGCGGATGAAGGCACAGCGCGGCCAGTTCGTGGTCGGGCGCTCACCCGCTGATGCGACGCTCGCATCTTGGTCGAGTCTCGAATTGCAGCTCCTCGAACGCGATCAAGAGAAGTTACGAATTCAAAAGCTGCTCAATCCGGTTGCCGGGAAACCACCGGAGCCGGGAGATAGGCCGCCGTTGATCGTGTTCCGCCTATCTTCCAAGGTGCGCATCTCGTTGCGGAAGCAATTGGCGGAGCGCTTTGGCTACACGACCGAGACGATCTACCCGGATCTCAACGGGTTTGCGCTCGCGTTCAACCAGTACGCGCCGCTGGCCTGAACGGACGCTCCCCCCGGCGGCGCTGGGAACCGGCACGAAGCCGGATCGCCTCGCCGAGCCCGGGGAACGCCTCGATGCGATCTCCGTCGAGGACTGGGCGTTTCAGGTGGTGGGTGCCGGGGGGTCGTGCGGTACGCATCCAGACAGGAATCTTGGGGCCCGCCACGTCGGACTCGATGGATTCGGCTCTAGAATGCGGTTTAGCCAGCAATCCGATTTTGCTACCTAAACTGCTGAAAAGTGCCTATATCTATTGACACGGCACCGAGCGCCGATTTGCCAAAAACCCAATAAACACGGGGCTTTTCGGGTCCAAAATCCGCTCCTCCTAAGCGGTAGATCCAGGTTCGACTCCCGGCGGGGGCATCACCGTAACGAGCATACGTCGCAGTAGCCTCTCCAGCATGGGAGCACCCCACGAGCTGGTTGCTGACCTTCACCGCGCGCTCCGCACCGAGCACGATGTTCGCCTTGCCGTGCTCTACGGTTCGCTGGCGCGGGGCGACGAGGACGCGGGCTCGGACCTCGACCTGCTGATCTCGTTCGCCGACGATCGTCCCTCGGCGGGGCTCGAGCTCGCTGTCCGCCTGCAACATGTCGCCGGCCGTCCGGTTGACGTCGCCCACCTGGAGCGCGTGGAGGCCGATGCGCCGCTGCTTCTGGACAGGGTCCTCGACGAGGGTCGCGTCTTGGTCGACCGTGATGGGCATTGGCGCCTACTGCGCGAGCGCCACTCCGCGATCCGTGCGCGTGCCGGTCATGAGCATCGCCGCCAGATGGCCAGCGCGGCCCGTGCGATCGAAGAGCTGACCCGCTGTGGCTAAAGCCAGGGCTCGAGTAGGAGTTCTAAATGGCGCTCCCCGATGCTCGGGATCAACGTCTCATTCATCCGCCCCGACGGGACTTCTTTTTCGTCGTCCGTACCTGTGTCTGCGCCTGTTCGCCCCAGAAATCGACGGTCTCGCGCTCGTGGCGGATGCCGAGCTCGAGGGCGAGTCGGGGACCGATCGGGGCCTCGTCGGTCAGCTGCTCGCGTATCGCGTCGTACTCGGCGAGCTTCTGGCGGTGGGTCTCGAGCTGAACCTCGGCGAGTTGGTGTGGGTCGGCGCCGAAGAACAGCTTCAGTAGCGCGGGGTCTCTGAGCATGTACGGCTCGGGGGCGAAGGTCTGTAGCCAGTCCGTGAGCGCCGCCTGCCCGCGGTCGGTGAGGCTGTAAAGCTTGCGTCGTCGGCCGTGGGGCTCCTGCTGCTCGGTTAGGTACCCGGCGCGGGCCAGACGCGCGGGCTCGGCGTAGAGCTGAGAGTGCGGCAGGGTCCAGAACTCCCCGACCGTGAGCGCGGCCATCTGCTTGAGGTCGTACGGAGTCGCCTGGCCTGACATCGAGAGCAGCCCGAGGACTATGTGGGAGGTGGGTGTGAGCTCGATTTCGTCGGTCATCTACGCAATCCTTGACAACGCTCTGTTTCGGATGGTATGTTTCGGAGCATAAGGGAAATGCTGGTGGGCTGGAGGCGAGCTTAGATGACCAACGTGAGATGCACCTGCGTTGCCCCGCTCGTCCTGGGCACTCTCGCGCTTGCGGTCGTCGCCACGCTCGCGCTCGCGTCGTTTGCCCCGCTCGCCTCGGCGGCGCCCGTGGTCACGTTCAAGTCGACGGCCATTCCAATCCCAGGCTTCCCGGGCACCGGCAACATCCTCGGAGCGGGCACTGAGGTGGAAGTCCAGTCCACCATCACCGGAACCGAATACGGCGGCTTTCCCTCTCCGCTCGTGCTCCTCACGATCGATTCGCCCGCAGGCACCAAGGTGGACTCAAACGGCTTTGCCACCTGCGCGCAGGCGGTGCTTGAAGCCGACGGCCCCTCGGGCTGTCCGAAGAAGTCGCGCGCCGGCCCCGTGGGCGAAGGGCTTGGCATCGTCAGTTTCGGCCAAGAACAGGTCAGAGAGAAGGTATCGATCCAGGGGTTTTCGCTCCTGGCAACACCCTGATCTTCTTCGTCGATGGCACCACTCCAACTTCGCTTGAAATTATCGAAAAAGCTCACTGGGTCAGCGGCAGCGCTCCCTTTGGACCGGAGGCGATCGTCGAATTACCACTGGTCGAAACGGTGCCCGGCGCCCTCGACGCATCAATTCTCTCTTTCAAAGTCACGGTCGGCGCGGCGTACAAAAAGGGCAAGAAGACAATCTCTTACATCACCCTGCCGAAAAAATGCCCAAGAGCTGGCTTCCTGATCAAGTCAGAATTCAAGTTCGACAGCGGCGAAAGCACCACGGTCACATACAAACCGCCGTGCCCAAAGCGCTGAGAGACCGGGAGCACGGTGATCTACTCGAGCTCGCTTGGTGGACCTGGCTCGCCGGGGCGGAGATCCAGTTGCCACCACTGGACGTCGCGCCAGGCGCCGGCCTTCCAGCCGATGCGCCGGTAGGTCCCGACGGGGACGAATCCCATCGCGCGGTGCAGGCCGTTGCTTGCCTCGTTCGGCTGGGTGATCCCGGCGCATAGCGTCCACAGGCCGATCGCCCGTAGCTGTGCGAACAGCCGTGTGTACAGCGCGCGACCAACACCAGCTCGGTGGTGGTCTGCATCGATGTACACAGCCACGTCTGCCGCCCATCGATAAGCGGCGCGCGCTCGGTGAGGTGAGGCGTAGGCATAGCCGAGCGTGACGCCCTTATGCTCGGCGACGACCCATGCGTACGCCGCACTGATGCGACCCGCCATCTCCTCCACGGTTGGCGGTCGCGCCTCGAAGGACACGACCGAGTCTGAGACATACGGCCCGTAGATCGCGGCGCACGCGGCCGCATCGCTCTGCCGGTTGGCGTCGCGGATGGTCATCATCCACAGACCGCCAGCTCGCCCACTATTCCGCCGCCAGCTCAGCTGCCCTCGCCGGACGGCTTCTCTGGGCTCAGTTGGTTGGGCGTGATGGCGGGCGGGGCAATTTCATCCAGGCGGTCGAGGATCGCCTTCAGGCCGCCCTGCGTGTGCAGATCGAGACGGTCGAGGATCGTCTCCGCGTCTTTGTAGGTGTTCGCCGAGCGGGCGTCCGCGGCGAGGCTCTGGACG
>Ga0302180_10000413_pt1 | contig 35160 bp, 29 predicted proteins | sample I_Palsa_E3_2_FD_200575 | JGI IMG/M metagenome (GOLD analysis project Ga0302180, IMG submission 200575) | Peat permafrost microbial communities from Stordalen Mire near Abisko, Sweden - I_Palsa_E3_2 | ecosystem: Environmental > Terrestrial > Soil > Palsa > Peat permafrost | place: Sweden...
CAAACCCAGCGCCGTGAACACGGCCGTGGAGGCTCCCACGGCGCGGTGCCAGGGCGGCCCGAAGCTGCCTTCGAACAGATTCGCCAGCGCTGCGCCCGTGACGACCAGCAGCCAGGTGCTGCCGCTGCCGATCTCGCGGGCGGCCAGGAATCCGAACCAGATACCCGCACCCAGATTGGCGATCAGGTGCGGTCCATCCAGATGCAGTGTCAGCGCGGTCCAGGCGCGCCACCACTGACCGCGCTGTATCTGCTGCGCATCGAGATCCCCGACATCGAATGCATCCAGTCGCCACCAGCCGTTTGCAATCGCGAATCCGACCAGCAGCAGGACCGCCGCATAGATGACGCAGCCGACCCAGGCGTTCGGTTTGGGCTTGCGCGGTTCGATGGCAGGCGGCGCGGGACGACTCTCCGCCGCGTACGATCGCAATTGATCGACCGCGAGCGCCGCAACCGCCGCATCGACAGTCAGTATGTAGGAGTCGCGATCAAATCCGATGGCGCTCGAGATGCCCACCGCCGCCAGCATAAAGGCGCGGTCATGGCACTCCGCGCGGAACGCCGATCGGAAAACTTCAATCTGTACATCCGGCATGGTGGCCCGTCCGCATTGTATCGCGTGGCGAACGCGCGCGAATGAGCGTATTTTCGCTCCCGCATGACGCCCTACCAGCAAGACCGACTCGAGTGGCCGATGGCGCGGATGCGCCCGCCGTGCTGAGCGCGCGCGCGGCTCTCGGATGGTTTGCGGTGGTGGCGGTCGTCGCCATCTGCTGGCTGGCATTGCCATTCGCGACCGGCATCCTGCTCGGCACGCTGATGGCGTTCACGCTCGATCCGGCCTACACCGCGATCGTGCGCTGGACCCGGCGGCCGGCCTCCGCATCGGTCATCACGATAGCGGCCGCGATACTGCTGATCCTCGGCGCCCTGAGTGCCTTCGTCACGCAGTTCGTGACGCGCACCGTGGCGCTTGCCAATACCTTGCGCGCACAGCTGCATGACCATGGTCCCCTGAGCGTCTGGCTCGATACCGGCACCAGCTGGCTGGGTCGCTTCGGCATTTCCACGGCGAGCGTGACCGAACAAGTTGAAGCCGGGGCCGGCGAGATCGCCTCGCGCTCGGCTGCCATCGCGGCCTCACTGGCGACGGGCGCATTCTCGATGCTGCTGGGTCTGTTTTTTGCGATGCTGACCATGCACCTGGTGTTGCGGCACTGGTCGAAAATCTCCTCATCGATCGTCCTGATCTCGCCGCTGGACCCCGATCACACGCGTGAGCTGCTGACGGAGTTCCGCAGAGTGGGCCGCATGACGGTATCCGGAACCATACTCACCGGGCTGGCACAGGGCATCCTCGCGACCATCGGGTTCTGGGTGACCGGTGTGCCGCGTCCGATTTTCTTCGGCATCGCCACCGCGTTGGCTTCGCTGATTCCCGCCGTCGGAACACTGCTGGTCTGGATTCCGGCCGGCCTCTACCTGTTCGCAAACGCCCATCCAGCCAGCGCCGTGGTCGAGCTGATCTGGGGTGCGCTCGTCGTCGTGGGCGCCAGCGACTACCTGATCCGCCCTCGCCTGGTGGGAGACGAGGCCATGCCGGCGCTGCAAGTGTTCGTGGCCCTGTTCGGCGGCCTGGAAGTGATGGGCTTGCCGGGGCTGATCGTCGGCCCGGTCATCATGGCGCTGGCGGTGGCGACGCTGCGGCTCTATTCGGGAGAGCGCGCGGAGCAGATCGGTACGGCCAAGCGCCGCGGCGGCTCCTAGGCTGGGCAGAGCCTAGCTCGCGGCGGACAGGATCGTCTCATCGCCGGAGGGCGACAGTGATTCCGCTTGTGCTGCTTCCAGCAGTGCACGGGGTGGGCGCCGCATCGTGACGCTGCCATTGAGCCAGTCGGGCAGCGCTTCAGCCGCCATGGGCGGACTGATGTAGTAGCCCTGGGCGAAATCGCAGCCCAGCCCGCGCAGCAGCGCGTAGGCCTTGGAATCCTCGATGCCTTCGGCCACGACCTTGAGCCCCAGGTTGTGCCCCAATTCGATGGTCGAGCGGACGATGGTCATCATATCGGCGTCTTCCGACATGTTGGAGACGAACGCGCGATCGATTTTCAGCTCGTTCACGGGCAGTTTCATGATGTAGCTGAGCGAGGAATAACCCGTCCCGTAGTCATCGATGGACAATCGCAATCCAATCGCCGACAGCCGGTCCAGCACGCGCTGCGCGTGCGTAGGATCTTCCATGAAGCCGCTTTCGGTGATTTCAAGGCAGATCATCCCGGCTGGTACTTCGTGCTCGGCCAGCAATCCGCTGATGAGTTCGGGCAGGTCGCGCGTCATCAGGTCGCGTGCCGAGAGATTCACCGAGATTTCGATGTGCATCTGCTGGCGCAGCCACACACCGCACTGGCGGATCGCCTCGGTTAACACCCAACGGGTCAGCATCTTGATGTAGCCGGTGTGCTCGGCGAATGGAATGAACAGCCCCGGAGGAACCAGGCCGCGCACCGGGTGCACCCAGCGTATCAATGCCTCGGCGGCGTGGATACCGGCTGAGCTGAGCGTCACCTTGGGCTGGTAATAGAGGCGCAGCTCGTTCTGTTCCACCGCGCGCCGCAGTTCCCCGAGCAGCGACAGGTGCTCCTGCTGCGAAGTGTCGTAGCGCGGATCGTAGATCGTGTAGCCGGTGCGATTACGCTTGGCCACGTACATGGCGATGTCGGCATTGCGCAGCAGGGTCTGCGCATCCGAGGCATGCGCCGGATAAAGCGCGATGCCGATGCTGGCGCCGACATCGAGCGGCTGGCCGGCAAAGTCGATGGGCTGCTCGAGCGCGGTGATGATGCTCCTGGCCAGATCCACGCTGCGCTCCTGCTCCCCGGTCAGCATCAGCACGGCGAATTCATCGCCGCCGAGACGCGCCACGCAGTCACCCTCGCTCATCAGGTTACGCAATCGCGCGGCGACTTCGCTCAGAACATGATCGCCCACGCTGTGGCCCAGCGTGTCATTCACGAATTTGAAGCGATCCAGGTCCATGACGAAGATCGAGAGCGTGCGTTGCTCCGCCGCGGCCAGCAGGATCTCGCGCTGCAACCGCTCGCCGAACTGCGATCTGTTGGGCAATTGCGTCAGCGAGTCCTCGTAAGCGAGTTTGAGAATCTGCTGCTCGCGCTCGGCGATGCCGGCGCGCATATGGTCGAGGCCCTGCGCAAGAATGCCGATCTCATCACCGCGATGCATGTCGATCGGCATGGAGTAATCGCCGCGGCGGATGCGTCGCACCGCCTGCAGCAGCGCATCGATCGGCCGCGTGATCCCCACGGCTATGAGGATGCTGCCGCCGATCAGCAACAGCAGGCTCAACACGCCCATGGCCACTAGTTTTGCGCTGAGCGCGCGAAAGCTGCCCATGGCGTCATTGATCGGGCGTTGCAGTACGGCCACAAAATGCTGCTCGCCGCTGTCACCGATCGGCACCACGCGCAACTGATGCTGTTCGGGCATGGCCAGCACCCGGGTCCTGAGCGCTTCGTCATACGGCGGCAGGCGCGCGGCCAGTGCCCGCGACAGATCCTGATCGAGCGTGGATGCCTGAATGTGCCACAGCCCCTTGTCCTCGGTGACGAACGAGACCTGCAGCCCGGTAATATTGCGCAATTCCGTCGCCAGCAGCTGATCGACGGGAAACCCGATCACGATCCAGCCGATGGTGAGCGGTGCCTGCACCGGCACGGCCACCAGCTGCAGCACCTGCTCATCGAGCAGTTCGATGGCAGTGGCCCGGCCTGCATTCTTGGCACGCTCGATGAGGCTCGGATATTCGAAGGGCCTCGACTCGGCGCCCCGGCGCAATGTGTCGTCGATCACCACGCCCTGCAGGTTTACGAACAGCACCGCCGCGGCTTTGACGCGCGCACCGTGATTCTCGAGCGCCGAGTCCATGGTGCCGTGATCGCCCGTGGCGATGGCTTCGCGGAACGCAAAGTCGGAGGCCAGCACGGTGGCGGCCTGTGCCAGCCGTTCGGCGTTTTGATTCAGTTCGCTGGCGAACACCTTCTCGCCAACCACGAGCTCATCGTCGATCTTGATGCGCGCGGCCCGCGTGGTGGCCGAGTTCACCAGGGTAAAGACTCCGATCTGAATGATTCCCAGCAACACCACCAGGAATACCACCATCTTGGAACGCAGCGTGTTCAGTCGCATCAGGGCTGGACCTCCAGCGCCTGGCCATCGACGTGCAGATGCCGCGGACTGAGTGCCTCCGAGCCTACATGCAAGGCTTCGCCTGGCTGCTCGTCGCTCATGGAGTTATTCCAGGCTCGCAGCAGATAGTCGCCCGGCGGCAATCCCGGCAACGATGCGCTGCCGTCGGCGGCGGTGCGAGCAAAGAAAGCGGTATCCACCACCAGCACCCAAGCCACCATGGTGTCGTGGATGTTGCAACCGAGGACCACGATGCCGGGCTGGTCGAACACCACCGGACTGGCGGGCGTGCCGGCGTAGAGCTTGAGCGTGAAGGTTCGCGGCCGGGAGAACGAGTAAACCGAGTGGCGGATGTTGTCGCTATTGGGAAAAGTAACCGCGGTACCGGTCTGGATGACGCTCACACGCGGCACGAACCGGCGATTCACCTGATCGATGGAGGCTTTGTGCTCCACCGGCGCAGGTGGATTCAGCGCTGTCGCGTAGACGATGGCATCGGCAACCGGCTGATTCGATCCATCGCTGACTGTCATGCGCAGGTCAGCGCCCTGCGCCAGTCCCGACGCTGCACACAACAGCAAGGCGATGCCGGCTCGCATGAGATCTAGGGCGGCCGGGTGCTGGCGACAGGCGCCGGCACGTTGACGACGTCGCGCTTCATGGGCGCCAGCAGCACCAGCAGCTCGTTGCGCTCTCGCTGGCGCACGTGGTGGCGCTTGAGGTTGTCGCGCAGGATCTGCACCAGGCCGTAGAACTCCGCCTCGGAGATCTGATGCCCCCCGTGCACCTCGCGCATCGAATCGCCGCTGTAATGGCAGCCGCCGCCCGCAAGCTCGCAGATCTGTTCGACCAGCAGGCGTTTGACGCGATCGACATCGACTTTCTCGAAGGATCGCCCGAGCTGGTGATCGGCGACTACCTGATCCAGAGTGTCGGACACCACGACGCGAATCACCGGCTCCCCACCCATGCGCGCGTAGAGCGATTGCTCCGCGGCCGCGGCCATCCGGGATGCCGGGAGCAGCATCAAGAACACGAGCAGGAGCGTGCAGCGACGAGCCGCCGGCAGAGTACTGTCCATTTGACAGATGATAGGAGTGACCCGCAATTGACGTCGTTAAGTGGATCACAGCCCGTCCAGTTCCAATCTGTGACGTGACCCGCGCGCCGCCCCTGGCGACATAAGCCAGAATCCTGCCCATGGGATCAGGCAAGTCGGCGCTTGGACGACGTGGCGCCCGGCTGTTGCTGGCATGCCTGCTCGCTCCCTTTTGCGGGGCTCACGCCGGGGATCGCCTGCTGGCGACCGGCGGCATCATGGAGATCGAAGGCAGCGGCGGTGGTGGGCTGACGCCCTGGGCGCTGATATCCGGCCTCGGGACCGACGCGCAGGTGGGCGCCAGCGGGTACTGCACGCGGGTGAGCCCGGATGATTTCACCCTCGAGAGTTGCGGCGTAGCCCTCGGCATTGCTAATCGGGTTGAACTGTCGGTCGCACGGCAGCATTTCGATCTCGGGACCACGGTGCCGGGCAATACCATCAGTCAGACCATCGTTGGCGCCAAGGTGCGCCTATTCGGCGATGCGATCATCGATCAGGACCGCTGGTGGCCACAGATCGCCGTTGGCGCACAGTGGAAACACAACAGCGACTTCGACATCGTGCCGAAGCTTCTGGGCGCGAAGCACGCCGATGGCGTCGACGTTTATATAGCGGCCACCAAGGTCTGGCTCGCCGGCCCATTGGGCTTAAGCTGGCTGACGGATCTCACTTTGCGCGGTACGGAAGCCAACCAGATGGGCCTGCTCGGCTTCGGTGGCGACCTGGGCGGCTACCATCTGCTGGCCGAGGGCAGCCTCGGCGCGTTCCTCACCGACAATCTCGTTCTGGGCGGCGAGTATCGCCAGAAGCCGAACAATCTATCGGTGTTCCGTGAGCAGGACTTCAAGGATGCCTTCCTGGCCTGGTTTCCCGTCAAGTATGTTTCGATCACCGGAGCGTGGGCCTTTCTCGGCAATATCGCCGACAAACCTTCGCAGCAGGGCCCGTACATTTCACTGCAACTGACCTACTAGCCGTCTAGACTCGTGCCCATGAAGAATCGAGCGGCCGGGCTGTTGTGCGCGAGCTTCTTCTATATGTTTCAGTTGCCCGCCCTCGGCGCGGGCAAGTACGACACGGGCGCCAGCGCGACCGAAATCCGCATCGGCAATATCGCCTCCTACACCGGCCCTGCCCAGGCCTATGCGGTCGTTGCCCGCGCCGAAGCGGCCTACTTCCGGATGATCAACGATCGCGGCGGCATCAATGGACGCCGCATCGAATTCATCAGTGCGGACGACGCATCGGATCCGGCGCAGGCATTGCCGCTCGCGCAACGCCTGGTCGAAGAGGATCAGGTGCTGGCGTTGTTCAGCACCTTTGGCACCGATGCCAACCTGGCGATCCGCGGCTATGCCAACGAACGCAAGATCCCGCAGTTGTTCGTCGAAGCCTCCTCGGCGGTTTTTGACGACCCGGCGCATTTTCCCTGGACCATGGGTTTCTATGCCACCTATCGCAACGAGGCCCAGGCGTACGCGCGGTATGTGCTGGCACATCGGCCCGATGCGCGGGTCGGCGTGCTGTTCGAGCAATCCGCTGCCGGGGAGGAGTTCCGGCAGGGATTGCACGATGGGCTCGGTGAGCAGGCATCCCGCCTCATCATCAGCGAGGCGAGCTATGTCGCCGGCAGCTCCAATGTCGATGCCCAGATCGACACGCTGCAAGGCTCCGGTGCCGATACGTTCATGAACTTCACGCTCGGCGCCACGGTGAGCAATGCGATTCGCCGCGCCCACGATGTCGGCTGGCAGCCGCTGCAGTTCATCCCGAATGCATCGCTGTCGGTTTCGGCCTTCCTCGAACCCGCCGGACTGGCGAGGGCGACGGGCATCATTTCCAGCGCGCGCTCCAAGAGCTGGTGGCATGCCAATGCGGCCAGTGATCCGGAGGTGCGCGATTTCCTGGAATGGATGACGCACTACGATCCGGGTGTCAGCCCGCGCGATCAACTCAGCGTGGCCGGCTACGAGCGCGCCGAGGCGCTGGTCGCGGTGATCCGCCAGTGCGGCGATGACCTGACGCGTGCGAATCTCATGGCACAGGCCGCCTCGCTCGATCTGACGATCGGCATGCTGCGGCCGGGAATCCGAATCCAGACAGCAGCGGTCGATTATCAGCCCATCAAGCAGCTGTTCCTGATTCGATTCGACGGCAGGGAATGGACTGGACTGGAGGCGATCAGCGGCGCGCGCCGCTGAGTGCGTAGACCATCATCAGTCGCGCACGGCGGCCATGATCGCGGCAAAGCCCACGAACACACCGCCGGTGAGCCGATTGAACAGTCTGAGCACCGACGTGCGCTGCAGGTACTGCGCCAGATGGCGGCCGCTGCCGGCGTAGATGATGTACCAGCTGATCTCTATGACGGCAAAGGTGAGCAGCAGGATGGTGAACTGCGGCAGTTTCGGCAGCTCAGGGCGAATGAACTGCGGCAGAAACGCGGCCGCGAACAGAATGGCCTTGGGGTTGCTGGCTGCCACCAGGAGACCCTGGCGAAACAACTGACCGCCGTTACGCGAGGGCGCAATGACAACGGTCGCGCCAGCCGCGCCGGTCGCATCGGCAGCTGCCTGCGGCAGCGGCGCGCGCCAGGTCCTGATTCCGAGGTACACCAGATAGGCCGCACCCATCCAGCGCAAGGTATCGAACACCGCGGGAAAGGCCTGCAGCAACGCACCCAGGCCCGCGGCTGAAATGCTCAGCATGGCCAGCAGCGCTGTCAGGCATCCGGCCATGGTGGCGAGCGAGGCCTCGAATCCAAAACGGGCACTGCTGCTCATGACCAGCAGCATGTTCGGACCGGGCGTCGCCGACACAAAAAAAGTCACCGTGACAAACAGCCAGAAGGTCTGCCAGCTCACGCGTCTGCTCCCGACTTCAGTGCCTGGGCGCAGTCCGCCAGGCGACGCAGTTCCGCCACGAGGGCCTGCCACTGCGCGGCTCCGAATCGTTCGATCAAGGCGCGCTGCGTGCTGGCCCAACCCGGATCCGCCCGCGCCAGCACGGTCTCACCGGTGCGTGTGAGCCCGGCTGTCCGGGTGCGCCCGTCCGATCCATCCCGCAGAGTCACCCAGTGCTGTTTTTCCATGGCTGCGAGCGCACGATACAGCGAGGTGCGATCCATCGCGAGATCTTCGGCCACTCGTGACAACGGTTCATGAGGATGGCGCAGCACGGCGCGCAGCACCGCCAATTGCGTGATATTCAGTCCCGAGTCCGCCAGCCCCGAATCGAAGGTACGCGCCAGCACACGCGCCGCCTTGCGCACGCTCGTGCACGCGCAGGGCGCAGGAGTCATCGATCGGTTGTTGGCATCGGGCGGCATGGCGCGCTCCGCTTGGTTATTGATGTGTACACATCAATGATGTTAGCATGGCCTGGTCGGGATTTGCATCCGGTAGAAGAGCACCCATGAGCCCCGCTTCGCGCCCTGCCCGCCTGCACTACGCCTGGGTCATTGCCGGCGTCACCTTCCTGGTATTGCTGGTCACGGCCGGCATTCGCGCGACCCCGGGCGTCCTCATGGTGCCGCTCGAGTCCGAGTTCGGCTGGACCAGCGCGGGGATCTCGCTTGCCATCGCCGTGAACCTTGCGCTGTTCGGTCTCATCGGTCCGTTCGCGGCCTCGTTCATGGAACGCTACGGACTGCGGCGGATCGTACTGAGCGCGCTGGCGCTGCTGGCGGTCTCCGTGGCCCTGACGGCCTTCATGACCACCCAGTGGCAGATGATGCTGCTCTGGGGCGTGTGTGTCGGGTCGGGTACGGGTGTTACCGCCATCGTACTGGCCGCAGTCATCGCCAATCGCTGGTTCGACCGCCAGCGCGGCCTGGTGCTCGGCTTTTTGACCGCCGCCAATGCCACCGGACAGTTGCTGTTTCTGCCGTTCCTCGCGCGGCTGCTGGAAATCTCCGGCTGGCGCAGCGTGGCGCTGGTGGTGGCTGCCTGCGCGGCCGGCGTCTTCGTGCTGGTGTTCGCTCTCATGCGCGATCGACCCGGAGATCTCGGCCTCGCGCGCTATGGCGAAACTCCCAATGCAGCGACCACAGCGCCGCCGGCCGCCTCGCTGCGGCCGCTGGAGGCTCTGAGCCTGGCTCGTCGCTCGCCGGCATTCTGGGTACTGGCGGGAAGTTTTTTCGTTTGCGGTGCCAGCACCAATGGACTCATCGGCACCCATCTGATCCCGGCTTGCCACGATTTTGGAATCCCCGAGGTGCGCGCTGCGGGACTGCTGGCGATGATGGGTGTATTCGACATCGTGGGCACGACGATCTCGGGCTGGCTGAGCGATCGCTTCTCGAGCCGCTACCTGCTGTTCATCTACTATGCTCTGCGGGGCCTGTCGTTGCTGGCCCTGCCCTACACGCTCCTGCAGGACCATTCAGATCTCAAGTGGTTCGCGGTGTTCTACGGCCTGGACTGGGTGGCCACCGTGCCACCGACGGTTCGGCTGACGGCCGACCTGTTTGGTCGCCAGAACGCGGGCGTCATCTTCGGATGGATTGCGGCCGCGCATCAGCTGGGTGCCGCACTCGCCGCCATGGGCGCGGGGGCCATCCGTACCAACTACGGCGACTACCGGCCGGCGTTCCTGATCTCCGGCCTGATCTGCTTCCTGGCGGGGCTGTCGTTCCTCTTTACGCGGCGTCTGCTCGACCGGCGCGGTCCGCACGCGTCGACTCCATCGCTGGCGCCGGCTATGGCGCGCGCGACGCAATAAAGAAGAGGCGCAGGAACGGCAACACCGTGGTGCCGTCAGCGCGTGGCGGATAGGCACGCGCGACGCGACGCGCGTAGGCCGCTTCAAAGTCCGAGCGTTCCGGCTCTGCAAGTGCCGCCAGCAAAGGCTGCAGCCAGGTGCCCTTGGTCCATTCCTTGACCGGATTGTCGCCGGAGAGAATCTGAAAGTACTCGGTCTGCCAAAGATCGACCCGCGCGCACAGCGAACTCAAAAGATCCAGATACCAGCGCGGCTCGGCCACCGGCGACTCGTGCAGCAATGGCTCGAGGCGCGCCCGCCAGGGACCTTCGCGTGCTGCTTCGGCGATCGCGAGGTGGGAAGGCGCGGAGAAGTTGCGCGGCATCTGCACAGCGAGCACGCCGCCGGGAGCAAGATAACCGGTCAACCGCCGCAGCAATGGCTCGTGATCGGGCAGCCAATGCAGGGCGGCGTTCGAATAGATCAGATCGGCAGCCGCCGGCGGTGCCCAGCTGGCAATGTCCTGGCGCAGCCAGCGAAGGTTGGACGCGGTCCCGGCTGCGCGTTTGAGCATGTCGGCCGAATCATCGACCCCGGTCACCACGGCGTCGGGCCAGCGCTCGGCCATGATGCTGGTCATCGCCCCGGTGCCGCAGCCCAGCTCGTACACCACGGCGGGAGCATCGAGCTGGATGCGCGCGAGCAGCTCGAGCGCCGGCCGCAGGCGCGGCTGGGAAAACTTCAGATACTGCGCCGGGTCCCAGCTGCCCATCCGGCCACAGCGTCCTATTTGGCCTTGCCCTTTACCTTGTCCGGCGCTTTGTCCGGCGTCTTCTCCAGCGCTTCGACCTCATCCATCAGCCGATTCATGCGCGCGGCCAACGCGCGATAAGGTGCCGGTGTTGCCATATCGATGCCAGCCTTCTTGTACAGGTCGTAGGCATACGCTGAGCCACCCGCCCGGAGCATGTCGAGGAACCGCGCCCGGGCGGGTGCGCCCTGCTTGACGATGGCATCGGTCAATTCGGCGGCACCGGCCATCGAAGTGGCGTACTGCCATACGTAAAAATCGTCGTCGCGGAAGAAATGCCCGACATACGACCATTCGATGCAATACGCCGGATCGATCTTCATGACGCCCTGTTCGTCGCCATAGAAGCGTTTCAGCAGGCCGCAATAGATCTCACTGAGCCGCGCGCCCGACAGCGGACGACCCTGCTCGACTTCCTCATGGGCGGCCAGCTCGAACTCGGCGAACTGAACCTGGCGGAAGTAAGTGGTGCGAATGGCTTCCAGACCCTGACCCAGGTAGTAGAGCTTCTCCGCCTTGCTCTTGGCGTGCTCGACCATGTAATCGTTCAGCAGCATCTCGTTGCCGATGGAAGCGGATTCGGCGATGAAGGTCGAATACTGGGCATTTTCGAAGGGTTGTGCCGCATTCGCCAGCAACGTGTGAACCGCATGCCCCCATTCGTGGGCGATGGTCGTCAGGCCCTGGTAATTGTCGCTGTGGTTGAGCAGCAGATAGGGATGCACATCGTAGGCGGCGCCGTTCATGTACGCGCCATTGGCCTTGCCCTCATGGGGCATGACATTCATCCACTGTCCCGCGAATCCCTTGCGCATCAGCGCCAGGTAGTCGGGACCCAGCGGCGCGAGCGCCGCCAGCGTCAGCGTCTCGGATTCCTGGACGCTGAAGGTTGGCGCCGGCGACAGCGGGAACATCGAGGGATAGTTGTCGTAATACGCCAGCTCATCGGTGATGCCGAGACGCTGCTTGCGCATGCGCAGATAGCGGTGCAGTGTCGGCAGTGCCGCATGCGTTTCTTCGATCAGCGTTTTATAGACGCTGTCCGGCATGTTCGACTGAAACAGTGCCGCCGACAGCGAGTTGTCGAATTTGCGCGCCTTGGCCTTGAACACATCGCCCATCACGTGCCCCGTCATCGCCGCCCCGATGGTGCCCTCGTAATGGTGAAAGGCGCCCCAGAATCCGTCGAACACCGCCTTGCGCTCGGCGCGGTCGCCGGCCTGGCGGTAACGCTCATACGCGGGCTGGTCCAGGCGGACGGTCTCGCCGTTTGGCAGCACGAACTGGGGGTACGGCAACTCCGCGTTGATGAGCTCATCACGAACGGTCTTGGCCTGCTCGAGCGGATCGGCACTCAGCGCCAGCACGGACTCAGTCTCGGGACTCAAGGTATGAGGCGCGGCCCGCAAAATATCCTTTAAAGTAAAATCGAAGCGATCCCGCAGCTCCTTGCGCTGCGCCTCGAAGGATTCGACCTTGGGTGCTCCGATGGCAATGATTTCGGGATTGAGCCACGAAGTCTTCTCCCCGATCAGGGCAGCGAGGGACTCCGCCTGCTGGCGCCGTTCCTGCTCGGCAGGTATGCGCAGGTCCTCATCGCCCTTGCTTTCCGCGTAGACGCCCAGCCTCGCCGCCTCTCGGTTAACGCTGGAGATGGCATCGAGCGCCGCGAACATCGCGTCTGCGCTGCGGCCAAGCGTACCGCGGTAACTTTCAAGTTGTTCCGTTGCGGCCTTGGTCTTTTCGTATGTGGCGGTCCACGCCTCGGGCGTCTTATATAGATCCGACAGGTCCCACATCGTGGGTATGGCATCGGACCCGCCGGCTGTGACGCAGGCAAGAGCCATTACTGCCGATGTGAACAGCAGCGTTCGGGCGCGAAACATGACGGTTACCCCTGGTAAAGCATGGGCCAATGATTGAGTCGATTCAGCGCGGCGAATTCAGCTCTTCGGCACCAGCGCCACCACGCGCGCAGGAAAGCCCGTGCCCTTGACGGGCTTCGGAAAGCTCACCATGACGAGCGCACCGGCTTCGGGCACCTGGTCGAGATTCGCCAGCAATTCGATCTGGTAGTGGTTGGTCCCGAGGATGTAGCTCTCGAGAGAATAATCATCCTTGTTGACCGCGAGCCCCGGGTCAGTGTCGGTGGTCTCATGGCCCGAAGCCGTGATCTTTCGGGTCTCATAGAGAAATTGCAGCACCGGTTTGCTCCAGCCGGGATAGTGCGCAAGTCCCTTGGCGTCGCGGTTCTGCATGGCCGCATCGTCCGGCCAGCGTTTTGACCAGTCGGTGCGCAGCGCCACGAACGCTCCGGCCGGAATCGCCCCGTGCCTAGCCTCCCAGCGCTTCACGTCCTCGAGCGACACCACGTAGTCGGGATTTTTCGAGACCTGCTCGTGCACGTCGAGAATGACCAGGCGTAACAGAAATTCCCGGGGATCGATCTGATCGACGGTCTTCAGGCCGTCGTGAAAATGCGCCGGCGGATCGACGTGCGTACCCCACTGGCCCGGATGACAGAAGCTCTCGGCGTGAAAGCCGTCCTTAGGAATCGTGTAGAGCGTCGTGAGCGTTTCCGGCTTGAAGCCCTTCCAGTGCGGCGTGCCCGGGCCGAACTCGTGGGTCAGATCGATGAAAGCGGCGTCCTGCAGCGACGCATACGCCTGCTCCAGGGCGCCGGCGGCCGGCGTGGCCGCATGGGCAGTCAGGCTTGCCGCCCAAAGTCCGAATCCCAGGGACCATGCAGCAGATTTGGTTCGCGCGAACATGAACGGCTCCTCGAGTGCTTCTCAATTGTAGCTAGGATGATAGGCTTGCAGGCAAGCATTTCGGTTTTGAGGTTACTGATGGAGCGCGAGCAGATCGTGTTCGTAGGCACTTGCGATCTGTCGTCGCATTTTCGCGGCAAGAGCTTTCCTGCGGCCGACCTCTCCTCGAGACTGCAACGCGGCGTTGGGCTCGCGCCCACCAACATCTACATGTCCGCCTTCGGCCCGATCGCGGTGACCACGTTCGGCACCTCGGGTGAAGTCCTGCTCATTCCGGATGCGTCCACGCGCGTTTATGTTCCCTTTGCGGGCAGCACGGTCGAGTACTTCTATCTCGGCGATTTGCAGACGCTGGACGGTGCGCCCTGGTCCTTCTGTCCGCGCCAGATCCTTCGGCGGGCGGTGGATCGGCTGCTGCGCGAAACCGGGTTCGGTCTGCTGGCAAGTTTCGAGCAGGAGTTCGTCTATGACGGCGCCCCGGCGCATGCCAAGCCGTACGAACTCGATGCCTACCGCCGTCTGGGTTCGTTTGGCGAGGGACTGCTGGCAGCGATGCGCCAGGCGGGGGTGACGCCCGACTCCTTTCTGTCGGAATACGGCCCTCGACAGTTCGAAGTCACCTCGGCGCCGGCGGCGGGTCTGCGCGCGGCCGACGATGCCGTCATCACACGCGAGATCGCGCAGGCAGTCGCCTACCGGCACGGTCAGCGCGTGAGCTTCGCGCCCATCCCCGAACCCGAGGGCACCGGCAACGGCACCCATATCCACTGGAGTTTTCGCGATGGCAACGGGGAGCCGACGCTCTATGATCCCCGGCGCCCATGGCAGTTGTCGGAGCTCGGCGCGCAATTCATCGCCGGCGTGCAATACCATTTGCCCGCGATCTGCGCGCTCGCCTGTGCCTCGGCGCCCTCCTACTATCGTCTGCGCCCGAATCGTTGGGCACCGGTGCACGCGGATGTGGGACCGCTGGATCGCGGCGCGGCCGTGCGCATCTGTCCGGTCACGGGCACCGACCCCATGCTGCGCGCGCGACAGTTCAACATTGAATTTCGCGTCGCCGATGCCACCGGCAATCCCTATCTGTCGCTGGCGATGCTGATTCAGGCGGGCCTGGATGGGATACGCGAGGCTCGGAGCATTGAACTGACGCATCCGCGCAAACTGCCGACCAGTCTGGGCGAGGCGCTGGACGCCCTCGAGCAGTGTGCGCCGGCGGCCGAATGGCTGGGCGCCGATGTGCTGGCCGGATACCTGCTGTTCAAGCGCGCAGAAATCAGCAGCCTGCAAGGGCTCGATGAAAACGAGATCTGTCGTCGCTACTCGGAGGCCTATTGAGCGCCGTGACGCCCCAAACTGGCGGTTACCCGCTGCTCGCGGCCGATGAGCCGCCGCCCTTCGTGGAGGTCAACCGCGCGGGCCGGTCGGATTTTCTGATCGTGGTCGATCATGCCAGCTGCCGTATTCCACGGCGCCTCGGCGATCTGGGACTACCCGCATCGGAATTGCAAAGACACATCGCCTGGGACATCGGCAGCCTGGCGGTCGCACAGCAAGTGGCCGCCGCACTCGATGCCACGCTGGTGGCGCAGAACTACTCGCGCCTGGTCATCGACTGCAATCGAGACCCGAGTGTCGACAGCTCCATCCCCCGGAGCAGCGAATGGACCGACATTCCGGGCAATATGGGGCTCAGCGAGGATGATCTGATGGCACGGCGCACGGCGATCTTCGATCCTTATCACCAGCATCTGCGCGCCCTGATCGACGAACGGCTCGCGGCGGGGCGATCGGTGATACTGGTGGCCCAGCACAGCATGACCGACAGCTTCAAGGGCGTGCCGCGCGAGATGCACGCCGCGGTGCTCTACAATCGGGATCGGCGCTTTGCATCGCTGGTACTGGATATGCTGCGGCGGGAAGCGCAGTTGACGATCGCGGAAAACGAGCCTTATTTCGTCAGCGATCAGAGCGACTTCACCATTCCGCGACATGCCGAGGCGCGCGGCCTGCCCTATGTGGCAATCGAAATCCGACAGGACCTGGTCACCTCCGAGGCCGGCCAGGCAGAGTGGGCCGTCCGAATCACCAATGCGCTGCGGGATGCCGGGCGCGGATTTCCGGGAGCCATTGCATGATCGAATTGAGAAGCCGCGAGGTCGAGATCGAACCGGCATGCACCGCATTGCTGTTGGTCGATGTGCAGCGCTACAACTGCACCTGGGACGGTGGCGAATATGCGCACCTCGGCGCGGCTGAGAAGGAATCGATCTACGGCCAGTTTTTTCGGACCCTCGAAAGCAGCGCGTTGCCCAACATGGTGCGATTGCAGGAGGCGTGCCGCCGCGCGCGCATCGAGGTGACCTACACAGTCATCGAAAGCCAGACGGCCGACGGCCGCGACCGCTCACTCGATTACAAAATCACCGGATTCAACGTGCCCAAGGGTTCGCCCGAGGCCCATGTACTCGATGCATTGCGCCCGATGGACGATGAGATCGTGTTTCCGAAGACCTCATCCTCGGTCTTCATCTCCACCAACATCGACTATGTGCTGCGCAACCTCGGCGTGCGCTATCTGATCGTCGCCGGCTGCCTGACCGACCAGTGCGTGGACTCCACGATCCGCGATGCCTGCGACCTGGGCTACCTGGTAACCGTGCCGACGGATGCCTGTGTGACGCTCACGACCGAGCGCCATGAATGGTCGCTGCGCAATAACCGCGGCTATTGCCGCCAGCTCACCACGGCTGCACTGCTGGAGGAAATCAATCGGCTGGGGACCGAGCGATGAGCGGCGCGAGGCGTGTGCCGATCGAGTACGCCGAGGCTACGCCTGAGGTGCGTGCCGTGTACGACGACATCATGGCCACGCGCAAAGTCGATCGCGTCAATAACTACTGGAAGGTGCTGGCCCACCATCCGCCGACGCTCCGGCGCATGTGGGCCAATTCCAAGGAAGTCATGGGCCCCGGCGTGCTCGACCCACTGACTAAAGAACTCATTTACATCGCCGTCAGTGTCACCAACGGCTGCGACTACTGCATCGCTTCGCACGGCGCCGCCGCGCGCAACAAAGGCATGACGCCCGAGCAGTTCTCGGAGCTGGTGGCGATTATCGGTCTGGCCAACGAGACCAATCGGCACGCGGCGGCGCTGGATCTGACGATTGACGAGCAGTTCCGCTAACGCGCCGACGCCAGGCCTGTCGCTGCGTGAACGCGATGCGCGCGCGATCGCACAGATCGCGCGCCTGCGCTTCTCGCCTCTGAGCCTGATCGGCGGCAATGGCAATCGGTTGATCGAGGAAGGCGGGCGCACGCTGCTGGATCTGTCGGCATCCTTCGGGCCTGCCATTCTCGGCTACAGCCACCCGGCGATCCGTCGGGCGGTCGATGCGGCCTGCGCCAGCATGGCGGGCGCAAGTCTGCTGGCCTTTCCGAATGAGAACGCCGTGGCGCTGGCCGAGGAACTGCTGCGGCTGACGCCCGGGCGCGGCGAGCGGCGGGTGTGGTTCGGTCACTCGGGTTCCGATGCCAACGATTGCGCGATGCGCGTGCTGCAGGCAGCCACCGGCCGATCGCGATTCATCTCCTTCATCGGTTCCTATCACGGCAGTCTCTCCGGATCGATGAGTATCAGCGGCCACACCGCCATGACGCACACGCTGCCGCGTGCCGGCCTGGTGTTGCTGCCCTACCCCGATCCCTACCATCCGACCTTCAGCGCCGATGAGGTACTGGCGCTGCTGGATTTCCAGTTCGCGACGACCTGCCCGCCCCGTCAGGTGGCGGCCATTTTCATTGAGCCACTCATGGCCGACGGCGGCCTGATCGTTCCGCCGCCGGGCTTCCTGGCGGCCATACAGGAGCGATGCCGGCGGCACGGCATTCAGATCGTGGTCGATGAAGTGAAAGTCGGATTGGCGCGAAGCGGCCGGCTGCATTGCTTCGAGCACGAAGGGCTTGAGCCGGATCTGGTGGTTTTTGGTAAGGGACTGGGTGGCGGCCTGCCCCTGTCGGCGGTCATCGGACCGCGCGCCATCATGGATCATGCGCCGGCGTTCGCGCTGCAGACCACCGCCGGCAACCCGGTCGCGACGGCCGCGGGTCGCGCCGTGCTGCGAACGATAGAAGCGGAGGGACTGATCGAGCGCGCGAATCAGGTGGGCGCAGTCCTGTCGGCCGGTTTGCACGCCCTCGGTGCACGGCAGCCGATGGTCGGGCAGGTGCGCGGCCGCGGGCTGGCGATCGGCGTGGAGCTGGTCAGTGATCGCGCCACGCGCGAGCCGGTGCCTGTTACGATGACGGCCAAGGTCATTTACCGCGCCTACCAGCTCGGCGCGGTGCTCTTCTACGTAGGCCTGCGGGGCAACGTGCTGGAATTCACTCCGCCGCTGACGCTGAGCGAGAACGAGGCCCGCGAAGGCGTCGACATCATCGAGCAGGCGATGATCGATGCCGGCAAGGGTGTGGTGTCCGACGCGGACGTGGCGCCCTTCACGATGTGGTGACGGAAGATGATGGGATGACATGACCAGCCTCGTATCGCGCCTGAACCTTCCCGAAGCCATTGCGCTGTCACTGTCCGTCATCTCTCCGACTGTTACGGCCGCCTTCAATATCACGCTGATAGTGCAGGCCACGGGACCGGGCGCGCCGCTGGCGTTTGCCATCGGCACCGTGGCTATGATCCTGGTGGCTTTCTCATTCATGGCGTTCACGCATCGCGTGGCGCACGCCGGTTCCGCCTACGCTTACATCGCCCACACTTTTGGCAGCCGCGCCGGCTTCATCGCCGGATGGACGCTGCTGCTGACTTACCTCGGATTCGCCACCGGCTTTGCCGCCCTGGTCGGCAGCTTCACCGCGGCAGGTCTCAAAGGCCTGTCGCTGGATGTCGGGCCCGGGTGGATCGCCATGGCCCTTGCATCGATGATCATTGCCTGGTGGCTGGCCTACCGAGACATGAAACTCTCCGGCTGGCTCATGCTCGGGCTGGAAGCGGCGGCCGTGATCGGCATTCTCGCCCTGTGCGTCTGCATCCTGTCTCGGGTGCACCCGACGGCCTCGGACGTGACCGCGAGCTTTCAACCCTCACTCAAATTCGGCGGCTGGACCGGGCTCGGTTACGGCATGGTGTACAGCATTCTGTGTTTTGCGGGCTTTGAGGGCGCCGCCACGCTCGGGGAGGAGACCATCAATCCCCGGCGCAATATTCCCATCGCCTTGATCGGCACTGTGCTGTTCTCCGGCGTTTTCTTCATGTTCGTGGCCTACTGTGAAATCGCCGGATTCGGTTCCTCCGGCATCCGGGATCTTGCCAGTTCGCAGGCGCCGCTCAACGATCTTGCGCTGCGCTACACATCGCCTGCCCTGGCCATTGCTCTTGACCTGGCGGCCGCCACGAGCTGCTTCTGCGGTGTCCTGGGTTGCCTGGCCGCGGCCGGACGCGTGCTGTTCGCACTGGGTCGTGCCGGCCTGTCTCCCACACTGGCCCGCGTGCACCCGACTCACCGCACGCCCGCTGCCGCGGTCTCGATGACCGCGCTGATGATCATCCTGCCGTTTCTGGCAGTCGGACCGTTCGTGGGCGCTGGCGATTACTACAGCTACACCAGCACCATTGGCGTACTCGCGCTGATCCTGGTTTACATCGGCGTCGGCAGCGCTGAAGTGCTGGAGGCCTGGCGCGCCCGTCAGCAGACCTGGTCGGCGATCTGCACCGCAGGTCCGCTGCTGCTGCTGTGGGTGCTCTACCGCAACATCTATCCGGCGCCGGACTTTCCCAACAATATCTGGCCCTACTTTGCGCTCGCATGGATGGCCGGCGCCTGGGGACTGATCCGCATGCGGCCAGCGGTCGCCAAGGCGGCGCTGCCCGATTACTCTTGACCCCGTGTCGAGCAGCGATTTGAACAAGCAGATTCTGGCTCTCAACGCGTTCGATCAGCGCCGCGCCGGGCAACTGGACCCGGCGCTCGCGGATCGCGTGCGACGCCGGCAGGACCTCTTCGGCTCCGCGTCCGTGCTCTTCTATGACCAGCCGCTCGAATTCGTCCGGGGCGCGGGCTGCTGGCTCTACGATGCCGACGGCGTCGCCTATCTGGATGCGTATAACAATGTGCCCTCGGTGGGTCACTGCCACCCGACCGTCGTGACGGCGGCGGCACAGCAGCTCGCCCGGCTGAATGTGCACAGTCGTTACCTGCACTCCGGCGTCATGGATTATGCCGAGCGCCTGCTCGGGACGCTGCCGGCACCGCTGTCGAATATCACCTTTACGTGCACGGGCAGCGAGAGCAACGATCTGGCGCTGCGGCTGGCAGCGCGCTTCACGGGCGCCGACGGCATCATCGTGACCGAGACCGCCTATCACGGTAATACGGAACTCACGGGTCAGGCCTCCCCCAGTTCGCTGCAGCCCGGATCGATCGCACCGCGCGTGCGGCTGGTCCCTGCGCCCGACTCTTATCGCGTACCGGCCGGAGAGTTGTCGGACTACTTTGCGAACGCTGTCCAGGAGGCGGTCCTGGACCTCGGGCGCCGCGGCATCGGTGTCGGGGCATTGCTCCTGGACAGCATTTTCTCCAGCGACGGCGTATTCGCCGATCCACCCGGCTTTCTGCGAGCTGCCGTCGAGATCGTGCAGCAGGCCGGCGGCCTGTTCATCGCCGATGAAGTGCAGTGTGGATTTGCGCGCACGGGATCCTCGCTCTGGGGCTTCGAACGTCACGGACTGCAGCCGGATATCGTCACCATGGGCAAACCGATGGGCAACGGCTACCCCATTGGAGCAGTGGTGACGCGGCCGTCGATTCTCGATGCGCTGCGCGAGCGCGAGGGCTACTTCAACACCTTCGGTGGCACCGCCGGCGCGGCGGCCATCGGCAATGCCGTGCTCGATGTCATCGAGCAGGAAGGCCTCATGGCCAACGCGCAGCGGGTCGGTGAGTACCTGCGGCAGCACCTGCGCGAACTTGGCGAGCGCGATCCACGCATCGGCGATGTGCGCGGTGCCGGTCTTTTCATTGGGGTCGAGCTGGTTGACCCGCGCGATCCATTGCAGCCCTGGGGCGCGGCTTCCACCATCATCAACGCGATGCGCGAGCGCCGAGTGCTGATTGGCGCCGCCGGGCGCTGGGGCAATGTGCTGAAGGTTCGGCCGCCGCTCTGCTTCTCCAACGCGCACGCCGATCAGCTGGTCTCGGCGCTCCGGGACGCGCTGGACGCCACACCCAGCTCACCATGAGCGGCGCCTATCCGCCCGAAGTGGTAGCCGAACTCGAACGCATGGTCACGGCAGCGTTGCCGCAGTGGTCACTTTCGCCACGCACGGCCGTCAGCGTGCTCAATCTGTCTGAGAACGCCACTTTCGCGCTCAGTGATCCTGCGGATGGACGCGAGCTCGTGCTGCGCGTGCACCGCGTCGGCTATTCATCACCGGTGGAGATCCGCTCGGAGCTGGCCTGGATCGAAGCGCTCGGGAGGGAGCAAGTGGTGGAGACCGCCACGCCTGTCGCGGGACGCGACGAGGAGCTGCTGCAGACCCTGGTGTCGCTATCGGGCGCGCCATCGCGCCTCGCGGTGGCCTTCGCCCGCCTGCCCGGCGCCGCGCCGGATCCGACCGGCGATGTGGTTCGCTGGTTCGATCGACTGGGTGAGCTAACCGCCCGCATGCATCGTCATTCGCGCGAGTGGGATCTGCCGTCAGGGTTTCGTCGCAAACGATGGGACCTCGATTCCATGGTCGGGCCTGCCGCCTTCTGGGGCTCCTGGCGCGATGCCATCGGTTTGACACCGGCCGGAAGCAATATCATCGAGGCGGCGCTGCGCCTCATCGAGCGGCGCCTCGCGAGCTACGGATCGCGTGCCGATCGCTTTGGTCTGGTGCATGCGGATCTGCATCTCGCCAATCTGCTCGTACACGACACGCACCTGCGCATCATCGATTTCGACGACTGCGGATTCAGCTGGTTCATGTACGACTTCGCCACCGCTGTGAGCTTTATCGAGCATCAGCCCAACGTTCCCGAGCTACTGGCGGCATGGACCGCAGGGTATCGGCGGATCGCGCCGCTCTCCGGCGACGACTTGGCGGAAATTCCAACCTTCGTCATCCTGCGCCGCATCCTGTTGTCGGCGTGGTTTGCCTCGCACAGCGAAGTGCCGATGGCGCAGCAGATGGGAGCGTCGTATACGGATGGCACCGTCGAGCTGGCCGAGCGGCTGTTATCCGGGAAATTCCTGTGAGTTTGCATTTCATCCCCTAGCCAGAAAGGTCCAGCCATGTTCGCTTCCATCAGCGGTCGCAGCGTCATCGTTACGGGATCGGGCCGGGGCATTGGCCGCGGCATCGCACGCAGGTTTGGCGCCGTGGGCTGCCGGCTGCTGGTGGTCTCGCGCACCTTGAGCGAGGCGGAGCGCGTGGCCGGGGAGATCACAGCTGAAGGCGGTACGGCGCGTGCGTTTGCAGCCGACGTGCAGCGCGCGGCAGACATGACCGCCATGGCAAAGGCAGCGGTAGACGCCTACGGCGGCATCGACATCCTGTGCGCCAACGCCGGGATCTTCCCTGCCGCAAAACTGGGCGTCATGACCGAAGCGGATTTCGACCAGGTCATCGGCACCAACCTCAAAGGCACATTCCTCGCGGTGTCCGCCTGTCTGCCGGTCATGAAGGCGCAGAAGTCCGGCCGTATCATCCTGACATCCTCGATCACCGGACCGGTGACCGGCTACCCCGGGTGGTCACATTACGGCGCCAGCAAGGCCGGACAGCTCGGCTTCATGCGCACCGCCGCCATCGAGCTCGCACCCTTCAACATCACGGTCAATTCAGTATTGCCCGGCAACATCGCCACTGAAGGCCTGGCCGGTCTCGGCGCCGACTACGTGCGCTCGATGGAGGCATCCGTGCCGCTGGGACGCCTCGGTTCCGTGCAGGACATCGCCAACGCGGCGCTGTTCTTCGCCACCGACGAGGCCGCCTACATCACAGGACAGAGTCTCGTCATCGACGGCGGCCAGGTACTGCCCGAGTCCCTGGCCGCCCTCGATGAGATGAGGAGCGGGAGCTGATCAGAATTTGACGTTGAGCTGCAGTCCGTAGGTTCGCGGCTGATTGGTCGAGTACCGCACCGTCTGCGGGATGTTGAACTGGAAGCTGGTGTTGTTGGCGCTGATCAGCGCGACTTCGTTGGTGAAATTCTCGCAGAACAGATTGGCCGACCATTTCTCGTGCTCGAGAATCAGGTGCAGGTTGGCGATGTTATAGCTCGGCAGATCGTAGCCGAAGTAGTAAGCCACATCAGTCGAGGGGCCCACAAAGGTATCGTCGAAACGTGCCGTGAGCTTGTAGTTCGGCACGATCTCGCGGCTGTAGGTCACCGAGCCGCTGACATTGTCCTTGGCCACGTTCAGGATCGGCACCGTGCAACTGCCCGTGGCCGGGCAGGGACGCCCGCCGAGTCCGGAGTTGAGCGGGTAGGCCCCCGCATCCGGAGTGTTCGCTACCTGCGAGAGGTAGCTCGCGAAGGCGGGGGTCGGGGAGGTGATCTTCGAATCCACATACGAGCCGCCGACCTGCACCGTCAACTCGTCGGTCAGCTTGCCGGTGATCTCCAGTTCCGGACCGAAGGAGCGGCCGTCGCCGGCGTTGTTGTAGTACTGATAGCCGCAGGGCAACGTGATGACCTGCTGCACGCCCTGCCAGCGGATGTAATAGACATCGCCATTGATGGTCAGGCGATTATCCAGCAGCTTGGCCTTTTCACCGACCTCGTAGTTGTAGGCCGAGTCGGGGCCGAACTGCAGCACACCGGCCTGGCAGTTGATCGGCGGCTGGGTCGGCACGATCTGGTTCGCGCCACCGGGGCGGAAGCCCTTGGAGAAGGTGGCATAGAGATTCAGATCATGAGTGGGCTCGTAAGAGAGATTCACGCGTGGATTGAATCCCTTATCCGAGGCGCGGGTGATAAAGATCGGGGAGACGGCCTGATTGGGGTAAGGCGCGTCCAGACCCCAGGAGAACTCATGCTGCTCGCTGTGGTACTCGTACCAGCGAAGTCCCGCGGCGAGCTTCCATTGGTCGTTGATCTTGTAAGAGCCGTCCGCGAACAACGCAAACTGCTTGACCCAGTAGGGGTTCCAGGAAGTGAAATAGGAGCCGTCGTAGTTGTTCACAGCCACCGAGCCGGTGGTGGAGACGAGCCCCGGAGTGCTGCTGATTTCGTTCCAGACCGACTTCAGTCCGTCGTAGAAGGCTCCCCCGACCCAATGCCAGGGGCCCACGTCGTGCGAAGTCAGTCGGATTTCCTGCGCGATCTGATGCGACGGGTCGTTCTCGTAGTAGACAACAGGCGCCAGCGGCGCGGCGCCGCCGTTGGAGTAATACAGCGACTCGGATCCCTCCTCGCCCTGCTTGCTCTGGCGGTCGAAATAGCTGGTTGCGCTGGTCAGATCGGCGAATCCAAGGTTGGCGTTGATCGTGAGCCCATAGATCTGCACGTCATCGTGCAGTCCTTCGCGCTCCGGAAACACCTCGTAGTGAGCATCGTAGATCTTCCCTGGCGACGCGCTCGTCGGCGAGCCATCGACCAGGTCGTAGCCGCCCATCAGCAGGTGCTGATCCATCGCAAACAGCGTCGCCGAGAAGTCCTCGCTTGGCTTGAAGAGCAGCGTCGCCCGTCCGCTCCATTGCCGCTCGTAGTTGGCCCGCGGGATGTTGCTCTCCACCGGGGCGTCGTAGACCAGCTGCTGCATCTGAGCTGCCGACAGATTCTTGTTAAGGAGGGTTGCGGCCGCGTTCGGCACGTTTACCGCCGTCAGGTTGATCCAGCCGCTGCGATAGGTGTCGCCGCCGACCACGCGCAGCGCCAGCACGTCCCCCAGCGGTATGTTCAACATCAGATTGCCGCTGTAGTTGCCGCCGCCGCCCTGCGTCTCCGATCCCATGACCTGCGCGGAACCCTCGTACTCGCCGAGCTTGGGTTGCGCCGTGACGATTTTGATCGTGCCGCCCATGGAGCCGGAGCCGTATAGAGTCCCCTGCGGGCCGCGCAGGACTTCGACGCGATCGACATCGTAGAGACCCGGGTCGATCACCACTTTGCCGGACTGCGACAGCGCCGGCGGCGACAGCGGAATCTCATCCAGGTAGAAGCCCACCGTCGGCGCCGCGCCGCCGTTCGATGCCATGCCGCGGGCATCGTATTCCGTGAGGCCGGGGCCCGCCGAGCGCACCGAGATGCCCGGTACATCGCGCGCAATTTCCTGCACGCTGGTGATGCCGGAATTCTCGAGCTGGCTGCCGCTGAGCGCGGAGATGCTGATGGGCGTCTCCTGGATGGTCGACTTGACCTTTTCGGCAGTGACGACGACTTCGGCGAGGCCGCCCTCATCGCCGGCCGAATCGGAAGCCGCCGCCGCAAGATCGGCGACCAGCAGTCCGGCCACCAGGGATGTGCATGCAATACGAAAACCACGAATCGACAGCATGGAGTCTGACCTTTAGTAGTTTTGCTTGGTTGTTACAGACGCGCCCGCGCACCGAGTTGCAAAGGTTGTACCACCGTGTGACATCCGTAAGACGCCCACTCGCCTTACGGGTGCGCAGCGGCAAAGATTAACGCAACGGACGCGCATGCGCGCACGTCTGCATGGAAATCAAATGAATAAACACATATCCGAACGCAATTTCCAAGTCATCGGGACCGATCGCAGCGGCGCTGCGTCGCCCCTTGTTGGACACGGCGGTTTTGGAAATGCACCACGAGGGCGCGGGGCTATGCGGGCACCTCGGGCAGATAACTGATCAGTTCATCGCCGCTCATCACGTGGCAGTAGATCATGTTGATGATCTCCAGTTCATGACAGTGCAGGCGATCCGAGGCAGCCGCACAGCCGTCCTCGACCACGATCACGGAGAAACTCTCATCGGCCAGGCTGCGCACGGTCGAAGACACGCACTGATCGGTGAAGATGCCGCAACAGACCACCTGCGAGACCCCGAGGTTGTGCAGCACCAGCCGCAGATTCGTGCCCGTCAGTGCGCTGTCGGTCGTCTTGGTCACGACAATCTCGTCTGCTCCAGGGGCCAGTCGCGCAGGGATCTGCGACTCCCACTCATCCCTGGGTAGCAGCAGGTTGTTCCAGCCAGGTAGCCTCTGGCTCAGGGAGCGATCGCGTCCGTCGCGCGTCTGGCAGGCGATGCGCGCGTAGAGAATCTCGTGACCGTCACGGCGAAAGCGCGTCTGCAGCCGCTCAATGGTCGGGATGACGGTATGGCTCATGCGCTCGTGAAAGGGCGTCCAGGCTTCGTACGCCGCACGCTCGGTCGGGCCCAGGTTGGAAGGATCCTGGCGCGACAGGTAGACGTTTTGCACGTCGATGATCAGCAACGCCAGTTTGCCGCGTTCCAGCAGCGGATCATCCGGCTCCGGAGCATCCTGGTAGTACCAGGATCGAAAGGCCCGCTTCCAGGACAGGGGCGGTGAGTTCATGCATGAATTGTAACCTTCCGCCTCGGCGTGCGAACATGACCGTACATCGAACCAAACTGTTCGGATCTCATGGGGGAATGGAAATGATCAGGATTCACGCTATTCGTGTTGCCACCGTATCGGCGGCCTTCGCCCTCACCTGCTGCCTGCCGGCACTGGCCGACGACATGGTGTCCTTCGCAACGGCAGGCTACGCCAGCGGCCTGCGTACGCCCGAAGTGATGCACAAGATCGATACCGATGGCGACGGCATGGTGTCCAGGCAGGAATGGCTCGCATTCCACGAGAAAGTATTCGCAATGCTGGATACCAAAAAGACCGGCAAGCTGGATGCCAGGCAGTTCGTCAGTCATACCGGCGGCGACATCGCGGGCTTTTCCAGTGGCGGCTTCGCCAGGGGTCTGCGCACCGAGGCCATGATGCACAAGATCGATACCGATGGTGACGGCACGGTATCGCATGACGAATACATCGCCTACCAGACCAAGGTATTCGACATGATGGATACGAGCACGACGCACAAGGGCGAGCTCGGCAAGGAAGAGATGCTCGCCACCGGCGGCGGCAACAGAAGCAACTGATCAGGGTCGCGGCGCCAGGATCTGATCCAGCAGTGCGGGCCCGGTTCCCTGGCGCTCCAGGTGCGGATAGCGCAGCCCCTCGTGGTAGTCGACTCGTGCTGCCCGGAAGCGATCGCCCGTCCGGACGATCAGCTCGATGGGCTGCGAGTCGACCTTGGCCGCGCGGATGGCATCCTTGAGAACGTCGGCCTCGTAGGCGATGCCGTTCACGGCCAGGATCTGTCCTCCTTCGGTGAGCTTCGCCCTGAAGGCCGCGCCGTTGTAGGCGACCTTCTTGAGCATACCCTGATGAGTCTTATCCTCGTCGTCGATCACGAGGCCGATCGAAAACAGCAGGTCGACGCGTTTGTGCTCGGTATCGTCGGCGGCCAGGATCGCGCTCGGAGCATCGGTATAGACCAGTCGGTAGCCGCCGCGCGCCAGACCCTCGAGCGGCGGGGATTTATTGATCGCATCCACACGCTGGCGCAGAAAGCCTGCCCAATCGTAGGGCTGCACGGCGTTGAGCGCCTTGATGACGTCTCCGATCGTGTAAGTAATGGGCGTTACGCCGCCATCGTTGATGCCGAAGAAGCCGCGGGCGAAATCATCCAGTGAACGCTTGCCGCCGGATTGCTCGCGAATCAGCGTATCCGCCTCGAGCCAGATCAGTTTTCCTTCCTCGTAGTAGTCCTCGAACCGCTGCCAGTCGGGCCAGGATTGCGGGCGGCGTGGATTGATGATTTCATCATTGGTGGTGTCCTCGAGCGGCCGCCACTGACGCCCCGTCTCGATCTGATCGTAGGCCGCCGTGTATGCCATCTGATCCAGCGCCTGCTGAGCGCTCCAGAGTCCGGAGCGAGCCGCGAGTACCTGTCCCCAGTACTGGGTCTGGCCCTCGTAAACCCACAGCAGGCTGTCCTGCATCGGCACGTTGTAATTGGGCGTCCACAAATCCGCCGGTCGCCTGAACTTGCCATTCCAGGAGTGGGTGAATTCGTGCGGCAGCAGATCCCGGTCGGATGCGTACTCGTCCCACTTGATGAACGAGTCCGGATCCGTGCCATCTTCGCTCGACTGATGATGTTCGAGACCTTGATTCACGACCTGGTCGCTGAGTGAGTAGAGAAAGTCGTAGTGCGAGAAATGATGCGACCCAAACAGTTTGTAGGCCTGCTGCACCAGCAGTCGATGCATCTGCAGCTGATCCGGATTCACGACCAGCTTCTCCGGGCGGTCGGCAAATAAATCCAGGTGAACCGGAACGATGCCACCGGGGTCCAGATCGAAGCGAGCCGTGTAGCGTCCCGCGTATACCGGACTATCGACCAGGGTTTCGAGGTCCGTCCGCTTGAAGCTCGTCTGTGCGCCGCTGGTGGCAGCGGTTTCCAGAGCCGACCCGAATTGCCAACCTGCCGGCAGCGTCACACTCGCCTCCACCGGAATCTGCCGCGCATAGAAACCCGCCGGATACAGCACCAGTGCATTCCACTCAAGGAACAGCAGATCGCGGCTGATCTCCATCGGCCCCACTTTGGCGCTGGTCGGCGAGAGGTAGTCGAATTCAATGTCAACCGAGCGGGCGGCAGCTTCCGGATGCAAACGGAACGCATAGATGTCCACCGGGTCGCGCGTCCAGGAAACCGGCGCGCCACCCGAGGTGATCTTCAATCCGGCGAAACGACTGATCGGACCCGAGGGCGCGTGATCACCCGGCAGCCACTTGGGATAGAGCAGAATGGTGTCGGCAGTGACGCCGCTGAGAACCTCATGGACATGCACTATCCGCCGCTCGAGGTCGGTGGCATCGACCTCCAGGTGAATGTCACCCGCATAAGGCCGGTCCTTCGGCGCCGGAATCGGCGTGCTCGGCGCCATGACCGCAGGCCCCGGACTGGCAGATGCCTGTGAAGAGAGCAGCACAGCGCCGCAGATCGTCGCCGTCAGAATCACTCGATTCATCGTTTGCCTCATTAGTTTGCAAATGCGCCTGGTGCCGCTCGACTCCGCGTGCAATGTGGCGCCCCCGGCCGGAGTTGAACCGACGACCTACCGCTTAGGAGGCGGTCGCTCTATCCACTGAGCTACGGGGGCGGCGCGCTGATTTTACACTCGCTGACGGCCTCAGACTGCGACCACGCGGTTACGCAGCTCGCCAATGCGATCGATACGCGCCACCATGACATCCCCGCCCTTGAGGTAGTGCGGCGGGTTCATCGCAAAGCCCACGCCCGATGGGGTGCCGGTGGCAATCACATCGCCGGGCTCGAGCGTGAGTCCTGCCGACAGCGAGGTGATGATGGTCGGAATGTCGAAGATCATCTGGGACACGCGCGCCCGCTGCCGATCCTCGCCATTGATCGCCATCGACAGCTCCAGCGTTGCAGGATCACCGATCTCTTCCCGATCGATGATCCAGGGACCAAGGGGCAGCGTGGTATCCAGCGATTTGCCCTTGAACCATTGATCGTGTCGCTTTTGCAGATCGCGGGCGGTGACATCGTTCGCGATGGAGTAACCGAAAATATGCTCGAATGCCGACTCGGCTGGAATATCGCGGCCGCCGCGACCGATCACGAGGGCCAGCTCGACTTCATAGTCCATGCGACGCGTGACTTTGTCGTCCAGGCGAACATCCGCCCCCGGGCCGATCACGGTGTGAGTGGCCTTGGTGAAGAACTGCGGCGCCTCAGGCAGCTTCAGGTCGGTGTTGCGTACCGCGGCGCCCTCCTTGACGTGGTCGACGTAGTTGCGGCCCACGCAGAACGCATTGCGCGGCAGTGCCGGTATCGGCGCCAACAGTGAGACCCCTGCCAGGGGTATGGCATCCACCTGCCCGCGCTCTGCGCGCTCGGCCAGGCGCCGTACCGCATCCAACGCAGCCTCGCCACCGCGAATGATGCCCAGCACCGATGACAGGTCGATGTCATGCCCCGGGGCCTTGGCAGCAGGTGCGGTGGGAACGATACCTCGAGTGGAGATCAGGCCGGCCGTGGGCCGTCCATCATGCAGAAACGTAGCCAGCTTCATGGAGCCCAGTCTAACGTGGCGAGCAGGCTAGGTGCCGCCGCCGATGTTCCGCCAGGCGGTATCGGCCCAGACCACGGCCTGTCGGTAGATATCGGCAATGGCCCCTGTGGACAGGCTCATGAAGGTTGCGCCGTCCCATTGGGCACGTTCATAACCGAGCGAGCAGCGCAGGGCCTCTCCCAGGCTGCCCTTGTGTTCGAGCAGCGCGCTGTGAACCTGCGCGCTCAGCGGCAACTGTCCCAGCGCCTCCCGGAGCGGCAGCTGCAGCAGCACATCGACCATCGATAGCAGGCCGGTCATGAAATAAGCCTCGCTGCCACGCAGTCCAGCCGCGACGCATAAATCTTCACACATCTTGGCGCGAACCAGCGCCTGGACCGGGACATATCCGGGCTGATCGTCGAAGCCGGCGAGCGTGACTGCGGCGCAGAGCTTTCGTAGCTCGTTCAAGCCGATCAGTACGACCGCTTGACGCACGGAGCTGACGACACGCGGCAGGTGATAAAAGCTGGAGTTTATGCAACGCAGCAGCCGATAACTCATGCCCACATCGCCGGCGATCATGCGCTCGATCTTGGGCACCGCCACGTCAGGGTCGTTCAGCTCGATCATGAGCTTCAGTGTCGCCAGCCGACTGGTCGGCACGCGCTGGGTAGTCACGGTTTGCGGCCGCTCGAGCAGGTAGCCCTGGTAGCCCTCGAAGCCCAGGGATCTGCAGAGACTGAACTGCTCCCAGGTTTCCACCTTCTCGGCGATCAGCTCGCGTCCGCGGGGGCGCAAGCGCTCGACACAGTCCTTCAGACGGTCGGAGGAATAGTCCTGGATATCGATCTTGACGATATCCGCGGCCTCGAGCAGCGCCGAGCTGCCGCTGCGATCATTGTAGTCATCGAGGGCGATTCGATAGCCCTGCTGACGTAGGGTCGCAAGCCCCGCAAGCACTTCACGGTCGGGCTTCACGTCCTCGAGGACCTCGACCACGATGCGCTTGGGCTGCATCGGCAGCGGCCGCGGATTGATCAGCAGTGCGTGCGGAAAGTTGATGTACGCGGGCTTATCGCCGACCAGCTGCGATAGGCCGATGTCCATGGCGGCAGCCACGATCACCGTGGCGGTGGCGGCGGTCGCATCGCTGATCTGCGCGCTGGTCGCGCCGGGCGCGCGATACAGCAACTCGTATCCGATGATCTCGAGTCTGCCGTTGAAGATCGGCTGCCGCGCGACCTGGGCCGTGGACGGTGGAGGAGTCATCGCAGCGTCCTGCGGCACATTTGAGTGCGAGCCGGAGCTGTCATTGGTTTTCGACACGGCGGGTAGCCCGATGAAAAATGGTGGAGCGGAAGGGGATCGAACCCTCGACCTTCGCATTGCGAACGCGACGCTCTCCCAACTGAGCTACCGCCCCACGAGGCGCGCGATTCTAGCATCCGGCCGCACTGCCGCAAGGGCACAACTGCTACCCCAGTGCCGGGCCCGAGTCCATCGGACGGCGCCGACAGCAGGCTGGGCGGTCCTCCGCTGCAGCGCGGCTGTACGGTGCCCGATCCTTCCCTGGACCGTCCAACCGAGGTATGAACCATGGAATCCTTCCAAACCGAACTGCGGCGACTGCTCGATCGCCAGGGTGAAATCCGGCGCGCGATGCGCCAGCCCGGCGGCATTCGTATCACGGTCGAACGCGAGCTGCTCGCCATCGGAGAGCAGCTGAAGAAGTATTCGACCTCGCTGGTCGCCGGGTCTGAGAACTTCGTGGGCAGCGCCCGCAAGCAGTGACCAGACTCCGGGAGGGACTACCTTATCCATGCGGCGCGACCTGGGACGGCATTGGCACGAATTTCGCGCTGTTTTCTGCTCACGCGACACGGGTTGAACTGTGCCTATTCGATGCGCCCCACGGCCGGGAGACCGAGCGCATCGCGCTTCCTGAATACAGCAATCAGATCTTTCACGGGCGCCTGGAAGGCATCGGTCCCGGAACGTTCTACGGCTATCGCGTACACGGCGTGTATGAGCCGGAAGCCGGCCATCGATTCAATCCGCATAAGCTGCTGCTCGACCCGTACGCGGTGGCGCACGCGGGCAGCCTCAAATGGGATCCGGCCTGTTTCGGCTACCAGATGGAAAGCGGCGACGACCTCACCTTCGATGAGCGCGACAGCGCGCCATTCGTGCCCAAATGCGTGGTCGTGGATCCGAATTTCGACTGGAAGGGTGAATCTGCGCGGCACCATGTCCAGTGGGATCGCACCATCGTCTACGAGGCGCACGTTCGCGGGCTGACGCGGCTGCGCACCGACATTGGCGAAAATGTGCGCGGCACCTACGCAGGTCTCGCCAGCGCCCAGGTCATCGAATACATACGATCGTTGGGCGTGACCACGGTGGAATTGCTGCCCGTCCACACCTTCATCGACGACAAGCAGCTGCTCGAAAAGGGGCTTGCCAATTACTGGGGATACAACAGCATCGGCTTCTTCGCACCCGATCCGCGTTACGCGGCGGATCACCTGAACACCTTGCGCGAATTCAAGGAAATGGTCGCGCGCTATCACGATGCCGGACTCGAGATCATCCTGGATGTGGTCTACAACCACACGGCCGAGGGCAACGAGAAGGGTCCGACACTGTCCTTCAAGGGCATCGATAACGCCAGCTACTACCGGCTGCTGCCGAACCAGCCGCGCTACTACATCAACGACACCGGCACCGGCAACACCGTCAATCTGAGCCACATGCGTGTGATCCAGATGGTGGCCGATTCGCTGCGCTACTGGGCGCAGGAAATGCATGTGGATGGATTTCGATTCGATCTGGGTACCATACTGGCGCGCGAGCCCAACGGTTTCGATAATCAAAGCGGATTTCTCAAGGCCGTGACCCAGGATCCCGTACTCGGAAAACTCAAGCTGATCGCCGAGCCCTGGGACTGCGGCCCCGGAGGCTATCAGGTAGGCGGCTTTCCGCCCGGCTGGGCCGAATGGAACGATCAGTACCGCGATGCCGTCCGCGGCTACTGGAATGGCAGTGCTCCGGCCGGCGCGCTGGCGCCGCGACTGTGCGCGTCGGCCGATGTCTTCAATCGCCTGGGCCGATTGCCGTGGTCCAGTGTCAACTTCGTGACCGCGCATGACGGCTTCACGCTGGCCGACCTGGTGAGCTACAACGACAAGCACAACGAGGCCAACGGCGAAGAGAACCGCGACGGCACCAGTGACAACCGCTCCTGGAACTGCGGCGCGGAAGGGCCCACCGAGGATGCAGCCATTCTGGCGCTGCGCGCACGGCAGTCGCGGAATTTCCTGGCCACCCTGCTGCTCTCGCAGGGCACGCCGATGATGCTGGCGGGCGACGAGTTTGGCCGCACACAGCTCGGCAATAACAACGCCTACTGCCAGGACAATCAGATCAGCTGGCTCGATTGGACGCACACCCTCGCCGGGGCGGCTCTGCAGCAGTTCGTCCGTCAGCTCACCGGGTTGCGTGCGCGCTTTCCGATCCTGCATCGCCGGCGGTTTCTGACCGGTCGCTTCGATGAGGAGTTCGGCATCAGGGATGTCACCTGGATTCATCCATCCGGCAAGGAGATGCAGCAGGAGGACTGGACTGCCGAGGCACGCTGCTTTGGCATGCTGATGGACGGCCGCTCGCAGGCGCACGGGCTGCATGAGCGCGGCACCGATGCCACCTTGCTGCTGGTGTTCAATTCGCACCATGAGCCCGCCAACTTCGCGCTGCCCGACTGCAGCGGCGCGCGGGCCTGGGCGCTGCAGTTCGATACCGCGACGGAGCAAGGCCCGGCGCCGCGCGAATTCCAGGTCGGCGAGAGCTTCCAGGTCAGCGATCGCTGCCTGCTGCTGTTCGAGCTGCTGACGGAAACCGCATGAACGACGCGGCGCGTAGCCCTGTTGCGCGGTCGCACTCCATGCCGTTTGGAGCGGAGCTGCGCGATGACGGCACCGTTCGTTTCAGCCTGTGGGCGCCGGCACAAAAGCAGGTGGGTCTTCGCCTCGCTGGACAGGGCGGCGATCTGCCGCTCGAGCGCGGAAAATTTGGCTGGCACTCGCTGGTGACGGACGCGGCGATGGCCGGGTCGCTCTATCAATTCGTGCTCTCCGATGGCCTGGCGGTACCGGATCCGGCATCGCGATTCCAGCCCCAGGACGTCCATGGTCCCAGCGAGGTCGTCGATCCATGCCAGTACCGCTGGCACGACGCCGAGTGGCACGGCCGGCCGTGGCATGAGGCTGTCATCTACGAGCTGCATGTCGGCTGCTTCACTGCGGCGGGCAGCTATGAGGGCGTGCGCGAACGGCTGCGCCACCTGGCAAATCTCGGTATCACGGCCATCGAGCTCATGCCGCTGGCTGACTTCCCGGGCCGGCGCAACTGGGGTTACGACGGCGTGCTGCCGTACGCGCCCGACTCGAGCTACGGCACGCCGTCGCAGTTGAAGGCGCTCATCGACGCCGCGCATACGTGCGGCATCATGGTGCTGCTCGATGTCGTCTACAACCACTTCGGTCCCGACGGGAACTATCTGTCGCTATATGCGCCGCAGTTCTTCACCGACCGGCATCACACGCCCTGGGGCGCCGCGATCAATTTCGATGGCGCAGGCAACCGGACGGTGCGTGATTATTTTATCCACAATGCGCTCTACTGGCTGATCGAATTCCACTGCGACGGGCTGCGCTTCGATGCGGTGCATGCAATTCTCGACGATTCCCCGACCCATATACTGGCCGAACTCGCGCAGCGCGTGCGGACGGCACTGCCGGATCGCGCGATCCACCTGGTGCTCGAGAACGAGCACAACGAGGCAAGCTGGCTGGAACGTGCGCCGGACGGCGAGCCGATCCTCTATAGCGCGCAGTGGAACGATGATGTGCATCACGTGCTGCACGTCGCGGCCACCGCCGATAGCGAGGGTTACTACGATGACTATCTGGGCCGCACGCGACTGCTGGGCCGTGCACTCGCCGAAGGGTTCGCATTCCAGGGCGAGCCGATGCCCTATCGGGGAGCACCGCGCGGCGAGCCGTGCTGCCAGCTGCCGCCCAGTGCCTTCATCGCCTTCCTGCAGAATCACGATCAGATCGGCAATCGGGCCCTGGGCGAGCGAGTCTCCGCACTGACTTCCCAGTCCGCCCTGCGCGCCATCACCGCCGTCTACCTGCTGTCGCCGCAGATCCCGATGTTGTTCATGGGAGAGGAATGGCATTGCCCGCAGCCGTTTCTGTTCTTCTGCGATTTCGCGGGCGAACTGGGCGAGGCCGTGGTACGCGGGCGACGCCAGGAGTTCTCGCGGTTCGAGGCCTTCCGCGACGAATCCGCGCGCGCGCGCATCCCGGACCCGCAGGCCGTTGAGAGCTTCCGCGGCAGCAAGCTCGATTGGAGCGGCTTGGATGAACCCGCGGGCGCAGCCACTTTGAGCTGGTACCGGGAGCTGCTTGCCGTCAGGCGCCGCCACATCACTGC
>Ga0302180_10000417_pt1 | contig 35084 bp, 34 predicted proteins | sample I_Palsa_E3_2_FD_200575 | JGI IMG/M metagenome (GOLD analysis project Ga0302180, IMG submission 200575) | Peat permafrost microbial communities from Stordalen Mire near Abisko, Sweden - I_Palsa_E3_2 | ecosystem: Environmental > Terrestrial > Soil > Palsa > Peat permafrost | place: Sweden...
CGCCGCGCAGCGCAGCCTCCACGCGTGCGCCAAACTCGGCGCGAATCGCCGCATCACACTCCTGCGCGAGCTGCGGGTAGTCCTCGCCCGCAAACCACACCTGCATGCGCGCATCGAGCGCCGCGCGCTCAAGCGGCAACTTGCCGAACCAGTAGTCTCGCACGCGGCGCGCGTCGTCCATTGCGGCACCAGGATAGCAGCCGGATGGTTCCTAATCGGACTTCGCCGAATCGGAATCGAAAAGCTTCTCCAGCTGCTGCGCCGACTCGCGCGCCGAAGCCAGGAACTTCACCTCGTCCTCCTTGATCGCATACTGTTCGCCGAGAGTCCTCTCGTCATGCTGCCGGAACTTCTTCACCGCGGCGCGTGCGGTGCCGGGCGCGTCGCCGAGAGTCGTCAGCACCGCCTCTGCGAGCTCCAGGCTCGAGCCGTAGGTTTCGCGGATGATGTAGTCGACGCCGTGATCCATGAGCGCAAAAGCGTGCTGGCGGTTGCGCGCGCGCGCAAGAATCTTCAGTCCCGGGAAGTGCGTGCGGACGAGTTCCGCCGTGCGCACCGATGAGTCCACATCGTCGATCGCGAGCACGAACACCTCCGCCGACTCAGCGCCGGCCGCGCGCAGCAGGTCAAGCCGCGATGCATCGCCGTAGTAGATGCGATTGCCGAAGCGGCGCACGAAGTCGACATGCGTCTGGCTCGAATCAAGCGCCGTGAACCTGATGTGGCGGGCGCGCAGCACGCGCGAGACGATCTGCCCGACGCGGCCGAAGCCCGCGATGATCACGCGGCTGTCGTGCTCGTCGATGGTATCGAAGGGCGCACCGGGGACGGCGCTCAGGATGGCCTTACGCACCCGGTCATGCAGCCCGAGAATCAGCGGTGCGAGCATCATCGACAAGGTGACGACGAGCACCAGAAAGTCCGCCACGGGCGCAGAAAGAATGTGCTGGCCCGCCGCGAGCGCAAAGAGCACGAAGGCAAACTCGCCGCCGGCCGGCAGCGTGAAGCCCATGCGCCAGGAGCGATCCGCCGCGTGACCGGTGAGTCTGCCGACGGCCGCCACGACCATGATCTTGAGCGCGAGGTAGCCGGCGGTCGCCGCGATGACCGCAAGGGGCTCGGAGCTCAGGAGTCCCACATTCGCAGACATGCCCACCGCGATGAAGAAGAGTCCGAGCAGGAGTCCCTTGAAAGGCTCGATGTCCGCTTCAAGCTCGTGGCGGAACTCGCTGTCGGCGAGTACCACGCCTGCGAGGAAGGCGCCGAGCGCCATCGACAGGCCCACCTGATTGACGAGGAGAGCGGTTGCGATGACGACCAGAAGCGCGGCCGCCGTGAAAACCTCGGTCACTTTGATCCGTGCCACGATCCTGAGTGCCGGCCGCAGCACCAGGCGCCCACCGACGGTGACGATGGCGATGACCGCGACCAGCTTGACGAGCGCCACCCACGGAGCATCGGTCGGCGTGGCCCGTGGCAGCGGCGACATGAGCGGCAGCACCGCGAGCATGGGCAGCACGGCAAGATCCTGGAACAAAAGTATGCCGAAGGCGGAGCGCCCATACTGCGTCTTCAGCTGATCGCGCTCGGCGAGCACCTGCAGCACGAGGGGAGTGGACGACAGCGAAAGGCCGAAGCCGACGACGGCCGCCGCCATGGGCGGCAGGCCGAGCCACCACACGGCTGCCCCCAGAACCACGCTGCAGGAGAACACCTGCACGGAGCCCAGCCCGAAGACCGTACGCCGCATCACCCACAGGCGCGTCGGCTGCAGCTCAAGTCCGATGATGAAGAGCAGCAGCACCACGCCAAATTCCGACGCATGCAGGATGCTCGACACGTCGGTAATGAGCCGCAGCCCCCAGGGGCCGATGACGAGTCCGGCGGCGAGGAAGCCCAGGATCGAGGAGAGCTTGAGGCGCCGGAAGAGCGACACCGCGACGACGGCGGCGGTCAGCAGAATCGCAACTTGCGCAAGCGAGATCATCCGCGTCTCCGTGGCTTCAGTCCGGCGGCAGGGGAATGAATTCGCTCTCGCCCGGTACCGAGGCAAAGCCACCTTCGGCCCACTGGCGCTTGGCGCTGTCGATGCGCTCGCGGCTCGAGGAGACAAAATTCCACCAGATGAAGCGCGGCGTTACAAAGCGCTCCCCGCCGAGGAGTATCACACGCGTACTGCGGCGCGCGCTCAGCGTCACGGCGGCGCCGCTTTCGAGGACGAGGAGTTCGCCTTCGGCGCCGCGAGTTCCCGCCACCTCGATTTCGCCTTCCGCGACGTAGCAGGCCTGATCGGTATAGTCCGCGCCAATTTCAAGGCTCGCGCCCGCTGCAACGAGCATATCCACGTACAGCGTCGGCCAGAGCACCCGCACCGGGGAGCGGCGGCCGAAGGCTTCGCCCGCGATCACGCGCAGCTCGACCCCGGTGCGCGACGCACACGGCAGGCTTGCGCATGGATGATGCTGAAAATCCGCCTTGTCTTCCTCGTGAGCGTCGGGCAGCGCGACCCACGACTGAATCCCATGGACGTGCACGCCGCGGCGGCGCGCTGCCTCGGGCGAGCGCTCGGAATGCACTATCCCGGAGCCCGCCGTCATCCAGTTGACGTCGCCCGGATTGATCGTCTGCACTGATCCCAAGCTGTCGCGGTGCACGATGCTGCCGGCGAAGAGATAAGTGACCGTCGCAAGTGCGATATGCGGATGCGGCCGCACGTCGAGCCCTGCGCCCGCCGGGAGCGCCACTGGCCCCAGATGATCGAAGAAGATGAAGGGGCCAACCATCTGCGCGGCGGGCGCCGGCAGCACGCGCCGCACCGAGAAGCCGCCCAGATCCCGCGTGCGTCCCGCGATCACCTCTGCCACACCCATCAGGACCTCCGCGCCATGTTCGAGGCGGATGATAGACCCAAAAAAAAGGGACCTGCTCATTTGCGAGCGGTCCCTTCCAGAGTAGCTCCGGCAGGCGGCCGGTCAGCTTCGAGCTATTCGCACAGGCCCTCGAGATATCCCTGCGCCGCCGGCGAGAGGCGCTTTTTCGCCAGGGCGCGCGCCTTGGGGGCATCAACGATGTGCTCAAGCGGCCCCGACAGCAGCATCTGCCGTATGTAGGGGTGCTTGGCCGCGGCGCGCGCCATCTTGTTCAGGACCGTGAAGCCGCGATTGATCTTGCCGCGCGGCGCCCGGTTGCACTCGATGACGCGGGCCAGGTACTCACCGAAGCGCGCATATAAAAAGTAGTCGTCGTCGCCGACCTGGAAGCGTGCCTCGGCGAAAAAATCGGGAAAATTCCGGCGCAGGTAATCACGGATTTTCCGCAGGGGCTGTTCCGGTGTGGCGTTACCCAACGCTTGCAGCCCCCCTCACGTTGTTGATATGAGCCCGCGTACGCGGCGCGAATGTTGAAGGACGACATCAAACTATGCAATAACAAATGACACCGCCGTCCGATTTTTTTTTGGCCGATCCACGCAGATCATCCTCCGGCGCTGCGGTGTAGTACGCTCGTAAGCCATGCCAGACACAGAGGCCGACCATGCGCGCCGCCGACCAGGGCCTGTTCCGCGACTCCTATGAAAGGGATAGCTGCGGCTTTGGGCTGATCGCCCAACTGGATGACCAGCCGAGCCACTGGCTGGTCAGGACGGCAATGTTCTCTTTGAATCGTTTGACGCACCGCGGCGCGGTGGCAAGCGATGGCAAGACCGGCGACGGCTGCGGACTGCTCCTGAAGCAGCCGCAGGAATTCCTGCGCGCACTCGCGCACGAGGCGGCCATCGAGCTTGCGCGCATGTTTGCCTCCGGCCTGGTTTTCCTGCACCCCGAGCCCGCGCGCGCCGCCGCGGCCAGGCGCACTTTGCTGGTGCAGCTGGAACGCGAGGGGCTCAAGGTCGCTGGCTGGCGTCAGGTCCCCACCAATCCGGATGCCTGCGGCGATGAGGCGCTGAAGAGCCTGCCGCACGTCGAGCAGATCTTCGTCAACTGCGTAAGCGCCGAGCTCGACGAGGCGGCATTCAACCGCCGGCTGTTCCTGGCGCGGCGCCGCGCCGAAAAGGAACTCGAAGCCGCCGACCCCTACTTCTATATGCCGAGCCTCTCGGCAACGACCCTGGTCTACAAGGCCATGGTCATGCCGCAGTATCTCACCGTCTTCTTTCCGGACCTGAACGACACGCGGCTGAAGTCCTCGCTTGCGATCTTCCACCAGCGCTTCTCGACCAATACCCTGCCGCAGTGGCGCCTGGCGCATCCCTACCGCTACCTTGCGCACAACGGCGAGATCAACACGATCCAGGGCAACCGCAATTGGGCGGTCGCGCGCGGGCCCCTGTTTCGTTCGTCGCTCCTGCCCGATCTGCACGACATCCTGCCGCTGGTGTCGCTTGCAGGCTCAGATTCCCAAAGCCTCGACAACATGCTCGAGGTACTCCTCATGGGCGGGCTTGATGCGCTGCACGCGATGCGGCTCCTTATACCGCCGGCCTGGCACGAGCTCGACTCCATCGATCCGGATCTGCGCGCCTTCTACGAGTACTACTCGGTGCACATGGAGCCGTGGGACGGGCCGGCCGGCATCGTGTTCACGGATGGGCGTTATGCGGCCTGCACGCTCGATCGCAACGGCTTAAGACCCGCGCGTTTCGTCATCACCAAGAACCGCATTCTGACCATCGCCTCGGAGACGGGCGTGTGGGACTACGCGCCCGAGGATGTGGTGCGCAAGGGCAAGCTCGGTCCCGGGGACATGATCGCGGTCGATCTGCAGGCCGGGACGCTGCTCGAATCGCGCGACATCGATGAGCTCTTGAAGACGCGCCATCCCTACAAGGCGTGGCTCAAAAAGGGCGTGCGCTATCTCGAGAGCGATCTCGTCGATCCGCGGCTCGCCGCCGAGCCCATGGACCGCGATACCCTCTCGCTCTACCAGAAGATGTTCAACATCACGGGTGAGGAGCGCGATGAGATCATCCGCGTGCTCGCCGAGGATGAGAGCGAGGCGGTGGGCTCGATGGGCGATGACACGCCGATGCCCGTGCTGTCTCACAAGGTGCGCTCGCTCTACGATTACTTCCGGCAGCAGTTCGCGCAGGTGACGAATCCGCCGATCGATCCGCTGCGCGAGTCGATCATGATGTCGTTGCAGACGCAGATCGGCCCTGAATGCAATATCTTCGTGCCGGCACCCGAGCACGCGCGCCAGATTGTCTTAGGCTCGCCCATCCTCTCGCAGAGGAAGCTGCGGCAGATCCTGGGACTCACCGACTTCGGCGTCACGCACGAATTCCTGGATCTGCAGTACGAGCCAGCCGAGGGTCTGAAGTGCGCGATCGTGCGCCTGTGTGCGCAGGCGGAAGCTGCCGTGCGCGACGGCAAGCTCGTGCTCCTCATCTCCGACCGCTATCTCGTTCGCGGCCGCGTGCCGGCGCATGCGCTGCTCGTCACCGGCGCCGTGCATCAGCATCTCATCAGGACGGGCCTGCGCTGCAAGTGCAACCTCCTGGTCGAAACCGGCACGGCGCGCGATCCGCATCACTTCGCCTGCCTCATCGGCTACGGCGCGACCGCCGTCTATCCCTACATGGCCTACCAGGTGCTCTTTGAAATGATGCGCCGGGGCACGGTGAAGCTCGATTTCGCGACCAGGCTCGAACTCGGGCGCAGCTACCGTGCGGGCATCCGCAAGGGGCTCTTCAAGATCATGTCGAAGATGGGCATCTCGACCATCGGCAGCTACAGAAGCTCGCAGCTCTTCGAGATCGTGGGCTTGAGTGACGAGGTCGTCACCTCCTGCTTTACCGGCACGGACAGCCGCGTTCAGGGCGCCGATTTTCAAGACCTCGAAGCCGACACCGCGCAGCTTGCCGCACGCGCCTGGGACGCGCGCGAGCCGCTCGAGCAGGGCGGCCTCCTCAAGTACATGCACGGCGGCGAATACCACATGTACAACCCCGAGGTGATCGCGACGCTGCAGGCGGCGGTGGCGAGCGGCGATTACCCAACCTACCTGCGCTTCGCTGCGCTCGTGAACGGCAGGCCCGCCGCCACCTTTCGCGATCTGCTGCAACTTAACCATCCGCGCGCGAGCATCCCTCTTGCAGAGGTCGAGCCGCTCGAGGCGATCCTTGCGCGCTTCGACAGCGCCGGCATGTCCCTGGGCGCGCTCTCGCCCGAGGCGCACGAGGCGCTCGCGATCGCCATGAATCGCCTCGGCGCGCGCTCGAACTCGGGCGAAGGCGGGGAAGACCCGGCGCGCTATCGGACCGAAAAGAACTCGAAGATCAAGCAGGTCGCCTCGGGCCGCTTCGGCGTGACGCCCGAATACCTGATCAATGCCGAAGTGCTGCAGATCAAAATTGCCCAGGGCGCAAAGCCCGGCGAAGGCGGTCAGCTGCCCGGGCACAAGGTCAATGAGATGATTGCGCGGCTGCGCTTTGCGCGTCCGGGCGTTGGGCTCATCTCCCCGCCGCCGCATCACGACATCTATTCCATCGAGGATCTTGCGCAGCTCATCTTTGATCTCAAGCAGGTGAACCCCGAGGCGCTCGTTTCGGTGAAGCTCGTGGCGGAGCCGGGCGTGGGGACGGTCGCCGCCGGAGTCGCCAAGGCTTACGCGGATCTCATCACGATTTCCGGCTACGACGGCGGCACCGGAGCAAGCCCGCTCTCCTCGATCAAATATGCGGGTACGCCCTGGGAGCTGGGCCTTGCCGAGACGCATCAGACGCTGCGGATCAATGGCCTGCGCCACCGCGTGCGCCTGCAGACCGATGGCGGCTTAAAGAGCGGGCTCGACGTGGTGAAAGCCGCCATCATCGGCGCCGAGAGCTTCGGCTTCGGCACCGCGCCTTTGATTGCGCTCGGCTGCAAATACCTGCGTGTATGCCACCTCAACAACTGTTCCACCGGAGTCGCCACCCAGCACAACGTGCTGCGTACCAAGTACTTTACGGGTCTGCCGGAGATGGTCGTGAATTACTTTGAGTTCGTGGCGCGCGAAGTGCGCGAGATCCTCGCGGCGCTCGGCGTGCGCAGTCTTGCCGACCTCATCGGCCGCACGGAATATCTGCTGCCCATTGCGGGGACGACCTCCAAGCAGCAGAAGCTCGATCTCACGCCGATCCTCTCCACCGCGGGCCTCAGCGCCGATGACGCACAGTTCTGCACCACCGCATCCAATGCGCCCTTCGACAAGGGCGAGCTTGCCGAGCGCATGGTGGCCGACATGCGCCCGGCAATCGAGGCGCGCTCGGGCGGTGAGTGGCGCTACGAGGTGAAGAACTTCAATCGCGCCATCGGCGCGCGCATATCCGGGCTCATCGCCCGACACTGGGGCAACTACGGCATGGAGGATGCGCCGCTCCTCGTGGAGCTTGCCGGCAGTGCCGGACAGAGTTTTGGCGTCTGGAATGCGGGCGGCCTGCACCTGCGCCTCGAGGGCGATGCCAACGACTATGTGGGCAAGGGCATGGCCGGCGGCAAGCTCGTACTGCGCCACTCGCCGCGCGCCCAGTTCGTCGCCAAAGACACCATCATCATGGGCAATACATGCCTGTATGGCGCAACCGGCGGGCAGCTCTTTGCCGCGGGCGTCGCCGGCGAGCGCTTCGCGGTGCGCAATTCCGGCGCCACCGCCGTCGTCGAAGGCACCGGGGATCACTGCTGCGAGTACATGACGGGCGGCGTCGTGTGCGTCCTTGGCAGGACCGGGGTCAATTTCGGCGCGGGACTGACCGGAGGATTTGCCTACGTGCTCGACCTCGAGCGCAACTTTGTCGATCGCTACAATCATGAGCTCATCGACATCAGCCGCATCCACGCCGAATCGATGCAGTCGCACCTGCAGCATCTGCAGGGCCTGATCGAGCTGCACGTGGCTGCAACCCAAAGCCCATGGGGCGAGGAGATCCTCAACGACTTCCGCACCTACATCGGCAAATTCTGGGTGGTGAAGCCGAAGGCCGCCTCCATCGACTCGCTCATGGAAAACCTGCGGCGCGCCGCGTAGAGCTTCCATGGCTGACAGGAACCTGCACTTCCTCGATGTGCCGCGCGCCGAACCTGCGAAGACGGCGGTGGAGGCGCGCGTCACGCATTTTCGCGAGATCTACGCGCCCTACGAGCCGGAGCAGGCTGCAAGCCAGGCGCGCCGCTGCATCGCCTGCGGCAATCCATTCTGCGAATGGAAATGCCCGGTGCACAACTACATTCCCAACTGGCTGAAGCTCATCGAAGAGGGCAACCTCTTCGAGGCTGCGGAGCTTTCCCACAAGACCAATTCATTGCCGGAAATGTGCGGCCGCATCTGTCCGCAGGATCGCCTGTGCGAGGGCGCGTGCACGCTGAACGACGGCATCGGCGCGGTCACCATAGGCTCGATCGAGAAATACATCACCGATGAAGCCTTCAGACGCGGCTGGTCGCCTGACATGTCGCACGTGCGCCCCACCGGCAGGCGCGTGGCCATCGTCGGTGCGGGACCTGCGGGCTTAGGGTGCGCGGACATCCTGGTGCGCAACGGCGTCGAGCCCGTGGTGTTTGACCGCTACCAGCGCATCGGGGGCCTCCTGACGTTCGGCATTCCGCCCTTCAAGCTCGAGAAGGAAGTCGTGGAAAAGCGCCGCGAGGTCATGCAGGGCATGGGCGTCGAATTCCAGCTCGGCACGCAGGTCGGCACGGACATTGCGTTTGCGCGGCTGCTCGATGAATACGATGCGGTGTTCCTCGGCATGGGCACCTACAAGTCGGTGCAGGGAGGTTTCCCGGGCGAGGATCTTCCCGGCGTCTACGAGGCCCTCCCGTACCTCATCTCCAACGTCAATCATGAGCTCGCTCTGCCCGGCAGCGCGGAGCGGCTCATCAGCCTGCGCGGCCAGCGTGTCATGGTATTGGGCGGCGGCGACACCGGCATGGATTGCAACCGCACGGCCGTGCGCCAGGGCGCAGCCTTCGTCGGCTGCACCTATCGCCGCGACGAGGCCAACATGCCCGGCTCGCGCCGCGACTACAAAAACAGCAAGGAGGAGGGCGTCGAATTCCTGTTCAATCGCCAGCCAATCGAAATCGTGGGCTCGGAACGCGTCGAGGGCGTCAAACTCGTGGCGACGCGCCTGGGAGCGCCCGGTCCGCGCGGCCGGCGCATTCCCGAGCCCATTCCCGGATCGGAAGAAGTCGTGGCCGCCGACGCGGTGATCATCGCATTTGGGTTTCTGCCGAGCCCGCCGGAGTGGTTCGCAGGCCACGACATCCGCGTGCACGGCGATGGTCGCGTGCGCGTCTCGGCCAGCCGCGAAACGCCGTTCCAGACCACGAATCCCAAAGTATTCGCAGGCGGCGACATGGTGCGCGGCTCGGATCTCGTCGTCACGGCGGTATTTGAAGGCCGCGAGGCTGCGATGGGCATCCTCGCCTACCTCAACATCCGGGCGTCCTCATGAAGCACGCGCGGTGCGCGGCTGCGGAATCTCGCGCAGGCAAAAAAAACCCCGCCATTGGCAGGGTTTGCAAATCATCAGCACTTCTCGACCAGGTCGACCGCTGTCAGCTAACGGCCCGGCGCGCTTAAGCAAGCTCCTCGCCGGCGTCTTGCGTCGTCACGAACATCAATAATTTCGGCTGAAACGTTGGAGCTTGGCTCCGGCCGAACCGTCAAGGCCTGCGTGTTAGTTCACGCGCGTTCAAGCGTTTCTGGCGGCCGCAAAAAGTTAGTGACCGCTTTACCCGTGCTCGCGTCGATGTCCCGAATTCTCTGTTTTACATTCTCCAGTTCGATGTACCCTCCAAGCATCAGGCCGGGAGTGGCACGCTTGCGCTCGAGCATGGGCAGATTTGCTGCTGGCGCCGAGACTTCGAGGAAAAACCGGCGCTTACAAGTCACTGCGAGAGATCGAGTCGGAAAAATTGTACCGCTTTGACTTGACGAAATCATGTCTTATCTTTACTACAAATTCGTCGCAAAGCGGCGACGGATTAAACTTATTGCAGGAGCGCAGGCCTGTGCACCGTTTCATTGAAGCTATCTCGTGGCGCGCCGGCGATGGCCTGCGCCACGCGCCTCAACAAGCGAGGATCCCTATCGTGAGTGCCTGCACTGCCGAGAAGTTCTGCGCTCAACGCCCGACGCCAGCGCTCAAATGCTGGGCATTCACGCTCGTGGCGCTCACTCTGCTCGCGACTCCACGGCTCGATCACGCCGGCGATGCAGAGCATGCCCAGCAGGCGCCCATCATCGTCTTCATGACCGATTACGGCACATTTGATGAGGCAGTCGCGGTGTGCAAGGGGGTGATGCTCAGCATCGCCCCGGACGCGCGCATTGTGGATCTCACGCATCACGTCACGCCGTACTCGATCGCCGATGGCGCGCGTTTCCTTTCCCACGCGGCGCCGTATTTTCCGGCCGGCACGATCTTCGTCGGCGTCGTCGATCCGGGAGTCGGTACCCAGCGGCGCGCGGTCATTGCAAAATCCAAACGCGGACAGTATTTCGTCGTTCCCGATAATGGCCTTCTGACTTTTATCGAAGACCGGGACGGCATCGAAGGCGCGCGCGAAATCACCAACGCCGCGTGGCGCTGGCCGGGCCCCGTGTCGGCGACATTTCATGGGCGCGACATTTTCGCGCCGGCAGGCGCGCATCTCGCCCGTGGAGAAGACTGGATCGGCGCCGGGCCAGCGGTTCCCCACCTCGTGCGCCTGGCGCTGCAGCCGCCGGTGGTCGCGGCCGACGGGGTGAGAGGCCGCGTAGTCGCGCTCGACGGCCCCTTCGGCAACCTCATCACCAATGTCAGTGCCGCGCTCTTCCAGAAGCTCGGCTACCGCCTGGGCGATCCGGTGCGTATCAAGATAGGCGCGTTGGAATTAACCGCGCCTTACGTGAACACCTTCGGCGACGTGCCGATCGGCCAGCCATTGGTGTTCATCGACTCGAGCGGCCTCATGAGTCTCGCCATCAATCAGGACAGTTTCGCCAAGGTTCATGGCGTGACGCCGCCCGCCGAGCTCTTTGTGGCGCGCAGGAAATAGCGCCGTCGATGAGCGCGCAACGCTTCGAGACCGTCGTGCCGCTCGCCGAACTGCCTGTCGGGCGGATGAAAACCTGCATTCTCGGCGGCCGGGAAATTCTCGTCTGCCATACGCCTGCCGGGCTCTTTGCAGTCGACAACGTGTGCACGCACGCGTACTCGCGCCTGAGCGAGGGGCGGCTGCGCGGCACGCGCCTCAGCTGTGCATTGCACGGCGCGTCCTTTGATGTTCGCGATGGCCGCGTGCTGGGCGCACCGGCCGAGCGCCCGCTCGCCGTGCACGCCTTGCGCCTTACCGCCGGGATCCTTGAAGTCGCGATCGAGCCCTGATGCACAGCGGCAGCGGCGCTCGCGCCGCCTGCCTAAAAGGCGCTCAGTCCCGTCAACTCCCGCCCGATCGTAAGCTCGTGGATGGTCTCGGTACCCTCGTAGGTAATGACGCTTTCGAGATTCAGCATGTGGCGGATGGGCGAGAATTCCGCACTGATCCCGGCGCCCCCGAGAAGATCGCGGCAGTCGCGCGCAACGTCGAGGGCCATGCGGCAGTTGTTCCATTTGGCAAGCGACACGTGCGCCGGGGTCATGGCGCCCTGATCCTTAAGGCGCCCCAACTGCAGTGACAGGAGCTGCGCCGTCGTAATGCGGCGCGCCATATCGGCAAGACGCAGCTGCACCGCCTGCGTCTGTGCGAGCGGCCGACCGAAGAGCACGCGGGTCTTGGTGTAGTCCAGAACTTCGGCAAGACAAGCCTGCGCCGCACCGATGACTCCCCAGGTAATGCCATAGCGGGCCTGGGTGAGGCAGGCGAGCGGGCCCTTCAGTCCGACGACTCCCGGCAGCATGTTCTCCTGCGGCACCGTGACATGATCAAAGAAGAGCGCGGCCGTGACCGAGGCACGCAGCGAGAATTTATTTTCTATTTCCGGCGCGGTGAATCCCTGCGTGCCCTTTTCGACGATGAAACCGCGGATGCCGTCCGCGGTCTGCGCCCAGACGATGGCGAGGTCGGCAATGGCGCCATTGGTGATCCACATCTTCGCGCCGTTGATGACCCAGTCGCGCCCCACCTGCTTCGCATGGGTTTTCATGTTGGACGGGTCCGAGCCGCCGTGCGGTTCGGTGAGGCCGAAACAGCCGATGAGCTCCCCGCGCGCCATCCGCGCCAGGTATTTGTCCTTCTGTGCGTCACTGCCGAAGGTGTAGAGCGGATACATGCACAGCGAAGACTGTACGGAGACGAAGCTCCTGATCCCGGAATCTCCGCGTTCGAGTTCCTGGCAGATGAGCCCGTAGCTCACGGCATTGAGGCCGGCGCAGCCATAGCCCTCGAGCGACGAGCCGAGGAGGCCGAGCGCTGCCAACTGCGGCACGAGCTCCTTGGGAAAGCGATGCTCTTCGAAGCAGCGGCGGATGATCGGCAGCACCTCGGTATCCACCAGGCGCGCCACCGAGTCCTGCACCATCTGCTCATCCTCGCTGAGCATCGCGCGCACGCCATACAGATCGAGCGGATTGAGCGTGGATGCAGCTGCTGGCACGGGGCGATCTCCTCAAACTAGTCGCACATCATAATGAAAAAAGGCCCGGCGCTCCTAAGAACGCCGGGCCTTGTATTCTCACCGCGCCCGCTTTACGCCGCTGCCATCATCCCGCGCAGTTTGGTGAGCGCGTTGGCCTCGATCTGGCGGATGCGTTCGGCCGACACCCGGTATTCATCCGCAAGTTCGTGCAGGGTCGCCTTGTCGTCGGTCAGAAAACGGCGCTGCAGAATCTTGCGGCTGCGGTCATCGAGCCTGCCGAGTGCGCTTTGCAGTCGGTCCGAGGAGTCCTCTTCCCATTCCTCGGCCTCAATCTTTTCCGCCGGGTTCGCATCCGCTGCGGTCAGGAATGCCGCCGGGGAGAAGATCTCGTCCTCATCGGACTCGGGCGTCGGATCGAAGGACATATCGCGCGCACTCAGGCGCTGCTCCATCTCGGTTACTTCCGCGGTGGTGACGCCCAGATCGTGCGCGACGGCAGCTGTCTCCTCCGCGGTGAGCCAGGCGAGATTCTTCTTCATCCGCCGCAGGTTGAAGAACAGCTTGCGCTGCGCCTTGGTGGTCGCAACCTTCACCAGGCGCCAGTTGCGCAGCACGTATTCGTGAATCTCGGCGCGGATCCAATGCACGGCAAATGAGACGAGGCGCACGTTCAACGTCGGGTTGAAGCGCTTCACGGCCTTCATGAGGCCGATGTTGCCTTCCTGGATGAGATCGCCCATGGGCAGGCCATAGCCGCCGTAGCCGCGCGCGATGTGGACCACGAAGCGCAGATGAGCGAGCACCAGCTCGCGCGCCGCCGCAAGATCATTCTCGTTGCGAAAGCGTTCGGCGAGGACGCGCTCCTGTTCGCGGGTCAGCACGGCAATGTGGCTGACGCGCTCAAGATAAGCATCCAGGCTTCCGAGCGGGCCGGTGAGGGCGAAGTCGTTGCGGGCAACCAGTGCGGTGGTCATCGGTGCGGGGGTCTCCAGGTGATGGACACAGTTTAGCACTCGAAGAGTTAGAGTGCTAAATGCGGGTATAGTTTCATGGCCCGGGGGGCGATAAACTCCATTTCATTCAGTGGCTTAGCATTCCCTATGGCAAGCCTCGCCACGACGGCGCTGTTAAATAAACGCGCGGCCGGCCAAAGCCGTTCCCTGCGCCCTGCATCGCGGTGAGAATAGCGCCGCCCAGCTCGCGTGGTCCAAGGGAATTTCCTCCATGAACGCCGTGTTGCTTGCGCGCCTGCAGTTCGCGTTCACGATCAGCGTTCACATCATTTTCCCGGCTTTCACCATTGGGCTCTCGGCCTTCATCGCGACCCTGCTCATCCTGTGGCAGCGCACCGGGCGCGAGCACTTCCACCGGCTGGCGCGATTCTGGACGAAAATCTTCGCCGTCTCGTTTGCGATGGGCGTGGTGTCCGGAATCCCGATGTCGTACGAGTTCGGCTCCAATTGGAGCCGCTTCTCCGAGGTCGCCGGCAATGTAGTTGGACCCATGATCGGCTACGAAGTTCTCACGGCGTTCTTTCTCGAGGCGACGTTCCTGGGCGTACTGCTTTTCGGCTGGAAGCGCACCCCGCCGTGGCTGCAGGCAACCGCCGCGTTGCTGATCGCCGTCGGCACGGCGATGTCGGCTTTCTGGATCCTCTCCGCCAACAGCTGGATGCAGACCCCCGCCGGCCACGTCATGCGTGGTGGCATCGCCTACCCCGTCGACTGGTTCGCGATCATCTTCAATCCGAGCTTCCCCTACCGCCTCGCCCACATGCTCACCGCGGCGTATCTCACGACCTCGCTCGTGGTGCTGGCGGTGGGTGCGCGCTACATGCTCGTGGGCGTGTTCCAGGATGAGGCGCGCACCATGATGCGCATGGGCGTCGGCATGCTTGCGGTGCTCGGGCCCGTGCAGCTCCTGCTCGGCGATCAGCACGGCCTGAACAGCCTGCAGCATCAGCCGGCGAAGATTGCCGCTATGGAAGCGCATTGGCGCGACACCGGGCCCATGGAACTGGTGCTCATCGCGCTGCCCGATGAACAGGCCAGGGTGAACCGCGCGGCGATCGTCATCCCGCACCTCGGCAGCCTCATTCTCACGCACGACTGGAATGGCCGCGTGCCGGCGCTCGCGGACTTCGCGGCGAACGCCCAGCCGCGGGTGACCGTCATCTTCTTTGCATTTCGCATCATGGTCGGCATCGGCCTCCTCGTCATTGCCCTGGGATTGACCGGGGCGGTGCTGTGGCGGCGCGGGCGTCTGTTCACCTCGCGGTGGTACCTGCTCTCGGTCGGCTGGGCATGGCCGCTCGGATTCATTGCGATTCTCGCGGGCTGGCTCACGACCGAGAACGGCCGTCAGCCGTACGTCATCTACGGGATCCTGCGCACTCAGGATGCCACCTCGCCGATCGCCGCCGGCACGGTCGCCGCATCGCTCGCGGCCTTCGTGCTGGTTTACGGCGTGGTGTTTTCGATCGGCATCTATTACATACGCAAGATGATCCGCCACGGCCCGCACGGGGCGGCGGTCGCGATCTCACCGCTGCCGCATGAGCTGCCCAACCAGCCGCTCGCCAGTGCCCGTGAGTCGACGCGCGAGTCCCGCGCGCAGCCGCCCGTCATATGAGCGCGCTCTCAGGTGCCGCCTACTGGCTGCCGCTCATCTGCGCGGCGGTCGTCGGGTTTGCCGTCGCGATGTATATCGTCCTCGATGGCTTCGATCTTGGCATCGGCATCCTCTTTCCATTCTTTCCACGCGAGATCGATCGCGATCAGATGATGAATTCGGTTGCGCCCTTTTGGGATGGCAATGAGACGTGGCTGGTCCTCGGCGGCACGGGTCTATTAGTGATGTTTCCGCACGCCTACGCGGTGGTCATGCCGGCGCTTTACGTGCCTCTCATCACGATGCTGCTGGCACTCGTGTTCCGCGGTGTCGCTTTCGAGTTTCGCTGGGTTGCAAAGCCCCACCAAGCGAAGTGGGACATCGCCTTCTCAGCCGGCTCCATCGTCGCGGCTCTGTGCCAGGGGTTCATGCTGGGCGGCCTCCTCGGCGGAACGCACATCGAACTCGGGCACTTCGCCGGCGGCCCGTTTGACTGGCTGACGCCGTTTTCGCTTCTGTGCGGGCTCGGGCTCGTGGTGGGCTACGCGCTCCTGGGCGCGACCTGGCTCGTCATGAAGACGGCAGGCACCCTCGAGCGGCGCGCCCGCCGCAGCGCGCGCCTGCTCCTCACGGGCGTGCTCGGATTCATCGTTCTTGTGAGTATATGGACGCCGCTCGAGTTCGCGCGCATCGGCGCGCGCTGGTTTTCGTGGCCAAACATGCTGTACCTGGCGCCCGTGCCGCTCGCGACGGCGTTCTTTGCGGTCGTCTGCTGGCGTGGCCTTGCGAGCAGGCGCGTCATGTTCTCGCCGTTCTACAGTGCCGTCGCGCTCTTCGTTCTTGCCTATATAGGGCTTGTGATCTCGATCATGCCCTATCTCGTGCCGCCCTCGATCAGCGTGTGGGACGCTGCCGCGGCGCCATCGTCGCAGCGCTTTGTGCTCATCGGCGTGGCGATCCTCGTGCCCTTCATTCTCGGCTACACGGTGTTTGTGTATCACACGTTTCGCGGCAAGGTGCGCGCGGACGAGGGCTATCACTAAAGGCGCCTTCAGGCGCGCGGCTCGATGCTGCGCAAATGGCGCATCGCCGAAAGCCATGCGCCAAGCCATCCCAGGATGACGCCGCCGGCGATCAGTATGGCAAGTTCCTGCGCCGTCGGGCCGACGAGCGCATAGCGGCTGCCGTAGCTGCGCGCCAGCGCCGCCACCGGCGCTGCGAGCATTGCGACGGCGCTGGCGGCGATCCCCCAGGCGAGCAATGCGCCCCCCAGACCATAGAGAATCCCCGCGTACAAAAACGGCCTGCGCACAAAACCGTTCGAGCCGCCGACGATCTTGGTCACCTCGATCTCGCCGCGCCGGTTGAGGATCTCAAGCCGGATGGTATTGCCGATCACGGCGACCACGCCGGCGCCGAGTATCGTGGCGGCAACAATGAGGAGGCGCCGCAGCACCTCGAGAATCGCATTGAAGCGCATGACCCATTGCGCATCGATCTGCACGACATCGACCTCGGGCCACGCCGCAAAGTAACGCCGCAGCGCCTCCAGGGACTGCGCCGATTCGGCGTCGCTCGCCGGACGCACGTGCAGGATGTGCGGGAGCGGATTGGCATTCAAAACCCCGAGCGCCGCACCGAACCCGGAATAGGCGCGAAACTCCACGAGCGCCGCATCTGCCGAGATCACCTCTATCTGCGCGATCCCCGGTCGCTCGCGGGCGCTCTTTGCCAACTGTTCGACCTTGGCAAGGGGAACTTCCGTCTTGAAGTAGACCGACAGGTCGATCGCGTTGGCAAAACCGCCCGTCGCGATGCGCGCATTGGTGACGAGCAGCTCGAGCCCAAGAGGCAGGACGAGCGCGAGCGCAATGACGATCAATGTCAGAAAGGTACTGAACGGGTTGCGTGCCAGGCGCCCGAGCGCAGCGAGGAATGCCTGCACATGACGCGCGCCGTACGCTGCCAGGACGAGGCTCATCGCGTCGCGACCATGCCGGCAAGCGGATCATCATCGGTGCCCTGCACGTGGCCATGGTCGAGCACGATCTCGCGCAGCCCGAGTTCGCGCACCAGATGCACGTCGTGGGTCGCGACCACGACGGTGACGCCCACCTCCTGAAAGCGCTTGAAGAGCCGCATGACCTCCACGGCCAGATCCGGATCAAGGTTGCCGGTGGGCTCGTCCGCGATGAGGAGCGGCGGCTTGCTGACGACGGCGCGCGCAATGCCCACGCGCTGCTGTTCGCCGACCGAGAGCTCCAGCGGCAGCGCACGCTCTTTGCCGAGAAGTCCCACCTGGTCGAGCGCCGCGCGCACGCGCTTGTCGATCTCCTTGAGCGGCGTGCCCGCGACGACCAGCGGCAGAGCGACATTGTCGAACACCGGCCGCTCGGTCAGGAGCTTATGGTCCTGGAAAACGATGCCGATGCGGCGCCGGAACGCCGGGATGTGCCGCGATGCGAGTGTTGCGGTGTTTTTGCCGTCGACCACGACGGTTCCACGCGTCGGACGTTCCAGGAGCGCGATGAGCTTCAATACCGTGCTCTTGCCGGCGCCGGAGCGGCCGGTGAGGAAGACCATCTCGCCCTCTTCGACGCGCAGGCTGACGTTGCTCACGCCCTCGCGTCCGTTGGGATAACGCTTGCTCGCGCGATCGAAGACGATCACGCGGCAACTCCCGTATTCGGGCCGCTCTCAATGAGCGCAGCCACAAAGGCCCCGGCATCGAACTCCTCGAAGTCCTGCGCCTGCTCGCCGATGCCAATGTAGCGGATGGGCAATCCCAGCTTGCGTGCGATGGCAACGACGATGCCGCCCTTGGCGGTGCCGTCGAGCTTCGTGAGCACGAGCCCGGTGACGCCGATCGCCTCATGAAACTGCACCGCCTGCGCAAGCGCGTTCTGGCCCTGGTTGGCGTCAAGCACCAGCAGCACTTCGTGCGGGGCGCTCGCGTCGACTCGTCCAAGTACGCGCCGAACCTTCTTCAGCTCCGCCATCAGATGAGACTGGTTGTGCAATCTGCCCGCGGTGTCCGCAATCAGCACATCCATGCCGCGCGCACGCGCGGACTGCAACGCATCGAACACGACGGCCCCCGGATCGGCACCCGTCTGCTGCGCGGCAAACGCCGCCCCCGATGCCTTGGCCCACACCTCGAGCTGCTCGACCGCCGCGGAACGAAAGGTATCCGCAGCCGCCAGCATCACGCTCTTGCCCTCGGCGGTGAATTGCCTGGCGAGCTTGCCGATGGAGGTCGTCTTGCCTGAGCCGTTGACGCCCACCACCAGGATGACAAATGGGCGCTGCGCCGGATCAATCACGAGCGGCTGCGCGCACGGCGCGAGGATCTCCAGCAGCGTCGCACGCAATGCCGCGATGAGCGCATCGACATCGGCCAATTCGCGGCGTGCGACGCGCTGGCGCAGTGACTCAAGGATGAATTGGGTTGCCTCGACGCCGACGTCGGCCGCGAGGAGCCGCGTCTCGAGCTCATCGAGGATGTCGGCGTCGATGGCGCGGCCGCGCACGAGCTCGGCAATGTCCAGGGTGAGCCAGGAATTTCCCCGGTTGAGCCGGGCGCGCAGGCGCTTGAGGAAGCCGCCAGGGGCGTCCGCGCGCTCGCTTTTCGACTCGGATCCGAACATGGATGACCTCGTTGGCAGCGCGTATTGTAGCGGCGAACCGTCCGCGGCTGATCGATCCGTGGTTCGGCAGAGACTGCGCAGGGGGGGACGCTTGAGGGCGCGACTTGTTATTGGCCATCTTCTGCATCCGCGCGCGCGCGTTCCGGACGGTCCTGACGGCGCTCGCCGCCTGGCGCGTGCGGCACGCATCGCGTGCGCAGGGTGCCGGAGGTCTCTTTTGCGGCCGCACCGATTTTTAAGGCCGACTTCAAATTGGTACATGAATATGCCGGGTATGCCAAAGGCGCAGTCGCGTCCGCTGCGCAGGAATTAGCCCTTGCGTGCGCCCAAATCAAATGCGCCGAAGGGCGCCGCGCCCGGCCGCGGCGCAAGCTCGCGCATGCTGCGGATCATCGCTGGTGCCTGGCGCGGCCGCAGGTTTCGCTTTCCCGCCGAAGCCAATATTCGGCCGACTCCCGATCGAGTACGTGAGACGCTCTTTAACTGGCTGCGCGACCGGGTGACGGGCGCGCGCTGCCTCGATCTGTGTGCCGGCAGCGGCGCTTTGGGCCTGGAGGCGCTGTCGCGCGGCGCCGCACGCGTGCACTTCGTCGAAAGCGATGCGACGGCCGTGCGCGAGCTGCGCGCACGGCTCGAAGAGTGGGGAGCAAGCGGCGGCAGTGTCGAGCGCATGGATGCGCTGCGTTATCTGCGGAGCAAGCCCGAGGCCTTCGACATCGTATTCCTCGACCCGCCGTTCACCGCGGGCCTGCTGCGCTCCGCCGCGCAGCTTCTGGAGGATCGCGAGTGGCTCGCGCCCGCGGCACTGATCTACGTTGAGAGCTCGGCGCGCATCGAGCTGCCGGAGCTGCCGCAGACTTGGCAACTCGCCAGGGCGAAGCGCGCCGGAGAGGTCAGGTATCATCTCTACCAGAAGAGCACGCCGGGAGGCATCACCGAATGAAGCGCACTGCCGTGTACCCCGGCACCTTCGATCCCATCACCACGGGGCACCAGGATCTGGTGCGGCGCGCGGCCAGCATCTTCGATCGGGTGGTGGTGGCCATTGCCGCGAATCCCAACAAGACACCGATGTTCCCGCTCGAGAAGCGGGTGGAGCTTGCAGCGCGGGTGCTCGTCGACGAGCCCAATGTCCAGGTGCTGGGCTATGCGGGGCTCACGGTGGAGTTTGCCCGCAAGCACAATCTGTCAGTCGTCATTCGCGGGCTGCGCGCGGTGTCGGACTTTGAATTTGAGTTTCAGCTTGCGAATATGACGCGTCATCTCTCGCGCGAGATCGAGACAGTATTTTTGACGCCGCAGGAACAATATACGTTCATCTCCTCCACCCTCGTGCGTGAAATCGCAGTGCTGGGCGGGGACGTGAGCGAATTCGTGCATCCCATCGTCGCCGCGGAGCTCAAAAAGTACAGCAGCGTTTGAGGCTAGCGCGCGCGCCCGCTCCGCGCCTTGCGGCGCCTGACTACCGGCAGGCGGATGCGCGCGGCCGGCGCCGGTAACTTGCCCGCGCGCGCAAGCTCCACCGCGCGCCATAGATACCACGCTGCCGCCGTGCGGTGCGGCCGCCAGCGCTCGCCAAATGCCAGAAGCCGACGCGGCGCTGGCATCTTGCGCAGGCCGTACGCCAGGCGAAAACCGTTACGCACGCCGAAATCATCGGCCGGCAGGACATCGGGCCGGCCGAGCTGAAACATGAGCATCATCTCTACCGTCCAGCGGCCGATGCCGCGTACCTGGCTGATGCGCTCGACGATCTCGTCGTCATCGATCTTTGCGAGGATTGCGCGCTTGGGCACGACGCCCGCCAGAGTCTTTTTGGCGAGATCCTTGAGCGCCGTGATTTTTGCAAGCGAGAAGCCCGCGGCGCGCATTTTGCGACGGGGCACCGCGAGCACCTCCGCGGGCGTGGGGAAATCCCCCTTGCCGCAGGAGCTGACGAAGCGCTGAAGAATGGCGTTCGCGGCATTGGCGTGCAGCTGCTGATGCGCGATGGCGCGCGCGAGCGCACGAAACAGCGTGCATTCCAGTTCCGGCCGCAGGCGATAGGGACCGGCCGCTGCAACGAGCGCGGCCATCACGGCGTCGCTGCGCGCAAGGTGCGTCGTGATGCGTTTGGACAAGCGGGCGCTACGTCTGGCAGGTCGGGCAATAGTAGCTCGAACGCTGCCCCTGATTGAGGTGGCGCACCTGCGCGCGGCAGATGCGGCAGGCCTGCTTCGCGCGCTCGTAGACGAAGAGCTTCTGCCGAAAATAACCTGCTGCGCCGTCGGCGCCGACATAGTCGCGCAACGTCGTTCCGCCGACGCGAATCGCTGCTCGCAGCACCGTGCGCACCGCGCGCACCAGGCGCGCCGCTTCAGCGCGCGTGAGGCTGCGCGCCTGGCGCTGCGGACGGATGCGCGCGCGAAACAGCGCTTCGTTGGCGTAAATATTGCCGACGCCGACGACCAGATGGCTATTCATCAAGAGCTGCTTGATGGCAACGCGGCGGCGCCGCGTGATCGACCAGAGATACTCCGCGTTGAAGCGCCGGTCGAATGGCTCGGGCGCAAGCGATGCGAGCAACGGGTGCTCGTGCGCGGGGCCGGCCGTGTAGTGCAGGCTGCCGAAGCGGCGCGGATCGTTGAAGCGCAGGGATTGGCCCGAGTCGAGCACGACATCAACATGATCGTGCGGCGTGCGGGCGGTGGCGGCGGGCAACACCCGCAGGCTGCCCGACATCCCGAGGTGCAGCAGCAGAGTTCCCCTCTCGAGTTCGAAGAGCAGATATTTGGCACGCCGGCCGATTGCCAGAATGCGCTGGCCGGCGACCTGCCGCCGCATTGCCGGCGCGACGGGCCAGCGCAATCGCGGCTCATGCACCGCGAGGCGCACGACCCGGCGGCCGACCGCATGCGGTTCAATACCGCGGCGGGTAGTCTCGACTTCCGGAAGCTCGGGCAAGGCCCGCCTATTTGATCTTCGTTTCCTTGTAGGAAACGTGCTTACGCGCGACCGGGTCGAATTTGCGCACTTCCATCTTGTCCGGGTGCAGGCGCTTGTTCTTCGTCGTCACGTAAAAGTGGCCGGTGCCGGCCGAGGATAGGAGTTTGACCTTTTCACGCATGATGATGCCTCGAACCTAGACTTTGACGCCGTCCGCGCGCAGCTCGGCAAGGACCACATCGATGCCGCGCTTCTCGATGGTGCGCATGGCCTGGGTCGACACCCGCAGCGACACCCAGCGCTTTTCGGTTTCGATCCAGAAGCGCTGCGTATGCAGGTTGGGTAGGAAACGGCGCCGCTTCCTGTTGTTGGCGTGCGAAACGCGATTCCCGACCGTCGGGCGCTTGCCAGTGACTTCGCAGACTCGGGACATAATAAAAACCTTTAAGCGTCAGTGACTTATAGCGCACGCCGCGCAGCAGGGCCGCGCAGGAGCGCGGTTTTATACCAGCCCGGCGGGCCACCCGCAACTTTAGCGCTCCGCGCAGACGCATGCCGCGGCCGGCGGCAGAACGCGTCAGCGTATGTCCGGCGCCGTTTTACTTAATGCGTGGGACCACGATGAGTGGCTCCTGCGGCCAATTTGCAGAGCTGTCCGGACGTGTACGTGGAAATGGAAACGGGACTAGTATCGCCGCATGGCCCGATCAACAGGGCCGCCTTATAAGCCAAACCAATCGAGTGGGGACTGAACATGAAAACCATGAAGTCGCGCTTCTTCATTCTTGTCTTATCCACTGTGAGTGCAGCACTCGCCTGCGCAGCGTCGAGCGCTGCCGAACCGTCGGCGCAAAGTAATGGCCCGCCGAATTGGGTCGCGTCGGCGCTCAAAGTATCGAGCGCGGCGGACAGCCAGCGCGTCTCGATCGCGGTATATCTGAGTTTCAGGAACCAAGCGGCGCTCGATGATCTCGTCACCGCGGTGTCGACCCCGGGCAGCAAGCTCTACGGGAAGTACCTGACGCCGGCGCAATTTCGCGCGCAGTTCGCGCCGAATGCGGCGGACGTCGCGCGCGTGCAGAGCACGCTGCAGAAACTGGGCTTTCATATCGACTACACGCCCTCAAGCGGACTCTTCGTCGAGGCGAGCGGGACAGTAGCGCAGATCAAAGCCAGCTTTGGCGTCAGTCAGAATCTTTATTCCTACAAGGGCAAAATGCTGCGCGCAAACGCCGAGGCACCGAGGATCCCGGCCGCGATCGCCGATGTCGTCACGGTCGTGGCAGGCCTCGATGACTCCGCCGTCCTGCGCCGGCCGGATCATCTGCGACTCACCGAGCAGACTGCCGCGGTAGCGGCGGCGAGCGGCAAGACCCCGAATGCGCCACCGCCGGTGCAGGACGCTATCACGTCGGTCGCCTGCAGCACCTATTGGGCTGATCACCAGGCGACTCTCTCCACAGTCGTGCCTCCCTATGCGCAGACCCTGCCCTGGCTCATGTGCGGTTACACGCCGCAACAGCTGCGCATCGCCTATGGCGCGGACCAGGTGAAGGAAACCGGCAAGGGCGTGACGGTGGGGATCGTCGATATCTACGGCTCGCCGACAATTGTCGCTGACGCCAATCGCTATTCGGCAAATCACGGACTGCCAGCGCTGACCGCGAAGAATTTCACACAGATCCTGCCGGCAGGCATCTACAGCGTACCGGCAAGCGACCCCTGCGGTCCGCAGGGATGGTACGAAGAGGAGAGCCTGGACGTCGAATCGGTGCATTCGATGGCGCCCGGGGCGAACATCGTATTTGCCGGTGACGTCTGCAACGATCCTGCCAACGCGCCGCTCTACTCGCTGATCGACGAGCATACCGCGGACATCGTCACCAACAGCTACGGCTATGACGGTGAAGACCTCCCTGCATGGTTCATCACCGTCGAGAACCAGTACTTCCAGCAGGCGGCATCGGAGGGCATGAGCATCTTATTCTCCAGCGGCGATGACGGTGATCTGGCTGCCATCAACGGCGAGGCCTCCGGAAGCTGGGAGGCGACCAGCCCCTATGTCACCGGGGTGGGTGGAACGAGTCTCGCTCTCAATGCGAACGGCACGAAGCAGGAATGGGGATGGGGAACCGAACGCGTGTTTCTGAACGCAGTGACTGTCCCTGCAAACGGTGCCGGCACCATAAAGGACAGCGGCGCTGCACTGCCCTTCGCATTCTATGCCGGCGCTGGCGGCGGCCCGAGCTTGATCGAGCTCGCTCCTTCCTATCAGGCGTATGTCCCGACAGCCCTGTCGGAATTCACATACGATGCGACGAGCGGCACCGAGATCTATCTGGGCAAACCCCATCGCGTCACACCGGATGTCGCGATGGTGGCTGATCCGTACACCGGCTTTCTGTACGGTGAGACCTTCATCATGGCCGGCCCGCCGACTCCCGACCCCGGTTGTGTGGCACTCACGATCCCGAGGGAGTACTGCGAGGGCACCATCGGCGGCACGAGTCTCGCGTCACCCCTCTTCGCAGGCGTCCTGGCACTGGCGAATCAGGCGCGCGCCGAGGTCGGAAGCAGCGCGGTTGGATTCGTGAATCCAGCGCTGTATGCACTCGACCGCTCTGACTCGTCGGGCCCCTATGCCGCCATCACCGATGTGAACAAGCCGACGTCGCCAACCGCAGTGCTGCGCGGTTACGTCAGCAATCTGCACGAGCTGCGCATCGTGACCATGAACTCCACGCCGCATCCGCTCGTTGAAGGCACTGATACGTCGCTGCGCACGACCGCAGGCTACGACAACGTTACCGGGGTTGGCACGCCAAATGTTCCCGCCTTTATTGAGGCGTTGCTGCTCTACTGAGGGCGCTGCTTTGCACCGGTCCGGACCCGAGGGGGTCCGGACCGGCGTCTCCTGCCGATGCGACCGGTGGTTTGGCAATTCGCTGCCGCCGCGCACGGCGTTCTCGTACGACCGAGATCCGTGCAAACGAGGGCTGCCATCCAAGCGCGCGGCGGTCTCATCCCACTTCGGTTGGCAGCACGAGCGAATCTTGCAGAAGCCCCGCTTTTTTGCGCGCACTAAGGGCAAATATCGTCACTCACGATGAAATCATCGAGCAGCCGTATGTCGACGTGGCGCATCCATGATGCCGGTGCGGACATGAGTTATTATCCAATAATTGCCCGGTAATTTAGGGGTGCAAGCGACGCTACTGAAATTTCAGTCGCGTTTCCGGATTCCATAAGCGCTGGTTTGCGCTGGCGCGATATCCGGCCGACGTTCACAGCTGCGCCGCAGTCACAGTCGAAGTGGAATTTGTCTGGTGGTGCCATGACTGAAGAAGAAGAAGACGATGACAAATCGCCGCCCGGGACGAAACGCGCCATCGTCGGGCTGGCTCTTTGGGTGCTTGGCGGCCTCTGCGTAGTCGCAGTGTCATTTTATTTGATGTATTTGCTCTTCATGGCGGTCCACCACCACCACCACCGCCATTTCTAATTGCCCCTCGCGGTTGGCAGCACAAGAGAGCCTTATAGAAGCCCCCGTTCTGCGAACGACATGCAGATGCCGTCGCCGACGATGAAATGATCGAGCACGCGGATGTCGACGAGCGCGAGCGCATCCTTGAGCCGGCGCGTGATGAGCTCGTCGGCGTGGCTCGGCTCCGCGACTCCGCTTGGATGGTTGTGCGCGAAGATGACTGCCGCGGCGTTATGCGCGAGCGCCTGTTTCACCACTTCCCGCGGATGCACACTCGCGCCGTCAATCGTGCCGCGGAATAATTCCTCGAAGGAAATCAGCCGGTGGCGGTTGTCGAGGTGCAGGCAGCAGAATACTTCGTAGGCGCGGTCGCGCAATTGGGTCATGAGAAAGGCGCGGGTGGCCTCCGGTGCAGTCAGTACGGAGCCGATGCACATGGCCTCGCGGTAGTGGCGCCTGCCGAGCTCGAGTGCAGCCTGCACGACGCAGTAGCGCGTCGGCCCGAGCCCGCGCTGACTCATGAAGCGCGCGCGTTCCAGGCTGAAAAGCGCGCGCAGTGAACCGAATTCCATGAGAAGGTGTCGCGCCAGCTCCACCGCCGAGCGGCCGCGCACTCCCGACCCGAGAAGCACTGCCAGAAGCTCAGCCTCTGACAGGCCCTGAGCGCCGCGCTCGATCAGCTTTTCCCGCGGTCGCTCGTTCTTTGGCCAGTCACGGATGCTCATGCTTCACTCCTGATCCAGGCAGCAGTGTGCGACCGGCGCAGGCAGCGATGCGATGCGCAAATCATGCGTAGATCGCGGGAAACGGAAGATTCCCGTACGGCGCTTACGCTCACGGGGCTGAAGTGAGCGACCCGTGCGGGCAATTCACCGTAAAATGCGGCCCTCGATTCTCAACAGGCACACCGCAGAAATGCGCGCGGCGTTCTACTCGCAGCAGGGACCTGCGCACGAGGTGCTGCGGGTCGGCGAACAACCGACACCTGCGCCCGCCCCCGGCGAAGTGCGCATCAAACTGCGCACTTCCGGAGTCAATCCCTCGGACTGGAAAGTCCGGCGTGGCGGCTTCGGCAGGCAGCTCGGCGCGCCGCTCATCATTCCCCACAGCGACGGCGCCGGCGATATCGACGCGGTCGGCGCTGGGGTCGCTGATCGCCGCGGCGAGCGCGTGTGGGTGTGGAACGGCCAATGGAAGCGCCCGCATGGCACCGCGGCGCAGTTCATCGCGCTGCCGCAGGCCCAGGCCGTTCACCTGCCCGACAACGTCGACTACGTGCAAGGCGCCTGTCTCGGCATTCCCGCGCTTACTGCAATTCAGGCCGTGCGTCTGGCACGCATCGCGCCGGCAGAGGCGCTCCTCATCGCCGGCGGCGCGGGCGCCGTCGCCCACTACGCCATTCAACTTGCAAAGCTCAAGGGCGCGCGCGTGCTCACGACCGTCAGCAGCGATGCGAAGGCGGCACATGCCAAGAGCGCCGGCGCCGACGACATCATCAACTATCGCAGCGAAAACGTTGCCGAGCGCGTGCAGACGCTCACCGGCGGCCGCGGCGTCGATGCGGCGATCGAAATGGATGTGAGCATCAATGCGAACCTCTATCCCGGCATTCTGCGTCCGCACGCAAGGGTGGTCGTGTACGGCACGTCGGCGAATGAGGCGATGCTCCCCGCTCTTTGGATGATGCAGAACTCCATCAGCCTGCTGTTTTTTCTCGTCTATGAACTCGAGGTAGCTGACCGGTCAGCCGGGCTCGCAGAGCTTACTGCCCTCCTTGAAGCGGGCCGGCTCTCTCATGCCATCGCGCGGCGCCTGCCGCTTGCGGACATCGCCACCGCCCATGAAATCCTCGAGCGCGGCGAGGTCATCGGCAATGTCGTTCTCGACATTGCATAAGGAAATAACCAAAACGCCCGCTCCAGCCGAGCTCGCGACAGCCTGGAAGCGGCGCCTGCGGAGCCTGTGCTCTCTAAAGCGGCAGCCCGTCACGGGAAATGCAGCGTGCCTGCGGAAGCGTTTGCCTGTTTGCGGACGCTCACCGGATAATCACCACACCGGTGAAGGCGCACCCATGAACGGCAACAGAATTCTGCTCGGCGTGACCGGCGGCATCGCCGCCTACAAGAGCCCTGAGCTCGTGCGCCGATTGCGCGAGCGCGGGGCGCAGGTGCAGGTCGTCATGACGGCGGCGGCGCAGGAGTTCATCACTGCGCTCACCCTGCAGGCAGTATCGGGCCGGCCGGTGCGCACGGATCTGTGGGACTCCGCCGCCGAGGCCGCCATGGGCCATATTGAGCTTGCGCGCTGGGCGGAGCTGGTGCTGGTTGCTCCGGCGAGCGCGGGCTTCATTGCGCGCCTTGCAACCGGACAGGCAGATGATCTCTTGACGACCCTGTGCCTGGCGACCGAGGCGCCGCTTGCCATCGCCCCGGCCATGAATCGCGTCATGTGGGCCCATGCGGCCACTCGCGCCAATGTCGCGCTACTTGAGGCGCGCGGCGTCAGCGTGATTGGTCCGGCGGAAGGGGAGCAGGCCTGCGGCGAAATCGGCGCCGGCCGCATGGACGAGCCGCCCGAGATCATCGGCCGGATCGCCTCGCTGCTCAAGCCCGGCGGCCCGCTCGTTGGCCGGCGCGTGCTCATTACCGCGGGCCCGACGCGCGAATGCATTGATCCGGTGCGCTTCATCAGCAATCGCAGCTCGGGGAAGATGGGCTTTGCAGTTGCGCATGCCGCGCGCGAGGCGGGCGCCGAGGTGATCCTGGTGAGCGGCCCGGTGGCTTTGCCCACGCCCCCGGGCGTGCGCAGGATCGACGTCGAGAGCGCCGCGGACATGCTCGCCGCCGTTCTGCACGAGGTCGATCGCACGGACATCTTCATCTCGACTGCTGCGGTTGCCGACTACCGCCCCACGCACACGCATGAGCAGAAGATCAAGAAGACCTCCGACCACATGGACCTCAGCATGGAACGCACCACCGACATCGTCGGCACGGTGGCGGCCCGCGCGCAACGGCCATTTGTCGTGGGCTTCGCGGCCGAGACCGAGACGGTGGAGCAGAATGCGCGCAGCAAGCTTTTGAAGAAGAATCTCGACATGATCGCGGCCAACGAGGTGGGCGCCGCCAAGGCCTTCGATTGCGAGGACAATCATCTCATCGTGCTGTGGCGCACTGGCCGCAGAGAGCTCGGACGCGCGTCCAAGTCCACACTGGCCGAACGCCTCGTGGCGTTGATCGCGGAAGTCCTGGCGGAGCGGGCGAGCGGCGCTGAGCGCGGCACGGCGCACGCGTGACCCGCAGGCTTGCACCGCTGCGGGTGCGGATCATCGATCCGCGGCTCGGGGCGGAATTTCCTCTGCCCCAGTATGCGACCGCAGGCTCAGCCGGACTCGACTTGAGGGCCTGTCTGGAAAAGCCGCTCGTGCTTGCGTCGGGGCGGGCCGAGCTCATACCGACGGGGCTTGCGATTTATCTCGAGGATCCGGGTCTGGCCGCGATGGTTCTGCCACGCTCAGGGCTCGGCCATCGCCACGGCATCGTGCTCGGCAATCTCGTCGGCCTCATTGATTCTGACTATCAGGGCGAGCTCATGGTTTCGTGCTGGAACCGGGGGCACGAGCCCTTCACGCTCAAGCCGGGCGAGCGCATCGCGCAACTCGTGGTCGTTCCGGTGGTGCAGGTCGAACTTGAGATCGTGGCGAACTTCGAGGCTTCGGCGCGCGGCGCCGGCGGCTTCGGCCATTCAGGCCGGCACTAGCTTCAGCGCGCCTGCATGTGCGCGCGCAGAGTCTTGTAGCGTTGGATATCGCCGTCGAATTCCGCGCGCACCGCCGACACTTCCTTGTCCTTCGAAGCGAGTGTATTGCGCAAGGTGCGCAGCTCACTCAGCGTCCTCACCAGGTTCTCGGCGATTTCGTCCGGCATTTTCCGGGCTCCCGCGCGGGTACTGTAGGGCTTGAAGGTCATGGCCTGGGTCTGCAGTCCCACGAGGCGCGAATTCAGGGTAATCACATACTGTTCCGCGGCGACGTGCTGCCCGTTGAGTTCGGCAAGCCGCGCATCGCGCAGATCCTCGATGTCTTTCGCGGAGGTATAGGTCGTCAGCAGGAAACTGTCATGCTGTTCCTGGTGCGCCTGTTCGTCCTCGCGGCGCGTCTGCTCGGCAAGTTCCGCGCCGGTCTTCTGCGCATCAAGCCGTCCGACCTCCACTCCTTCGCGGTTGAGAATCGTGCGTTCCTTCTGGGTATCCGACGCCGGGATGCGGTCTCCATAGTGAACCACCCCCTTGTCGTCGACCCAGCGATAGGCCACCGGCTTCTTGTCCGTTGGGTCGGCGGCGCACGCGAGCCCGATGCCCGCAGACACCAGACTCAGGGCTAATAGCCACCTTCGGACCGACATTCCCACCACCATAAGACAATACTCAATACTATTGAATCATCTTCTGGCCAATCAGGGCCCCGTCGCAAGTCTCTAGCACACACCATAACGGGTCTGGTAGGCGCGCAGCGCCGTGAGCTGCTCCGCAGAAACGGCAAAATGTCCGCTCTTTGCGCGCGTAAGAGCCTCGAGCAGGCTCGCAAGCGTAAGGATGCTCACACATGGAATGCCGTGCTCGGCCTCGAGTTCCTGGGCCGCCGACTGTGCGCCGAGGCCACGCTCCTGGCGGTCGAGCGCCAGGAGGATGGCGACGGGAGCTGCCCCGGCGTCGCGGATGAGGTCGATAGCCTCGCGCTTGGCGGTCCCGGCGGCGATCACATCGTCGACGATCACCACCCGCCCGGTAAGTGCCGCACCTACGATATCGCCGCCCTCGCCGTGTTCCTTGGCCTCCTTGCGGTTGAATGCATAGGGGACGCTGCGCCGATGCTCCTCGGACAGAGCGATCGCCGTGGCGGTGACGAGCGGTATGCCCTTGTAGGCGGGGCCGAAGAGCATGTCGAACGCGATTCCCGAGCGCACCAGGGCTGCTGCGTAACAGCGCCCGAGAATGGCGGCCGCCTCGCCGTCGCTGAATAGGCCAGCATTGAAGAAATAGGGGCTCTCGCGGCCGGATTTCAGTGTGAATTGCCCGAAGCGCAGCGCATGGCGCGCGAGCGCAAGATCGATGAATGCAAGCTGATCATCGTGCACGACGCATCTCCCGGCGCGCGACGGTGCCATCGGCAAGTATGGCTGTCAATGACAGCGAGGGCGGCGCACCTTGAAGTTTGCGGCACCGTTGTCATCTGCACCGCTATCATGCGCATCGTGCGTACCATGAAAGCGAATAGCCGCGGCGGGGAATCTGCGCAAGCGAGCGCTCGATTGAGCGCAGGCGCGCGGGCGCGGGCCCTGCAGGTGCAGCGCGGCTTTTGCAGCGGCAGAGCGCCCACAGTGGACAACGACATTTGAAGGGCTGGTCGGCGGCGCTCGGCGTCTACCGGCAGCCGCGCGTGCTGTCGATGCTGTGTCTGGGATTCTCGGCAGGGTTGCCGTTCTATCTCGTCTTTCAGACGCTGTCGGCGTGGCTGCGGCAGAGCGGCATTCATCTCTCCACGATCGGGATGCTCTCCTGGGTCGGCATCGTCTATTCCATCAAATTTCTCTGGGCGCCCGTCGTCGACCGCGTGTCCCTGCCGCTACTCAATCGGCTCCTCGGCCGGCGCCGCAGCTGGATGCTGCTCGCGCAGGCGGGAATCGCCGTCGGGCTTTTGAACATGTCATGGAGCGATCCTGCCACCGGAGTCCTGCGCATTGCCGCCTGGGCAGTATTCGTCGCCTTCTGGGCGGCGACGCAGGATATCGCGGTGGACGCCTGGCGGATCGAATCCGCCGCGGTGCAGATGCAGGGAGCCATGGCGGCCGCATATCAGATCGGCTATCGCGTGGCGCTGATCGCCGCAAGCGCGGGAGCCTTCACGCTCGCCGACCGCATCGGCTGGCATGCGAGCTACCAGACGATGGCCGCGCTCGTGGGGGTCGGCGTCGTGACGACGCTCCTCACCCGCGAGCCGCACCCGCATGCGCCGCGCGCTAGCGGCGAGCGCGAAGAGCGCGTCATCGCGTGGCTTGCGGCGCGCGCGCATTGGCCGCGCACCCTGCGCGAGAGCGGCGCATGGATCGTCACGGCGGTCATCTGCCCGCTCATTGACTATTTCGCACGCTACGGCGCGCGCCTCGGACTCCTTACTTTGGTGTTCATGGGCTCCTACCGCCTGACCGAATTCACCATGGGATCCATGGCCACGCCGTTCTACATCGACCACGGCTACACGCTCACGCAAATCGCGACGGTGGTTAAGGTGTATGGGCTCCTGATGTCGCTCGTCGGCGTGTTCGTTGGCGGCGTTTTGATCGCAAAAATTGGACTCTTGCGCTCGCTCGTAGTCGGCAGCGTCATGATCATGTTGTCGAATGCAGGCTTTGCGGCGTTGGCGAGCACCGATACGGCAACGCTCATTGGGCTGGGTTTGGTCAATGGTCTCGACAATCTTGCGCAGGGGATTCACGGCACGGCGCTGATCGCGTTCCTGTCGACTCTCACGAGCCCCAAATACACCGCGACGCAGTACGCGCTGTTTTCATCGCTGTACGCACTGCCCGGAAAGATTCTCGAGGGCACCTCGGGCTTCGTGGTGCAGGCCATCGGCTATCCGGCGTTCTTCCTGTACACCGCCTCCTTAAGCCTGCCGGCGCTCGCGCTCCTGTATTGGCTGACGCGCTCCAAACTCTATGCCCGCTACCGCGCCGATTGACGTCGAACGCGTGATCTGCCGCTTTGACGACGTGACGGACCCGGGCGCGCGCGGCTTCACAATCGGAACCGGGGACTGGCCGCTGCGTGGATTCATCGTGCGTGTGCGCGAGGAAGTGCGCGGCTATATCAATTATTGTCCGCACGCCGGCCATCCGCTTGACCTTACGCCGCACCGCTTTCTGACCCACGATGGGGCGCTCATTCTTTGCGGATCGCACGGGGCGCTGTTCGACAAGCTCTCCGGGTACTGCCTCGCAGGCCCTTGCGTCGGGCGCTCGCTGCGGCCGATTGCGCTGAAGCTCGAGGCTGGCTTCGTGATGCTTGCCGACGAGGTGGACGTCGGCGCGCTGGCGCGCTCGACCGGCGCCCTTATCTAAAGCGGTCTATTCCCTCGAGCGGACTTGCGCGCAGATCGCGCTCCTGGGAAGTGGTATCCGAACCCCAGTCCTCCTCGGGCGGATCGACGTCGACCGACCCGCTCCAATCTTCCGGCGCTTCGCCCGCTTCGATCATGCCTTCCTTCCACTGGGCGTCCCAGTCCTCGCGCTCCATTTCCTCGATGGTGCCGTCGAAATACTGAATCTCGATGGTGCCATCATCTTCGTCATAGGCGACGACTTCGAAGAGCGCGCCGCCGGGGTTGCGATACCAATCGCCGATCGTCGGTTGCGAATTCGTCGTCATGGCATCTCCTTAGCTTGCCCGCGCATTGCTGACATGCCTTCTCCTTGAACGCATGGCGCGGCGTCGCGGATCCCATTGAGCACTGCTATGCTCGATCACGCACCAGCTGGGCGCCAAATCATGTTGCTCCTCGCCTGTGATGCTTTCAAGAATTTATTTTTCGCGCACGGATCATGGTCGAGCAGCTCATCAAGTTCTTCGTGGTATTCCTGTTCGTGGTCGAGCCCGTGTCCCTGATCCCGCTCTTCAACGGGCTCACTGATGGTGCAAGTCCGGCCTATAAGCACCGGATGGCTGTGAAGTCCGTCACAATTTCGGGACTGATCATGCTGCCCTTCGCCTTCGGAGGCGCGGAGTTCCTGAGTCTCCTCGGGATCAGCCTTGCGGCCTTCCGGATTTTCGGAGGCCTCTTGCTCTTCCTGATCGCGCTCGAGATGGTCTACGCGCGCGAGTCCGGCACCCGTACCTCGAGCACCGAGCGCGCCGAGAACCAGCGCCGGGCGGACGTGTCGGTATTTCCGCTCGCCTTTCCGTTCATTTCCGGTCCCGGGGCGCTTGCCACGATCCTGCTTTGGTTTGGACCGGTGCGCCTGGGGAGCCAGCCCGTCATGTTCCTGGGCCTGCTCGTAGCCGCCACGCTTGTGCTTGTGATTACTCTGGCCATGATGTGGCTCGCGGATCCCCTGCAGCGGGTGCTGGGCGTCACTGGCGCCAATGTTGCGAACCGCCTCGCGGGCGTGATCCTGGGTGCACTGGGCGTGCAGTTCGTCATCGACGGCCTGCACAGCAGCTTTTGAAGACAATCGAGACAGCCGCTCCGTCTCAGTGTGCGCGATAGGCGAGGTCCCACACCGCGTGTCCCAGGCGTTCCCCGCGCTGCTCGAATCGCGTCCGGGCGCGCTCGGCCGGGCGCGGCATGAAACCCGCGCCTGTCGCGAGATTCGCAAGCCCCGGCGCCGCGTCGAGCACCTCGCGCATCTGCTCGGCATAGGCCTGCCAGTCGGTCGCGAGCCGCAGCACGCCGCCGCTCTTCAAGCGCTCGGCCAGGAGTGCAACGAACGGTGGTTGGATCAGGCGGCGTTTGTGATGGCGCTTCTTCGGCCAGGGATCCGGGAAGAGAATGAGCACCTCATCGAGCGAGCGCAGCGGAATCTGCTCTTCGAGTACTGCGACTGCGTCGTGGCACACGATGCGCAGATTGGTCGATGCCTGCGCCTCGATCGAGAGCAGAAGGCGCCCCACGCCCGGCCGGTGGACTTCGACGCCGAGGTAGTCGCACTCCCGGTGTGCTTGTGCAAGCGCCGCCAGGTGATCCCCGTTGCCGAAGCCGATTTCCATGATCCGCATGGCGCGGCGTCCAAAGAGCGCATCAAGATCCAGAGGCTGTGATTCGAAGGCGATGCCGAACTTTGGCCACAGCTCAACGAGCGCGCGCTGTTGCGCCGCCGTCAGGCGGCCCGCGCGGGTGACGTATGAACGCACGGCGCGCGCATTTGCGGATTGAGTCGGCTTGTCCATGGGGCGAGGCCAGCGATTGCGAACATCAAGCGGTGCTGAAATGCTGTGCCGCGGTCGAGGGCACGGTATCGTAGCACCGCTTCGACAATGTTGACGGCGAGCGCATGGATAGATATTGGCTTATCGGGAACCTGATTCCGGCGATGTGGATCGTGTGGGCTCTCTACTGGCTCATCTGCGCGCACAACGCGAAACGCACCGTGCGCCGCGAATCGCTCGCCTCGAGATTCTCGCATGTGGCGCCGCTCGTTGTTGGCGCGCTCCTGGTGGCGCTGCCGCAGGTGCCGTCGGCGGTGTTTGCCACGCGCATCCTGCCGCGCACGCCTGCGACCTACTGGGTCGGCGTGGCCCTGGTCTTTTTGGGGCTGGCATTTGCCGTCTGGGCGCGGCACCACATAGGCCGTAATTGGAGCGGCACGGTCACCGTCAAGGAGAACCACGTGCTTATTCGCACCGGTCCCTATGCCTGGGTGCGGCATCCGATCTACACCGGCCTGCTGGCCGCCATCCTCGGCAGCGCAGTCGCGCGCGGCGAGCTGCGCGGCGTGTGGGCCGTGGCGCTGTGCACGTTAGCTTTCGTGAGCAAGCTGCGTATCGAGGAGCGCTGGATGCGGCAGGTGTTTGGCGCAGAATATGCGCGCTACAGTGCAGAGGTTCCCGCGCTCATCCCGCTACTGCCGCCCTGAGTGCCGGTACCTAACGCATTCCCTTCAACGCCGCTCAGGACTAGAATTCGCGTCGTGGCGGGTGTCGTCTAGTGGCAAGACATGAGCCTCCCATGCTCAGAACGAGGGTTCGATTCCCTTCACCCGCTCCAACTGCATCAGCCGGATTTCGCACTTTCTTACGCCGAACTTGCGGCCATCCATCCGGCCGCGCAGGCGTGCCGCCGGAGCATTTCCCGCAACAAGCCAGCTCGCGAACGAACTACTGTG